>Ga0187867_10000418_pt1 | contig 38165 bp, 29 predicted proteins | sample June2016WEW_13_1_FD_132976 | JGI IMG/M metagenome (GOLD analysis project Ga0187867, IMG submission 132976) | Peatland microbial communities from SPRUCE experiment site at the Marcell Experimental Forest, Minnesota, USA - June2016WEW_13_10 | ecosystem: Environmental > Terrestrial > Soil >... | reverse complement strand
GAAAGCAGCGGCAACCACTCCGGGGACCAAGACATCAGTCGCGCTACTGTGGGGAATAAGAATGCTGGCGGTGCGGGTCCCGTACCCATCGCAGCTGCTTGGTCTTTTGAAATCGTGAAACCGACAATACGAAACACCGAATTCCCGACCCACGGGCGCCGCGCGCCCCTGCTGCTGGCCGCGCTGGCGCTGGCGGCATGCAAGCCGCAGTCGTACGAGCCGGCGAAGGACGCCCCTGCGCCGGTATCCTTCTCCGTCACGCCCCCGATCCCCGCCGGCCCCGACGACCTATTCGAGGATGCCACCGCCAAGGCGGGTATCGATTTCGTGCAGCAGTTCTGTGACGACCACATCGCCAACATCATCGAGTCCAACGGCTCTGGCGTCGCGGTCTTCGATTACGACAACGACGGCTACATGGACATCTTCATCGCCAATCCCGGCCCGCTCGCGAGGGTCACCCATGAGAAGCCGGGGACCGAGCGCCAGCCCTGCCGCCTTTATCACAACAACCGCGATGGGACATTCACGGACGTGACCGAGAAGGCGGGCCTCGGAGGCGCCGGCTACGCCGTGGCGGCCGCCGCGGCCGACTACGACGGCGATGGGTTTACCGACCTCTATGTCGTCTGCGTCGGAAAGAGCATACTCTACCACAACAATGGAGACGGGACGTTCACCGATGTGACCGACAAGGCCGGCGTGGGCAACGCAGGAGGAACGGGCATCGGCGCCACCTGGCTGGATGTCAACAACAGCGGCCGGCTGGACCTGTACGTGGGCAACTACCTCAAGTTCGACCCGGATTATCACCTGTATTACAACCCGACCAGCTATCCCGGTCCCCTGGCGTACAAGCCGGAGCGGGACATGCTCTATATCAACAACGGCGACGGGACCTTCACCAACGCCAGCGAAGCGGCGGGCATCTGGGCCCTGCCACCCCATCGGACCATGTCGGTGCATGCGCTCGACTACAACCGGGACGGTCATGAGGACCTCTACATCTGCAACGACGCGACCCCGAACATGCTGCTCATAAACGACGGCCACGGGCATTTTCACGACGAAGCCATGAAGCGGGGCATTGCGTTCAACGCCCTGGGCGAGGCGGCCGGCTCAATGACCGCCGCGATCGGCGACTGCACCGGCGACGGGATTCCCGACATCCTGGTGACGCGCCTGGGATATGGCTCCCTGTACGTCGGCACGGAGCAGGGCGATTGCGTCGATCGGATGATGACCTCGGGAGTTGGCCCCATGACGGCGCAGTATGTCGGATGGGGATGCAACTTCATCGACTTTGATAACACCGGGAAGCTGGGCATCTTCATGGCCAACGGTGATCCCTTCCGGATGGTGGGCTGGCAGAGCCTGCTGATGGAGAACGATGGCCGTGGCAATTTCCGCAACGCGGTGGGAAAGGGCGGCGCCTATTTCCGGACGCCGGTCCGGGCGCGCTCAAGCGTCGCCTTGGATTACGACAACGACGGCCGGATGGACTTGCTGGTGGGCCTCATGGGGGATCGGCCTGTCCTTCTTCACAACCGCGACCGCTCCGGCAACCACTGGATCACCCTGTCGCTCCGCGGAACCAAGAGCAACCCGGCCGGCTGGGGGTCATGGATAGAGCTCACCGCGGGAGGGAAGACCTACCTTCAGGAATGCCGCTGCCCCTCGGCCTTCCTGAGCCAGGGGGATCCGCGGGTCCACTTTGGGCTCGGCAAGGAGCCGATCGCGCAGCGGATCCAGATCAAATGGCCCAGCGGAACGGTGCAGGCGCTGACGGACGTCAAGATCGATCAGGTCCTTAGGGTGACCGAGCCTCGATCCAAATGAACCTGCGCGCGGGCATGTGGTTGGGGACGGCCTCGATCCTGCTGGCCGGCTGCAACCCGCCGGCTCCCGAGGGCTCCCTGGTCGTGACGCAAACCCCCGTTGGCGTGCCGCCCCCCCCGGCGGCCACGGTGCTGGACGTCCGGTATCCGCAGGGAAGCCGGGTGGTCCTGTTGGTTCCTCCGTTTCGCACGGACACGGTCCGAGAGCTTTCCCAAGGACTCGTCGCCGCCGGCGATCCCTGCGTCTCATGGGACGGCCGCTGGGTCTACTTCGCCGGCAGGAGCTCCGACGACGCCGACTGGCAGATCTACAGGGTCAATGCGGGCGGCGGCCGGCCCGAGCGCGTGACCCGGATGCCGGGCGGAGCGATGGATCCCGCAATCGCGGCCCACGGAGAGCTGGTGTTCAGCTCACCGGTTCCCAAGGCGGGCCGCCTGTGGACCTCCCCGGAGCCGGCCGCACTCTACCGGCAGATGCCGGACCAGGCGCCCGGCAGACTGACATTCGGCGGGGACAGCGCCGTCGGCGCCACCGTCCTGCGGGATGGGCGGGTCCTCTTCGTGAGCGCCGAGCCCCGTGACGACCCCAACGCGCGTCGGCATCTGTGCCTCTTCACGATCAACAACGACGGCACCGAGATGACCGCATATGCCTGCCAGGAGGGCGGGGCGGACTTTGTCCGGCGCCCGCGCGAGCTCGGAGACGGCCGGATAGCCTTCCTGGCTGCAGGCACGGAGGAACCGGGGCCCGCGGGCTGGGCGGAATGCGTGAGGCCCGCCGCTCCCTTCGCCACGCGAGGCAGCCTGTTCGCCTTCCGCGGCGCGGGTTGCCGCTCGGTGGAGCCGACGGCGGGAGGCGACGTGCTTGCCTGCGTCGAAACCAGCGGGTGGGTCGGGCGTATGATGATGGGCAACGCTGCGGTCTTCCGGGTCGCTTCTGACGCCGCCGCAATCGGCGCACCGCTCTTTGACGATCCGCGATGGAACAGTATCGAAGCCACCCCCGTTGCAGCGCGGACAGAACCCGCCGGACACACGTCCGCTGTGATGCCGGGCGCACGCTACGGAACCCTGCTGTGCCTCGACGTCAACTACAGCAGCGAGCCCGCCGCGGGCCAGAGTCCTGGTCCCGCCGCCGGGCTCCGGGTATTTGCGGGTGTGGGCCCCGGACAGCAGCGCACCCTGGGGGAGGTGCCGGTGGCCTCCGATGGCTCCGTGATCGTCCAGCTTCCGGTGGACGTGCCCCTGGGCCTCGACACCCTCGACGCCCAGGGGCATGTGCTCCGGCACCAGCCGGCCTCTTTCTGGATTCGCCCCGGGGAGAATCGGGCGTGCATCGGCTGCCACGAGCCGCGCAACCACGCCCCTCGGAACGCTCGCCCGCTGGCAACGATGCAGAAGCCGGCGCACCTGGGCCTGACCGACCAGGCGACCGCCCCCCGCGCTCCCGCCCCATGAGCCTGAATCGAGCCATCCTCTTCGCGACGCTGCTGGTGCTGGCGGGGGCCGCGGCAACGACAGGCGGACGCGTCGCCGTGCTCGCCCACGAGCGCCGGATGTCCGGCTTGCCCAAACTCGGCTATGTCTCCTGCGTCCATTGTCACCAACGCGGCTTGGACACTTTGCCATGGGCGAAGTCCCGTCCGCACCATGACGCGCCCGGCGGGATCGCGGTTTCCCCGGACGGAAAGACGTTGTTCATCGCCCTGGACGACAGGGACGAGGTCGCCGAGGCCGACGTGGCGTCGCTGTCCGTCACTCGTCGGGCGAGGGTCCCGGGCGGGCCGTTCGGCCTGGCTCTGGATGGGACGGGCAAACGGCTGTTTGTGGCATGCCGGCAACATGACCGGGTCGCGGTGCTCGACACGCGCGACCTCAAGGAACAGGCCGCCATCTCGGTGGGCATTCGCCCGACCGACGTCGCGTATTGCCTGACGCCGGCGGGGGAGCGGTTGATTGTCCCGAACTCCGGAAGCGACAACATCTCCGTGCTCTCGGTATCGCCGCTGCTTGAGCTAACTCGGACGGCGGCGGGTCGTGAACCGTATGCCGTTGCGGTGTCCGGCGACGGTGGGCGCGCTTTCATCGCCAACCGAATGGCGGTGCACGACCAGATCCTCAGTCAGCCTTACTCAGAGGTGACGGTGCTTAGCCCGGCCAACGGGCACGTGCTCGCCCGGGAGACGCTCCATTCGGCGCACCTGGCGGAGGGCATCACTGGCGTGCCGACGCGGGGGTGGACGCTGAATTCGCTGGTGAGGGTGAGCAACCTGGTGCCGATCACGCAGGTGAAGGACGGGTGGGTCATGTCCACCGGGGTGGCGATTTCCAATAGGGATGGCGAGGTGACGCAGGTTCCGCTGGATGAGGCGAATGCCTACTTCCCCGATCCCTCGGGCGTCGTCGCCAGCCCCGACGGCAGGCGGGCGTACGTCGCGTCAGCCGGCTCCGACGTGGTGACGGTCCTCGATCTCGACAAGTTGGCGGCATGGCTTGCAAAGGCCGGTGAAGCGGAGCGCACCGATGCAATGGACAACATGGCGCTTTCCTACCGGTACGTGGTTGCCCGGATTCCGACGGGCTGCGATCCCCAGCACCTGGCGCTTTCCTCCGACGGCAGCCGGCTGTTCGTGGCCGAACGACTCGATGACCGGGTGCTTGTCGTGGACACGGCGAGCCTCAAGCCGGTCGGCCGGATTGTGCTGGGCGACGGCGGGCTAGACGACCCCATCCGCCTCGGCGAGCGGGTCTTCACGCGGGCGCTCTATACGTTTCAAGGGCAATTCTCCTGCCGCTCGTGCCACCCTGACGGACACGTGGACGGACTCTCCTATGATTTCGATGGCGCCGGGGTCGGCGATAATCTGCTGGCCAACCGGAGCCTTTGCGGCGTGGCGGGCACGGAACCGTTCAAATGGAACGGGAGGAACCCCACATTGCAGTACCAGGACGGTCCGCGGTTTGCTCGGGTGCTGATGCGCACCGACCAGATCCCTGAGCCGCAACTGGACCAGCTGGCGACGTTCATCAAGCACATCCCGCCGACCCGCACGGTCCCGTGGAGCCGGGTAGGGCAGCCGCTCACGCCCGCCGAGGAACGCGGGCGCAAGCTCTTCTTCGCGACGAAGCGCACCGACGGAACGCCGATCCCACGCGCGCTCCAGTGCCAGACCTGCCATCGGCCCCCGCTGTTCACGGACCGGCTGCTCACCTCGGTGGGCACGAAGGGGACCCAGGATACATCGGGCGTGTTCGACACGCCGCACCTGATCGGGGTCGGCGCCATGGCCCCCTACCTGCACGACGGCCGGGCGAGGACCCTGGAGGAGATTTGGACCATCTATCAGACGGACGATAAGCACGGCGTCAGCAGCTACTGGTCCAAGCTGCAGCTCAACGACCTGGTCGAGTACCTGAAGACCCTTTAGCAACCCCCATGAAAACCCAACCCAGCTCCCCGCTTGCGGCCCTCATCGGCCTGGTGCTCGTGCTGTCGCACGCCCCGGGCATGAACGCCTTCGCGGCGCTTCCCGAGACGGCTCCCCGGCCGATCCCCGTCGTCGCGCGGTTCGAGAACTTCACAGAGAAGGACGGCCTTCCGGCCCACAAGATCCATTGCGTCCTGAAGGCGGGCGACGGCCGGTTGTGGATTGGCACCACGAACGGCCTCTGCGTCCGGCAGGACAACGGCACATTCCGCCGCTTCGGGACCGAGGACGGACTGAGCCATTTGACGGTGCTCGGCATCGCGGAGGACACCGCGACGGGCGACCTGTGGATCGCGACGATGCAGGGGCTTTCGCGGTTGAGCGGCGGGAAGTTCACGGCCTTCACGCAGACCAACAGCGGCCTTCCGAACAACGTCGTCTACGGGGTGGCCGTCGCCGATGGAACGGTTTGGGCCGCGACCGCCGCCGGAACCGGGGCCTACGACACCAAGACCAAGGCCTGGAAGGCCTACGACCAGACCAACACGGTCATGAACGAGCCCTGGTGCTATGCGATCGCACCCGGCCGCGGAGTCATCTATCTTGGCATCTGGGCCGGCGGCATCGTGGAGCACGACCCCCGGCTCGGCACTTTCAAGGCCTATCGCGACCCCGACGGCGAGTTTCACATTGCGCTGACGGCCGACAGCGGGCCCATCGTGGACGTCACTTCCGGGGTCGCGTACGACGAGGGCGTGCTCTGGCAGGCCTCCTACTTCGGGCTCGCCCGCTACGACACTCGGGAGGCGACGTGGCGCACGTGGGTTCAGGACAAGACGCCCCTGGTCTCCAATTTCATCAACAGCGTCTTCGCCCACGGCCGGATCGCCTGGGCCTCGACGGACCAGGGGGTCTCGGTCACCGACGGCGACACTTGGGTCAACTACCAGGTCGGCAAGGACGGAAAGGGCGTCGTCCACATACGCCGTCCGGGCCAGCCGCCCGAGACCCGGACGATGGCGACGGCGCTTTCCGACGGATTCGTCATGGCGGTGTGGGCGGACGACCACGAGGCATGGTTCGCCACCTCGAACGGGCTGAGCCACGGCCTCTTCTCTTCGCCCGCCGACCAGGCGGCGCTCACATCGAACCCCTAGGTGCACCCATGAATGCCTCCCCGTTCTGCCTGATTGCGGTTTTTGCGGCAGCGTCCGCCGCCGCAGCGCCTGCAACCGACGGCGCCGGCGCCTGCGCCGCCGGCGGCCCCGACTCGCCGATGGCCTCCGCTCCGAAGGCGGCCCCAGCGCCGGTCGGTGCGATGCCCGCGCCGTCCCGTTTTGTCCATTCCACGCCAGGGGAAGAGTACCCACCCTACGGCGAGCTGCCCAAGGAACTTTGGCCCTTCTCCAGCGTTGAGCCTTTCTACAGGTACTTCGTGACCCGCATGCCTTTCCGCGGACCTGGCCGCGACTACCCTCCGCCTCCGGACCTGAAATCGCTGCCCATCGGCCTCGTGGACGCGCCCAGGGGAGGGCCGAACTGGGATAGGAGCGTGCGGACGCGGGAGGGAATTGTCCTCGCGATCGAGGAGGCGAACCAGGAACGCCGCCCTGGCGAGCTCCCCTTTGACCTGATCGAGCACGAGGGCATAGCGCAATGGGGCGGCGCGGCCAACCTCGCGGCGCAGCTCGCCGACGAGAAGGTCCTCGGCTACCTGGGCACGATCGACGGTACGGACGCGCACGTCGCCTTGCGCGTCACCCTCAAGACGGAAATCGTCATGGTCAACACATCGGACCCCGACCAGACCCTCACGGAGACGCAGATTCCCTGGCTCATTCGGGTCCTTCCCGATCACCGGCAGGAGGAAGGGAGGCTTGCCGAGCTGATCGTACGAAAGTGCGGGTGCAATCGGATAGCCGTGCTGCGCACAGGGGACCGGTTCGCCCGTGTCGGAGCCCACCAGTTCATGGACTTTGCGCGCCGGCTGGGCTGTCCCGCGGTCCAGGAGCTGCTCTTCGCCCCGGGCGCGGCCAATATCTCGTACCAGATTGGAGCGATCAAGGAGTCGCAGCCGGACGCCATTTTCCTAATGGGTGAACCGGCCGACATCGGCCGCTTCGCCAAGCAGATCCGCCAGGCGGGGATCACGGCCCGCTTCTTTGGCACGGATCTCATGATGGAGGACGCCTTCTTGAAGAGCGCCGGCGACGCCGCGGAAGGAACGACGTTCACCTTTTATTTTGATCCCTCGCGCCAGGATCCGCTATGGACCGGTTTCGTAGCTCGTTACAAGCAGCGCTGGGGCCACGAGCCCGACGCCTATGCCGGCTACGCCTACGACGGGGCCCAGATAATGCTCCACGCCATGCAGATCGCGGGGCCCAACCGGTGGCGCATCCGGGACGAGGTGTACGATCTGGACTATTACCAGGGAGTCACCGGCTGGATGAGGTTTGACGGAACGGGATCCAACACCGCGCCCGTGCGCATCGTGCGCTACGAGCACGGGCAGCGGGCATTCGAGCCCCAGGCCGAGTTCGTGCCTCCCTTGGCCGGCGGCACGGTGGCCCATGCCCCCTGAGCGTGCGCAGCCCTGGAGCCGCGGTGCATGAGCGCTCGGGCCCCGAGGAACGTGAACCGGCACCACCCGAGCGCCCGGCTGCGCGTGGGCGCCTGGCTGCTCCTCGCGCCGCTCGCATGCCTCGCCGGGCCGCGCGAGCTGAGGCTGGGAATCGTCGCGCCCCCCGGGGAGGAGGACTCGGCCAGCCTTCTGCGCGGGGCGCGCCTCGCCGTTGCCGATTCGAACGAAGCCGCGCCCGGGACGGTCACGCTCGAGGTGCGCGGCGAGGCCGGCCAATGGGGAACTGCCGGCAACGACGCCGTGTTCCTGGCCCGCGACCGGATGGTGGACGCGATCATCGCGCCCTCCGACGGCGGAGACAGCCACCTGGTCCTGCAGGTTTCGGGCAGGACGCAGGTGCCTGTCGCCAGCGTCAGCCCCGATTCATCGGTCACTGAGTCCGGCGTGCCCTGGGCGGTGCGGGTCGTCCCGCGCACCGACCAGGAGGTTGGGGCCCTGATTGAATCCCAGAAGCGGGGGCCCCATGCGCCCACGTGGTGGGCCATCGCGCCCCCGGGCCGCCCGGGCCGCGCAATACGCCGCGACCTTGGGAGGGCGGTCCGTGCCACTGATGCCCGGCTGGAACGGATCCTCGAAGAGGGCGGGCCCGGACCCGTTTCGATCTGGGCCGTCCAACCGATCCTCTCCGCATCCCCGGGCGGGGTTCTGGTGTGGCTGCCGCCCTCGAAGGCGGGGAATGTTGTCGCGGCCTTGCGCGCCTCGGGCTTCCGCGGCTGCATCGCCGGCCCCGGCTCCATCGACGCCCCGGGCTTCTTCGCCGCGGCGGGTGCCGCGGCGGACGGCGTGCTCGTGGCGAAGTTCGCGTTGGATGAGGGGAGCTGCGCCAGGCTCGAGCTCTTCGAGAAGCGGTTCACTCGCATGTTCGGGGCGCCTCCGGACTCCAGCGCGGCGGCGGCCTACGACGCCGCGCTGGTGCTGATTGAAGACCTGCGGCGCGCAGGCGACACCCCCGCCTATCGCCGGTTTCCCCCGGCCGCCACCACCCCGGGGGTGACCGGCGAGATCCAATTCGACGCATCCGGGAACCGGACGGGCGAGCTTCAGGTGCTGGCTTGCCAGCAGGGCCGTTTTGTTCCCATTCATCCGGCCGGGAAATGACCGTGAAACCTCGAACCCGCGCCGCGTTGCAGGCCGCATTTTCCCTCGCCTTTTTTGTGGCGGTCCTTGCCCTCGGCGGCCGCTCGAGCTCGGCGTCGGGCACCGGCGACGCCCCGGCGTCGCCCCCGCCGTCCAACGGCGCCATCAGCCCGCAGGATCAGGCCGACGCCTTGCACCTCGTCATCGCTGCGGACCGGGAGATGTACTGCAAGGAGTACGTTGCTCGGCAGCAGGGCGACGCACCGCCGGCGAACGCCCCCGCCGCCGGCAAGCCGGGTGAGGCCTGGCCCCCCCCCTGCGAGATGTTCCGGCGCGCCGCGGAGTCGATTCAGAGCAAAGGGGCCGAGTTCAGCTATGCCCTGCGCTCCCTGCGCTCGGTCGACGAGCGCAACGGGCCCCAGACAGAGCTGGAGCAACGCGGGCTGGCCTTCGTCAAGGGCCACCCCAACCAGAACTACTATGGCCGGGAGATGCTGGGCGGACGGCGATACTTCACAGCCGTCTATCCGGACCTCCCGGCGGCCGGCGCCTGCGTCTACTGCCACAATCGTAGATCGGCATCGACGCCGCAGCGCCATCAAGTCGGCGAGATCATGGGCGCCATAGTGGTGCGCGTGCCGCTCGAATTCTGAACCCGCCGGCGTCCGTCGAGGTCGCCTGGGCGCGGGGGGACGGGCGCGAATACTTAGCGATTTTTTGACAACCGGTCCCATTCCCCGAATCCCGCCCGGGCGACCGGGCGATTCGGCCGTCTTTTCCCGGGAGCGCTTCGCTCGGGTCAACCGGGATGAAAAGGCGCGCCGGGTCCCGCGAACATTCGCGCGTGCCGGGCGGTGAAGTTACGTCCTTTTACGTAGTTTTCGATATTGGCCGCAAAATCCGCGTCCAACAAACAGCTACCCCGCTCGAGACGAAATATTTTCGCCAGACACTCACCCCGATGTTCAAAAAGAGAATCCGAACCGCGGGGGAGACCACGGCCCGCGCCGGATTTCATGGCGTTATGACCTGCAGCGACGCCCGGGGGTACAAACCGAAGGCGGGCCGAACCGATCCTCGGCCGGACGCCGGCGGCCGGCGCGGGTAGCTTCGCCAATTCGACGCCGATGCAAGACTCCGCCTCACCGTCCGCTGGAGGAATGAAGCGCGGAGCGCATCGCCAGAGCATTTTCCACGAAGGTCACGTCCAGGTGACAAACCGGGCCGCGAACCTGATCAGACGAGACGAGCCCCAGCCCCTCAAACCAAGGAATATGCCATGCCTCCTGCGTTAACCTATCCCGGCGTCTACATTGAAGAGCTCCCGAGCGGCGTTCACACCATCACCGGCGTCGCCACCTCGATCGCCGCATTCATCGGATGGGCCCCCCAGGGCCCGACGACGAAGGCGGTGCTGGTGGAGAGCGCGACCGAATTCGCGAGCCTGTATGGCGGCACGGGCGGACTGAGCAATTTCAACGGCGTCCCCAACTACCTGGGCTACGCGGTGAACCAGTTCTTCGCCAACGGCGGCTCCCAGGCGTACATCATTCGCCTTGTCTGGGACGGGACGCTGCCGACGGCGGTCCTCCCGGCGCCCACTGCCTGCGCCACGGCGAAGGCCACGGTCGGGGGCTCGCTGTCGCTGTTCGCGAGCAGCCCGGGCCAGTGGGCCAACGGCACCGCGACCGCTGGCATCTTCGTGTCCGTGATCCTGCAGCCGAGCCCGGCGACGGGATTCACGGTGCAGGTCCTGGACTCGTCGGGCAATGTGCTAGAGAGCTTCGTCAACCTCTCGGTCGATCCCACGAACCCGGAGTACGTGGTCACGGCGATCAACAACGACTCGCAGTACATCACGTTCATCGATCCCGCCCACGTGAGCGCGACGATCGCCGTTCCCGCGATGCCGACCGCCACGGCCTCCGGCGGCACCGCGCTCGCCGGGGGAGTCGACGGCGAGGTGCTGATCCCCGGCGGGAACGGCGACTTTGAGCTGGCGCTTGGCTCGATCTCCTCGTCCACCTACGGCGTACACCTGCTCGACAAGGTCGAGATCTTCAACCTCCTTTGCGTGCCGGGCGAGACTGACTGCGGGACGATCGTCAACCTGCAGGAATACTGCTGGTCGAAGCGGGCGTTCTACATCGTCGACTGCCCCCGGACGGCGACGGTGGCGACACTGAACGCCGGCCCGATAGGAACCGGGACCGCCGCGAGCCTGGTGGGCACGAACTCGGAGAACTCGGCGTACTATTTCCCGTGGGTCCTCGCGCAGGACCCGCTGGTGAGCAACAGGCCGGCGCTCTTCCCCCCGTGCGGGTTCGTGGCCGGCATCTACGCCTCCACGGACGCCAACCGCGGGGTGTGGAAGGCCCCTGCGGGAATCGGGGCGGGCCTGTCAGGCGCGCTGGGAATCCAGTACAACCTGCAGGACGCCGACAGCGGCGTGCTCAATCCCCTGGCCATAAACTGCCTCCGCAACTTCCAGAACTACGGCGACGTGGTCTGGGGCGCCCGCACGCTCCAGGGCAACGACAACGTCGGGCCGCAATGGAAGTACATCCCCATCCGGCGCCTCGCCCTGTTCCTGGAGTCGAGCCTCTACAACGGAACCCAATGGGTCGTGTTCGAGCCGAACGACGAGCCGCTCTGGGGCCAGATCCGCCTAAACGTGGGCTCGTTCCTGCAGGGCCTCTTCCTCCAGGGCGCCTTCCAGGGCACCTCGCCCCAGCAGGCGTACTTCGTGAAGTGCGACTCGGAGAACAACCCCCAGTCGAGCATCGACCAGGGGATCGTCAACATCCTCGTGGGCTTCGCCCCGCTCTATCCCGCCGAGTTCGTCGTGATTCAAATCCAGCAGATGGCCGGCCAGTCCTAATCAAGACAAGGCACTGCGATGGCAATGTTCCCAGTCAACCCCCAGAGATTAGGTCCCTTCAAGAGCTTCAAGTTCCGCGTGAAGTGGGATGGCGCCTACGCGGCGGCGGGCAGCGAGGTGAGCGTCTTCAAGCGCACGACCGAGGCGGTCTCCCACCGCGACGGCGGCGACATGTCGACGCCCCACAAGTCGCCCGTCCGGACCAATTGCGACGCCATCACCTTCGACCGGGGCCTCACCCGGGACATGGACTCCCACAACTGGGCCGGACTCGTGTGGAACTACGGCGCCGGCATCGGATCGGAGGTGTCCGTTGCGAACTTCCGGAAGGACCTCTGCCTCGAGGCGGGCCAGCTCGTGATGGCCCGCAAGATCTTTCGATGTTGGTTCTCCGAGTACCGGGCGCTCCCGGACCTTGACGCCAACGCGAACGCGATCGAGCACATCAAGCCGGAGAACGAGGGCCGGGAGCGCAACTCCGGCGTCACGGAGCCGGCTGAGCCCACCCTAAGCAGCGTGGCAACCTGATGCGGGTCCTCACCGATTCCGATTTCCTCGAGCTTTGGGAAGGCGGGAGTCGTAGGCATCCCCTTGAAAGGGCCCTGCTGGCCCTCGACGCTGAGCCCCGTCCTGGAGCAGCCCCCCGGGCGGCGCGCCGGCGCACCTCGCGGCCCCATTGCCGAAAGTGTCGGTCTCCGGCAACGTCTTCCTCGGACAGCCTGTCATCTCCCCCCCCCGCGCTTTGCGCCAAGCTCAGGGGTGCCGAGCCCGATTAACTCTTGGCAATTCCCGAACACGACAACCTACTGACAGCCCCCGCAGCACAACCCCGAATCGAAACCCCGATGCCCACCCAATCTCCCGTCCCGGCAACGCCGCCTCCCGCCCTCGAAGGGGTCGCGTTGTGGATCTTCGTCCTGATTGAAATCGCCCTGCTCGGCACCGTCGTCGTCCTCGCCGCCCGCACGGCGCTGCTTCGCGACGCCGACCCGTCCGTGCCCGATTACAGGCTCCGGCCCTACAGCCTCGCGAAGTCCCAGCTCGCGTTCTGGACGGTCGTCATCATCAGCACCTACCTGTTCATCTTCATCGCGAAGCCCGCGGGCGTCGTCAACGTGCTCAACACCACAGCGCTCGAGCTCTTGGGGATCAGCATGGGCACCTCGGCCCTTGCGGGGGTGACCGGGGCCCCCGCGGCTCCGGCGCCGCGGGCGCCCGTCCCGTCCTCGACGCAGCCGATCCAGGCCCAGGCGCCGGCACCGAGCCAGGCCCACCAGAACTATATCGACGACATCCTGAGCGACAACCAGGGGATGAACATCCACCGCCTCCAGATGGCGCTCTGGACCCTCGTATTCGGCGGCGTGTTCGTCTGCCTGTGCTACCGGAACCAGGACTTCCCGACTTTCGACCAGCAGGCCTTCGTGCTTATGGGCATAAGCTCCGGGACCTACGTCTGGTTCCGCCGGACAGAGACCTGAAGCGCTTTGGCCAACAAAAGGGAGGGATACCTATGAATAAACCGATGTACGTAACGATCAAGGGGGCCAGGCAGGGGGTCTTCAAGGGGCGCGGATCTAAGCCGAATCCCGGCAGGATCCCTATCACGGCCTTCGAATGGGAGACCCTGATGCCGATCGACGCCGCCTCTGGGCATCCCTCCGGCAAACGCGAGCACAAGCCCGTGGTCTTCAGGAAGGAGGTGGACGCCGCATCGCCCCAGATCCTGGAGGCCCTGGTCACTGACGAGACGCTGAAATCGGTCCTTTTCGAGTTCACGAGCGTCTCGCAGGACGGCAAGGAGACGGTCGACTACACGATCACCCTCGCCAACTCCGCCGTCGCCGCGTTCAGGGAGTCGGTGTACACCGGAGAACGGGGCGGTCCTCCCGTCGATCCGCGCCGGCTGGACGAGGTGACGCTGACGTTCCAGAAGGTCGAGATGTCCAACAAGGCCGGGGGAACGGCAGCCTCCGACGACTGGCTGGGCATGTAGCCCGCTCGAGGCTCAGGCCCGCGGGGGCGGCAGGTCCCCGGGCGCCACGCCCGTGCGGACCTCGACGAGCGCGCACACCTTCGGGACGTACATCCGCGTCTGCGCGGGCAGGGTGGATGCGACGCCGGCGAAGTCGCTTGCGTGCCGCGAGGCCAGCTCCCGGCCCACCCGGCCCTCGCCGGCGTTGTAGGCCGCGAGCGCCAGCGGCCAGCTCCCGAATCTCTCATAAAGCGTGCGCAGGTAGCGCGCGGTGGCGCGGGCGGACTTCTCCGGGTCCGTCCGCTCGTCCGGCAGGAAGGTACCCAGCCCGAGGGCGCGCGCCGTGGCGGGCATCAGCTGGAACAGCCCGGCGGCGCCCGCCGGGCTCCGCGCCGAGGGGTTGAGCGACGACTCCGCCTCCGCGAGCCACGCAAGCTCGGGCGGCACCCCCTCTGCGGCGAAGGCCCCGCGGAGCCGCGGCATGAGGTCCGCGGCCCTCGCCGGCACCGGGCGCGCCTGCTCGCGGCCGAGCCAGAGGCCATACAGGGGGATCGCGGCGGCGGCGCGCCGGGCCGGCGGCTGCGTCGGTGCCGGGGCGCCTGGAGCGGCGACGGCCTGCCTCGCGGCCTCGATGTCGTCGATCCGCAGCTCGAGCCAGTCGGCGTAGTCCTCGTAGCCCGGCAGGGAGCGCAGCGCAACGAGCGCGGCTCGCGCCTCGGGCTCGAACCGCGCGAGTTCCTCGAGCGAGTTGTTGTCAAGGGCGTGCTGGAGCCTGGCCGCGAACTCGTCCCACCGCTCCTTTGTCGGGAACTCGAACTGGTCCTTGACCTCGGGGGGCGCGTACTGGTCGAAGAGCTGCTGGCCCAGCTTGTAGAGGTCGTCGGTGTTCGCGGCGGGCGTGGGTGTCGGCGGCTCCCCGCCCGACGCCAGCACCCCGCTGGCGAGCCAGATGGTCCATCGCAGGCGCATGACGGCGGCAACTTGCGCGAAGCCCGGCCGGCGCGCGAGCTTTGTCGGCCTGCGGCCCGGCCGGGCAAAAGGGTCCCGCGACGGATGGAGCGGATCCGAGGAGTTACATGATTTTACGTAATCTTTTGGATCAATTTTTATCATGGGCATTGCATCGCGAAGCCCCGTCGCCTAGTAGCCTCACCCCCCAATTAAAGAGATCCTAAACCCCGAACAGAGCAACAGGAGTTAACTATGCCAACGAAAAGATCTTACAACCCAATCGCCGGCAGCCAGCGGGCGCTCCGGGATGGATCCCGCCTCATAGGCCCTTCGAACCCGGAGGAGCGCGTCGAGATAACCGTCAGGGTGCGCTCGCGCGCCTCGAAGATCCCCTCGGCCGACAAGATCGGGGCGCAGATGCCGCTCAAGCGCCACTACATGACCCGCGAGGCGTTTGCGAAGGCCCACGGGGCGGCCCCGGCGGACCTGGCCAAAGTCAAGGGGTTCGCCGCGAAGAGCGGCCTCAAGGTCGAGGCCGTCAGTCCCGCGGAGCGGCACGTGAAGCTTTCGGGCACGGTCAAGGCGCTCAGCGCCGCCTTCGACGTGAAGCTGATGGAATACGCGCACCCCGACGGGAACTACCGCGGGCGCATCGGCAGCATCCACCTGCCGGCCGGGCTCACCGACATCGTCCAGGGCGTCTTCGGCCTGGACAACCGCCGCCAGGCGCGCCCGCACATCTCCAGGGCCAAGAAGACCGGCGAGCCGCACCCCAAGAGCGCGGCCACCTTCACGGCCCCGCAGGTCGCCCAGCTCTACAGCTTCCCCCCCGGGACGGACGGCACCGGCGAGTGCATCGGCATCCTTGAGTTCGGCGGCGGCTACAGCGCGACCGACCTGGCGACGTACTTCAGCGGACTGGGAATCACCGCCCCCTCGATCACGAGCGTGGCGATCGACGGCGTGAGCAACAAGCCGGGGTCCGATCCCGATTCCGACGGCGAGGTCGCGCTTGACATCGAGGTGGTGGGCGCGATGGCCCCGGGGGCCAAGATCGTCGTCTATTTCGCGCCGTTCACCGAGCGGGGCTGGGTGGACTCGCTGACCGCGGCCATCAACGACACGGTGAACAAGCCGTCGGTCATATCGATCAGCTGGGGGTTTGCCGAGGGTGAGCCGGTCCAGGGCTTCGAGTGGACGCAGCAGACGGTCACGGCGGTCAACGAGACGCTCCAGTCGGCCGCGGCGGTCGGCGTGACGGTGCTGGTGGCCGCCGGCGACGACGGCTCGAGCGACGGCATAGAGGACGGGCACGCCCACGTCGACTTCCCGGCGGCCAGCCCCTACGCGCTGGGATGCGGCGGCACGAGCCTGAAGGGCGCGGGCAGCCAGATTTCCACCGAGGTGGTGTGGAACGACGGGCCCGGCTCCGGCGGCGGCGGCGGCGTCAGCGCCATGAATCCGGTGCCATCGTGGCAGGCGGGCATCGTCCCGGTGTCGGTCAACCCGGGCCACGCCGCCGGGCGCGGCGTGCCCGACGTGTGCGGGGACGCCGACCCCGTCACGGGCTTCCAGATCTTCTACGCGGGCAAGGAGGCCGTCGTGGGGGGCACGAGCGCCGTGGCCCCGCTTTGGGCCGCACTCCTGGCCAGGATCAACCAGAAGCTCGCTAAGCCGGTCGGCTACTTCAACCCGCTGCTCTACGCGAAGCTCGCGGCCTCGGGCGGCTTCAGGGACATCGTCTCCGGCAACAACGACACGCACAACAACGTCGGCGGCTACTCGGCCGGCAAGGGATGGGACTGCTGCTCCGGCTGGGGCAGCCCGGTCGGCGCCGCGCTTCTGACGGCGTTCGGGGGCTGAGCCGCCAGCGCTTCCCCAATCTGCCCACGCAATGAAAAGGAATCCAGGAAAGGCTCCCGCCGGCACCGGGAAGCCTGCCGCCGGCACCGGGAAGCCCGCCGCCTCGTCCAACCTGGTGGGGGCGGGCGGGCGGCTGTTCGCAAACCCGGTGCCCGGCACGGACGAGACGACCTTCCAGGTCGATAACACGAGCAGCGCCTACTACAACTCGCCCTATTACCTGGCGCACCAGACGCAGATCCAGCCGGTTCCGGCGCCGAGCACGCCGCAGCCCAGCATGGAGCTTGCCGACGTCGTCGGCCCGGCTATGGTCGCAGGCATCCAGGCCGCGAAGGCGATCGTGTTCCACGCCGTCGGCGACACCGGCGCCGCCAAGGTGAGCTCGGGGCAGACGGCTGCGGTCGCGATCGCCCAGGAGGGGAGCGTCGCCGACGCGATGGCCGCGGACGTGGCGAGGGGGGGGGCCGACGCCCCGGCGTTCTTCTTTCACCTGGGCGACATCGTCTACAACTTCGGGGAGGGCCAGTACTACTACGACCAGTTCTACGAGCCGTTTCGGGGCTACGACCGGCCGATCTTCGCGATCCCGGGCAACCACGACGGGATGGTGTTCGGCCCGAACGCCGACGTGCCCCAGGTGCCGACGCTCCAGGCCTTCCTGCGCAACTTCTGCGCCGCGGCGCCCGGGCCCTCGCCGGACGCCGGCGGCCTCATGCGCAGCGTGATGACCCAGCCGGGTGTCTACTTCACGCTCGACGCCCCCTTCGTGTCCATCATCGGCCTCTACAGCAACGTGCTCGACGGGCCGGGCGTCATCTCCTCGCAGGGCGGGGCGTACCCGTCGATGACCGACGAGCAGCTGGCCTTCCTCCAGGCGGAGCTCGTTCGCCTCAAGCCGGCGCACGACGCCGGCCAGCAGGCTGTCCTCGTGGCCGTGCACCACCCGCCGGTGTCCGTCGACAGCCTGCACGGCGGCACCGTCGGCCTCGCGAACGACATCGACACGGCGTGCAAGGCCGCGGGCCTCTGGCCCGACGCCGTCCTGTCGGGCCACGCGCACCTCTACCAGCGTTTCTCGCGCAGCGTGCCGGGCCTGGCCCGGGCGATCCCCTACGTCGTCTCCGGAAGCGGGGGCTTCGCGGCCACGGCGCCGCAGACCGCCGCGCCCGCCGCGGGCACGACGATCGGCCAATACACGCTGGTGACCCCGCCGGACGTCGATTTCGGGTACCTCACGATCACCGTGGACATGACGGGCGCGGCCGGGACTCTGACGATCAGCTACCGGTCCGTGAACCAGTCCAACGTGCGCGACAGCGTGACCGTGAGCCTGCCCCCGATTGGCGGCGCGGCCGTCGCGAGGGCGAAGGGGGCCCCTCCAGGGGCCCGAGCGCGGCGCCGGCGCTAGGAGCCGTGCGCGGCCGCCGTTTTGCCTCGTAAAGTCGCCCCCGGCTCCAATCGTCTCGCGTTGGACCCGGGCCCCGCCGCCATGGCCGACGCAAGCATCCTACGCACCTTCCCCAACCCCGCGCCCGGGCGCGGCTACGTGATCGAGCACACGCACCACGAGTTCACCTCGGTCTGCCCGGTCACGGGGCACCCGGACTTCGGGACGATCACCGTGCGCTACGTGGCGGGCGCCAAGTGCGTCGAGCTCAAGTCGCTGAAGCTGTACTTCCACGCGTTCCGAAACGAGGGGATCTACTTCGAGGCCGTGACGAACAAGATCTGCGACGACCTCGGCGCCGCGCTAAGGCCGCGGAGGCTGACGGTCGTCTCGAGCTGGAGGGGCCGGGGCGGCATCACCTCGGTCGTCACCGCCGACTGGAAGCCGGGGCGCGGTGCCCGGGCCTGACCGCCGCCGCCGCTCTAGAGGCCGAGCGACCTGATGTAGGCGACGCTCCGCGGGATGTTCTGGAGCGGGGTGGGCGACTCGTCCTCGATGAAGTACCACTCGATGCCGACGGCCCGGGCCTGCCTGAGGACGGAGGGCCAGTCGACCTGGCCGGTGCCGACCGGCACGTCGTCGGTTCCCGGGGCGTGTCCGGTGTAGATCCCCGTGGGCGCCCCCTTTCGGATGTCCTTGACGTGCATCAGGCTCCAGCGGGCCGGGTACTTCGCGAGGAGCGAGGCCGGGTCCTGGCCGGCGTGCACGGCCCAGAAGACGTCCAGCTCGAAGGACACGAACTCGGGGTTCGTCGCGCGGACCAGGACGTCGAAGGGGGTGCCCCCGCCGGGGTCGGGCCGGAACTCGTAGCCGTGGGGATGGTAGGCGAAGGTTATCCCCGCGGCCCTGAACGCTGCGCCCCACGCGTTGAAGTCGGACGCGGCCCTCCGTGCGTCCTCGTCGGTGAACGGGCTGGTTTCCTTGTGCGGGACCCACGCGACCATGACGTAACGGACGTCGAGGTCCTTCGCCAGGACCACGGCGCCGTCGAGGTCCCTCTGCAGTTGCTCGTAGGCGAATCCTTCGCTCACCAGGACCAGGTGGCGGTCCGAGAGCTGGGCGCCGTACTCCCGCGCCGTGAGGCCATTTGGCGGCCCGCCTCCTTCGATGAACCCGAAGCCGAGGGCGCCGGCCTCGTCCAGCGCGGAGCGCCAGCCCTGCTGCATGGCCTGGACGCGCAGGCTGTACATCTGCAGGCCGAGGTGGCCCGCGACGGAGGCCGCGGGGGCGGGCTCCGCCGCACCGAGGGGGGCCGCCGAGAGGAGCGCGACGATGAGCGCCTTCATTTCCTTGGTTCCGGCAAGGAAGACCCGCATCGGCGCATTTTCAAGCCGCCGGGCTCACTGCCTCGCCCACCACCGCCTCACCGAGTCGACGGCGCTGTGGATCTCGTGCGGCAGGTTCCTGATGGCCTCGTGCACCTGGGCGGAGTGGCGGCTCGCGAACCAGACGACGACTGCGATGAACCCCAGCCCCGCGACGGCGTTCCAGAAGTGCAGCCAGCCGGCGCACACGGGATCGTATCCGCTGCCGTAGTACATCGCGTGGCGCATGAACTTGAGCGGCAGGGCGATCATCTGGAAGGCGACGATGAGGATGATGAGCCCGGCCCAGACCGGTATGCCGGCGGGCAGCAGGATCCCGAAGACCGCGCCGGTCGCCAGGAGCGAGACCAGAGAGAACAGGCACACGACCGCGACCAGGGCGCTGAGAAGCCTGAGGAACGGCACCGCGAACCACCATCCGAAGAACGGGTACGGGCGGCCCCCCCAGTGCCGGTGCCAGTTGCAGGCCCACTGGCGCTTGTTCTGCAGGATCTCCCGCTTCATGTCCTGCTTCCATCCCCGCATCTCGTTCTTGAAGTTGCGCCTCCACTCCCGGTACGCCCTCCTGTCGCCGAACGTCTTCATGCCCTCGTAGTACCCCGCCCGGGCGCGCCGGATGAACTCCTGCGCCGTGGACGGGGCGCCGCTGGCGGCCGCCCTCTCGGCCGACGTGACGGCCGACGGGATGAGGATCGCCATAATGATGTAGAACAGGGCGCCCGCGCCGTACGCGAGGGTCAGGGCGACGAAGACGATCCTCACGATCGTGACGTCGATGTTCATGTACGCGCCGATGCCGTTGCAGACGCCGGCGAGCATGGCCCCGTCGTCTATCCGGTAGAGGCGCCTCGCCGGCCCGGGGGCTGCGCCCGCATCCGGCGCGGCCCTGGGCGCCTCGGCTGCGCCCTTCGGGCCGGCCGCCGGGGTGTCCGAGGCGTCCTCGACCGGCCCCATTTCCGCGATCACGCCCTCGACCTCCCTGGTCGCCACGACTGTCTTGCTCGCCCCCATGAGCGCGCGGAACTTGTCGGCGATGGCCTGCTCGATGTCGGCGATGACCTCGTCCCGGTCGGGGTTGCCCTCGAGCCGGCGGGCCGCGCTGTCCAGGTACGCGCGCAGGGCCTCGTAGCCGTTCTCCTCAAGCTGGTAGGCGTTGCCGTTCAGGTTGATGATGATTACCTTGTTCATATCGGGGTGGTTCTTCAGGTCATTGTGCCGGCTTCTGTCCGAGGCTCTTAACGGTTGCGCTGATCTGCTGCCAGTACTCGGAAATCTCGCGGAGCTGCTCGCGGCCCTTGGCCGTGAGCTGATAGTACTTCCTCGGCGGGCCGGCCTCGGACTCCTTCCACTCGTAGTCCACGAGCTCCTCGCGCCGCATCTTGCTCAGGAGGGGGTAGAGCGTCCCCTCCTGGGTCGCGAACTCCGTGCCGCTCAGCTCCCGGAGGATGTCCGCGACGTAGACCTTGTCCGCGGAGACGATCTTGAGCACGAGGAACTCGAGCAGACCCTTCCTGATGGGCGTGAACTTTTCGTTGATGCTCGACATGATTTCGGGACAAGCTACCTTGGTGTATAAAGGTAGTGTCGTTGAACAAGGCTACCGTCAAGCGCCAAATTGGCCGCGCCCGGGGCTCCCTGTCCGCGCACTCCCCGGGGCGCGGACCGCACCGTGCCGCGGCGCCCGACGAAGAAGATCGCCGTGCGCGCCCCCGTGCGCATCATCCTGCGCGCACTTTGAGCCCGCCCATGGACTCCCCGGAGAAGCGCCCACCGGCCAGCGGATGGCCCGGCCGGGCCTGGTCGCGCATCCGTTTCAGGTGGTTCACCAAGATGGCGGGCACGGTCGTGTTCATGGCGGCGTTCTTCATCGGGTATTTCTGGCTGCTCGGCCACCCGCGCTACCCGCTGACGACCGTGCCCCGAACCTTCGTGGACCGGCTGGTGCCGTTCCAGCCGGCAGCCCTGGCCCTCTACGTGTCGCTCTGGGTCTATGCGCCGCTGGCGCCCGCGCTGCTTCGGACGGGCCGGGAGATGTGGTCCTACGCCGCCGCCGCGGTCGCGCTCAGCCTGGCCGGCTTCGCGGTCTTCTTCCTGTGGCCGACCACGGTTCCGAAGCCGGAGGTCTATCCGTCGCCGGTCGGGCCGGTCTCGTTCCTTAAGGCGGTGGACGCCTCGGGCAACGCGTTCCCGTCGCTGCACGTGGCCTTCGCCGTGTTCAGCGCGCTCTGGATCGGGCGCCTGCTGCGCGAGATGGACGCCGGGGGCCTCGCGCGCGCGCTCAACTGGGCCTGGTGCATTGGGATCATCTACTCGACGCTCGCGATCCGCCAGCACGTGGCGCTGGACGCCCTCTCCGGGGCCGCCCTGGGCGCGGCCGCCGCGGTCCTCCACATGCGCATCCTGCGCGGGCGCCCCGGCGGCGCGCCGGCGCCCGCCGCCTCATGATAGTCACCACAACGTTCACAATAGACGGCTACGAGGTGGCCGAGCACAAGGGGCTCGTCCGGGGGATCGTCGTGCGCTCGCCCACGATCAGCCAGGGCATCCTCGGCGGCCTGAAGAACATCATCGGCGGCACGATCGGCGCGTACACGGAGATGTGCGAGCAGGCCCGCCAGCAGGCGTACGAGGCCATGATCGCGCACGCCGAGCAGGCCGGGGCGAACGCGGTCCTCGGCGCGCGCTACGACGCGTCCTCGGTGGAGCCGCGGGGCGCGGCCGTGGAGGTGCTTTGCTACGGCACCGCCGTCGTCCTGCGCAGGAAGCCGTAGCCGCCGGCGTCAGGCCGGCGCCTCGGCGGCGGCCTCGGCGCGCCGCTGCTTAAGCTCGACCTCGATTTCCGCCATCTTGTGCTCGTTGAGGGGGTAGAACATCAGGATGACCATGGAGACGACTCCGATCGAGGCGGACAGCACGCTCATGAGCAAGACGAGCCCGTGGAGCGAGCGGGGCGTCTGTTCGGTGTTTGCGACGAAGCCCACGCTGTTCATGAGGGCAAGCGCCACCCAGGCGCCGATCGCCCATCCCTGCTTCTGCGAGAAGATCGAGGCCGAGAAGATTAGGCCCGTGGCGCGCCGCCTCTTCTTCCATTCGCCGTAGTCCGCTGCGTCGGCGTACATGGTCATCAGGAGCGCGATGATCGGCCCGCCGGTGATCGAGCCGAGCAGGTTGACGCCGAATATGAGCGGGACCTGGTCTGGCCTGAGGAAGTAGAAGGAGGCGGTGCAGCTGATCGCGATGACCATGAGGACCATGAACGCCATCTTGCGGCCCGCGATCCGCGCCGCGAACGGCATCAAGATGACGCCGACCAGGGAGGCCAGCTGGGTGCTCGTGTTGTACACGGACACGAGGCCTTCCCACCCCCAGGTCTGCGTGCCCGCGATGGACTTCGGGAGGAACGACGGCAGGGTCACGGTCTGCGAGCCCACGTAGTACTTGAAGTAGTGCGCCGTCACGCTGCCGCGCAGCGCCACGTAGAGGATGAACGCGAGCGTCGAGGCGACCAGGATGAGCCATGGCCCGTTTGTCACCAGGTCCTCGAGGTCCCGGAACACCGATGTCTTCTGCTTCTGCGGCGGGACCACCCTCTCGCGGGTCGTGAAGAACATCGTGACGAAGCACAGGCACGCGGCAATTCCGTAGATGACGAAGCACATCTGCCAGCCGCGCTCGACCGTCTGGGCGCCCAGCCAGCCGCCGACCTTCGCCATGGGCAGCAGCGTCGCGGCGATCAGCATGCCGCCGGCGAAGGCGCCGACGTACTTGATGGAGGAAAGGGTGGTCCGCTCGAGGGGGTTGGTGGTGATGACTCCCATGAGCGCCGTGTACGGGATGTTGATCGCCGTGTAGACCAGCATCAGGGCGTTGTACGTTACGTAGGCCCAGATGAGCTTCGCGTTGCCCGCGAGGTGCGGCACCGTGAAAGTCAGCACCCCCAGGACGGCCATGGGCACGCACATCCACACGAAGAACGGCCGGAACTTGCCCCAGCGGGTGCGGGTGCGGTCCGCCAGCATCCCCATGACGGGGTCGAAGAAGGCGTCCGTGCTGCGGCTTATGCCGATCATCGTGCCGGCGGCCAGCGCGCTGATGCCGAAGACGTCCGTGTAGAAGAACGTCAGGTAGATCATGAACGTCTGCCAGTACAGGCAGGACGCCAGGTCCCCCAGTCCGTAGGACAGCTTCTCGACAAGGCCTAGTTTGTCGGCGGTGTTGTTCCGGGGCGTTGGTTCTGGGGTCAGCGTCATGGGTTGGGGATGCAGCCAGGTGGGGCCGCAGGGGCTTCTCGGGGGCTCGGGGCGGAGATTCGATAACACCCGGTTTGAAGTCGAAATGCCATTCTTATTTCCCTCAGCGCATCGAGTACCACAGCCCGGCGGTCGTCAGCAGGAGGACCGCCAGCCACAGCCGGTAGTCGCGCAGGCCCGACCCGGCCCCGGGCGCCACGAGGCTCCGCCAGTCGGTCACCGTGGTGACGGCCAGCTTCGCCTCCGCGGTGGGCCGCGTGGACACGCTCACGGCCACGAGCGCGACCATCGAGACGGCGAAGGCGAGCATGGCCGAGTGGAGCCACGGCCTCAGGAGCGGCGCCTCCATGAACGGCAGGAAGTGGAGCTGGCCGTTGAGCATCAGGAGCGGGCAGACGACGCCCGCGGTGCACAGGCAGGCGACGACCCCCTGGGACGTCGTGCGCCGCCACAGGACGCCGGCGAAGAAGATCCCCGCGAACGGGAGCATCAGGTACACCTGGATTGTCTGGAGGTACGTGAAGAGGTTCCCGAAGCGCCCGATCATCGGCGCCCACAGCGAGCCCAGCACGAATACCGAGAGGACCACGGCGCGCCCGACGAGGATCTGCTGGGACTGGCCCGCGGAGGGCCTCCAGCGCAGGAAGAAGTCGCGGGTGAACAGGGTCGAGACCGAGTTGTAGGTCGCGCTGATGTGGCCCATCAGCGCGGCGCCGATGCCGCTGATCGTCAGGCCGAGGAGCCCGGCTGGCATGATGTGCTGCAGGAGGGCGCCGTAGGCCTGGTCGGCCTTGGGCAGGCTCGGGAACATGGCCTTCGCGATCAGCCCCGGAAGGACGAGCAGGAACGGCGTCGTCAGCTTCAGGAAGCCGCACAGGATCGCGCCCTTGCGGCCCTCGTTGAGGTCCCGGGCCGCGAAGGCCCTCTGGACCAGCACCTGGTCCATCGACCAGTAGAAGCTGCCTGCCAGGAACACGCCGAAGAACATCCCGGGCCACGGGTAGTCCGGGTCGGTGGCGGGCCTCACCATGGAGAACATCTGAGGCGCCAGCTTCGCGTGCAGGCCGCCCCAGCCCCCGACGTGCGCCAGCCCGACCGCGGTCAGGATCACCGCGGCAACGAGCAGGATGGTCGTCTGCAGGGCGTCGGTGTAGACGACGATCCGCAGGCCGCCCTTCATCGTGTAGAGCGCGGTGCCGAGCCCGACCACCCAGATCACCGCCGTCGGGTTCCAGCCCAGCAGGCTCGAGAAGACCAGCGACGAGGCCCAAAGCGAGACGGAGACCTTTGTCAGGACCGACAGGACCACCATGAAGCCGGAGAAGAACAGGCGGATGCCCGTGCCGTAGCGCTGCTCGAGGAACTCCGGCACCGTGAAGATCTTGTTCCTGATGTAGAAGGGCAGGAACAGGGCGATGAGCGGGACGAGGCAGAACACCGCGGACCACTCGTAGCCCCCGACCGCCATGCCGCCGGAGTACCCGCTTCCGGCCAGGCCGACGAAGTGCTCGGCCGAGATGTTCGCCGCGAAGAGGGAGGCCCCGATGAACGGCCAGCGAAGCGAGCGCCCCGCGAGGAAGTAGTCCTCCGAGGACTTCGGCTTTCGCGACAGCAGGAGGCTGGCCCCGGCGATCGCGACGACATAGGCGCCGATCGCCAGCCAGTCGATCCACTGCAGCGTCATGGGGCCAGGCCGGGGCGGGTTCCGGCGGCGGGATGCGGGACCGCGGGGGGGCTGCGGGTCTCGGGGGTCGTCACGGCGGTAACCGGTGTCGGGGCGGGATGCGCCGGCCTCGCCGCGCTACTTGTAGTAGATCCCCAGCGTGTCGATGAGCCTGGACTGGAGCTGCGCCACGTCGAGCGCGCCGCTGTAGCGCTCGAGGACCTTGCCCCCGGGCGCGATCACTACCGTGTATGGGTAGGCCCCGGGCCACTGGGGATCCAGCGCCTGAGCGAGGGCGTCGCCGGCCGGCCCGGTGTAGAGGTAGTTGTTCGTCTTCCGGCCCTCCTTGTCCAGGGCCGCCCTCGAGCCGGGCGGCACGGCTGCGTGCTCCCTCTGGAGGAAGCGCAGCGCCTTGTCCGTGTCCTTCGGGTCGTCGACGCTGATCGTTATCAGCTCGAAATCCCGGCTGTTCAGGCGGCGCGCGATGGAGACCAGGCCCGGGAACTCCTCCACGCAGGGCACGCACCACGTGGCCCAGAGGTTGACCACGCGCAGCCTGCCCGTCGTGTTGCGGGCGAGCGCCGCCACCCCGGCCGCGTCGATCGGCTCTAGGGACACCGGCATGTTCCTCCACTCCTCGTTGCCCTCGGCCACCTCCGCTTTCTTCGTCAGCCACTTCGTCGAGCAGCCGAAGGGCCGCGTGACCTCCACCGGCACGGGCCGGCCGGCGAGGAGCGCCTCCACGGCATTGGCTCCGTCCGTCGAGTGCACAGAGGCGGGGTCGGGCGTCTGCGAGTCGTCGAAGCGCCCCTTGTAGCGCAGGCGCCGCTGCTGGTCGAAGACGAAGAGGTGGGGCGTGCACAGGCAGCCGTACGCCATCGCCGTCCGCTGGGTGGCGCCGTCGTAGAGGTACGGGAAGTTGAAGCCGCGCTCCCCGGCGTAGAGCTTCATGTCCTCGTAGCTGTCGCTGTACTTGCTGTACCCGAGCTCGTCGATGCGCAGGCCCTCGAGGCTGTTCGGGTTTATCGCGACGACCGCCACGCCCTTGCCCTTAAGCGACGCGACGAACGGGATGAACCGGGTCTCGGCCGCGTGCGAGGCCGGGCAGTGGTTCGAGAGGAAGACCACCATCAGGAACGGGGAGTCCCTGAAATCGGCCAGGCTGTATGTCCTGCCGTCGATCCCGAGCAGAGAGAAGTCGGGGGCCGGGTCGCCGATCCTGAGCGTGTGGAAGCCCGGGGGGGTCCCGCCGTACTCGTCCTCTGCCGCGAACCCGGTCGAAAGGGGCCCGGCAAAGAGGGCGAGCGCCATGAAACCTGAGAGGGGCAATCTCATGCCGGGACAAGTTGCGCGCCATTGTGCGCCGGGGCAAGCCGAACGGCGTTTGGCTGCGCTCGCGGGCTTGCCAGCGGCGAACCTCCCGCCGAAAGTCTGAACATGAGAACCCCCGCACTGGCCCTGCTCGGCCTCCTGTCCGCCCGTATCTGCCTAGCCCAGGGGGCCGGCGGCGACCCGTACCTGTGGCTCGAGGACGTGGACGGCGCCCGCGCGCTCGAGTGGGTGCGCGCCCAGGACGCGGTCTCGCAGCGCGAGCTCGAGGCCTCGCCCGACTTCAAGGCGATCCACGACCGGCTGCTCGCGATCTACGACTCTAGGGAGAGGATCCCGTACGTCGAGAAGCGCGGGGACTACTACTACAACTTCTGGCAGGACGCCCAGCACGTCCGCGGCATCTGGCGGCGCACATCGCCGGCGGAGTACAGGAAGAAGGACCCGTCCTGGGAGGCGGTGCTCGACCTGGACGCCCTTGCCGCGCAGGAGAAGGAGAACTGGGTGTGGAAGGGCGCGCAGCTGCTCTATCCCGACTACACGCGGGCCCTCGTCCACCTCTCGCGCGGCGGCGGCGACGCCGTCGTCGTGCGCGAGTTCGACCTCGGAGCGAAGGCGTTTGTCGTGGACGGCTTCGCGCTGGCCGAGGCGAAGAGCGATGTGGCCTGGCGCGACCGCGACAGCGTCTACTTCGCCACCGACTTCGGCCCGGGCTCGATGACCGACTCGGGCTACCCGCGCGTCGTCAAGCTCTGGACGAGGGGGGCGCCGCTCGACAAGGCGGCGGTCGTCTTCGAATGCGGGAAGGGGGACGTCAGCGCTGGGGCGTTCGTGCAGGACGAGCCGGGCTTCCACCGGGAGTTCGTCGTGCGCGAGATCACGGCCTTCACCTCCGAGTACTTCATCGTCGAGGGCGGAAGGCCGGTCAGGCTCGAGCTGCCAGCCGACGCGCAATTCGGCGTCTTCAACAACAAGGCGATAGACATCTTCCGCGACCAGCTCACCGTGGCGCTGCGGTCGGATTGGACGGTGGGGGGCAGGACCTACCCCTCGGGCGCGCTGATCGCGATCCCCTGGGACAGGTTCCTGGGCGGCGGCCGCGACTTCGCCGTGCTCTTCCGGCCGGGCCCCCGCGTCGCGCTCGCGGAGTACGGCCCCACGCTGCACCACATCATCGTCAACGAGCTCGATAACGTCCGCAACCGGCTCTACGTCCTGACGCCCCAGCCGGACGGCTCTTGGTCGCGCGTGCCGCTTCCCGCGCCGGAATTCGGCACGATCGAGGCCGAGCCGGCCGAGCCCGAGTCCGACGACTACTTCATGAGCGTCACCGACTTCCTGACGCCGTCGAGCTACTATCTCGGCACGGTCGGAAGCCCCGGCCGCGACCTCCTGAAGCAGCTGCCGTCGTTCTTCTCCTCGGAGGGCCTCGAGGTCACGCAGCACGAGGCGGTGTCAAAGGACGGGACGCGCGTGCCGTACTTCCAGGTGGGCCGCAAGGGCCTCCCGGCCGACGGCTCGGCCCCGACACTCCTCTACGGCTACGGCGGATTCGAGATCTCGATGACGCCCTCCTACAGCGCGGGCATCGGGGCGTCGTGGCTGGAGCGCGGGGGCGTCTTCGTGCTCGCTAACATACGCGGGGGCGGGGAGTTCGGCCCGGCCTGGCACCAGGCCGCGGTGAAGGAGAACCGCCAGCGCGCCTACGACGACTTCATCGCGATCGGAGAGGACCTGGTCAGCCGCAAGGTCACGACGCCGAGGCACCTCGGCATCATGGGGGGCAGCAACGGCGGGCTCTTGATGGGAGTCATGCTCACGGAGAGGCCCGACCTCTTCGGCGCCGTCGTCTGCCAGTCGCCGCTCCTCGACATGCGCCGATACAGCCATCTCTCGGCCGGGGCCAGCTGGATGGGCGAGTACGGCGACCCCGACGTGCCGTCCGATTGGGCCTACATCAGCAGGTACTCCCCCTACCAGAATGCGCGCGCCGACGCGAAGTACCCGCGGATCCTCATCACCACGTCGACGCGGGACGACCGGGTGCACCCCGGCCACGCGCGCAAGTTCGCGGCGGAGCTCGAGGCCCAGCACCATGACGTGCTCTATTTCGAGTACATCGAGGGGGGGCACTCCGCGGGGGCCAACAACAAGGAGCGGGCCTACACGAACGCCCTGGCGTTCACGTTCCTGCTCAACCAGCTGCGCTAGGCGGCGGCCCGGGCGCAGCGGCGGCCGGGGCGGCCGCGCAGGATTACAATTCTGTCATTTTCCCGAAAGGCGCGGGAAAGGGGAGGGTGCGACCGTTGGCGGAAACCATGAACAACCCATCACGTTCCAATCTCCCCAGGCGCGCCGCGATCGTCGCCGCCTGCGCACTCGCCGCCGCGGGGCTCTTTGCCGCCGTGGACTCAGCCCAGCCCTCCACCCACGCCCTCGCCCTCAAGCGGGACGACCAGGCGGTCAACCGCGGGCCCCTAGAGTCGTCGAGCTTCGCGGGCGTCGTCAAGCGGGTCGCCCCGAGCATCGTCAAGATAACGGTCCAGATCAACGCGAAGCACGTCTCGATGAACGGCGGGGAAGGCTCCCCGTTCCCCGGCCTGAACGACCCGTTCTTCCGCCAGTTTTTCGGCAACCGCCTTCCGGTCGTCCCGGACACCCCGGAGACCGGGCTCGGCTCGGGCGTCATCGTCAGCCCGGACGGCTACATCGTCACCAACAACCACGTCGTCGACGGCGCCAAGCAGGTCACCGTCACGCTTGCCGACGGCCGCGAGCTGCAGGCCCGCGTGGTCGGCCGCGATCCCCAGACCGACATCGCCGTGGTCAAGGTTTCGGCCGGCGACCTGCCGGCCATCACGTTCACCACGAGCCGCAAGGTCGAGGTGGGCGACCGCGTGCTCGCGATAGGCAACCCGTTCGGCATCGGTGAGACCGTGACGACCGGCATCGTGAGCGCGACCGGCCGGCGCGCCGGGCTCGGCCTGGCCTACGAGGACTTCATACAGACCGACGCGGCGATCAACCCGGGCAACTCCGGCGGGGCGCTCGTGGACGTCGAGGGGCGCCTGGTCGGGATCAACACGGCGATCCTCAGCCGCAGCGGCGGATTCCAGGGGGTCGGGCTCGCGGTGCCGGCCGACCTGGTCGGCAACGTCGTCGACAACCTGGTCGCCCACGGCAAGGTCGTGCGCGGCTACCTGGGAATAGGGATCCAGGACCTGACCCCGACCCTGGCCGACTCGTTCGGCCTCAGGAGCCACGGCGGGGCGCTGGTCACCGACGTGCAGCCCAGCGGACCCGGCGCGAAGGCCGGCCTCAGGAGCGGCGACGTCATAACCTCCATAGACGGGCAGCCTGTCGACAACGCCGGCAACCTGAGCCTCACCGTGGGCGAGACCGCGCCCGGGACTAAGGTGACGCTCGACATCCTGCGCGACGACCGCCACGAGCAGCTGACGGCGACCACCGCCAGCAAGCCCCTGGACGGGCGCGGCGGCGACGAGCAGGCAGCGGCGGCCCCGGACGACCAGGGGGTCCTGAACGGCGTCGGCGTCGGCGACATCGACTCCGCAACCCGGCGCGACCTCAACCTTCCCGACCGGCTGCACGGCGCGGTCATCACCAGCGTCGACCCGGGATCCGCCTCCGCCCGCGCGGGGCTGCGCGAGGGCGACGTGATCCTCGAGATCAACCGGCACCCGGTCGATTCCGCGAAGGCTGCGGTGGACCTGAGCGCGGCCGCCACCGGCAAGAAGACGCTCGTCAAGCTTTGGTCGCACGGCAGCACCGTCTACGTGGTGGTCGACGAGACGGGCTCCGCCGACGCCGGTTCCTGAGGCCCCGGCCGAACAGGCCCGCACATTGGGCACCGGCGCCGGGAATCGGGCCGGTGTCCCCCTTTCGGGGCGGCGCCAATCCCACCTTTGCAAGGAAAGGGCCTTCGTGCACAATGGACCCATGCGCGCCCTCGTCGTGGAAGATGACGCCAAGATCGCGTCGTTCGTCGTGCGCGGCCTGAAGCAGGCCGGATACGCCGTCGACCACGCCCCGGACGGGGAGACAGGCCTCGCCCTCGCGGAGTGCACCGGCTACGACGTGGCGATAGTCGACGTGATGCTGCCGGGCCTCGACGGGCTCAGCGTCGTGCGGCGGCTGCGGGCGGCGCGCCGGCAGGTCCCGGTGCTGTTCCTGAGCGCCAAGAGCGCGGTCGAGGACCGCGTGAGGGGCCTCGACAGCGGCGCCGACGACTACCTGACCAAGCCGTTCGCCTTCTCGGAGCTGCTCGCCCGCGTGCAGGCGCTCATCCGGCGGGCCACGCACGCCCCCGACGCCACCCGGATAACCTCGGGTGACGTCTCGCTCGACCTGGTGACCCGCGAGGTGACGAGCGCGGGCAGGACCGTGGAGCTCCAGCCAAGGGAGTTCTCCCTACTGGCGTTCCTCCTTCGCCACGCCGGCCACCCCGTGAGCAAGACGAAGATCCTCGAGCACGTCTGGGACTACAGCTTCGACCCCCAGACCAACGTCGTGGACGTGGTCATGCACCGGCTGCGCGCCAAGATCGATCCGGACCACACGCGGATCGAGACGCTGCGGGGCGTCGGCTACGTGTTCCGGCCCCATGCTTGAGCGGTTCCGCCAGTCCCTGGCGATCCGGCTCGCCGCGGTTTACGCGCTGGTCTTCGCCGCGGGGGCGGCCGCGCTCTTCGGCACCCTCTACTGGGTGCTGGCCCGATCGCTCGAGGCGCGGGAGCGCGAGGCCGTGGAGCTAAGGGCGGGGAACCTCGCCCGCGCGTACGAGCTGGGCGGGGCCGTCGCCGTGCGCGAGAGCCTGGACGCCGACACCTCCCCCGACGTGCGCTCCCTCTTCGTGCGCCTGCTCGGCCCCGACGGAGGAACGGTCTTCGCGACGATCCCGTCCGACTGGGTCGACCCGCAGGTGGAGCGGCGCCTTGTCCCGGACGGCTGGGGCGGCTGGAGGACCCAGGACATCCACTCGGTGCGCGTCCCGCGGGACGCGCAGCGCGACTTTGCGGTCGCCTCCCGCGTCCTTCCCGACGGCCGGCTGATCCAGGTCGCGCGGAGCGCCGACAGCCGCGCGGTCCTTCTTGCGCCCCTGCGGCTCGCCTTTGCCGGCGTCGGGGCTATCGCGCTCCTCCTGTCTCTGACGGCGGGCACGTTCCTCGCCTGGCGCGCCACCCGTCCGCTGCGCGAGGTCGCCGAGACGGCGCGCCGCATCCTGGATGAGGACGACCTGTCCGCGCGCGTCCCGGCGCCCGGGGGAAGCGGAGAGCTCGCGGTTCTCGCCCGCCAGCTCAACACGCTCCTCGACAAGAACGCGACCCACGTCCGCGTCCTGCGCGAGACGCTGGACAACCTCGCGCACGACCTGCGCACGCCGCTGACCCGCCTGCGGGGCACGGCGGAGCTCGCCCTCAGCGACACCGGCGACCCGTCCGAGGCCCGTTCGGCGCTGGCCGGCTGCGTCGACGAGACGGACCGGGCCCTGCACCTGCTCGAGGTGCTTCTCGACGTCTCGGCCGCCGAGGCCGGGGCGCTCGCCCTGCGCCGAGGGCGCGTGGACCTGGGGGTGCTGGCGTCGCGCGCCGCCGACCTGTACCGGGAGGTGGCCGAACAGAGGAACATCAGGATCAACCTGGATGTCCCGGCCCCCGTGGCGATGGACGGCGACCCGGTGCGCCTCGGGCAGGCCCTGTCCAACCTGGTCGACAATGCGCTAAAGTACACGCCGGAGGGCGGCGTCGTCACGGTCGGCGCCTCGGCGGAGCCGGGCGCCGTGACCGTGACGGTGACCGACAACGGGCCGGGCGTGCCCGCCGCGGAGCGCGACTTGGTCTGGCGCCGGCTCTACAGGGGGGACGCCAGCCGCTCGAAGCGCGGGTGGGGCCTGGGCCTCACGCTGGTGCGCGCCGTCGCCGAGGCCCACGGGGGCACCGCGTCGGTCGCCGACGCGCCCGGCGGGGGGGCGCGATTCCAGATGCGATTCCCGGCGGCGTGATCGGATCGCGTCCCGCAGGGGGGCTCAGGCCGAGGCCAGCGCCTCCTTGAAGTGCCTGCGGCACATCGGCACGTAGCGGTCGTTGCCCCCGATCTCCACCTGCGCGCCGACCTTCACCGCCTTGCCGTCGGGCCCGACGCGAAGGTTCATGGTGGCCTTGCGGCCGCAGTGGCAGATGGTCTTGAGCTCGATCAGGTTGTCGGCGACGGCCAGCAGACCCGCGCTGCCCGGGAAGAGGCGCCCCTGGAAGTCGGTGCGCAGGCCGTAGCACAGCACGGGGATCCGCAGGATGTCCGCGATGTCGGTCACCTGCTCCACCTGCGCGGGGGTGAGGAACTGCGCCTCGTCTATGAGGACGCAGGCGACATGGTGCTCGGAATGGGCCGTGTTCACCCGGTCGAGCAGGTTGTCTCCCGCCTGCAGGGCGATGGCGTCCGACGCGAGGCCGATTCGCGACTCGATCCGCCCGGGGCCGGAGCGCGTGTCGAGCGCGGGCATGAACAGCATCGTGCGCATGCCGCGCTCCCGGTAGTTGTAGCTCGACTGCAGAAGCACCGTGCTCTTCCCGGCGTTCATGGCCGAGTAGTAGAAGTAGACCTTCGACATTGCCCGAGAACCTTGGGCCGCGCGCCGGAAAAGGCGAGACCGCTAAGCCACCCCGGGGGGGTAGAAGCAACCTTGAACCCGGCGATTCAAAAAAAACGCGGCCGGCGCCGGGACGGGGTTGCGCAACGCCCATTCCCGGCCACATTGGCGCCCTTCCCCATGAAATCGCCCGCCCCCGCGCTCGCCAGAACAGGCTTCATCCTCGCCATCCTCGGTACGGCCGCCAGGGCCGCGGACCCGGCCGCCGGCGATCCCGCCAGGGGGAAGGTCTTCTTCCAGCAGAGCTGCGCCCTGTGCCACTCGACCGTCCTCGGCCCCGGGAGCACGCCGATCTCGGGGCAGGGCCCGAGCCTCGCCGGCGTCGTCGGCAGGCGGGCGGCCTCGGTCCCCAACTTCAACTACTCCAAGGCCATGGCCGACTCGGGCATCACGTGGAGCCCCGCGACGCTTGCGGCGTTCCTGGCGGCCCCGACCACCGTCGTGCCCGGGACGACCATGCCCGCCGCCGTCCCCTACGCCGCGAACCGCCTCGACCTGATCGCCTACCTGGAGACGGTGGCCGCGCCGGAAGGCGCGGCGGCGGCCGCGGGCGCGGCGCCGGCGCCCGCCAGGCCCGCGGCGGCCGACCCCGGCTCCTGGCGCAACGACGCGCCGGGCCTCAAGCATTCGATCGACCTCGCCGCGCTGCCGGCGCCGTTCAGCACCGTCTCGGCGGGCAACGGCCCTGAGGTGGTCGCCCAGCCGGAGGGCGCCGCCCTGTCCGTCCCTCCCGGATTCACGGTCCGTCTGTTCGCCTCCGGGCTGTCGGGGCCGCGGCTCCTGAGGGTGGCGCCGAACCACGACATCTTCATCGCGGAGACGCGCGCCAACCGCGTCCGCGTGATGCGCGCCGACGACGGCGCGGGCGCCCCGTCAAGGAACGAGATCTTCGCCGACGGCCTCGACCGGCCGTTCGGCGTCGCGTTCTATCCGTCCGGGGAGGATCCCCAGTGGCTGTACGTGGCGAACAACAACTCGGTCGTCCGGTTCCCCTACCGGAACGGGGACCTCAGGGCGCGGGGCGCGGCGCAGACCGTCGTGCCGGTCCTGTGCGACGGAACGGGCGGACACACGACGCGCGACGTGGCCTTCGCCACGGACGGGCGGCGCATGTTCATCTCGGTCGGGTCCGGATCGAACGTGGCGGAGGGCCTGCCCATCAGGAGCGTGGCGGAGATCCGGTCCTGGGAGGCCGAGCACGGACGGGGCTCGATATGGGGTGCCGAGACCAACCGCGCCGACATCCTCGTGACAGACCCCGAGGGGCGCGAGCCGCTGCACACCTACGCGACGGGGGTGCGCAACGGCGTGGGCCTGGCCGTGGACCAGGCGACCGGCGACCTGTGGGTATCGACGAACGAGAGGGACGCCCTCGGCGACGACCTTGTCCCCGACTACATCACCCGCCTGAAGGAGGGAGGCTTCTACGGCTGGCCTTGGTACTACATGGGAAACCACGAGGATCCGCGCCACGCCGGCGAGCGCCCCGACCTGGCCGGCGTCGCGGTCGTCCCCGACGTCCCGGTGCAGTCGCACTCCGCGTCCCTCGAGATGGTCTTCTACACGGCGGCCGAGGGGGTCTCGGCGTTTCCCGCTGAGTACCGCGGCGACATATTCGCGGCGTTCCACGGCTCGTGGAACCGGAGCACGCGCACCGGCTACAAGGTCGTGCGCGTGCGCCGCCAGAACGGCGTCGCGACCGGCGAGTACGACGACTTCCTGACCGGCTTCGTGGTCGACAACAGGAGCGTCTGGGGGAGGCCGGTCGGCGTCGCCGTCGCCCACGACGGCGCGCTGCTCGTGACCGAGGACGGGAACAACACCGTCTGGCGGGTCTCCTACGCCGCGCCGGCCTCCACAAGGAAGGTCGTCCAGAAGGCCGACGACCTCCCCCGCCACACCTACAGGGTTTCCGAGGCCCCCTCGGCGATCCTCGGGGACCAGGCGGCGTTCGACGCCCTCGCCGCCGAGGTCAGGCGGGACATCGAGTCGGACCTCCGGAACTACGACATCCAGGACCGGACCACGCTCGAGGGCTACAAGGCCACGCAGCTGTCCCTCGCGCTGCTCGCCAACGACTACGGCGCGAGCGAGCGGCTGATAGGCGAGCTGAGGGCGATGGAGGAGAAGCCGAGCCTCAGGCTCACCACGGGCCTGGTCGCCGAGGCCTGGGTCAGGGCGCACCTCGCGCACGCGGGGCCCGAGGAATTCGCCGGCACCCTCCAGTCCGAGCTGTCGGAGGCCGTCCGCAGGCTCCCGTGGGACGTCGTCCAGGACGACATAAAGGAGGCCAAGGCCGGCTTCGAGGTGCGAAGCGCGGCCCTCTTGGTCGGCCTCGCGCAGCAGGAGATGGACCCGGCGGCCCTCAAGACGGGCGAGGTCTCGGCGACCGTGGCGCGCAGGCTCGTTGCCATGCGCAACCAGCTCGTCAACTACCTGCCGTACAAGTCGCAGGTCGTCGCGGCGCTCGAGGGCGTCGTCGCGGCGCACCGCGTGGTAAAGCCGGACCGCTGGACGCCGCGGCTCGTGGCGCTGGCGCCCGACGCCCGGGCCGTCCCGGTGCGGGTCGGGATCTGGGACAGCGGGGTGGACACCGACGTCTACAGGGACCGCCTGGTGACGGACTCCTCGGGCCGCCACGGGATCGCGTTCGACCTGCACGCCAACCCGGTGCCCGAGCTCCTGCTCCCTCTGGGCGACGCGCAGGCGAAACTGCCGGAGACGATCGCCCGGCTGAAGGGGTTCCTGGACCTGGACTCCTCGGTGGACAGCCCGGAGGCCGCCGACCTCAAGAAGTACATGTCCGGGCTGAAGCCCGACCAGGTGAGGCCCACGCTCGAGAGCCTCGACCTCGTGGAGAACTGGGCGCACGGCACGCACGTCACCGGCATCGCCCTAGCCGGGAACCCGTTCGCCCGGCTCGTCATCGGGCGGATGACGTTCGACTACCACCTGGTCCCGGAGACGCCGACCATGGAGCAGGCCCGCAGGGACGCGGCCTCCTACCAGGCGACGGTGGACTACTTCAAGGGGAACGGCGTCCGGGTCGTGAACATGAGCTGGGGGGGATCGCTGAAGGAGATCGAGGACGCGCTCGAGGCAAACGGCGCCGGCGGCACGGCCGAGGAGCGCAAGAAGCTGGCGCGCCAGATCTTCGACGTCGACACGGCCGGGCTTCTCGCGGCGCTCAAGGGCGCCCCGGGGATCCTGTTCGTCGTGGCGGCCGGCAACGGCGACAACAACGTCAAGTTCGACGAGTTCGTCCCGTCGTCATTCCAGCTTCCAAACATGATTACGGTTGGCGCCGTCGACCAGGCCGGCGAGGAGACCTCGTTCTCGAGCTTCGGCCCCATGGTCAACGTGCATGCCAACGGCTTCGAGGTGGAGAGCTACATCCCCGGCGGCAGGCGCCTGAAGATCAGCGGCACCTCGATGGCGTCGCCCCAGGTGACCAACCTCGCGGCAAAGCTCTTCGCGCTCGACCAGGCGCTCACGCCGGAGGCCGCAAAGGCGCTCATCCTGGCCGGCTGCGACCGCAGCGGCCGCGTGAACCTGGTCAATCCGGCGAAGAGCGTGGACCTCCTGAGGCAGAAGCTGGCGGCCGGAGGATGAGGGGGCCGCGGGCCCCGCACGGCGGGATCCTGCGAAGGCCAAGCTGGACCGCAAGCTGTTGATGGCCAGCTGGAAACGGCCCACACAACGGGGCGGCGCGGCCGGGCCGGCGGCAATCGTCTAAGGATATCCCCGGCCGCGTGTCCTTAGCTATCGATGGAGTCATGTTTATCTCGCCATCAAGCCCCATTGGAGCCGTTGATGTTCGAAGGCGCACCGGCGCGGTCGTCCGCGTGTTCAAATCACGCGGCTGCGCGTGTTGAGGTGATGAAACTCAATCCTCAGAGCATCGCAGAGCTTTTTGAATCCGAGGAGAGCGCGCTGCTGCATTTCGCGATCGGGATCGTAAGGCAGAGGATGGTCGCCGAGGAACTGGTCCAGGAGGCGTTCCTTAGACTGCACCGGATCTGGGGCCAGGTGGACAACCCGCGCGGGTGGCTGTACCGCAGCATCCGGAACCTGGCGCTCAACCACCTGCGCGACCGTCCGCGCGAGACGCAGCTTGACGAGGAGCGGACCGCGCAGGACCAGAGCCTGCCCCGCGACCTGCTCGGGCGCAGCGAGGCCATCGGGACCGTGCGCATGCTCCTGGCGGAGATGCCCGAGGACGACAGGAACCTCGTCCGGCTCAAGTACCTCGAGAACCTCAAGTACCAGGAGATCAGCAGGAGGACGGGCCTTAGCGTTGGAAACGTGGGCTTCAGACTACACCACCTGCTGAAGGGGCTTCAGGACGGCCTGCAGCGCGCGGGCATCGAGGGGAGCCAGGGATAGGAGGCCACCATGAACCAAGACGAAAACAATCCGGGGACGCAGGGGAAGATTTCAGCCGAGCTGGAGGCGCGGATGACGGCGTGGGTCGCAGGGGAGGCCTCCCCGGAGGAGGCGGCCGAGCTCGAGCGGCTGGCCGCGGAGAGGCCCGAGCTCGCGGACCTGAAGAGGCGGCTCGAGGCCGTGATCAAGCTGCTGGCGGAGTCCGTCCGGCCGGAAAGTGAGCCGTTGCGCCTCGCGAAGGATCGCCGGGCGGAGCTCATGCGGACCCTCAGGGCGCCCTCGGGTCCCGCGGCGGACCCGGCGTCGGACGCACCCCTGTTCCCGTCGCTTGCGGCGCTGCGGCGCAGGCAGACCGTCGAGCGGCGGTGGATCCTCGCCGCCGCCGCATGCCTCACGTGCGGCCTCTTCCTCTCCGTGGTCGTTCGGTCCAGGTACGAATCG
>Ga0187867_10000412_pt1 | contig 38436 bp, 31 predicted proteins | sample June2016WEW_13_1_FD_132976 | JGI IMG/M metagenome (GOLD analysis project Ga0187867, IMG submission 132976) | Peatland microbial communities from SPRUCE experiment site at the Marcell Experimental Forest, Minnesota, USA - June2016WEW_13_10 | ecosystem: Environmental > Terrestrial > Soil >... | reverse complement strand
CGCGCCGTAATGCGGCAACAGGTTCTCGCGGGTGGCTTGCACGGCGGAGACGGCGCATGCCTGGGCTTCAGCCACCTCCACCAATTGCTGGGCGCAGCCTTTTTCGGTGCGGCTGATATAAAGATGATCGCCGACCAGGTGCAGGAAGGGGTCGGCGCCGACGAAGTCGCGGGCGCACAGGACGGCGTGGCCGTAGCCCAGCGGTTCGGGTTGCGGGACGAAGTGGAGGCGGCCGGCGCGATCGCCCGCGACGCGCGAGTAAGGCGCTTCGTCGCCGGGTGAAACGACGACGGCGATCTCTTCGACGCCGGCGCGGAGGGCTTCTTCCACGATGATGCGGAGCACCGGTTTCTCGACGCCGTCGCGGTCGATCAAGGTTTGCAGCGGCAGACTGCGCTGGCTGGGTCCGGCGGCGGTAATCACCGCCTTATGGATTTTCATGACGTAGGGGTTCCTTAGATATTATGCGCGATTACCGCTGCCCCTATTTCCGACAGGCCGGAGGCCTATCCTAACCGCGGTTAGGCGTTTTCGAGGACTTGCTGGAGCGCAGCCACCAGGTCGGGACCTATCTGCTGCATCTCGGCGAGATGCTGCGTGGCAAAGTCCTGCAAGATCTGTTGGCCGGCGTGCGACAGCGCTACGATCACTTGCCGGCGGTCTCGCTCACCGGGCTGGCGATGAACCATGCCGCGCGTTTCCATGCGATCCACCAATTCCACGGCGCTGTGATGCCGAACTTGCAAGCGCTCCGCCAGGTAGCCGATGGTGGGGCCGCAGCCTGCTCCGGCGTATCCTCTGATGGCCAGCAACAACTGGTGCTGCTGCGGCTCCAGGCCGAGGGCGCGCGCGGCTTTCTCACTGAAACGCAGGTACTTGCGGATTTGGTAGCGGAACTCCGAAAGCGCTCGGAAATTCCGCAGCGAGATGTCTTGGGTCCCTTCAGCGGCGCTAAGCATTAGTCTATCGAATCTATAGACTATAAACGAAAACGCAGGGATCGTCAAGTGCAGTTGACGGGACGCGGCCTGAGCCTTATTCGGACTTCGAATAGTAGTAGGTGTATTTGCTGTACAACTCCGAGGCGCGCGCGCCATTGGCCACGATGCCGAGGACATTGTTTTCGCACAGGGACTGCATGGCGCGGGTGACGTTGTCGAAGGTGGTGGACCCGATCTTGACCACCAGAATCGTGCCGTCGGCCAGCGTCGAAAGAAGGTTGGCATCCGCGGAAAACAGCAGGGGAGGCGTGTCGAAGATGGACCACGTAAACACCTTGGGCAGCTCTTCGAACAGGATTTTGGCCTGCCGTGTATTGAGCAACTCAAGCGGATTTTTGACCGGCGTCCCGGCGGGCAGTACATACAAATTCATGCCGGACACCCTGCGCAGCGCGCCGGAAAGCGGCACCTCACCCGTCAGGTAGTCGGTGAGCCCCGGTGCGCGGTCGATTTGAAACAAATTGTGAATGAGCGGCCGGCGCAGGTCGAAGTCGCCGAGGAGCACGCGGTTTTCGGTCAGATGCGACTCTGCCAGAGCGAGGTTGACAGCGGTAAAGGTCTTGCCCTCGGCGGGTGAAGGACTGCTGATCACGACGGTGTGCAGCGGCTGCAGCGTCTGCAGGTGATTCAAGCGAGTACGCAGAGTGCGGAATTCCTCAGCCGGCGTTTCATGTGATCGTTGCAAGTCGAGCAGGTGCGATTCCGGCGCCGGTTGGAAGGCGACTTCCGGGACATTCTCCAGGATCGCCGGGTGGAGGCCACCAGGCGCGACGTCCTCGGTAGCCAGGCGCGCCGCCCCATTGGCCACTGGCGGCGGACCCGGATGGCCATAATGCGGCTCGAGCACCGGTGGCGTGGGGGACGGGGTACTTCCGTTTTCCAGATTGAGGACGCCAGCCTGTTCGGCGCGGCGCAAGGCATCGTGTACTCTGCTCATCTTCTTCCTAATTGATTCCTAGCTCTTACCGAAATAGTAGTAGTACATCGAACTACTCATCGCGATGGTTCCGACGATGATGGCGGTGGACCAGCCCAACCAGAACAGCCGGCGTTTGCGCCGCACCAGCAACGCGTTCTCCAACAGCGGAATGCTGCTGAGCACCGGCAAATTGGTGTACGCGCGAACGTCTTTCAGATTCTTCAAGGAGGTGTCCTTCATCTCCTTGGCGCCCGCCATAAACACTCCCAGGAACAGGCCCAGACACGTGCCGCCCGCGGCCATCACCATGCGGTTGGGATCGCTGGCCTGCTCCGGCAGAGAGGGTGGGTCGAGGGTTTCCAGGTTTTCGCCGGCCTTACGCTCTTCCAGGTTGCTGGAGGTTTGGGAGATCTCCATCTTACCGGCCTTCTCGTTGTAATCGGCCTTGGCTATGTTATAGTCCCGCAGCAAGCTTTCGTATTTCTGTTCGTTGATGGGGATAGTGTCGATGCGCGCCCTGTACTGGGCGATTTCCGCTTGCAAGTCTTTAAGCCGCTTGGCGCGCCCTTCCATCTCCATAGTCCGCGCCAGGATCTGGGCGCTCACATTGGCCTCACGCAGCTTCAGGTTCTCCAGAGACTGGGCCACTTGCGGATTAGTCACTTTGGCGGGCGCACCAGCCTTGGCCGCGGCGCTGGACTCTTCCTTTTCGAGCGTGTCCCGTTGGGTCTTCAGCACGCCGAGTTTGGCCTCCACGCTGCGAATTTCCGGATGGTCTTCCTTGTACGTCTGCCGCAACCCCGAAACCTGCGTCTCCAAATCCAGGATCATGTTGTTCAGTTGGATGATACGGCCGTTCTTCACTGCCTCCCGGCTGGCCGTTTGTTCCAGGTTGGAGCCGACAAAGTCGCCCTCTGCCTTTAGGTTTTGCAATTCGGTCTCCAGCATCATCTTGTTCTGGGCATCCTGGTTGATGTTCTCACTAAGGCTCTGCTGCTGTAGTTCCAGGGTGTTTACCGCCTGCAGATTCGATTGCAACTGATCGGGAAGGCGGCCGGCGTTCTCCATCTTGAACTTGGCAATTTCCGCTTCCAGCCGGTCGATGTTTTCCTTGGCCGCCTTAAGCTGATCGTTTAAGAACAGCGTAGTCGTATTGGCTTGCTGGCGAAGCTGGTTGTTGGTCTCCTCGGTGAACTTGGACACCAGTTCCCGCACCACCGCCTGCGCCTTGTAACGGTCGGCGTAAGAGAAGGTGATCTCGAAAGCCGAGGCGAATTTCTGCCCCGCCTGTGCCGCGCCGGTACCCAAAAGGTTGATATGGATGGCCTTGCGCATCTCATCGATAACGTCTTCGGTAGGCTTGCGCTGGCGTTCTCTGGCATACAGGTTGAGGGAAGGCCTTTGTATCAATTCCTGCAGTTGGGTACGGCTCTCGATCTGTTGCTGCATGGCCAGGAGCCGCTCCGCCATCTGAGTGCTGATGTTGCTGGGGACCAGGCGCTCGGAAATCTGTTGCGGCGTGATGCGCATCACCGCTCTGGAAACGAAAGTGTCCGGCCACAGAAACGCCACCACCACCGCGATGACTAACCCAGCAAAGGTAGGTCCCACGATCCAGGATCGATAGCGCCGCAGAATATCGATATAGTCCTCGATATCCGGCGGCCGGCGGGAAACATTGACGTATCCTTGTTGGGGTACCATAAATCGGAAAAACTCTCCTTCTTGCTTAATATCGGCGGCTGGGCCAGATCTCAGCACAGCGGATGCCATTGGACGTTATGGCACGATGATTTGGTCGCCCGGTTTCACCAGGATATTCTGCTCCATCTTCTTGCCGTGGGTAACCTCGTGGTAGTTGAACTTAAGCCGCTCGGTGCCGCGCAGGATGACGATTTTCTTGGTGTTGGCGAAATCTCGAAAGCCGCCCGCATTGACCAGCGCCTCCAATACCGTGGTTTCGATGACCAACGGGTAAGATCCGGGCCGGTTCACTTCGCCCTGGATGTAGTATTTCTTACTGTTGACCTTTTCGACGCCTACGGTTACTTCGGGATGCACCATGATCTTTTGGAGGCTTTCGGCGATATTAAGGCTCAATTTCTCCGGAGTAAGACCCGCTGCCTGGATTTCCCCGACTAGGGGAACGGAGACTTTTCCGTCCGGACGCACCACGAACTGGCCCGAATTTTCCGGCTCGTGCCAGACCCTGATGGAAATCACATCCTCGGCGCCGATGAGGTAAGCCTTGGGATCCACTGGAACTGCGGCGGTGGCTGGCTTGGCATCCGTTTCCGCGGCTGCTTTGGCCGTCTCGGGCTTGTCAGTGGCAGTTTGGGCGGCCAGCATGCCGCCTAAGCCCAGGGCCAGCGACGCAGCCGCCGTAATGAAGTAACGCATCCCTATCTAGTTTACAGCAATCGCCGCCACCGCTGAGAATCTTTCGGTCCGATTTGTGCCGCGAGATGCGCTGTAATAGAGGGTAATGTTTGCCATCTTTCTAGGAGCTGCTCTGCTGGCGGCGCCCGGCCCATTGGAAACCGCCCGCGACCGCCAGGACCGGGCCGCGCTCGAAAAACAGATCGCCGATCTTACGGCGGCCGCGAAAAAAGCGTCTCGCGACGCCGATGCGCAGTATCGCGTGGCGTTGGCGTGCTCGTATCTGGCCGAAGTTTCGCTGGAACTGCACGATAAGAGTCAAGCGGAGCGTGTGGCGGAAACCGGCATTCAGGCCGCCGAGCGGGCCATCGCTATCAATTCCAGGAACGCCGAATACTATCGCGTTCTGGGCACGCTCTGCGGGCAGGTGGTTCCGGCCAATCTGCTCTCCGCGTTCTCCTACGGCAAGCGCGCCCGCGAGGCCATCGATAAAGCCCTGGAACTCGATCCGAAGTCCTCGCAGGCGTACCTGGCGCGCGGCGTCGGCAACTACTATCTGCCCGATTCGCTGGGCGGCGGCGCATCGTTGGCCATCCCCGATTTTCGGAAAGCCGCGGACCTGGACCCAGCCTCGGCGGAAGCCTGCTTGTGGCTGGGTTTGGCTTTACGCAAAGAGCACCATAATGCCGAGGCCCGCCAGGTTTTCGAGAAAGCTCTGCGCCTGGATCCCGCGCGCATCTGGATCAAACAACAGTTGGAGAAGACGCCGGCGCAATGAAAAACGCGGCGCTGGCGGCGGGGATTCTGGCGATCGCCGCGCTCACCTGGATTCAATTTCCGGGCCACACCTGGCTGCAGCAGGACACTCAGATCTACGTCCCGATCCTGGAGCACCTGCGCGACCCGGCGGTGTTGGGCCGCGACATACTGGTGGAGCGCCCGCACGTCTCGTTTACTCTTTATGACGAGACCGCGCGCGGCCTGGCCCGCGTAACCGGACTCGGTTTTCGAGATGTGCTGGAAGGCTTGCAGATCGTCACGCGCGCGCTGGGGATTTGGGGCCTGTACTTGATGGCCGCGGCGCTGGGACTCTCGGGGCCGGCGGCGTTGCTGGTGGCGGGGATCGTGTCCCTAGGCGCGTCCATTGCCGGTCCGGCGGTGTTGTCGGTCGAACTCGAGCCAGATCCCCGCGGATTCGCCGTGCCGCTGCTGTTTCTGGCCATTGGGCTGGCCGCCCATCGGCGGGACTTGGCTGCCGGCATCGCCGGGTCGGCGGCGTTTCTGATGCATCCTCCCACCGTGATTCCGTTCTGGGGCGTGTACCTGGTGCTGGCATTAGCAAGGTGTCGAGACGAGTCTCGACACGGCACACATATGTGCGTGCGCCAGACGATGGCTTTTGTGCCGCTGGTTGCGGCGTGCATCGTGCTGGCGGTTGCGGCGCGTTTCCAGGAGGGCGCCGGTGAAGCGCAACTCTTCTTCTCGCGGATTGCGCCATCGATTGAAAAACTGCAACGCATGCGCGCGCCCTATTCATGGATTTCCGGATGGTGGCGCGATTTGTTGCCGCAATACTTCGTCTGGTACGCCGCATCGCTGGCGGCGTATGCGCGCCTGCGCACAAGGGCGCCGCTCGATTTGCGATTCTTCCTGATCGGCTTGCCGCTGTTGGGCATGCTGAGCGTGCCCGTTTCCTACGTCCTGCTGGAGAAGATGAAATGGGGACTGCTGCCGCAGGTGCAGCCGATGCGCGCGCTGCTGTTCGTCACCGTCGTCGCACAGTTCTCCGCGGTCGCGGCGGGGATCGTGGCGGCCCAAGCGCGGCGCTTCCCGGAAACCTTCGCCTGGTTCGCGCTGGCGTATCTGATACCGTTGAACACCAGCGTCACCCCGGCGCCTTCCTGGAACCGCGCCTTGGCGGCCACGCTGCTGGCGGCGGTAGCCAGCCTCGCCGCGTTCGCCGAAGCGCGCAAATTCCGATGGAGCGCCGCGGCGCTGGCGGTCGTGGTGTTAGCCGGCTTCTTCGTGGTTCCCACCCTTGGCGGCGTGAGCACTCACCCGCGCTTGCACACGCCGGAGTTGGCGCAGCTATGCGCCTGGGCGCGCGCATCTACGCCGCGCGACGCGGTGTTCCTGTTCGCCGATGCGGGCAAGCAACTGCAGCCGGGGATCTTCCGCAGCGAGGCATTACGCGCCCTGTATGTAGACTGGAAAGGCGGCGGACAGGTCAACTATTTGATGGGTCTGGGCGAGCAGTGGTGGACGCGCTGGCAGCAGGCGATGGCCGCGCCATTCGATCCGCGGAACGTGGCGCGGTACGGTGGGCTAGGCATCGACTATATCGTTTTGTCGCCCCGCAACCGGCTGCCGGGGCGTGCGCCGGTGTTCGAGGATGCGGGCTATTTGGTGTACGCGTTATAAAACATGTGTTATCATAAAGACGCAGGATGATAACATGATCCGCACCCAGGTCAGCCTCGACGAAGTGGAATACAGACTCGCGAAGAAGGAAGCACGCGCACTAGGGATCTCCGTCGCTGAATTCGTGCGCCGCGCAATTCGCCAGTCGCTGCCACCTGCAGGCGGCGCACCTTGGATGCGATATGCGGGCTTTGTCGAATCCGGCGATGCGCGCTCCAGCCAATCCGTGGACGACGTGGTCTATGGCGCGAAAGACTGAGTGCTATGTGGACACGTCCGCGCTAATCGCGTTTCTTGACCGCTCGGACAGCCACCATCCGCTTTTCAGCAGACTATTCTCGGACCCGCCGCCTCTGATCACCTCGGCGCTGGTTATCGCCGAAGGTCACGGCTGGTTCCTGCGCCGCTATGATCGCTATCGCGCCATGCAATTTCTGGCCTTCATTCAGGAACTTCCGGCGTTCACCATCCAAGAGTTCGAGGCGTATGAGCTTTCGAAGGCAGTGGCGATAGTCAAGGAGCTCGCGGACCAGAAGTTGACGCTGGCGGATGCGCACGGGCTGTCGATCATGCGCGACCGGTGTACCGCGGCTTGTTGGTCCACCGACAGGCACCTGGGGCTGACAGGCGTGCGCCTGGTCGTATGAGCCGTATATCTACTGCTTGACCCCGGAGGACTCCCGCACCACCAGCCGGCAGTCGATCAAAACGTCCCGCACAGGCGCGCTGGGGCGCTCGATGCGCACCAGCATGGCCTCCATGGCCGCTTCGCCGATCTCTCGGCATGGCTGGTGGACGGTGGTCAGAGGCACGGGCAGCAGGCTGGCATACTCCACGTCGTCGATGCCGACGATGCGAATGTCCTGCGGAATCCGGTATCCGGCGGCGAGCAGAACTCGCATCAGTTGGCCCGCGGTCCGATCGTTCGCGCAGACAAACCCGTCACCGCGGCTGCCGTGATTCAGTAACGGCCGGATGCTTTCCTCCGTGATGGCATCCACGCGGCAAACTGGCCCAGACTTGAGCTTCAAGCCGTTGGCGAGCAGCGCTTCGCGAAATCCCGCCACGCGCGCTTCCACGGTGGGCGCGCCGCCCGCGTGCGCCAGAAACGATACGCGCGGCGCTCCCAGCCGCAGCAGGTGCTCGGTGGCCATGTATGCGGCGCGGCGGTTGTCGACGCCTACCAAGTCGTGCCGGCTGCGGTTCGGATAAGGCATCACACAGCGGTCCAGCAGCACGATGGGGATGCGCGCCTTTTCGAGGCGCGCCACGATGGTCAGGTTCGTTTCGCGGGCCTGCGCGGCCATTTCCAGCGGCGCTAAAAATACGCCCGACACGCTGCGTTCGACGAACTGATCGCAGAGCGCCAAAGCTTGTTCCTCTGGTGAAGCGTGCGCAGGATCGTGATGGCCCCACAGCAGCGCGTGGCGGCTGGACTGCGGCGCGCCCGCGATGCCCTGGCAGATCGGCTCGAAGATTTCAGTTTGTCCCAGGTCGGGAATCAGCAGGCCGAACAGCAGGCCGTCGCCAGCCGCGTGGGGCTGCCGGACGTAGGTGCCGGAGCCGGCGATCCGCTCGACCAACCCGCGCTGGGTGAGCTCGCGCAGCGCTCTGCCGATGGTGATCCGCGAGGTGCGGAACTGTTGCACGAGCGCCGCTTCGCTGGGGAATTTCTGGCCGGGCTGGTATTTTCCGGACAGGATTTCCCGGGACAGGTTGTCGAACACCTGGCGGTATTTTGGCGCGTGCGGCTCCGCACTGAATTTCCGGGGCATACCTGATATTACAGCTTTTATGCCATGACATAGCAACTTGGCCGCGCGGCGCACATCCAACCTATTGAGGTATTGCCATGCAGAGCGAACCGGAAGTCCGCACCAAAGACTATTTATTCGTCAGCGATTTCGATCAGACCCTCAGTTTCAACGATTCCGGAATCGTCTTGAGCGAATTGATCGGCGCAACTGGTTTTGACGAAAGGATTCGCGGCCTTTCCCGGATCCACCTGGTGCAGCAGGGCGGGGAACTCGCCTATCTGCTGCTGCACGATCCGGAGTATCGCCGGGTGCGCCAAGAGCACCTGATCGAAGCGGGCAAGCGCATCCGCCTGAAGCAGAATATCCGTCTGCTCTCGCAACTGATCGCGGATCTGGATGGCCACCGCTTCTCGTTCTATGTGGTCTCGGCAGCCCCGCAGGAAGTGATCCAGTCGGCGCTCGAAGGCATCGTACCCGACGATCACATCTTCGGCACACAGTTCCGGTACGATCCGGAAACGGGCGAAATCCAATCGATCGCGCGCGTGCCCGCCGGCTACGGAAAGGTCGCCGTGCTCGACGAACTGCGCGCGGCGCTGCCGCTCAGCCACGACCACATCGTTTACGTGGGCGACGGCAGTTCGGACGTGCAGGTGATGATGCACGTGAACCGCCTGGACGGCCTGACCATTGCGGTTTCCGAGAACAGGTACATCAATCAGATCGCGCAGCGGACCGTGCTGAGCGACGATGCGCTGAGCGTGCTGGTGCCCGTCCTGGAAACCATCGTGGGCTGGAGTCCGCTCCGCATCCGGGACTTCTTTGAAGGGCACGGTTTCGTTCTGCGGGAATGGGACAAGGTGCAAACCGACTCGCTCACGATTTGCCGCGTGCCGGACGTTTTGTCCGCCATCAAAGAGGATGAAAACTGAAAGAGGGCGGCCTACGAGGCCGCCCGCAGGCTACGAGCCTGCCCCACTCACCTTCACCACCACCAGCGTCATGTCGTCATGCTGCGGTGCACCCGCCGTGAAGGCATCCGCCGCCGCCATCAGCCGCTCGATCATCTGTTCCGCCGGCAGCGCGCGGCATGCCTGCGCGGCCGCGATCATGCGTTCCTCGCCCCACTCTTCGTCGTCCATGGTCATCGCTTCGCTGATGCCGTCCGTGTAGGCCAGTAAAATGTCGCCTGACGATAGCACCATCGACGACTGGCCATACTGTGCGCGCGGCAGCAGTCCGACCACCGGCCCGTCCGCCTCCAGCCGCAGCACCTCGTCGCCGCGCAGCACTACTGGCGGATTGTGGCCCGCATTTACGAACGCCAGGGCGCGGTCATGCGGATTGTACTGCGCATAGAAAAAGGTCGCATACCGGTTCGCCGCGGAGGCTTCGTACAGCAGCGAATTCACATTGCTCATCAGCTCGGCGAGATCGGCCGGACCGCCCATCGTCTGCCCGCGCAGCGAAGCGCGCAGGCTGGCCATCAGCAGCGCGGCCGAAATACCCTTGCCCGAAACGTCCCCGACCGCGATGCCCAACCGGCCTTCCGGCAGCGGCACGAAATCGTAGTAATCGCCGCCGACTCCCTGCGCCGGGCGGCAGTGACCCGCGCAATCCAGACCGGGGATCGACGGATAGGTTTGGGGGAAGAGCCGCTGCTGCACTTCGCGCGCGATCTCCAACTCGCGATTGAAGCGCTCGCGGCGCGCGGCTTCTTCCGCCAGCGACGAGAGCAGGCGGCTGTTCTCAATAGCCAGGCCGGTCTGGTCCGCGACGGACTGCAAGAGCTGCAGGTCTGTTTTCGAATAAGGCTCCTCGGACCGTTTGGGGCCCAGCGCCATCACTCCGATCAGATCGTCGCGCCCGGTGAGGGGCAGCAGAAGCTGCGTATCGAGCTGTTTGAGCGCCTGCCGCTCGCCTTCGGGAGCGTCGCGCAGCCACGTATCCGGATCGTCGAAATAGACCACCGCCGGGCCGCGCGCGGCGCGCAGCTGCGCGATGCTGCGCGCTTCCGGCTCCAGCACCACAGCCGCCCCCGCGCCATCGCCGGCCTGTTCCAAACGGTAGCCGTTTGCATAGCGCAGCAGCACCGAGATGCGCGGGACGTGCAGAGTCTCGGCAATGCGGTGCGTCACGGTTTCGAGCAGCGGGCGCGCGTCCACGAACCGGCGGGCCTCGTTGCTGAGATCGCTCAAAACCTGTTCGGCGCGGTAATCTTCGCGGAAAAAGCGCCGGTCCACCCACCGCTGCACCCGTCCGCTGTACCGGCGGCGCATCAAGAGCAGTGCCGTGCCTCCCGCCAGCAGCGCCATCTTGTCGGGAGTAAATCCGCCTTTATCCTGGCTGGCATTCACAAAGATCGTTATCGCCAAGCTGACCATGGCGATGCCAACCACGGCAACTCCGCCGCGGAACAGCGTGTACCGCACACTTTGCCGGATGGCCATGCGCACATCCATAGCGCGCTGCACCAGGGTCAGGTAGGCCAGTGTCAACGGAAAAATGGCCAGGCAGCCGATGGCCACATACAAGAACCATACCGGAAAGCCGGCGCCGAAGTCGCCACCCGTAAACAGGCTGCGCAGCCCAACGAGGAACATGGGAGTGAGGCCCACGGCTGCGCCCAGCCAGATATAGCGGACGCGGCGCGCGGAATCTTTCGTGGAAGCCGTGCCGCTCTTTGCGCCCAGGTTCGCGAAGAACAAGGAAATGGCCGCCATAGCCACGATCTGGCGAATCAGATCCGCCTGGAACAGAAAGGGGCGAATCCAGGCGACGGCGGCAAAACTGACCTCTCTGCCCACCTGATACAAGAGAATCGGAAGGCTCAAAACCGACAGGATGAAAACGATTGCCCACCTGGCCCATGGCCAGCGGCGGTCCAGCACGGAGCGTTCCGGAAAGTAGATGCCAAACAACATCATCCACACCGGCCAAGAGAAGCCCGCCAGCGCCGCCCAGACGACTCGCAGAATCTGCCACGGCTCTGGGGAACTTCCCTCGGGCGCCAGGAATTCGAGCGAGATCATGATCGCCAGCAGCAGCCACGCATTCCTGTCGAGCGGGCGGGCGAACGCCACCCAGAAGCCCAAGAGGAGGCAGAAGAGTGGAAAGGCCAGTTGGATGGCGATGTCGCGCAGCCATTCGGATATTCGTGCGGGCGCCAGGCGTTCCGCTGCGAGCTTGATCACGATGGGCGCCACGGTTCCGTCCTGCCGACGGATTACGCCGCGCATCAGGCTGCCGGGGCGCGCGCCGCGCACCGCATCGCGCATTACACCGTAGCCGGTGAAGCGCCGTCCATTGAACTCCACCAGCGTGTCGCCGTAGTGCGCGCCAGCGTCTCTGGCTTCGGGCAGCGCGGAGGTGATGTCCTGCAGGCGGAAGCCAAAGACGAGCGGCATCCGGGCGCGCTCGGGGCCGAAGCGCAATTCGTCATACAGAGTGGCTGCCCCCGCAATCCAATAGGCGAAGGACAGGACGAAGAGCAGGATCAGCAGGGCGTAGGCGCGGTGACTGGCTTTCATACCGTGGGCCGTGAGAGCTATGGTAACAATGTTGATGGCAAAACTCCCAGACCCGCGCAAACTACTCGCAGAGACATTCGGCGCCGGAGGCGAGGACGCACCGGTGTCCGCACCCGGCAGGGTGAACCTGATCGGCGAGCACATCGACTATCACGGTTTACCGGTGTTGCCGATTGCGATCCGGCGCGCGGTACGCGTGGCATTCCGCGCGCGCCCGGATCGGCAGATCCGCGTGGTCAGCGCCGGCTACGGCACGCGCGATTTCACTTGGACGGCGGATCTCGCCCCTACCGCCGCGGGCGATTGGGAGAACTATCTGCGCGCGGCGGCGTGCGCAGTTGCCCGCAAATGGGGATCGCTGCGGGGGGTGGATGCCGCCATCGTATCCGATCTCCCGCCGGCCGCCGGACTTTCCTCATCGTCGGCCCTGCTGGTGGCGTTCACCCTGAGCCTGCTCCGCGCCAATGCCGCCGCACCCACCTTTGCGGAACTCATGGAGATTCTGCCGGAAGGCGAGCAATTCGTAGGCACGCGCGGCGGCGGCATGGACCACGCGGCCTCGCTGGCGTCGCGGGCAGGCTGCGCATCGCTCATCGAATTCGATCCTCTGATGGTGCGCGCGGTGCCGGTTCCGCCGGGCTGGGCGTTTCTGGCGGCCCACAGCATGACCGTCGCCGAGAAGTCCGGCGACGCGCGGCAGCGGTACAATGCCTGCCGCGCAGCCGGCACAGCGGCCTTAGCCCGCTTGGGATTCCCCTCGTACCATGTCGCTCTCGCTGGGCGTACCCTTGCCAGGCTCGAGGAACTGGCCGCCCACGACCTGAACGACGACGCCGAGCGCGCGGCTTTTCTGCACGTGGCGAGCGAAGCCTGGCGCGTGCGCGCCGCAGTCGACGCCATGGAACAGTGCGACGCCGCGGCGTTCGGATCGCTACTGTTGGCCTCGCATGCGAGCCTTCGCGACCGCCTGCATGTGAGTTGCGCTCCGCTCGACCGGCTTGTCGAAGCGGCAATGGATTCAGGCGCAGTGGGCGCGCGTCTCACCGGCGCCGGATTCGGCGGCTGTGCCGTGGTTTTCTGCCGCCAGCCCGATCTGCCCGCCGTGCGCCGCGGGCTGATTCAGCGTTACTATGCAGGATTGCCGCAATTCGACGAGCGAATGCATCTGATCCACGCAGAACCCGGACCCGGCGCGCTTCAGTCCTTGGATGGAGGAGTCTAATGTTGTTCACAGCGCGACTGGCAATTGGAGTCATAGTCTTTGGTATACCCAGCGCGATCATTGCCGGGCGCAAGGGGTTCGCATACCTGAGGTGGCTGCTCAGTTGCGGTCTGATTGGCCTGATTGTGGCCCTGGTTCTCGAGAGTGCAAACGTCGAGGACATTACCGCAGAGGAAGCTGAAGGACGCGCCAACAGAGCCAATAGGATTGGCGCCTGGCTATGCGGAATCAACCTGGCACTGGCCGCGATTTCGGTTGTTTTTTTCCTGGTGACCACCCCCCGGCAATCTGGTGTACACCTCCACACGCTTGATTGGATCGTCGCCGCCGCCTCCATCCTGATCTGTTTCGTTCCAGCCCTGTTTTTCGGGAAACGCTCGGGCAAGAGCACCGCCGAATTCTTCGCTTCCGGCCGCTCGGTGCCCTGGTGGCTGGCCGGTCTCTCCATGGTGGCCACCACCTTTTCGAGCGACACGCCGAACCTGGTGGCTAATTTCGTCCGGACCGAGGGAGTCGCGGGCAACTGGCAGTGGTGGGCCTTCACACTCACGGGCGTCGCCACAGTGTTCTTCTATGCCCGGCTCTGGCGCCGCTCCGGCGTACTCACCGACCTGGAATTCTATGAAATACGCTATTCCGGAAAGGCCGCCAGCGCCGTGCGCGGCTTCCGCGCCGTGTATCTGGGCTTCTTTTTCAACTGCATGATTATGGCCACCGTGGATCTGGCCGCGGTCAAGATCGCCGCCGTTCTGTTCGGCTTCGACCGCTGGCAGACGCTGCTCGCCGTAGGCCTGCTGAATGTCGTATTCGCCGCGCACTCGGGCCTTTGGGGCGTGCTGGTCATCGACATGATCCAGTTCTTCATCAAGATGTCGGCGGTGATCGCAGCGGCTTACTTCGCCGTGGAGCTGCCGCAGGTAGGCGGCTTGCATGGACTGGTCGAAAAGCTCTCGCATATGCACGGGCCCGGAGGCTTGAACTATATCAACATACTCCCGGACTTCACTAACAACTGGGATCTAGCGGTGGCTATATTCGTCATGCCCCTAGCCGTACAGTGGTGGGCGGTGTGGTATCCCGGCGCGGAACCGGGCGGCGGCAGTTATATCGCGCAGCGCATGTTGGCGTCCAAGTCCGAAAAAGACGCGTTGGGCGCAACGTTGTTCTTCAATGTCGCGCACTATGTATTGCGTCCCTGGCCCTGGATTCTTGTCGGGCTGGCGTCTTTAGTGATTTATCCCCAGTTATCCGATCTCCAACGATCGCTGCCGAATGTCAATCCCAGTCTAATGGGTCACGATCTGGCATTTCCGGCGATGCTGCGATTCCTCCCGGTAGGCTGGATGGGACTCATGTTGGGCGGCTTGATAGCGGCCAACTCATCGACGATTCTTACTCACTTGAATTGGGGCGCGTCGTATCTGGTACACGACTTTTACCGCCGATTTATCAAGCCGGGCGAGAGCGAGAAACATTATGTCTTGGCCGGACGTCTGGCGACGGTTTTGCTCTTCGTATGCTCGTCCGCGCTGGTGTTCGCGTTGGCCACCGCCAAGGAAAGCTTCAATATCATCCTGCAAATCGGGGCCGGCACCGGACTGCTCTATCTCATGCGCTGGTTCTGGTGGCGTGTGACTGCGTGGTGCGAGATCGTCGCCATGTGCAGCTCGTTTGGTATCTCATTAGTGTTCCTGATTCTGACCCGGAACGGCATCGTGATTGGGACTTACCAGCAGTTACTGTTTACCATCGCATTCACGACCGTCTGCTGGATCGGTACCGCCTATCTGGGCCCGCGGACCGATCCTGCGGTGCTGATCGCATTCTACAAGAAAGTACACCCATTCGGTCCCGGCTGGCGTTGGGTGCGCGAGTTGGCGGGCATTTCGCCGGCCGAGGCGGCCACCTGGGCGCAGCACGAGAACATCCCGCTGTCGCTGCTGGGCTGGAGCACGGGATGCGCCATGATCTGGTCGGCCCTGTTTTCGGTGGGCAACTTTCTCTATGGCCGGTTGGACTACGCGTTGGCGCTGCTGGCCATATTTATCGTGACCGGCGGCATCCTCATCCGGGTGGTCAATCGTCTCTGGAATTGAATGCCGCCCGTGGTATGATGCCAACTGTGCGCGCCGGGCGCCGCCGTGTCCGCGGGAAGGGCTGAGCCTACCGAATCGTCAGCATTGCTATCGCTTCACGACGAATCTTCTTTGCGCCCCTTACGCGGACACCGGGCAACGACATAAAAGGAGAATCGTCATGCCCACGACCGGAAATTCCTATCCATTGCGCCGTCTGCCGCGCCAGCCCAGCCTGGAGCAACTGCGGAAACAAGCCAAAGACCTGCTGCTGGAATATCGCGCCGGCGATCCAGCATTCGCGCTGCACGATGCGCAGCGCGTACTGGCGCGCGCATATGGCTACCAGAGCTGGGCCAAGCTCAAGGCCTTCGTGGATGGAGCCAACGTCGCACGGATGGCGGAGGCGGTCCAGGCCGGGGACGTGGCCCGGGCCCGGGCGCTGCTGCGTGCGCGCCCCGAACTGGCGACGATGGACATGTCCGGCGACAACGAGCACCAGGCGCTGCATTACGCGGTGTTACGGCGCGACGCGGCGATGGTGCGTCTGTTGATGGCCGCGGGCGCCGAAGCGCGCAAAGGCATCTTCCCGCATCGCGACGCCACCACGGCGTTCGCGCTGGCGCGGGACCGCGGCTATGCGGAAATCGTCGCGGCGATCGAGGAGGAGGAGCAGCACCGGCGCGAGGGGATGAGCTGTCCCAACGCGACGGTTTCGCCAGTGCAAGAGCAGATTAACCGCGCCATACGCGACGGCCGCAACAGCGAAGCGATCCGGCTGCTGGATGCGGACGAATCGCTGATCCGCGCATGCGACCGCGAGGGCGCGACACCGCTGCACGCCGCGGCGAAGGAGTTGAACGAGGAGATGGTGGCGTGGCTGTTGAGCCGGCGGGCCAACGCGCGCAAACAGGATGTGAAAGGCTTGACGCCCATCGATCATGCCGCGCTGGCCGCCGATCCGCGCAACGATTCCACGCAGAGCTTTCCTGCTATTGCGCGGCAGCTTGTGGCGCATGGCGCGGAGGTGACGATTCGCGCGGCAGTGGGGCTGGCGGACGCGGAGCGCATCCGCGAACTGGTGGCGGTCGACGCCGGCCTGCTGCGGCGGGACATCGACTGGCGGACTGGCGGGCTGCTCACATTGGCGGTGAAGCACGGGCACATCGACATGGTCAGGCTGCTGCTGGACCTGGGGGCCGATGTGGACCAGCGGACCAAGCTCGAAGAGTTGGAGGAGCCCACCCTGAGCTGGGGTAGCCCGCTATGGTTCGCATCGCTGGCCGGGCGGCGCGACATCGCGGAGTTGCTGCTGGACCGCGGCGCGGACCCGAACGGAAACGTGTACGCCTCGGGCTGGCCGATCGATCATGCGTACCGGCGCCATGACGAGGGGATGAAACAGTTGCTGCTGGAGCGTGGCGCGAAACCGCAGCCTTGGACCATCGCCATGGCGCAGGATACCGCCGAGGCGCGGCGCATGCTGGAAGCGGACGCGAGCGAAGAACTGGCGCGCGAACTGGCCTGGTCGGCAGCCTGCAACGGATGCCCGGCCATCCTGGAGATGGCGTTGCCGCGCCTCACGTGGGCGGCGAACGATCCGCGGTGGCACTGGGTTCTGATCCAGCCGATTCGCAGTGTGGGAGATCGCGCGAATGATGCGGATTTCTTCAGTTGCATGGCGGCGCTGCTCAACCGCGGGATCGATCCAAACGTGTCCCGGCGGGGCGAAACGGCGCTACACTACGCGGCGGCGCGGGCCAATCCGACGGAGACGCAACGCGTACGGTTTGCGGCAATGCTGACCGACAGCGGCGCCCGGTTCGACGCGCGCGACGAGTTGCTGCAATCGACGCCGCTCGGCTGGGCGTGCCGCTGGGGGCGACGGGAGCTGGCGGAGTTGCTGATCGCGCGCGGGGCGGCGGCCAATGAGCCGGACGCCGAAGCATGGGCCACGCCGTTGGCTTGGGCCGAGAAGATGGGCCACAGTGAGATGGCCGGCGTATTGCGCGGTCACGGCGCGGTGCGGTGAATGCCGGCCGCTGGATTTCACGCCGTCAAGCGCAGAATAAACTGCTCCATCACGATGCGGTCGTCCGGCCGCGCGCTGCGCAAGTCCCGATCCGCCTCGAAGGTCAGCTCCATGGCGCGCTGCAGTTGCGTCTTGGAAAACTTTGCCACGGTTTGAAAAACCTGTTCGGCGCGCGAGCCCCACATCTGCACTCCCATCTTCATGAAGTGCCCCTGGACCTGCTGTGGGCTGCGCAAGCCAGCCTCTTTGGCGACCAGCGCCGCGCGGAACTGCGCCGACAAAAACGACAGCGCCAGCGGCAGATACTCGCCGTCGCGAAATAGCGTGTCCAGGATTTCGAGCGACCGGGAGCGGTCCCGTCGCCCCAGCGCAGCCACCAGCGCAAAGACGGTAGTGGCGCGCGCGTCCGGGACCAGCCGCGCCACATCTTCCTCAGTCACCGGCCGTCCCTGGGCGTAGAGCGCCAGCTTTTCCACTTCCACCGCGATGCGCGCCAGATCGGCGGCCAGCGCTTCCACCAGCAGATCCACAGTGGCCGGATCGATGTTCAGACCCGCGCGGCGCGCAAGGGCGGCGGCTTCCCGGCGCGCCTCGTCGGCTGAAGCGCGCCTGAATTCGACCGGTTCGCCCAACGCCGCGAAGAATTTGCGCACGCGCTCCTGCTTCCGCTTGTCGTCGCCTTCGAAATCGAAACGCGGGGCGTCGAAGACCAGCACCACTCCGGGCGTGGGGTCTTTCATGTAGCCAGCCAATGCATCCGCCGAACCCGCTGCACCGTCGCTCTCCTCGGCGTCTTCATCCGCGCGGGTGCGCGGGAGGGCGGCTTCCGCATTGCCGGCGAAGATCACGCGTTCGGACGCAAACAGCGACAGCGCGCGCGCATCGTCGATTACTTCGGCCAGAGAAGTGTCGGCAAGATCGTATTGCGTAACCGAGTTCTCGCGGCCTGCGTCGCCCAGAGCCGCGTGCAGCAGCGCTTGCCGCGCACGCCGGCGTTGGTAGACTTCAGGCCCCAGGAACAGATAGGCGGCCGCGATGCTTCCGCGCTCTATGCGAGTGAGGAATTGGGCGGGTGTCATAATTTAACAGGTGTCCACAGGAGTGTGGACACGGCACGCTGAGAGCGTGCGCCACATCAGAATTTCTCCAGGATCGAAGTGACCACGTCTTTGGCCACATCGCGCCCCAGGCGGTCGATACCCGCGCCGCTCTCGTCGAAATAGGCTTGCGGATCGATACTGATCTCGTACCGCTCCCGCACTTCGAACGACGGCCGCGTAAACAGCACCTTGCCTGTGGCGCGCTCCGTCAAGGTGACTTTCAAATAAGCGCTGCACTGCACCACAGTCGCGCGCCCCGTGCTTTGATCGGCGATGATCGGATACGATACGAAGTTCAACACCGCGCCATCCAGCACGGCATCCGCGGTCTTCGGATTGGTGACGATTTTGTAGTGGGTACGCTCGATGAATTCCCGCGTGATATCGGCCGGCAAGCGCTGCGCCAGTTTGTACTGAATCGTCTTGTTCGCAAAGGGTGTGATGGCGATGGTGTGGATGGTCTGCGGCATGATGTCCGACTTGCCGGCCACATGATAACCGCAGCCGGCGGTGCATAGCGCGACGGCCCATAGCGCAATTGCTTTCGTTTTCATAAGAACTGGCTCCCCACGGCCACGGCGTTCTCCGCCGCCAGCCGCAGATTATCCGCCGCCAGCCAGCACCAGCAAGCCTGCGGCTCGTTGCGATCCATGGCCACGGCGCCCACCGCCACGCCGTCCTGGCCGGCGACGCCCACCGCCGTGGGCGGTTCCAGATTGGAGCGCCGTACATCGATGCGCTCGTCCGTCAGAGCGTCTTCCACGGCTTCCACGCCTGGATTCTCTTCGAACTCCACCCATAGCGAAAGACTGTACCCGTGAAACACCGGCGCTTGAATCAGCCGCAGGGAGGGCATGGGCGCCAGCGCGGCAACCGGCCCGGCGCCGCGCGAAAGCAGCGTGGCCAGATGCCGCTCGATGCGCAGCTCAGCGGATTCGAGCGTGGCTGGCGCATCCTCGCCATACTGCGCCAGCATATTGAAGCTGAGCTGCGCGTCGAAGATCTTCTTGGGCATGTTTTTGAACGACAACAGACCGACGGTCTGCTGCTGCAACTCCTCCACGCCAGGCGTGCCGCGCTCGCTGGCCGGCTCGAAAATATGGATCACGGACCGCCGGACTGGAAACCGGACATGCAGGCGCGGCAAGACCATGGCGATGGCGATGGCCGCCGGGTGGGCGATCGAGTGTACGGCGTCTTCCGGCGGACGGAATCCGGCGGGCTCCACAAACGGCGCCCGAATGAACGAGCGGGGATGGTCCTCGGCGGCGTGCGTAAGATCGATCGTGCCGGGCGCGTCGGCGCGCAGATCGAGCGCGCGCAACGCGGACTCCGCGGATCCGGCCAGCAGCACCACTGGCGCATCCCGCAGGGCGGTTTCGTCGAGTCCCCAGACCAGCGCGGGTTCGCCGCCCTGCTCGGTGAGCGCACCGGCCTTCTCGGGATCCTCGGAAATCAGCTTCAGATCCACCGGCACGTGGCCCACCGCGATCAGATCGCGCAACTCACGTCCTACAAGGGATTCACTGCCCACGAGCGCCCAGGTTTGTCTTTTAGCCATTGGCGATATAGTTCAGTTAGGCTGGACAGGCCAGGAGGCCTGTCCTACCGGACGGCGGCGCAACACATACCGCCGCACGATTCCGCCCACTCGAATCGCGATGCCGCTGCCCACATAGGTGGCGGCCATGGCAGGCAGCACCACGTGCCCGTAATTCCAGATTGCATAGACCAGTCCGCCCACTACGATCACGATCAAGGGCGTGTGCGGCTGGCGCAAACTGAGGCCCTTGAAGCTGTAGTAGCGCCAGGTGCTTACCATCAGAAATCCCAGCAGCGCCAACAGCCCCAACCAAAGCACTGCGATGGGCCAATTGCCAATGGGCTCGCCGTAGAAGGCGTAAACGACGGCGGCCACCGTGCCGGCCGCTCCGGGAATCGGCAGGCCTACGAAATACTTCCGGTTCGGACGGCCGGGATTCTTGGGAATGGGGTTCTTCTGCACGTTGAAGCGCGCCAGGCGCGCGGCGCCGCACAGCAGGAAGAGGAACGCGATGAAGTAGCCGGCCTGAATCAATTGATGCTGAAACTGTTGCGACAGACCGCTATCCACGAACCGCACGCCCCAGGCGAAGGCCAACACCGCGGGCGCCATGCCGAAGCTGATGACATCGGCGAGGGAGTCCATTTCGCGGCCGAAATCGCTGGTGGTGTGCGTCAGGCGCGCGATCATGCCGTCGAATCCGTCCAGCAGCACGGCGATCCCAATGGCTTTGGCCGCGATCTCGAAATCCTCGGCGGCGCCCGCCACGCCCGCGCCTCCCGTGGCGGCCAGCATGGCGCCGCGAAAAGACCACACGATCGAAAGATAACCCAGGAAAATATTGCCCGCCGTGAACAGGGTGGGCAACGCGTAAGCGGCGCGGCGGGGCCGGCGATCCGGCGAGTGCCTGTCGACCAGCGGGTTCCTAAGCCTGGGCATGCACCAATTCCCGAGCTTCCGGCACCAGTTCGCGAGCCTGCACCAGGTCTACGCCGGCGAATTCGCGGCGCCGGGCGATCACGCTGGATCCCGCCCATACCCGCATTCCCGGCTGCACCGCGATCTCCCATTCCGGTCCGAACAGCACATCCACGCGCGACCCGAACTTAATCAGGCCAACGCGTTCGCCTTTGGTCACCAAGTCGCCCGCCTGTTTTGTGAATACGATGCGCCGCGCAATCAGGCCGGCGATCTGCTTGAACACCACGCAGGTGCCCTCGGCGCGCACGCTCACCACATTTTGCTCGTTTTCCGCGGAGCACTCCTCGCGGCTGGCCACGTGAAATTTGCCTTTGGTATACCGCACGTCGGCGATCGTGCCGCCGATCGGTGCGCGATTTACGTGCACGTCGAAAATATTCAGGAATATGCTGATGCGCGTCTGAACGGCGGTCTCCCGTTTCACGGCCACCACCTTGCCATCGGCCGGCGATACCGCCACCGGACCGGCCGGAATGGCGCGCTCCGGATCGCGGAAGAAATAAAGACAAAACAGCGCCAAAATGTAGAGCGGCGCCCCGAACCACGGGTGCGCCAGGTAGGACACCAGCAGTCCGCCCGCGGTCAACCCCAGCGCGTAATATATGCCGTCGGCGACGATCATTCTTCCCCATTCTCCCACAGCATGTTGGCCTGCCAAAAGGCGGCTGAGGTAGAATTGCCCGCGCCGGTTGCTAGAATACAGGGGGTCTGGCTTTCACTGCTATGCTCAAACGCATCAATTGGCTCGCCGGTCTGGCCGCCGTGCTGCCGGCAGTCCCGATTCTCGCGCAGGAACATGAAACTATATCCATCGAGGCCCGCGCGGCCGCACGGCCCTTCCCGCATTTCTGGGAAGTCATGTTCGGGTCCGGGCGCGCTAACCTCTCTCTGCGCGACTCCTACCGGCGCGACCTGGACGCCACCCGCGCCATCACCTCCGTCGAATACGTCCGCTTTCACGCCATTCTCGGCGACGAGAACGGCATCTACGATGAAGACGCGCAGGGCCATCCTGTCTATAACTTCCCGTATCTCGACCAGATCTACGACGGCCTGCTGGAGCGCAACATCCGCCCATTCGTGGAAGTGAGTTTCATGCCGCGCAAGCTGGCCTCGTCACAGACGCCGCATTCTTTCTGGTATAAGCCGCTGGTATCGCCGCCGAATAACTACTCCCACTGGGACGATCTCATCGCGCAATTCACCCGCCACCTGGTAGCACGCTACGGCGAACCGGAAGTGGAGCAATGGTATTTCGAAGTCTGGAACGAGCCTAACATCGACTTCTGGAGCGGCAAGCCTAAAGAATCCACTTACTATGAGCTATACGATCACACCGCGCGTGCCATTAAGAGTGTAAGTCCGAACTTGCGCGTCGGCGGACCGGCCACCGCGCAGGCGGCCTGGGTGGATCGTTTCATTCAACATTGCGTCGATAACCATTCGCCGGTGGACTTCGTGTCCACGCACGTTTATGGGAACGATAGCTCCGAAGATGTCTTCGGTACGCACGAAACCATTCCGCGCCGCGACATGGTGGGCCGCGCCGTGAAGAAGGTTTACGACCAGGTGCATCGCTCGACGCGACCCGATCTGCCCATCATCTGGAGCGAATACAACGCCAGCTATGCGAACGAAGCCGCCGTCACCGACGCCCCATTCATGGGGCCTTGGCTGGCCAACAATATCCGGCTTTGCGACGGATTGACTACGGCGATGTCTCTCTGGACCTTTTCCGATGTATTCGAGGAGCAAGGCGTGGTGAAGCAGCCTTTTTACGGCGGCTACGGACTAATTGCCGAAGACCATATTCCCAAAGCCGCTTTCAACGCGTTCCAGCTTTTGCATCTACTTGGGAACGAGCGCATTCCGGTGGCTTCGATCAACGCGCTGGCCACGCGCGACGCCGACGGACAACTGGCCATCGCGCTCTGGAACTACGCGGCCCCCGAAGAGGCCGGCGCAACTCGTGAAATGCGCCTGGTGATCGCCGGCCTGACGGGTCCACACCGCGCCCGCATTCAAATCGTCGACGCGCAGCACGGCTCGCCGCTGGCGGCTTGGCAGACCATGGGGCGGCCGGCGTTTCCGACCCGCCATCAAATCCAGACTCTTCGGGATGCGGCCACGTTGCCGGATGCCGTCGAGCGGGATCTCGCCGCCGGCGACCCGGCCACGCTGTCGCTGACCCTGCAGCCGCATGCGCTAGCGCTGGTCCGGATCGTTCCCTAAAACGGCCGCGGCCGCAGGGACTTTAGCGGGAGTGCCCGCCAGATTCGATTCCAAGTCCGCAAGAATTGAGGCGGGCTCAGACTCGCGATCCAGGTGACTGGCGAAGTTGCGACGCCGGTCGCAGCAGGCCATGGCCACATAGGCGACCGCCATGCCGCTGGCAACCAGCGGGTGCAGCACCGCCACGGGTAAGACATACTTTTTCGACTTCAGGAAGGCCTCGAATACGCCGCGGACAGCTCCGCTGCGCGGCAACGTTCCCGGCACCTGGGCAATGACGAAGCACGAAAACAGAAGATCTGAATGGCGCTTACTGTAAGTCACCAGCGACTTGGCGATCTGCTTCGGCGTGGTGATGCCCTGGTCGGCAAACAGGCTGCGGTGAGTCGCGTGCGGGTAGTAAGTGTTAATGATGCCGCGCGAAAAATCCGCGCAGTTATGTAGAAACAGATTGAAGTGACTGGCGTTCGTTGCCGAGTTCAGTTTTTCGATGAGCTGCTGGTCCTGCGCTTCCGTGGTTTCGATCTCGAAGCTATAAATCTTCCGGTCGTATGCGGCGCCCACCAATTGGGTCCAGTCGCCGTCCGGTGTTTTGCCTCCCACTGAGTCGGGCGCAACCTGCTCCAGATGGCTGCGGCGATAGTTGTCCCGCAGGCTGGCCACCATTTCCGCGTTGACATATAGCGGCGCCTGTTCGGGCTGTTCCACGGCGTAGAGGTATGGGATCAGCGGAATCGCAATCCAATCGTAGCCGCCCACGCGATGATACCGGCTGATCACTACACCGGTTTCTCCGGGTTGGCAAAGCCGCAAGGCAGTAGGCGACTCGGCGCAGACGTGCGATAGGTATACCGCCGCATGTCCGGTCGGAGTCATATGCCCAAACGCGCCGAACGGCTCTTCCAGAAAGAGGGCGGCTGCCGCGCGAGCGTCCCGGACGCCGCACAATAGCAGCAAAAGCAGTAGGGCGATCATCGCGAGTTTTGATTTCCGGCTTGACATTGTGAGTGGCGGCAAACTGTCCGTTTTTCCTTCCTTTTGAGGCGACGCCCACCGTCCGGAAATCGTTACAGCAATTAGCTGGCCTATGTGTACTTGCGTCCGCTTATGCGAGCGTCAGGTTAGCGCGTGCCGGCAGGCTGAGATCGTCGAACTGTCCGCGCGAAAGCCGCGGAAAGGCGGCGGCGGCGATCATGGCGGCGTTATCGGTGGAGAGTCCGGGGGAAGGAAATACAGCGGGGCAAGGCAGGCGGGCGTTCCGCGCGGCGGCACGCAAGCCTGAGTTACAAGCGACTCCGCCGGACACGATCAGCGTGCGGGCGCCGATTTTTTCGGCGGAGGCCGCGGCGCGGCGCAGCAGTTCCTGGATCACCGTGCGCTGGAATGACGCCAGCAGGTCGCGCGTGGTTAGCTGAGTAACGGCCAGCCAATCCTCGATCGATGGATGGGGCCGCGCACGCAACAGATCCCGCCGCGCGTCGATCTCGGCTGCGAGATCGTGGCTTTCGACCCACCGCAGCACGGCCGTCTTCAGTCCGCTGAAGCTGAAATCGAGCGCATTGCCCTTCATGCGAGCTTGCGTGAACGGCACCGCGCGCGGATTGCCGAAGGGCGCCAGGCGATCGATCACGGGTCCGCCCGGGTAACCGAAGCCCAGCAATTTGGCGACCTTGTCGAAGGCTTCGCCCGCGGCATCGTCGCGAGTCCTGCCCAGCAAGCGGTAGTGGAACCCTTCGCGCATTTCGAACAGGTGCGTATGGCCGCCGCTTACCACCAGCGCCAGCGCCGGATACTCGACCGGGTGCCCGTCGCGCGCGGATTCCAGCACCACCGCGTGAATATGACCCTCGATGTGGTTGACGCCGATCAGCGGAATCCCGCGCGCGAACGAAAGCCCTTTGGCGTAAGTGATACCCACCAGCAGCGAGCCCACCAGTCCCGGACCTGCGGTCACCGCGATGGCGGAGAGATCCGCCAGTGTGGTCCCGGCGCGGTCCAGCGCTTCGCGCGTGACCGGCACGATGGCGCGCAGATGTTCGCGCGAGGCCAACTCCGGCACCACGCCGCCGTAGCGGCCGTGAGTATCCAACTGCGAGGCCACCGCCGAGGAGAGAATCGCGACGCCATCTTCCACCACCGCGGCGGCGGTTTCATCGCAGGAACTCTCGATCCCCAGAATGCGCATGGCCTGCTCTCACTCTAGCGTGTTTCGGCGTTGCCTCAGCTTGCGGACCGCCGCGCGCGCGCCCTGCATCAGCAGCAAAGGAACCGATGGAAGGCGGCGGGTCGCGGGGGCAGTCTGTTCCTTTACATTCAGGCCGCAGCCTCGCTGAATGAAACGGCACGCGCCGAATTCGCACTATACAATAGGACGGATGCCACCGATCGCGATTTGTGACAATCGCATTACGAAGTGGGTGATCAGATTTCAAACTTAAAAGGAGCAGAAATGTCAACTAGCAATCCAGCACCTAACGGACCGGCGGGGCCCATATACCCGTCCGTTCGCATCAGCCCGGCCAATGACGCGATATCGAAAGACCTCGGGCTCCTCGCGGAGCTCGCGGGCACGTGGCATGGCAAGGGCTTTAACCTTATCGCGCGACCCGATGGGTTGGGCGGCCAGCCTCTATTCCTGGAGCTCAATCAGACCGATGAGACCCTGCGGATTACCGAGATTGGGTCGGATATCCCCAATCGCGGCGATGGAGTGGCCGATATCGATCTATTCGGTTTAACCTATTTGCAAAAGATAAGCGACTCCGTCACTGGCGGCGCGCTGCACATTGAGCCTGGCATCTGGGTCAGGCTGCCGGACGATCCGGGTTTGCCCACCCAACAGAACGTCGTCCGCATGGGGACGATTCCGCATGGGAACGCCTTGCTGGCGGAAGGTACGGCCATTCTCGTGCCCAGCCTGGCAGGCGGCACGTTCGCGATTGCTCCGGTGAACACGGCTCCGTTCCCCCAAGGTTCTCCGATGCCGGCTGGGGGAACTGTCAGCAAATTTCCCGAATTCGATCTCACTGTTCCCGAATCCGCAGCCAACCCGAGAACCCCTTTCGGGAATACGCCTCCGATTCCGCTGCCGGCGTCTATTGACGGCGTCCCCATGCAGACTGTCATCAACGATCCTACGCGGCTCCTGCAGGCGGCCATCAAAGGCCAAAACATCAAACAGATGACTGTTATCGATATTGCAACCGTGGCGAACCCGACCGGAACGAAACCGGTGCCGGGTGGCGGCGGCGGTATCGAGAACATCCCCTTCCTGCAGACCAACGCGAACGCAGCGGTCGTTTTCGCGACTTTTTGGATTGAAACGATCGCGCATCCCCTTCTCGGCGAGTTCATGCAACTGCAGTACGTGCAGACGGTCATCCTGAACTTCCCGATCGTCAAGCCGCCGGCTCCTCCGGTGCCATTCAGTTGGCCGCACGTCTCGGTGGCAACGCTCCGCAAGACCTTTGGCGGCCAATAGCCCGAGGAGGTGAACTTGCGCATTAAGAACAGTGTTTCCGCAACCGGTTGGTTCATGGCCGCATTGCTCACCGGGCCGCTGTCAGGCCAGCAGGTAAGCGTGCTGACGCAACACAACGACAATGCCCGCACGGGCGCGAATCTGCTGGAGAACAAGCTCAACGTTTCCAACGTCAACAAGCAGAGTTTTGGGAAGCTGGCGTTCCGGTTGGTCGACGGCAATGTTTACGCGCAACTCCTGCTGGTCTCCCAGGCGCAGATCGCGGGCCGGGCGCCGGCAAATGCCGTGATCGTGGCGACCGAGAATAACACGGTCTACGCGTTCGACGCGGACGATACCGGCCAGGCGTCCACTACGGCAAAGCTCTGGCAGACCGCTGCTGGGGCATTGGGAACGCCCATCGCGAGCCAGCAGTTGTACCACGATATTAAAGCCGACGGGTGCTCGGATATCACGACACAAATCGGGATCACTAGCACGCCGGCGATTCAGATCACCAGCCAGAGCGCACCCCAAACCGGAATTGTCTTCGTGGCCGCCAAATCGTTCGATGGCGGGCAATATGCATACAAGCTTTTTGCCTTGAACCTTGCCAATGGCGCCACCCTTGGCCAAATCTCGATGGCAGGTGTAGTGAAAGGGGTGGGCCACGGTTCAACGGGTTCGGGCGCAAACAAGACGATCCAATTCAGTCCGATGCTTCAACTGAATCGCCCCGCTCTGCTGCTGAATGGCAGTATCCTCTATGTCCTGTTCGGCGGGCACTGCGATGCCGGCGCATACCACGGCTGGGTGTTCGCTTACGACGTGTCGAATCCGAAGGCGATGAAAAAACTCGACGTACTTTGCATCACGCCGAACGGGACGGGACCGAACGACGGGCGCGCGGGAATCTGGATGTCCGGTCAAGGCCCCGCGATAGACGATGCGGGCAACGTCTATTTCGTTACCGGCGATGGCAGCAACAACGCGACGACGGATCTCGGCGACAGCGTCGTTAAGGTGTCGTTGAATGCGGCCCATAAGCTCCAGGTCATCGACTGGTTTGCGCCGAAGAACCTGCAAAACCTGGAGGATAACGATGTCGACTTCGGATCGTCCGGAGCCGTGCTGGTGCCGAACAGTCATCTGTTGATTGCCGGAAGCAAACAGGGGATTCTGTATCTGATCGACCGGGACCAAATGGGAAAGGGCGCCACTCCGGCAGTCGAATCCTTCCAGGTGACGCATGCTCCCGATCTTCGCCCCCATCCTCCGGTCTACTACAACATTCATGGAACCCCGGTCGTCTGGGAGCGAGCGAACGACATGTTCGTCTATGTCAGCGGGGAGGAAGACCATGTCAAGCAGTTCCGGCTGATTCCCGATCCGGGCGGAGCGGGTTGGAAATTCGAATCCGAGAATCCACCATTCAAGACCAGTCGGGAGTCCGCGCCGTACCCGAATTTTCCAACCGGCGAGTTCGGTCAGGCGAACCGGGAAGGGGTTTGGATGCCCGGCGGGTTCCTCTCGCTTTCGGCGGCGGGAACCACGGATGGGACCGGAATTCTGTGGGTGAACATGCCGTATCAGTCGAACGCGAATCACTTCGTGGTGCGCGGTGTTTTGCGGGCCTTCAACGCCTCGGACGTCTCCACAGGCGAGCTTTGGGACAGCGAGGACACCGGGAATCCCAATGACAGCCTGGGTCAATTCGCGAAGTTCAATCCGCCCATCGTCGCCAATGGCAAGGTGTATGTGGCAACCTTCCAGCAGGAGGCGATTCTGGCCAACGGTACTCACGTGCAAGCTCAAGGCCAAGGGGTCGATCAGCCGGCGCTGGTCATATACGGGCTGCGGCCATAGCGGGCAGCCGTGAAAGAGGCGTCCCGAAGAGTCGGGATGCGGCACGCATGAGCGCGCGCGCCACGTCAACCGACTACGCGCGAGCGGAAAGTGCGGGCGCCGAAGCCGAAGCACAGGACCAGCGTGGCGGCCAGCGCCAACAACACCCAGGGCATGGGCAAAGTGGGCATGGCATGGCCGTGCATCGGGGGCACCATGGCGTAGCGCAGACCTTCGGCGGCGTAAGTCAGCGGGTTGAACAGCGTAATCACCTGGAACCAGCGGACGCTGCGCAACGCGCTCCACGGATAGTAAGTGCAGCCGGTGAACAGCAGCGGCGTCAGGATGATGGCAAACATCAGGCTGATTTGTTCCGGCTTCACCACGGTGCCGATGACCAGGCCGATACCCGCTCCGGCGAACCCCGCCAGCACGATCATGCCGATGAGCACGCCGATGCGGTCGCCGCGCACGGCATAGCCGCTGCCCAGGACCCACCAGGCCGCCGGAAAGATCACGGCGCCCGCCACTATACCGCGCATTGCGCCGAACAGCACCTTTTCGGCGGCCACCAACCAGACAGGCATGGGCGCCAGCAAGCGGTCGTCGATTTCGCGAGCGAATCCCAGGTCCAGCACCAGCGGCAGGGTGATGCCCTGAATGGCGGCCATCAGCTCGGTCAGGCCCACGATGCCGGGCAGCATTAGCGCCGCGAAGTTTCCGGACGTCAGTCCGATACTGGGCAGGATCTTGCAAAAAATCAGGAGGAAGAACATCGGCTGGATCAAGGCCTGGATCAGGAATTGAGGCAGCTCGCGGCGCGTGACCGCTAAATCGCGGCGCAAAGTCGCGCCGAAAGCGTTGGCTGCGAGCCAGAGGCGATTGGTGTGGCGTGCAGGGGTCATTAGCGTAGATGTCTCCCTGTCAAATAGATGAACACGTCTTCCAGGCTAGGTTGTTTGACGTGCAGGTCGCGCACCTGTGCGCCGGCCACCAGCGCGGCCTGCGTGGCAGGGCCAACCAGCGCGGGCGCCTTCTCGGCGTAGAGCCGGTACGCCACCACGCCCATCTCGTCGTCGGAAGCGGGCGGAGCGCCAGCGTCCAGTTCGTCGACCTTACTCACGCCCGGCAGTCCGCGAAGCGTTTCCAGCACGCGCGCACCGGCATCGGGCGCGGGCAGGCTCACGCGCAACTCCACGGCGTTGCCGCCGGGAATCAGCTTCTTCAGCTCGGCCGACGTATCGTTCACCAGGATGCGGCCTTTGTCCATGATGGCGATGCGGCCGCAAAGCTGGTCGGCTTCGCTCATATCGTGGGTGGTGAGCAGGATGGTGAGGCCTTGCGCGTTGAGCGCGCGGATGCGGTCCCAAAGGAACAGGCGCGACTGCGGGTCGAGGTTGTTGGTGGGCTCGTCGAGAAAGAGCACGTCGGGGGCGTGCATCAGCGCACGCGCGATCATGAGGCGCTGCGACATGCCGCCGGAATAGCGGGCCACGCGATCGTTCTTGCGGTCGCCCAGGCCGAGTTCGTCGAGCAGAGCGTCGGCGCGCTGTTCGCGCTCGCGGTGCGGCACGCCGTGATAGGCCGCGTGAAAGGTGAGGATTTCGCGCACCCGGAGGCTGCGGTCGAGGTTGCTCTGTTGGGGGACCACGGCGATGCGCTGCTTGATGCCGATAGGGTCGGCGGCCACGTCGAGACCCATGATGGCGGCAGAGCCGGAGGTGGGCAGCACGCTGGTGATGAGCACGCCGATGGTCGTGGTTTTGCCGGCGCCGTTGGGTCCCAGCAGGCCGAAGATCTCGCCTGGGCGGACGCTGAACGTGACGCCGTCGACGGCGTTCACGTTGGCCTTCGCATAGCGCTTCACCAGGTCGCGGACTTCTATGGCCGCGGGTTCGTTGGGCATGGGGAATCTATGATTGTAGCCAAAACGCACCGCCGGAAGCGCTACCATACGAATAACCGCATGTTCCGCTCGATCCGCGAACAAATCGACACGATTTTCCGCGAGGATCCGGCCGCCAAAAGCGTGATCGAGATTCTGCTGTGTTATCCCGGATTTCATGCCATCCTGTTGCATCGCCTGGCGCACAGGTTGTACCGCGCACGGGTGCCGCTGCTGCCACGGGTGATCTCGCAATGCGGCCGCTTCTTCACGGGCATCGAGATTCATCCGGGCGCGCGGATCGGACGGAGGTTCTTCATTGACCACGGCATGGGCGTGGTGATCGGCGAGACCACCGAAATCGGCGACGACGTGTTGCTGTATCAAGGCGTGACTTTAGGCGGCACGGGCAACGAGAAGGGCAAACGGCATCCCACGCTGGGCAATCATGTGGTGGTGGGGACGGGGGCGAAGATCCTGGGCGGGATTCGCATCGGCGATAACGTGAAGGTCGGAGCCGGGTCCGTAGTGGTGCACCCCGTGCCCGATAACTCCACCGTGGTGGGTATTCCTGGGCGGGTGGTGCGCACGCGCGGCGACAACGGCGTGTTGGAGCATGGCACGCTGCCCGACCCGGAAGGCCAGGCGATCGAGGAATTGGCGCAGCGCATGAACGAACTGGAGGAGCTGGTGCGCCAGTTGCGCGGCGAACGCGTCGAGGCTCGATCGGGGCGGTCATGAATCATGCAAGCCGTCGACGGGCATGCTAGTATGGAAGAGTTCACGTCATTGCGGGGACGTAGTTCAGTTGGTTAGAACGCCGGCCTGTCACGTCGGAGGTCGCGGGTTCGAGCCCCGTCGTCCCCGCCATTCCTTTGGAGCGTCAGGTTCATTTCGCACTCACCTGTCCCAGCCGGAAACACGCCATTTCGCTTGAATTGCGGACCAGCAGCAAACCGTTGTCGATAGCCGGAATGTTCCAGGTGCGCCCTTCGATCGCGGAGAAGCGCGCCAGTTCCTGGTGCCCCTCCGGCGTCGCCCGCACCAGCACCACATCGCCCTGCTCTGTCAGCACCACCAGGTACCCGCCGGCCAGCAGTAACTGCCCATAACCATAGCGGCCGCCCTTCCACTTCACCTCGCCGGTTTTGGGGTCGATACACGCCAGAATCGCTTCGTCGAAGCCGTAAATGTAGCCCCGATAAAGCACCGACGAGTTGAACTTGTTCTTCAAGCGGTTGTTTTGCCACACCACGCGCGCCGTGTAAGCCTCACCCGTTTTGGTGATCTCCAGCAGCGCGGCTCCCGGACCCTGCGCCGACGAAAGCAACACGTTCGACTCATCCACCGCCACCGGCTGCGAGCAGTTCATGTCCATCTGCCCCGGAAAGGCGTATTCCCAGAGCAACGCGCCATTCTCCGGTGCTACGCCTACCGCGCGCTGGCCGCTGATCCATACGATTTGGCGGCGTCCGGCGAGCGTGGCCAGGATCGGCGACGTGTACCCGGCACGGTCGTCGAGCGCCCGCCAGACCGGCGCGCCACTCAGCCGGTCGTAAGCCACCATGCTCTTGCCCGGCGCTCCGCCCGGTGTCACGACAACCATGCGATCCACGATCAATGGCGATGCCGCCATTCCCCATCGCTGATTCTCCACCGCATTATCCGCCAGGATGTTCTTCGACCATTTCGGCTTGCCGGTCTTCGCGTCGAGGCAGTACAAGTCGCCTTTGGCCCCCATTGAGTAGAGCAGCCCCTCGCGATACACCGGCGTGGCGCGCGGTCCGGCTCCGCCCAGGATCTCGTCGAATAGCGCCGGGTAAGCGAACGCCCACACTTCACGCCCGGTTTCGACGTCATATGCCGTAATGGCTTCACGGTCGCGCCGCTGCTCGATGGTGTAGGCGCGGCCCCCGGCCACCGTGAAGGATGCGTATCCGCCACCCACCGGCTGCTTCCAGAGCCGCGGCAAGCCCGCCGCCGGCCAGTCTGTTTGGATCTCCGTCTCGGTGTACACGCCCGCGCGGTTGGGACCGCGGAAGTCCGTCCAGTACGCCGGTGTCGCCGGCTCCTTGGTTGCCGCGGGGGCAGGTGGGGCAACGGCGTGGGCCATCTCCACAGGGACCGCGGCGACAGGGGCTGGAACGGGAGCCGTAACTTCCCCGCGTTGCCGGGCGCGACTCGCCTCCAGCCGTGCATCCCGCTGCCGCCGGGTTTCAAAGGAGACGCCCGACACCTTCATGCCGCCGTTCCATTCCAGGCGCATGCCGTACACCGCGAACAACTCCACAACCGCTACCGCGCAGATGCCGAGAGTGCCCGCGATGCGCTTTACCGGACCCACGCCGAGGCGCATCCACCACAGCACCAGCCCCAGCGGTGGAAACACGAGAATGCCGGTCCACAAAATCCAACGGCTGCGAAGCATATGCCTCTGAGTCTACAGCAGGCGGGCGGAATGGCGTCACGCGCAGGCAGGGTGCCCACTAGCGGCTGGCGACGATACGGTTCAACTGCTCCATTACAGCGAAGGCGTCGGCGACGTAAAGAACGTCCGCTTTGCCGCGCGCCCAGCCGCAATTAGGATCCAGGTTGATGGCGCGCCGCTCGTTGATGAACCGCCAACCCACCACGTGCGGCTCCTCGCCATGACAGCAGGTGGCCAGCCCTTTTGCGTGCCGGGGCGTCGATCCGGTTTGGCCGACCTGGTTCAGGTGCGTCATGAAAGGCAGCACCGCTTGGCCTTCGCCGCTGAGGTCCACCAGCGACTTGGTGCCGCCGAGCGAAGCTTGCGCGGCGTGCAGGAAGCCCAGGATCAGGCCCTCCGCGTCCGCCGGATGCGTCTGGCCATCGGCCTGCTTTTTGGTCCAGCCGGCGCCAGCCACCAGCAGCAGGTTGGCCTCCGGACGAATGGTCTGCTGGTCCGTGCGGGGGGCGCGCCAACCACAGAACGCGGTGCGGCGCAGGCGATCCTCAATCGCGACGGGTACATGCTCCAGCGAAGCGCGCGCGGGAGGGCCTTGCCAAGGTTCGCCCGAACCCGGCTCCAGCAGGAGGAACCACGGCCGTTGCGCGCGCTGGGAGACGCCCTCGATTCTCTGGCGGTAATACCAGCGGGTCACGGCCGGAGAGCCGGCTTCCACCGCGACAGCGGTAGAGTGCGTATCGACGCGGCCATGCAGGCGTTGCGCCACACCCGCCAGGCAGCGCGCCCAGCGCGAAGTGCCAGGCGCCAGAATCAGCGTGGCCCCGGCGGCTTCGGCCAACGCTTGGGCCGCGGCTGCATCGGTGGCGTAACGGGCGGTGGCGAAGTCGGATCCAGCCACTGCCAGTAAGCGCGCGGGGTTGCAACCGGCGATGGAATCGGCCGCGGCCTGCGGGTCGTCAGCGGCCACGAGACCCACGGTTAGGCTCGCGCCGGACAATTCCTGGCGTAGTGTAATGGCCGCCGCCAGCGTCTCCCGGGCGGCCTTTGAAAGCGACCCATCGGCTTCGGTATGGGTGAGAAAGAGAATGGTCTCCATGGTTGGCCTCGGGGCGTCAGTCCTTTGCGATCCACGCCGCGATTTCGCGTGCGATGGCTGCGGGATCGAGGTCCTTGACCACGCGCGTTTCGCGTTGCTGCCGGGGTGCGGCCGCGCGCAGGAAATGCGCCCCATCGGCCGCGGGCTGGAACGTTTTGGCCCTTTGAAGCGCCGGCATGACGCCGCGCAAGTTAGTCATGCCGATCTGCGGATTATTGCGCGGCTCAGGAAGATTGCCGGTAGCCCATCCGAGCACCACTGGCGGACCGGTGCACACAGACAACTGGTGGCGCCCGCCTTCCACGCGTTCCAGGATCTCCAGCGCGCCGTCGGGGCGTACGCGGAGTTCGTCCACGCCCTGAAACTGATCCACGATGCCTAGTTGCTCGCCCAGCATCTGTAGAGTCGCGCCGGCGCCGCGCGAGGCGGATTCCCAGCCGCCGAACAGGAGGAGCCGGGTCATATCCAGTCCCGCGATGTCTCGGATGGCCTGCGCCAACGCGGCGGCGACATCATACGCCTCGGAGAATCCGCCGGCCGCGCCATCCACCGCCACAAACTCGAAGGCGGCTTTCTGCGCCACAGTCATCATGACTTGCTGCAGCTTGGCTTTCGGCCCCAGGCTGACCAACCAGACCTTGCTGCCGGGCGACTCGGCCGCCAAGTGCGCGGCTTCGTAGAGCGCATGCGCCGCCCACGGATCGAGGATGGCGGGCAGCATGCTTTCGTTCTTCAGCGCCGGGCCGGCGGGGGTGGTCACGGGCTCGAGGGTTTGCAGAGGATCGGGCACGATGCCGGCGCACACGATGATTTGATACGGGAGATTCATGGTTAGTAATAGTATAATCGGATCTGACAAACTTTTTCAGGCGGGACAGGCCGGGAGGCAGCCGGGAGGCCTGTTCTACTTAGTTTTCGGTGGAGTGCAGGCCGCCGGCGCCAGCGCGGAACGCGACGTTGGTGCGCACGGGGTCGTCTTCGATCGGCTGGGTGCAATTCCATAGACACGCTCCGCAGAAGACACATTTCTCGCGGTCGAACAGAGGTAGGCCGTGGGGCCCGGGAGTGAGCGCCTGGCCTGAGCACATCTCGATACATAGTTTGGTGGCGCAGCGCTCGCAGAAATCGGGATACAGCAATGTGACATGGTCGGCGTATCCGGCAGGCGCCTGCACCTTGCCGCCCACCAGCAGAGCGTCTTGATTGGACATCAGCAACTGGCCGTCGTAAGGCACAGGGGGCCAGCCGCAACAATCCATCAGCGCATCGTGCATGGCGATACCGTGTCCATAGCATTGGTGCCGTACGCGATCGATGTCGGCCGGATTGAGTTTGCCGCGGTAATACTCTTCCACGTCAGGGAGCGGTTGCGGCTGGCCCGCAATGGAGAAGCGGCCCTTGGTGGCGCCAGCCAGCGCCATGCCGATCAATCCGGCAACCACGCCGCGATGGAAGCCGTCGCGGGCCTTTTCGGCGATGCGTCCTTCGGACTCCACCCAACTCGCGCGGCGCCGCGCCACATAGGCCTCATTCAGATTGGCTTTGGTGAAGGGCTTGCCCGCGGCGCGCAGTTCCTTTACGGCTTCGGCAAGGTGGATGCCAGTGGTCCAGGCTTCGTCAACGCCGGAACCGGTGAGGACGTTGGTGCTGCCGGAGCACTCGCCAATGCGCGCGTATCCATCGCCGGCCAGAAACGGTTCGCCGCGCTTGCCCGCCTCCTGCAGCGACTTGGCGCCCCAGGAGCGCAGCTTGCCGCCTTCGAGATAGCGCCACAAATACGGGTGCAGCATGTAGTGCTGGAGATAGCGATACGACGTGCGCGCAGGATTGTGGAACCAGGATGGCACGAAGATGCCGACCGAGGCGACCCGGTTGGGATGCACATAGAAGAAGCCGAAGATCTCCGGTTCGGGATAGCCGAAGGTATGGAAGATCGTGCCCGGTTCGAGATCCACATCCTCGCGCAGATCGACCACCATCTTGGCGCCCACCGCCCATTCACGCTGGTGGTGGCCGGCGGGCAAGCCGAACAATGCATCGAGCTGGCGGCCCACTGCGCCCACGGGTCCATCGCCGACTACGGTGAGCGCCGCATGCAGATCCATGCCGGGCATGTAGCCGGCATCGGGATGCCCTTCGCGATCGGTGCCCTGATCGAGCAGCCGCACGCCTACCACGCGCTCGTTTTCCACCAATGCTTCGGACACGGGCATGCCGGGCCAGATCTGCACGGCTCCAGTGTTCATAGCCTGTGCGCCGGTCCACTGCATGAATTGTCCGATAGAGAGCAGCAGGCCGCCATCTTTGCGCAGGAAGGGCGGGGTCCAGGGTAGCTCGAACGCATGCATGAAGGTCTGGCCGCGGGAAAAGCGGAGCAGGCGCAGCAGCTTGTCTGCGGCGCGCAGAGTGGGCGAGCGGCGGCTGGCTCCGATAGGATCGAGGAGGTAGGCGATCTTATCGTGGCGCACCGCCGCCGCCATGGGGATTTCGGCCGGATTGAGATCTGGAAATGTCTGGCGAATGCCGCGCGCGCGCGTGACGGCGCCGGAGACGCCGAAGCCGATATCGTCGGCGCGCTCGTAACAGACGACTTGCAAATTGGGATCGGGTTCGCGCGCGAGGGTGGAGAGGAAGCCGCCCATGGCCGGCCCAAAGCCGACGCAGACAATATCTACGTCCATCGACATGCGGTCTTCACTCATACAGTTCATGCGAGCATCATGCGGGCGTCATGAAGGGTAGTCGAGCGCTTCCGGGATCATCACGTGCTGCAGTGCGGCAGCGGCGCGATCCTTGGCCAGATGGGATCCGGTCAGGCAGCCATCCATGCGCACGCGCAGTCGGCTGAACTGGTCGTATCCTTCAAATCGCGCGCAAGGGCCGGCCTTGGCCGCGTGCGAACCATCGCTTTCGATCACGTCGGTATAGCCGCGAGCCAAGCTGGCGATGCCCGGAATCATGCCTTCCATGGCTTCCAGTTCTTCGCCGTGATAGCAACTGGCGCAGCCTTGCTCGTCCCAGGCTGGATGACGGTTGTAGCCGAACACGAGCTCGGCGCAGATGCGGCCGACTTCTCCGGCGGCGCGGGCGCTCTGCACGTGGCAGAGGTCGGTGAAGAAGGTGAGCGTGCCGGGGGCGGCCGCGTCGCCGCCTTTGGCCTCCAGTTCCAGCACGTCGAGGATCTGGCAGCGCGAAGCCAGCAGCCAGCACAGTGCATCGGCCAGGGGGAAGGTGACCCCGTGACGGGAACTCTGATACAGGCGGTCGCCCTCGGCGTCATTGGCCTTTTGCAGATGCTGGAGCGACCACAGCCACATTTGCATGGCGGTAGCCAGTGTGCAAGCGCCGGTGCCGGGATGGGTGGAAGCGATCTCGCGCATCTCTCCGATCCAGTGCCGGAACTGGGCCAGGAACAGTTCGTCGGTCATGGTGAGCGTCAATTGGCGCCGCTGCACGGATTCGGGACCTTCGTATGTGGCCTCAAGCTGCGCGTCCATCCACTTGTGGCCCAGGAAGCCGGGACAATCTTCGGTAATGCCGTAGCCGCCCATCAGGCTGACGGCTTCGCGCATCATGTTGGCGCCGTGGCCGGTGTTCCAGAGCTTGCAGGCCGGGCAGAGGACGTTGGCGACGGAGTCAAGGAGGGCGAACCGGACTAGGGGATCGATGCACTGCGAAGACAGGCCGGAGGCGTCTCCTACATGAGCGAGCGCCTGTTTTTGGAGCTTGCGCATGGCGCGCAGCGTGCCGGTAGCTCCGGTGACTCCTTCGACGGCGAATTTTTCGTTCTTGAGCCGCTCCAGGGGATCGAGCTCGTCGAACAAGCGGGCGGCGGCGAAGCCCAACGATGCACTGGCCTCGCCGGTGGCCCAAATGTCGATCAACCGGTGCAAAGTATCTTCTTTAAGTTGCAAACCGAACTCGTAACGCGGCGAGCCGGGCGCGGTGCCTTCGCCGCCGCGGAAGCGTCCGCGTTGATAGCGGACGATCGGCTCGATGGCGGAGAGCAGCTTGGCGGCAGTCATGACGCCAACGGTGACGCGCGTCCGACGGAAGACGGCTTCAATGATCTCGCCGTGGCTATAGCGCGGCACGATGATGCCGTCCTTGATGGAGTAGCCGCCCACGATACGGCTAGCGGGTACGCGCAGGCTGAAGATGGGATCGCTGGTGGAAGACAACTGGTGCACCAGTTTGCGCGTGGGCACGCCGCGGTCGAAGATGCCCGGATCTGTTTCGTGCAGGATCACCATGCAAGTCTTCGAGATGCGCGGGTCGCAAGTATCCACGGCAGCGGTGACGAAATTGGCGAATCCCATGTTGGTGATGAACCGGCCGCGCTTTTCGACCTGCAGGATTGGCTCGGCGCCTTCCACCCACTCCACCACCCTTACCTTCCCGGCGAGGATGCCGGTTTCGACGCCAACGTACGGGATCGGCTCGGTAAGACAAAACGCGCCGCGCCAGGGCTGGCGGTCCTCGCCGGGCTGGGCGGGCGCGCAAAGGCGCAGGTAAGTATCGCGCTGCTCG
>Ga0187867_10000411_pt1 | contig 38453 bp, 32 predicted proteins | sample June2016WEW_13_1_FD_132976 | JGI IMG/M metagenome (GOLD analysis project Ga0187867, IMG submission 132976) | Peatland microbial communities from SPRUCE experiment site at the Marcell Experimental Forest, Minnesota, USA - June2016WEW_13_10 | ecosystem: Environmental > Terrestrial > Soil >... | reverse complement strand
TGGTTTTGCGTCTGGAAATGTCCCACCCGTGCCCCAAAGGTCCCATTCCCCCCCCCCCCCCTCGCTACGCGAGAAAGTGGAGCAGGCGAGCAGTAGAACAGTAGAGGAGGAGGGGAGAAAGAGGCGAAATTGGCTCACCGGACGACATGCGACCCAAACAATAACCAAACTTACGCCGGCTTGCAAGGAAAAAATTCGAGGCTGAATTGGTTTCCACTTTGAGAGCGGAATGTGGACGTGAGAATTCTCCAATGCCTGGTAAAGCGCTTACCTCCCGGTTCCATCGTCGGCCATAATGGGATCATCATGGTCACTTATTGGATTGGGTCGGCTCCACAAACCAAGGCGTAAGCGAAGCGCGGACCATTAACCGAACCCTCCGCCAAGCCAAATCAGCCAGCCGGCGAAGTCAATGGCCCCCAGAACAATCCCGGTGATGGCCATCCCTTGGCCGTCCTTGTTCCCCGTCCGCGACATGCCGCTCAGCGCTATGCCGCCGAAGATGATGGCGATAACCCCTGTGATAAAGCCGAAGCAAAACAGGCCGCCAATCGAAAGAATCATGGCAGTCAAGGCCATTCCCTGATAACTACCGTCGGGGTTTTTCTTGTCGGGGATGCTGCCACGAAGCCGTGAGATTTCGAATGCTGGCGGCTGTTCGTGCGCACGGGCGGCCTCTTTCAGGATGGCTACGAAGTCCGCGCTTTTTAGCTCGTCAGTTGAAGTTGATGCCAGCGCGGCCAGCTTCGCGTGGCAGTGCGAGCAAACGACGTGATTCTGAAACACGCTTGGCGTTTCGAGATTACCAATCGTCGCCCCACAATTCTCGCACGTCTCCATTGCCGCGCTCCCGCGCGGTGCAAGCCTAACAACTTGCGATAGGGTTTCCAATGGAAACGGCAAGTTGAGGCGGGAACCAAGACGTGTGCGTTCTCGGTTGCTTGGCAGGGCGCCTGCTCAAACGGACGGGAGTTCGAACCCGGCCCGGCAATCCCAGGTTGCTTATCGCTGCGGTTGGCTCATTCCGCCTCGGAGACAATCTGTTTGGGATCGCGCGGCACCAGTCGCTGGTTGATGCAATCCACCAGGAAGTCGAGGTCTTCCAGTACAATTGCGCCGATCAGGACGGACTCTCTGTCAGGTTCAACGATGGCGTTGAATACGCTGTCGCGGCCGCCGTAGGTGAGATGAACTTCCTTCACAATGTTTCGATCGGCGGTGCGGCCGTCGGCGTAGCGGACTTTGGCGCTGCCTGAAGTTTCCAAGCCGAGTTGTTGCGCGATCTTGGCCGACATGACCAATCGGGTGGCTCGGGTGCCTGCGACGGCGCAAACTTTGGCGCGGCGAACCTGCTGCGGTGGGATCACCCCAGCTTCGGCACGAAGGATATCACGGTGATTGGTGAGTTCTACTTCGACAGAAATACGCCCTGTTGGGCGGTTTTCAATTCCGGTCATTGCAACTCCAGTTTACAACACCAACGAACCATGCGGGAGCAATTTGGCCGATCAGCCCCCACCCTTTCCCTCCCCCGGAGTACCAGGGGAGGGGAAAATGCCTAAAACCGACCTTTTCGGGCGGTGAGGGTCTTTTCAAGCAGCGCTTCCAGCGTAACGCAAACGCGATTGATCTGCCGCCGGGTCATGCGGGTGAAAAATGGCAACGCCAGAGTCCGAGCACAAACAAACGGGACACACAAACAAACGGGACAGGTCCAATATCGGATGACGCCTCCCAATTGGACCTGTCCCGTTTCTTCGTCAAAATAGAACGTAGGTGCGGACCATGACCATGTATAAAAAGAAAGACTTCCCCGTTTCCGAGATTCGCCGGTTCCTGGAGCCCGGTCCGGTCGTGCTGGTCAGTTCCGTTTGGAAGGGAAAGGCCAACATCATGACCATGGGCTGGCATACGGTCATGGAGTTTTCGCCGTCACTGGTCGGCTGCATCATCAGCAATCAAAATCACAGCTTCGAGATGATTAAAGGGAGCGGGGAGTGCGTGATTAACGTCCCCACTCGGGACATGGCCAGGAAAGTCGTCGGCATCGGAAACTGCTCGGGAACCGAAGTCGACAAATTCAAGAAGTTCAAATTGACCGCGATCCCCGCGTCGAAAGTTCTTGCCCCGCTCATTCAAGAGTGTTACGCCAACTTCGAATGCAAAATCTTCGATGCCGGGCTGGTGGATCGGTACAACTTTTTTATTTTTGAGGTGGTGAAGGCGCACGTGACGGCTTGGCCAAAATATCCGTCAACGCTTCACTATCGAGGGGACGGCGTCTTCATGCTTTCCGGGCGGTCCATCAAGCTTCCGTCGAAGGTTTGACCCGTTTACGCCGGCTTGCGCACGGACAGCAGAATCGTGACGCGAAAGCCGGAGAAGACGGGGGACAGATTCACCGTGCGTTCATAGAGCATCATAGGGTAGAAGAGCAGCGCGTGAGCGCGTCCGTAAGACGGCTCCGGTTCAACCATCGTGATCACGGCCGGGCATAGGCCGGCGATCCGGCACAGTTTCTTCAACTTGCCGCGCGAGTTGGCGCGGTACCAGGTTGGATAGGGGTCGTGCGCCGACTTGGCCAGGGAGCGCAGGCGGTTGGCCAACAGCAGGTGCAGGGAGTGCGGCATCAGGGAGGCGCCGAGCGTGACGTAGTGGAACCGGTTGGGGGTGCGCAGGCAGTAGACTCCGCCCGGACGCAGCACCCGAGCCACCTCCTTGAAGTGTTCGACTGGATGCTCCAAATGCTCGGCCACAAAGTTGGAGATACAGGCGTCAAAGGAGGCATCGGCAAAGGGCATCACTCCGCCGTCGAAAACGAAGGCGCGCGAAAGCCACTGGTTGTTCTTCACTTCCGGATCGACGTCCAGTCCGGTGAGCGTGCCCAAGTCGCTGAAGGCTTTGGAATATCCGTTGGTGGGTCCGGCGCCGATCTCGAGAATCTCGGCGCCAGCCGGAATCTGTTCCCGGCAGACCCGGAGAAAACGGCGCGTGCCGTCCTCAAAGTCGGGTTTGGAGTAGTAATACCGGTCGAAGAGCGCCTGGGTCATGGTCGTCGGCGGGTTAGCATAACACGCGGCGAGGAGCCGGGACAAGCCGGCCGGCCGGCCCGGCGGAGGCGGATCGAATCGTCATGGCGCGTTGGAGAGCGAAAAATCGGCGATGAGGGGGCGGTGCGGCGAACCCACGCTGATCCCGAGCCAGCAGTCGCGGCAAGTCCATTGGCTGCTCGAGAGGATGTGGTCAATTCGCGCCGCGGTCCACTGGACGCGATAGGTCCAGCCAAAGCCGAAACCCGCGACGTCGAATGCATCGGAAAAATGGCGGAAGTTTTCCCGAAAGATCGGGCTATCGGGACAGAGATTGAAATCACCGGCGATGAGAAGGGGACCGGAAGCGTTTCCGGTGACGCGGGCCAGGTGGCGGGACTGGTCTTCTCTTTCGATGACATTTTTTTCAAGATCGGTTTTGCCGCCGGGCCTTCCGAGCAGCGCGGCAGCTAAAGGCGGGTGAGGAGAGGCAAGGTGTACGTTAATGAGATTGAACGTTCCGGCGGAGGTTTCCAGGACGTAGCGAACGGCGGAGCCGTTTTGAAATTCTCTGAAGGAGTTGACGCGGAATCGGGTGGCCAGGAATTGTTCGCCGGCCGTGACGACGTTCCAATCCCCGTCATCGAAGATCGAGGATTCGTAAGGCGGTAGCCATTCCTGCAACACGACGACGTCGGGATGGACCGAGGCAATCAAATCGGCCAGTTGTCGGGAATGCAGGGCATGACCGTGGACGTTGCAGGTCAAGACACGGACCGTCAGGTCCGAGCGTCCTGGGGCAATCCAAGCTCGCCATGGGAGGCACAGGCCCATCACCCAAAAGAGGGCGCCGGCAGTTGCGACGGCGAGGATCCAGAGGCAGCGCCGGTTAAACGCCAGCGCCAGCGGGACGAGAGGAACCAGCGGCAATATGACAACCCACCGCGGGGAGAATATCGCAATGGCTCCGAGCCAGGATCGATCTCCGTCGAGTCTGAGAAAAAGCCAAGCCGCGATGATCTGGGCCGCGTAAATCCAACTGAGCCAAGCGATGACGCGGCTGTGGCGGCGTGGCCGTTTGGCGGTCGAGCAAGCCGCTTCATTTTTTTCCACAACGACGTCCCGAAAATGGTTGAAGGTTTGGCGGCGATCCGATGTTCAAGATTTACTCGACCTCACTTCTCAACGCCAATTTTTCGCATTGGGGACCGCTCGGGCGGCGTCCATGCTGCAATCCTCGGTTTCAAAACTCGAGGTGCGCGCGAAGTCCAGCGATGAAAACCGGGCCGCGATCGCCGTTGTAGGCGGGATGCTCCACGAACTGGATATCGGGAGTGATAAACAGGTGTTCGACGATCTTGGCGCTGTAGTAAGTCTCGAGGACTTCCTCGGGCGCATAATTCAGTTTGCCGTCGCCGATGATAAAGCCCAACCCGCCGGCGGCGAGATAGTCTTTGTGGGCATCGGAAAGGCCGGCAATCGCCCCGGCAAAGCCGAAGACGTCGTCGGGCCGGCCCCACTTGGTTCCTCTGAGGCTGATGCCCAATGATCCCAGATCGTCCACTTCCGTAAACGCCCAGGACTCAGTTTGCCCGTCGTTCCAGCCGGCGCGGCCCCAAATTCCAAGGTCGGACGTGATCGCCTGCTCGGCACTGATGCTGAAGCCGTATTTCACGGAGTAAGTGCGCGAGAGCGTGATATCCGGGCCGAGGGGGCCGGGGTTGGCCAGGGCCTGGCGATAGTTTCCCATGTGGGCGATGTTCGCATAGCCCAGCAGCCTGACGACGCCCGGCTGGTCCTTGATGCTCCAGCGTTCTTCCAACTCAAGAGCTTGGCCCAGTGCTTTCAGCACCTTTGGGTCAAGGGTTCCGCCATTGGCATCCTTCGGTTCCTGGAACACGCCATAGCGGATGGCCCCGGACGGCGCGTTAAGCTCGACGACTCCGCCGATCGTATAACCACGGGCGTCGGCCGGGTAATCCCAGGCCGTGTCGTCCATGAGCGACCAGTTCAAAAATTGAGTTCGAGGGTCGTGGCTGTAGGTGTTATTGTCGAAAAAATCGGCGGCTGAGAATCCACCGAGCCAAATCGTAATTCGACTGGCATCCTGATAGCCGGCAAGCTGATTCTGATCGGATTCGACTTTCTCTTTTTCACCGCCAAGGCCAAAAACCTGCTGATAGTACGCCCGGGCGACATAAGGCTCCGGCTGCGGCGAGCCGACGTGCGCGATATCGCCGTTGGGAAAGCTGGCAATTCCTTGCACACCGCTCAACCCTTCGCCGCCGGCGACTTCCGGATCGAAATAAAAAGCCCCGCCCTCCCAGGGCATGCGCAACCCCGTGAAGAGGGTTGCCGTGACCGAGGTTTTGGCGCCTTCATGGGGTTGGAGGCTGTTGGGGCCTGTATAGGGGGCGGGGAACACGTCGTGCCATTGGGTGATAATGGTGGCTTGCGCATGCACGTTGAACCATTGGACATCCGGCTCAGCGGGCTGCGTCGCCGGACCGGTCGCGTCCGCAGCCACCAGAGCGGATGGAAACACCATCATCAACGCGGCCAATAGCAATACGCGGGCTTGCGTCATAGTCTGAAAACCGGAAGGATGCCGCACGATGGATTTTGCCATTTCCGTTTGTGTGGGCCGAGATGAAAAGATCATGTCCAACCCTTTTTAATCGAGGCGCCCCACTCCGGGAGCGAAGGCAAATTCGCCGGCAAGAAACGCCGGCCTCATCCCAAACCGCGGTGTTCCAGCTCCATCACGTCGCGATAGGGCACGATCCCCAGCATCTTGCCGTTTGGATCGATGACCGGAAGCGCCAAGAAGCCATAGCGGGTGAAGAGCTCGATGGCTTCCTTCAGGGTGCTCTGGGTGTTGAGCGTGATGGCGGCACTCTTCATGATGTCCTTTATCAGCGTGTTGTCCGAGGAGGTTAGAAGGTCCGTGGTGTGGATGATGCCGAGCAATTGGTCATCGGCGTCCAGGACGTACAAATAGGCGACCGCATTGTTTTCCTTGGCCTGGCGCAAACTTTCGCGGGCCTGCAATATTGTTGTGTCGGGTCTCAGCTTTACAAAGAAGAGAGCGGCATAGTCCGCGGCGCGCCATTCCTGCTTGTCTAGAATTGCACGGACTTTCCTTGCCTTCACGGGATTCAACAAGCCGAAGAGGGCCTGGACCTGGGCATAAGGCAGCACGGCCAGCACGTCGGCGGCCTGTCCGGGACTCATGGCGTTGATCAGATGGGCGATCCTTTCCTTGGGCATGGCGGCGATCACTTCGCGCTGGGCCTTGGGATCGAGTTCCTCCAATGCGTCGGAGGCGAACGCGGGCTCCAGCCAGTCGAAGACCGCGATCCGCTGCTCATCGCTAAGCTGTTCCAGGATTCGAGCGACGTCGACGGGCGGCATCTTGACGAGCTGATCCTTCACGACCTTGAGCCGAAGATCACCCGCGAAGCTGCCGATCCCTTCGGGCAGCGGCTCCACCAGGTCCCAGGCGACCATGTCGTTTTCCATCCGGTCGGTGATGCTGGCGGTCAGGTTTGCCAGCCATCGAAACCCGATCCGGCGCAGCAAGGCCCGGTGGCTCAGATCGACGCCGATGACGTAAAGGCGGTCCATCTTCAGCGCGAGCATGACGTCGTAGACAACCTCCAGTTCGCGCCCATCCACGTCGAGGACTTTCTTATCGACGATGTAATCCTCCAGCAGCACGGCGGCCGGCGGGGATTTTTCCAACGATCCGGTCTCGGTCTTGGGATCGAGAACCACCGCCTTGTCCGTCAGTTCCTCGACGTAGCGCCATGGCACGAAGAACCGAGGCCGACCGAACGGCCGGTGAACGCAAACGTGCGTGACCTCGGCGACGGCCCCCTTGTCCTGGATGACCAGGTCGGACAGGCTGCCGATCTTCTCCTCCCCCATCCGGACCGGCCGCTTCAGCAGGTCGCTCAGGCGAAACAGCTTCTCCCCCGCCAGGGTGTGATGCGCGGCAAGGTTATCCATGGCCCTAACTCCCCGAGCCTATGGCTCTGACTTGCTGAACCAGAAAGTAGCCCATTAGTGCGATCATCGCCAGAAGATAGATTCGCAAGACGAACAAACAGACCTTGGTCGCGCCCGTCAGTTGGATCTCAGGCTTGTCGTACCGTCGGTTCACCTGCCGCACCTGCGACACAAGGCTTTTGAACACGGCCGTTGGGACCTTGCCGATCGCGGTACTCATTTTGAAAAAGGCGTTCATGGCATTACTCCATTGGGCACGTCATTTGGCTGCGAATAAATTCGGAAACACCGTGGTGATCGCATAAAAGGTCGAGCAGACCACGATCGCGATGACGATCGAAGCGTTGGCGATGTTCTGCCAGCGCGTATTGGTGTGCCCGCCCATCGTTTTCTTGTCGTTCAGCAGGACGATCAAGAACACCAGGGCGGCCGGCAGCAGCGTCGTGGCAATCACCTGAACGAACAACGTAACCAGCACCTGGGCCGGCCCGGTTAGCAAGAGCGTCACCGCTCCCGCCAGCAGGAGATCAAAGAAATAGTAAGCGTAGAACCACGGCGCCTCCTTGACCTTGTGATTCAGCGAATGCGCCCAGCCGAAAACCTCGCCGAAGGCCCAGGAACTGGCCAGCGAGATGCACACCGCCCCCAGCAGACCCGCATCGAACAAACCGATGGCGAAGGTCGTGCCGATGAACCGGCTGGTCGGCATCATGGACCTGGCGGCCTGGGCGGCGTCACCGATGGGGTTGGCGGGGTTGTACAGCAACGTGCCGCACACGATGATCAGCACCACTGCGCACACGACGGTCAGCACTGCGCCGACCGCCGTGTCCACCTTGCCGAATTTGATGTCTTTCTCATCCAGTCCCTTGTCCACCACCGAGCTTTGCTGGAAGAACAGCATCCATGGCGCAATGGTGGTGCCGAAATTGGCCATCAACATGAAGAACAGCACGTTGGTCAAGCCGCCGGGTGGAAAGTGCGGAATGAGGCTGCCTTGAAGAATGTCTTTGACCGATGGATGCACCATGAAAGCGGCGGGGATGTAGATGAGGTTGACGACGCAGAATACAAGCGTGATCTTCTCCCAGGTCCAATACCGACCCGACAAGATCATCGACCCCATGACGATCCAAACGACCACGACGGTGAGAATCGGCGGGACGTGAAAGATGCTCATGGCCGCCGTCATGCCGATGAACTCGGTGATCATGGTCAGCCAGTCGGTCAACACCAAGTCCAGCAGCGAGAACCAGCCCCAAAATCGCCCGAAGGCGGAGAATATCGCCTCGGCGTGCCCGCGCTTGGTCACCGCCCCAAGCCGGACCGTCATCTCCTGGACGTAGTACGCCACCGGCCCGAGCAGGATGAGGAACCAGAGCAGGTGCATTTTGTACATGGCACCGGTTTGCGTGTAGGTGGTGATCCCGCCGGCGTCGTTGTCGGCGACCATGACGATGATGCCCGGTCCCGCGATGGCCAAAAAGAGCCGCATCGCCTTGTTCGATCTTCGGAACCCGAAGAAGAACCTGGCGAGGAAGTTCATGCCGGGGTCTGGCGGCGCTTGGGTCCGTTCCATGACCGTCTGTACTGCCTGCATAGCTGCTCCCGATGAATACAATGTCTCCTGGCGCATCAACCGACCCGCGAATGATGCGAGACTCGGTCCTGCCGAAGTGATCGTGGTGAGCCGGTAATGCCCTGGGACCCCGACGAAACCAACGGCTATTTCAAATAGGTTTTGAGCACGTCGATCAGTTCCTCCGCGGCCTCGCTCTGGTCGGAGGTCGGGGTATGGCTCGTGTCCATGACGTGCTCACGGATATGGCCTTCGACAACCTCAAACATCAAACCCGCGATCGCCCCATGGCAGGCGGCGATCAAATGCAACACCGGCGTGCAGCCCCGCTCCTCTTCCACGGCCTTGGCCAGCCCTTCGATCTGGCCCTGAAGCCGTCGAATCCGCGCCAGAAGTTTCGCCTTATTCCTCACCGTATGGGGCATGGGCCGGATACTATATCCCCCTATCGTATTGTCAAGGCGTTTTCCGCCAATTTTTCCGGGTTATTTTTCATCCCGCCAGGAAGGCGGGACGGGAGGATTTTCGCAAAACGTCCGATTGGAGCGACGTTCAATTCTCCTCGCTTTTGCCCTGGCGGTGAATCTCGATTTTCATTTGGCCCATCTTTTCGAAGACTTTCCAACGCCGGCGCAGGGGCCACCAGTCATAAAGGTATATTTGCAGCGGCCGCCACATGGCCACCCAACCGGCAATGATCAAGCCTTCCCGGGGCACCTGCCAGATCGGTTCCGGGCCCGCGCCATGGAGCAGTCCCACGATGACCAGGCAGAGGCTTAGAAACACCAGCCCGATCGACAGGCTGACTCGCCCGTCCCTCATCAGCCGCCGAAACTCCAGGCGACTGAGGCTGGCACGATACGAGAAGTAATTGTGGACTGCCGTTTCAACGAGCGCGTCGGGCGTTCGCAATGCGCCCTCCTGACTCACGTGGATCGCCAGAACGAGCGGGTCTTGCAGAGGAAATTCCTGGGCCCAGCTCACGATGAATTCTTCGGCATCGGCGTCGAGGTCCTTTTCATGAAAGGGAGAAGCATCGATCGTGTTGAACAGTTGATTGATGTCCCGCAACTTTATCTCGATGCGATGGGCGGCAAGACTGTGGACAGGATCTGATGGTTCGGCCATGGCGTGCATCTTAACAAAGATTGGGCTTGGCCAGCGCGCCGAAACAGAATGTCATTGGTCATTGGTCATTGGTCATTTGCAAATGCGAGTTTTGGGTTTAACCAATGACAAGTGACAAATGACCAATGACAAATGACAAATGACATCTCTTCATCTCCGGAACCCGTCTTTCGATTTTGCGGTGTGTGAGAACGGCCGGCGTCGATATAATGCGGGCCATGAAGCCCGCGTTGCCCGGCATGCTGCGAGTGATCGCGATCCTGTTGTGGATCGGCGGAGTGGTGCTGGGAATGCTGGATGCGTACGGGGCGGCGCGGGCGCCGGTGTTGCCGGAGGAGTCGCTGGCCAGCCGGTTGCCGGCGGTGGCCGAGGCGGTGGCGATGGTGCTGGGGCTGGTGGGGCTGGGGGCGGTGACGTATTCAATCGCGGAGATGATCGAAATCGAACCGGGGATTGAATCGAAGCAGGCGTTGTCGGAACTTCGGCACTCGATGCAGAGGCTGGAATCGGCGGTGCAGCGTTTGTCCGATCAGCAACGGGAGGCGTCGGCACGCGGTGCGGGGAACTTCGGCGAGGTGGGAGTGGCCGACACGGTGGCCGGGGCGTCGCTGGGAACTTCGGAATCGATGCACCAGGTGATGGCGCTGTTGCAGGAGATTCGCGAACTGTCGCTGCTCAGCGACAGCCAGAGGCAGGAGCGTTTGGCCGATGCACAACAGCATCGGGAGAAATTCCTGGCGACCGAGGCGCAGCGGCTGTTGGAGTTGAAGGAATGGACCGCGGCCCAAAACGCTTTGAGTTCGTTGGAAAGGGAATACCCGAAAAGTCCAAATCTGGAGAAAATGAAATCCCGCCTGAAAACGGGCAGGCAGGAGGCCCAAACCGGGGCGATCGCGCAGTTGCGGGAGCGGGTGGAAGATTTGATGGCGGTGTGGGCGTGGGACCAGGCGTATGCGGAGACCGCCCGGTTCGTGGAGAATTTTCCCGATCACGCGGAAGGGCGCGATCTGCTGCGGCGCGTCATGAGCGAGCGGGACAGTTACGTCGAGAGCACGGCCAACCGGCTCTACGAGGAGATCAAGACGGACATCGACCGCCGTATGTGGCGGCGGGCGATGGGCAGCGCGGTGAAGCTGCTGGAATGCGCTCCCGGCCATCGAAGAAGCGTGGCCATTCGCGGGCAACTCAAGACCATCCGCGAGAACGCGGAAATCGAGGAGAGACAGGAACAGGAGCGGCGAATCCAGGACCTGATCCGCGGCAAGCAGTTTTTCGAGGCGATCGACCTCGCCGAGGACTTGCTACAGCGATTCCCCAACTCGCCGCAGGCGGAAACGCTGAAGAATCTGCTGCCGAAGATGCGGGAGCTGGCGATGGGCAACGAGGCCGAAGCGCAGGCGTCTTGAGAGACGTGTGAGCATCCTGTAAAGATCACCGCGAAGGCGCGAAGCAGCGAAGTTGCGCGAAGAAAACATTGAATTTCTTCGCGCAACTTCGCTGCTTCGCGCCTTCGCGGTAAAACTTTTTGGTTGCGGCCACGCCGCGCTGTGCTCCTTCGTTTCTTCGCGGTAAGTCTTCTCGAAAACGCGCAATGGCACAGGGTCAGTTGCGGAAGTGTTCTTGCACGTCCTTGAGAAAAGCCCGATCCTTTGACCATGGATATCCTCAAATCGCTTTGCTCGGTTCCCACGGCGCCGTTTGCGGAGAGGCGGGTGGCGGATTTTGTGCGCGCGTTCGTGGGGGAGCGGAACAACCTTTCGCTGCGCTCGGACCGGTTTGGAAATCTGCTGATCGAATTGAAATCGCGCTGGCGCCGGCCGCGTTGGGTGTTCACGGCCCACATGGATCATCCGGGGTTTGTGGCGCGGGAGATGCTGGATGATGGCGAGGGCAAGCCCTTCGCCCGGAGGCTGAAAGCGGGGTTCCGGGGATGGGTGAAAGTGGAATTCGTGCGCGGGACACGGGTGCGATTCTTCGACGAGCGCGGAGAGGCGAGCGGCGTGGTGGTGGAGGCGACGGTCGAGGATTACGACCAGCGCGCGGTGCCCCAGGAGGTGATCGTCCGCGTGAATCGGCCGGTCTCGGCGGGTTCGCCGGGGATGTTCGATCAGGGAGTCGGGCGATACAGGCAGGGAAAATTCTTCTGCCGGGCGTGCGACGATCTGGGCGGGGCGGCGGCGTGCCTGGAGATGATCGACCGGCTGAGCCGGCGGCCGCCGAAGTCGCCGGTGGCCGTGCTGCTGACGCGAGCGGAGGAGGAGGGATTCATCGGCTGCATCGCGGCATGCGAGCATCCTACGCTGCTTCGCAAGAGCGATCGGGTGATCGCCATCGAATGCAGCAGCGAACAGCCGGCGGCGCCGCAGGGCAACGGCGTCATCATCCGCGTGGGGGACCGGGCGAGCGTTTTCAACTCGGCGCTGACGTATTTCCTGGGCCAACAGGCCGAGGAATTGAAGAAGAAGGACCGGGGTTTCCGGTATCAACGAGCGCTGATGCCCGGCGGGGTTTGCGAGGCGACGGTTTACGACGTTTACGGATACACGGCCGCGTCGCTGTGCGTGGCGCCGGGGAATTATCACAACATGGACGTGAAGCGCGGCAAGATCGGGCCGGAATACATCGACGCCGCGGATTGGCGGAACATGGTGAAATTATTCGTGCGTTTGGCGGAACACGGCCATGAGTTTGTGCCGGCGCATGGGGCGCTGCGGGCGAAGGTTTTGAAGAGGTTCAAGAAGCTCGCGCACTTGCTGGATGAGAGGTAACGTCTTCTCCGCCGCGCGCGCCGCAAGCGACCAGTTCAGGTCTCCTTTTAATTCACCATTAGGATGACCATAGCGACCCCCAGAACAAGCACGGCGAAGAATATCCACAATTCCCAATCGATTGGTTTCCCGCTTCGTGGGGTTGCATAATCCAGTACCATAGGGTCACGTGGCATGCCGAAAATTCTCTCATCCCTGCATGAAGCGGCACGCCTTCTGAAGCGCCAAAGTGCTGCTGAACTGGCTACAAACATGCCAACGATCAACCACAATGGTATATACACCACATTTGACCCCATATGATATTCTCCCGAAAACATCGCCGGTTCAATGTTGATCCACCGACTTGCTCCGTAAATCCATGCCCCCGGTACAATTCGGCAATTCCCTCGCGATATGGAAAGATGAAGAGAATAAAACAGTCGAATGTCTTGGGCGTAACGATAGCTCAGAATCCAGGCGGCTGCCGTTGATACCCCAAGTATTAGCGTCAATGCGGCGCTTGTTGTAATCACAATTTGACGAGTATTCCTCATCTGCCGTGACCGCCATAGCGTCAGAGCGAGAAAACGGGACAGGTCCAATTAGCAGGCGTTGACATAAATTGGACCTGTCCCGTTTTTTCGTCAATGTTGGCGATTTTTGGGATGATCGTGGCGGTCGGCGGTTCGAAATAGAGTTCAAGCGCTTGGCGCAAATTGGCGAGGGCGGCCTTTTGGGTTCGGCCGTGGCTGGCGACGTCCACTTGCGCACATTGTGCGATGAACCATTTGCCTTCTTTCCAAACTCGGGCGGTAAATGTCTGCTTCATTCCGGGCCTCGCATAAATTATAGCATCAAATCGTCTTTTTGGGCGTTCACGCCGGATCGTAGCCGTGGCCGCCCCAGGGATGACAGCGGGACATGCGGCACAGAGCCTTCCATGATCCGCGCAGGGGGCCGTACTTGGTGATGGCGTCGATGGCGTATTGACTGCACGATGGGGTGTATCGGCATTGGCCGCCGAGGAATTGGCCCAGGGTGGCGCGATAGAGAATCACGAGGTGGATGAGAAGCCAGCGCATGGGTTCACGTCATTGTACGAGGAATGGCGGACCAATGATTGTGGCCGCGTTCGATCAAGGCGGCGAGGTTTTTCTGGTATTGGGCCAGGGTCATGGGCTGGTGGGGGCGGACGACGATGACGACATCGTAAGCGGCGGGGAAATCGCGATGAAGAAGCCGGATGCATTCACGGAGCATGCGCTTGGCGCGATTGCGTCGGACGGCGGAGCCGACGCGGCGTGAGACGCTCAGGCCCCATCGGTAATGGGAAAAAGCGTTGGGCTTGGAATAGATCGCCAGCGGCCCGCGGGATTGCTTGGCGTCGGCGGCGTAGACGGCGGCGAAGTCGTTCTTTCCGCTGAGACGGTGCGAGCGCGGGAATTCGTGGGTTTTAATGGGCATGGCCGCTAGTCAAAGCATATCTCAAAATGGCGGTACCCCGCCAACTTGTCGCCGTGGCCCCCATTATGCATGAGGAAAGACGGTTCTGACCGATATAAGCCTTCGGCCACTATCGGAGATGCCTCATGTGCTCGCCCGAACTACCGCAGTGCTGTTCGCCGGAGGCATTCAAGCTCCTCGGCCGGCAGGTGGAGACGCTCAAATCGACCGACGCGTTGCTGAACGGGGCGGTGGCGATCGCGATGCACCAGATGCCCCAGGCGAGTCCGGAGCGGGTGGATCGGCAGATTCAGCATTACGTCAATGCGGTTCGCAAGCGGGTTCGCAGCCAGCAGCCACAGGCGATGCTGGCGCATCTGCACGACGTGCTGTTTGAAAGAGGCGGGCTGAGCGGGAACACGCAAGATTATTACAACCCGGCGAACAGTTATCTGCCCGCCGTTTTGGCGACGAAGCGAGGCTTGCCGATCACGCTGAGCCTCGTTTACAAAATCGTCGCCGAACGGCTGGGCCTTCGGACTTGGGGCGTGGGCCTTCCGGGACATTTCCTGGTGGCGGTGGAGGAACGCCCGGAACGGGTCCTGTTGGTGGACGCGTTTTCCGGCGGCCGGGTGCTGACGCGCCAGGAGGCGCACGCGCGGCTACAGGAATTGTTCGGGCCGGAAATGGAATGGTCCGACGACATGCTCAAGCCGGCGTCACATCGGCACTGGCTGACGCGAATCCTGCAAAATCTTCTGCACATCTTCGGATCGAACAACCAGTACGCCGAGGTCGCGGCGGTGTTGGAAATGGAAATGCTGCTCTGGCCAAAACAGGGCCACCTGCAACGCGATCTGGCGTTGGTGCTGGCGCGGATCGGCATGTCGCGGCCGGCGAGCCTCTGGCTTGACGCGTATCTCCGAGATAACCCCGACGATCCGCAACGCACGGATTTGAAGCAGTTGCTGGACGTTCTGTCGGCTTGAATCCAAGTTAGCCCGGATTATTCACCGCGAAGACGGGCAGCGCTGGCTACCTCCGCAACCCAAAGAGTTTTACCGCGAAGACGCGAAGACGCGAAGGTCGCGAAGTTACGCGAAGAAATTCAATTCGATTTTCTTCGCGTAACTTCGCGACCTTCGCGTCTTCGCGGTAATATTGTTTGGTTGGGGATATGCCGCGCTGGGCTCGCTTCGCGGTGAATACTGGGGATCAGAATCATCTCGTCATCGTCGTCTGGGGCAGCGTCCACGTGCCCGTCAGACGAACGTCGCGCGACGAGCTGGCGACTTCGACGGCGTAGTCGTCTTTCTCGGCGACCCAAGCGGAGCGGGCGGGGTCGTAAAACGCAAACGAACTGAAATCCAGGGGAATCGAAACGGCGCCCTTTTCGCCGGGCTTGAGGGAGATTCTGGCGAAGCCTTTCAGCTCCTTCGGCGGACGGGGAAGGCTGGGGTGGGATTGGCTGACGTACACCTGCACGACCTCCGAGCCGGATCGAGAACCCGTGTTGGCGACGTCGCATTCAACCAGCACCTCGTTGCCTTGCAAACCATGCTGATCGACGAGCCTCAAATTGGAGTATTCGAAGCGCGTGTAGGACAGTCCGAATCCGAAGGGAAAGAGCGGCTGGATATCCTTGGCGTCGAACCAGCGGTATCCCACCAGCAGGCCTTCATCATAGTGCTCGATGCCGTGTTGGCCGGGGTAGGCGCCCATCGCGTGGGCGGGTGAATCGCTCAATTGTCGCGGAAAAGTGCAGGGGAGTTTGCCGGAGGGGTTGACGTCGCCGAAGAGGATTTCGGCCAGCGCGTTGCCCCCTTCCATGCCGGGATACCAGGCCTGCACGATGGCCGGGGCCCGATCGACCCACGGCATCTCGACCGCCCCACCGTCGATCAGAACGACGATGGTGCGGGGATTGGCCTGGACGATCTTTTGGATCAGTTCATCCTGGCGGAACGGGAGCTTGAGGTCTTTTCGGTCCGTGCCCTCTTCGTCGTGAAATCTGTCGTGGGGGAGCCCGGCGACGACGATGGCGACGTCGGCCTGCGAAGCGGCGCGCACGGCGCGGGCGATCGTCTGGTCATTCATGCCTTTGCGGGCGTAGCCCATGGAGAAGGTGACGTTGACGTTGGGGGCGCGTTGGAGGATGCCCTGAAGGGGCGTGATTTCGTAGAAGGCCTTGATCTCCGCGCTGCCGCCGGCGTGGGCCATCGGATGGACCGCGTTTTCGCCGATGACCGCGATGGAGGAGATTTTTTTTGAGTCCAGCGGAAGCAGATCGCGATCGTTCTTCAGCAGAACGATGCCCTCTTCGGCGACCTGGCGGGCGGTGGTCTGGTGCTGGGGGGTATTGATGGAGCCGCCGGTGGAGGGATGATCGAGCAATCCGATGGCCTGCATCACGCGAAGGCGCCGGCGAACCTTGTCGTCCAAAACCGAGACCGGAATCTGGCCGCTGGTGACGAGCTGAAGAAACGGATCGGCCAGATAATATTGGTTGTAGGGCGTGTTGGTTCCTATTTCCATGTCGATCTCAAGAAACGGATTGACCAGATGATACTGGCCGTGGGGCTTGTTGGTTCCCATTTCCAAATCGAGGCCGTTGAGAGCGGCCTGGCGGGTGTCGTGGGCGCCGCCCCAATCTGAGATGACCATGCCGGTAAATCCCCATTCGCCCTTGAGGATTTTGTTGAGCAGGTAGTCGTTGTGACAGCAATGTTGGCCTCGGAACTGGTTGTAAGCGCCCATGACGCAAAGGACGCCGGCCTGCTGCACGGCGGCGCGAAAAGCGGGAAGATAAATCTCGCGGAGGGTGCGTTCGTCCATCTCGACGTCGATGGTGCCGCGGCGGGTCTCCTGATTGTTGGCGGCAAAATGCTTGGCACAGGAGGCGACGCCCTGTGCCTGTTCGCCGCGGATGTAAGCGACGGCCATCCGGCTGGTGAGGAATGGGTCTTCGCCCATGTATTCGAAATTGCGGCCGCAGAGGGGCGTGCGCTGAATGTTGAGACTGGGTCCGAGCATGACGTTCTTGCCGCGCGCTTTCGCCTCCTGGCCGATGACCGCGCCGTATGAATCGGCGATGGCGGGATCAAACGTGGCGGCCAGGCAGAGGTCCACGGGCAGCCAGGTGGAAAAATCATCGGTTCGTCCGGCCGGACGCCAACTGTCAGGCTGAATCTCCTCGCGGACGCCGTTTGGGCCGTCGCTCATGGACAGCCGCGGAACGCCCAGGCGCTGGACGCCGGCGGCGGTGAATCGGGTGTCGGCGTGGACCATGGCGACTTTCTCTTGCAGGGTCATCCGCGAAATCAGGCAGTCGATGCGCGACTCGCGGTGCTCGGCACAGCCGATGGGGAAGGAACAGAAGAGCAATACCGCAAGGGCTGCGAAGGCTGGTTTCATTGCGGGGATTCTGCCGGGGGGGAATCGGTTTGGCAAAACCGCCGCCAATCGGCGGGAGTATCCAGATCGTCGGCGCCGGCCGGCCAGGGAATGGTGGCCACACTCGCGGGATCGGCCAGGAGCAATCGCTTGGCGCCGTCGGCATCGGCCAGATGAGACAATTGGTCGAACATCGAGTTGGCAAAGCAACACGGCGGGCCAACGGTGCCGGCGTATCGGCAGGCGGCCATCGGCTTGCCCGCGGCGGACCAGCCGGCAACCAAATCGCGAAGAACGTCCGGCGAAAGACGGGGTTGGTCGCAGAGAGCGACAATCACCGCGTCAATGGAAGGATCGATCGCCAAAACGGCAGACAAACCGCATCGGATGCTCGTGCCGATGCCGGCGGACCATTGGGGATTCAACGCCGATCGCACCGGCAGATCGGCGATGTCGGCGGCAACGGCATCGGAGTCGGAGCCGGTGACGACGACGGCCGGCCGGCAGCCGGCCTCGAGCGCGGCGCGGGCGGCGCGGCGAACCAAGGATTCGCCGCCGATGCGCAGCAACTGCTTGGTCCGGCCCATGCGTGAGCCGCCGCCGGCGGCGAGGATGATGGCGCCGATGGAAGGCATGAACTAAATCGGTTCCAGATTCTGCTTGGGTTGGCGGTTCAGGTGAATCGGTCCGGGGCGCAGGGAGAGCAGGCCGCCGGGGCGGGCGGCGGCAACGGCTTGGATTTCGGCAACGATGGCCAGGGCGATCTGCTCGGGGTTGTCGGCGCCGATGTCCAGGCCGATGGGGGAATGGATGCGGTGCTCGTGGCCGGTGAAACCGGCGGCGGCGAGCAGACGCGCGGTGCGGCGGCGCGGGCCGAGAACGCCGACGTAGCCGCGGGGATGGCGCAAAAGCGCGGCCAGCGCCGCGACGTCGCGGCGGAAATTGTGAGCCATCACGATGGCGGCGGCGTCGGGGGGCACATCGGCGGCGGCGGGACCGTCGCCAGAACAGATCAATTGATCGGCGGTGGGAAAGCTCTGGCGAAGTCCGGCGACCGGGCGGGAGCCGATGATCGTCACGTGCCAGCCGAGCGCTTTGGCCAGATCAACCAGGGGCGCCACGTCGTGGCCGTCGGCGAAAACGGCAAGCGCTTGCGATGGGGTTATCCACTCGATCAGTACGTCGGCCCATCCGCCGACGGAGAGATCGCAGCGGTGGATATCGAAGGATCGGTCGTCAGGCGGATCGCGGCGCAGGTGGGCGAGCAGAGCTTCATGCAGTGCCGGGTCGGTGATCTGGCCGAGAGGCTCGTCATCGCCAAGACGGAGAAGATGAGCGCCGGGCAAGACGGAATCATCGCCGCCCGAGCCGACGCGGATGACGGTGGCCAGCGAGGCGCGAGTTCGCCGGCGGACAACGGCGTGGAGCGCGGCCAGCGGGCCGGGGTCGATGGCGGTGATGCGCTGGATGAGGATTTCGATTCGTCCCCCGCAGCCGAGGGAGGGGCCGGGATCGGCGACGGGACGGGCGTTTTCTTCGCCACCGTCTTCGTCGTCGGTTTCGTAACACACGAGGACGGGTTGAGCGGGCTGGGGGATGAGCATTCGTGCCCTGCGGGCGACATCGCGTTCGAGGCATCCGCCGCTGACCGTTCCCCAGGTTCGGCCGTCGCCGGCGACGAGCATTCTGGCGCCGGGGAGGCGATAGGAAGACCCTTCGACCGAGACGACGGTAGCCACGGCGGCTGGCTGGCCGGCGGCCAGCAACGCTTCGTAGCCCTCGATGATTTGCAGGCGATCACGCATAAGATGCCGGATGAACGTTTACGAGCAGGCGATTTTACCGCGACGGGAGGGCGCGAGCCAAACTTCCTGTCCGAAGACCGGCCGGAGGACCGGCCGGCTCAATTTCGAAAGTGAGCAGGCCGGTCCTCCGGCCGGGTCTTATTGCCCGGATGTTTGGGCGCCTTCCGCGGGGGGCGCTTCGCCGGTGAAGAACGGGGGCAACCAGCCGTCGGAGCCGCAGAGGACGTTGGCAACCGTGTATTGCGAAACCTCCTGGGCGGTGAGTTGACGTGCCCAGGTTACGCGGGAGGAGGTGCCCGATCCGGGGCCGGTGTTGCCGTATTCGGCGTAGCGGGCGGTCTTTTCGTTGGCGGGATTTTTCCAGTTGAACCAACCTTCGGGCCGGATGTGCGGGCCCATTTGGCAATCGATGAAGGCGGTGGCGCCGAAGGGCCGCCAGGGGCGGCCGAGATAGACCGACGCGTTGGGAACGGCGGCATCGGCGGTGAGGTTGCAATGCAGGAAGACGTAGCCGAAGGGGGACTGCGGCTGGGTGGAAGCGGCGGTGAGATAGCCCTTGCCCAGGCTGCGAATCTCGCAAGAGTCGAAGACGGCGGTGGATTTCCCGAAGATGAAATCGACGTGGCCTTCGACGTAGCAGTGATGGAAATAATTTCGCCCGGAACTATCGGCGAAGACGGTGTCCTGCCAGCCGAGGAATCGGCAATTGTCGAAGGCGACGCGGTCGCCGGCGATCTCGATCGCCAGGGCCTGCCCGTGGGGTCCGAAGGTGTTGCGGAAGGTGATGTTTTGGGCATCGAAATCGTCGGCGAGGATTCGGACGCTGGGTGTGGCAAAAGTGCCGATGGGTTTGCCGTCGGGTCCGGGCATGGTGGCGCCGAGGGCGAAGGTGAGGATGGTGGTCGCCGGATCGTCGCCGCGGAAGCGGATCAGCGGCTTGACGCGGGGGACCGTGACTTGCTGGTTGTACGTTCCAGGCAGAATATGGATGTCATAGGTCTGACGCGGATAGGCCGGGATCGCATCCACCGCTTGCTGCACGGTTTTGAACATTCCGCTGCCGTCGGCGGCGACGGTGATCTCGGATGGCAACGAGGCGGGCGCGGTGGCGGGCGGGGTGGCGGGATCGGCGGCGGCGAATGCGGCGGGTGGAAAGAATAGAAGCAATGAGAACCCCACGGCAGCGCCGTGGGCGTTCAAGAATCGAAATGGCATAGAGCCACCTCCCAGATTCGAACTGGGGACCCGCAGTTTACAAAACTGCTGCTCTACCAACTGAGCTAAGGTGGCAAGGCCTGGCGGACGGCATACTAATCGGTAATTTCCAGGATCTTGAACTGCATGGTGCCGCGCGGCGCCTTGACCTTCACCGTATCGCCGACGCGCGCCTTGATCAGGGCTTCGCCCATGGGGCTGTTGGCGCTGACGTTGGTGATGTCTCCGCCGACGGCGGGCTGGGCCTCGCCGACGATGCGGACCAATATTTCGCTTTCATCATCCAGGTCCATGAGTTTGACGGTGTGGCCGATGAAGACCACGTCCTCGGGAACGGCCGCGTTGGAAATGACGGAAGCGCTCTTGATTTTGGCTTCAAGCTCGGCCAGTTGTCGCTGGATGTTGCGGTTTTCCTCCTTGGCGAAGTGATATTCGGCGTTTTCGGAGAGATCGCCGAGGCTGGCCGCCTTGCGGATGCGGTCCTGGGCGTCGATTTGGGCCTTGTAGAGTTCCTCGCGTTTTTTTTCGAGGGCGATTTTTTCCTGGGCGCTGACAAACGGCATAACGCTCTACTCCTATTGATCGCCGGCCAAAAATACGAAACACCGCGCAAAGCCGCGCGGTGCTCAAATGCTGACACAACAATCATATAACAACCACCGGGTTTGGCAACGGTTATTCCGCGCCGGCCTTTGTCATTCCCGCAAGAGAAATTGACCCGGGGGGAGGCGGCTGGTTAAACTGCTCGGAATCGAAGCGGCGGGAAAGTGAGAGTAATTCATGGCCTTTTCATGTGTTGTCGTCACGCCGGAACAACAGGTTCTGGACGAATCGCTGACCCAGGCGATCATCCCCGCGGCCGATGGGCTGCTGGGAATTCTCACCAACCGGGCGCCGTTGTTGGCCAGGCTGGGCAAAGGCCCGCTGCGGTTGGATCTGGCATCGGGACAAAAGAGGCACTTCCGGATCGAGGGGGGAGTGGCGCAGATGAAGGATAATAAGCTCACGATCCTGACGCAGGTTGCCGCGGAGCAGGGGAAGAGTTGAGCGCTGGGGCTTGGGAAATCATTCCTTGATCGCGCCGAAGGCGGCGAATACGGCGTTCTTGTGCAGCACTTCAACTTTTGCGAAACCCGCCTCGCGAAGTAGATCGAGTTGAAACATCAAGCTGCGCGGCGTGTCCTCCTTTTCGATGTACGCGAAAACGGAGTCGCGGTACTGCGGGCCTTTCAGGCTCGCCAGGTATTGGCCGTAGCGCATCCACACGTCGGCCTGCACGGGAGGAAGCGTGTGCTGAACCATGTCGGAAATCCAGATCGATCCCCCGGGGGCCAGGGCCCGGTAAAACTTGGAGAAAACGAATCGCCATTCGTCGTCGGTCCTCAGATGGTGCAGGACGCACGCGGCGAGAATGACGTCGAATTGCCGGTCGGGCAACTCCGCCTGGCGAATATCGCCCTGGATCAGGTTGACGCTTGTGCGCGCGATGGGGGAAATGCGCAGATGGGCGCGGTCCAGCATCGGGCGGCTGAGGTCCATCAGGGTGACGTTGAGGTCGGGCAACCGCTGAAGCAACTTCAGCGTGTAATTGCCGGCGCCGCAGCCGACGTCCAGCAGCGATCTGGCCGCCGGCGTCACACCGGCGGCGGCGGCGGCGATCAAATCCAGCACGAGCGGGGCATCCATCGTGGCCGTCTGGCCGGTTTCCAGAACCGAGAATCGCTCGACTTCCCGATCGAAGCGGGCACGGATTTCATCGACGGTGGATTTCACGGCTGAATTATAGCATCCGCCGCGTCAAATCCGCGTGCTTCAGAGATGTCAAACCTCGACGGGGCGGTGCAGGTGTTGAGCCGGGATCGTGGGCGCATTACCATCCGGACAATCCGTAAGCCAACGTCATGGCGGAGACCTATTCGACGCATTTCCAGGAAAGCGACGCCGCTCGGAAATATGAGAGCGGCGAGTATGCCGCCGGCACGTATTCGGACCTGCTGTGGCACATCGAACGGGATCAGCTTCGCGCGATTGTTTCAGATATGCGCTCAGTCAAGCCGCGCATTGAGGCGCTGGATTTCGCCTCGGGAACGGGAAGGATCACGGCTTTCATCGAGGACGAGGTGGATGCGGTCACGGGAATTGAAATCTCGCAGGCGATGTGCGACCTCGCCGCCCAAAAGGTGAAACGGGCGAAAATCGTGTGTGCCGACATCCTGGCGGCGGAAGTTCCGGTGGAGGGGAAGTACGACCTGATCACGGCGTTTCGATTTTTTTTGAATGCCGACCCATCGTTGCGGCTCGCGGCGATGAAGGCGTTGGCCGCGCGGCTGCGGGACAGGCAGAGTTTGCTGGTATTCAATAACCACGGGAATCTGTGGAGTCACAAATTGTTCATGTGGCCGTATTACCGGCTGAAGCAGATGGGCAAAGGGCGCCGGACGAGCGGGAATTACCTGACGAGCGGCCAATTGCGGCCGGTGATTGAGGCGGCGGGTCTGCGGCTGCATCGTGTCTTTCCGAGCGGCTTTTTCAGCGGCAAAATGATTCGGCTGGCCGGGTATGAAAAGACGCTGCGGCGGGAGGAACGGGCGGCGAAATCGAGGCTGCTGGGACCACTGTGCGTCAATCAATTATACGTGGCAGGTCTGAAATGAAGACGGCCGCGTTCAGGAAGCCGCCGGCAAATCCGCGAGGGGATTCACATGGAATTTCAGGAATGCCGGGGCGTTTCTCTGGGCCAATTCCTGGTAGGAGAGGAGATAAAAGTGGTTCAGCGTTTTGCGTATGCCGTTCAAAGGATCTGCCACATTGAGCCAGATTCGCAGGGCGTTGAGGGAGTCGGCCTGCATCCGGGACAGGGTATCGCCGTGGGCGACCTCAAGCATGGCCTGGGCGAGGGCCACCACGCTGCGCGGGGTAACCAGCAGCCCGTTATTGCGATGCCGAATCAATTCGACGGCGGAGCCGATCACGGACGAGGCGATCACGGCCAGTCCGCAGGCAACGGCTTCAATGATCTCCAGGCCCCACGGTTCATCGTCGCTGGGATCGACCAGGATTTGGCACGCCTGGAAGCACGAGGGCATTCTGTCCGCGGCCACCCGGCCGATGAATCGAATCCGCGAGGAAAGCTCAGCGGGAACCCGCGCTTGCAAATCTTGGCGCAGCTCGCCATCGCCAACGATGAGCAGGTCCCAGTCGGGCAGGGCGGGGGCCGTTGAAACAAAAGCATCGATCAGCACGTCCGCGCGCGCCGAAGGCGTCAGACGCCCGCAAAACAGGAATCGCTTGCGTTGGGGCATCAGGCCATGTGTTTCGAGAAATTCCTCGACGCCAAAGCCATCGACGCGTCTCAGCGCGGAATAGTCTGGCTCATAGGGGAAAAGAAACTCGGGGAGATCGTGATCGCGGAGCAGACGATAATACGCTTGACCGCAAGTTCCCATGGGCATGAGGCCCGCGATAGTCCCCAAAACCCAGTGGTAATAACGTCGCTTGGCCAGCCTGGCGAACCACGATCCGCGGTCGGCGCTAAAGACGTTGGCGTCGCCTGCCAGCAGAACGTAAACGCCCCGCTTGCGCGCCCAACGAATGAGCAAGAGGTGGGCGAGGTCGCCGCAGCCGTTGAGAATGACCAGCCGCACGTCGTTCTCGATCAAGTAGGCGCGGATTTTCCTGAACAGGGTGAAGGACCGCGCGCTGACGTGCCGGTTGGAGCGGAGATGCGCGGAGGGAAAAAAGACGGGATTGAGATGGGGCTGAATTCCCATTTCCCAAGGCATGTCCGGGTTTGAGATGCCGTGGGTGAATATGTTATGGACGGTACACTCGGTAAGTTCGCGGGCCATGCGATCGAGGAGAGGGGCCCAGTGCGGGGTCGGCTCATGGGAAATGATCGCCAGATTGACCGAAGCTTTGCTGGAATGGGTTGGTTGAAGGCTGGCATCGCGGGGGGCATGACGGACCTTGCTGATCCGGTCCCAATGTCGAACGATTTGCCAGGCGGCCTGGAACCGGTTGGCGGCGAGGAACGCCAGCGCCGCCATCACGTCCCGCCGATCCTCCACGGACGCGCCATCCAGAAATGTGTTTGCAAAGGCATAAATGGCAAGCCTGGGATAACGAATGATCTGTCGTTGGTGTGAAGAAAGATAATGGGCGATTTCGTCGGTTCGACGGGGGCCGACGCTGCTGCTTCCCTCCCAGTCGAGGATCCACAGTTTGCCGGCGACGCGGACGGTGTTGTTGACGCCGGGGTCGCCGTGAACGTGTCCGACCGGCAGAAAGTCGCCGATCAGACTTCGCAGTTCCTCGATGAATTGGGGCGAAAGCCCGCCGGCGATTTCGTTGAGACCCTGCCACCACCTGGTGGCACAGAGCTCGTTCTCGCCCAGGACGCGCGTCTCCATGTCGGACAGTTCCTGAAGATAATCGCGAAGCGATTCCCAGTTCATGGAAGCGGCGTGAGCGCCGTCGGGCAGGGGTTCAAGAACGATATACCGATGCCCCTGGAATAGACCCCCGCAAAGAAGCGCCGGCACCCGGAAACGTTTCGGAGGGTTCTTGTTCAACAGCGACACCATGTCCAACTCGTGCAACAGTTGCGTGTTGTTGAGTTCGTCCAACGCCAGCTTGGCGAAGGCGACCGGCTCGCCATGGTTATCCAGCAGATGCACGTACAATCGGTTCCGCTTCGCTTGAACGGGGGCGTGAATCACCGGGAAAAGATCGGACCGTTGCAGTTTGTCTTTCAGGCGATCCATCCATGCGGAAAAGTCCAGGGTTTTCATGAGCGGATGCGGAATCCTGGACCGACGGGACAAAAACAAATCGAGATTGAGGAACATCGCGATTTGAAGCGTCCGACGGAAAGCGCGGCGCTTGAAACTGTAAAACGGAAACCTGCGGAGAGCGGCCAGACGCATCCGCCGGTCGACCACGGGAAACGCCAGGGCGAACTTGCCTAGAAAGTCGTAGGTGAGGTATTCGTCCCCCGCGAGATCGTTTGGTTTCCCGTCCATCCGGCTTTCGCTTCCGCGTTCCCCTCTCGATCCTGCCCGCGTTGTAGAATTCGCGGTCAGGATAAGGACGGGTTTTAGATCGTCATCTGCGCACGATATCTTAACGGAATCTTAGCGGATGTCAGATGAAATGTGCAACGCTGCGGAAAGAGATGTTCGCCCTCACAAATAGCAGGTGCGCAGACCTAGCGGAAGCGCGAAACGGAAATCAAACGGAGAGGACCATGGGCTGATAGGATCGCCACCGCCCAACGCCGATCCAGGGAGGCGTGAAAATGGGCGGCAGGCGTAAAATTGACGCAAAAGAGAGAGCATTTTGCCTGATTCCGAGGGGCGGCAAGCCGCAGAATTTGTAGTATTTAATGGAATCGTTGGCGCGCCGGACTTGGAGCATATTGCCGTATTCCGCGAGATTGCGGTCCCTTTATCGAGGTTCTGGCATGAAGCTATTCTCCAGAATGCAAACCATTCGACGATTGCTCTTTTGCGCCGCCATGACTCTTTTGGGATTCGATCCGGCCTTTGCGTTCGCATCGCTGCCCAAGATCGCGGCGTCGGGGTCAAAGCTCGTTGATCCGAACGGCTCGACGATCCATTTGAAGGGGTGCAACCTGGGCAATTATCTCATGCTCGAATCGTGGATGTTCGGAGGAACGCTCGGAGTCGGGCCGGATCATTCCTTTCGGGATGGCGTCTTTGTTGATCGCACTCTCCAGCAGCGATTCGGTGAAGAAAGACGCGGTCATCTTATCGAACTTTATCGCGACGGATGGATCACGCCGCGCGATATGGAAATGATCAAATCGTTTGGCTTTAACGTGGTGCGATTACCTTTTGACTATCGTCTGGTGCAGGCGGATCGGCCGCCATTTGCCATCAAACCGGATGCATTCCACTGGTTGGATCATGCGGTTGATATGGCCGAGGCTGCGGGTATTTACGTGATTCTGGATCTGCATGGAACGCCGGGCGGCCAGAGCTTGGAAGCCCATACGGGCGAGGCGGGTCGGGACGGTCTCTGGAACAGTGAAGAAGATCAGAAGCGAACGGTGGAGGTCTGGCGAGCGGTGGCCGATCATTTCAAGGATCGAGGCGCCGTCGCGGCATACGACTTGATTAACGAGCCATACGGCAACCATAGGGAGGACTGTCGGCCCGTGCTGGCGAGGCTCATGCCCGACATTTATCAGGCGATCCGTTCAACCGGGGATCAGCACGTCGTGTTTTTCCCCGGAGCGTTCAACGGTGAAATCGCCTTCTACGGCAACCCGCATGGTCGCGGCATGACAAACGTCGGATTTACGCAACATTTCTATCCGGGGATGTTTGGCAGTAAAGCCGCCTTGGAGACGCAAGCGCGCGTCTTGACCCAGGAACTTCCGGCCAAGCGCGATTATGCAGACGAGATTGCCTCGCCTTACTACGTCGGGGAATTCAACGTTGTGCTGGACTGCGAGAATCCATGGCGGGTCATGCGCGCATACTATGACCGCTTCGCTGAATATGATTGGCCTTCCACGATGTGGTCTTACAAACTGATCGGCGCCAAAGGGGGCGTGGGACCGGATGCCTGGTGTATGGTGACTAACGCAGGACCGTTACCATCGCTGGATCTTGACAATAGTTCATACAAGGACTTCGAGAACTTCTTTACAGATCTGGCAACGACACCTCTGGTGGCGAACGATCGTTTGCTGGATGCATTGACAACCCCAACTCCGGCGCCTTTATACCTAGCCCAATATCCGCGGCTTCCGACTGCGCCGCCCAGAGATCCTCCGCCTTCGGAGCCAGAGGGGTATACATCAATTGACCTGGGCGGCGCAACGCCGGGATACACGGAGGTTTTGGACGACGGCGGCGTGCTGATCATGGGAGGAGGCTCGGACATTTTTGGCGCAACCGATAGTTGCAGGTTTGTATCGCATTCGGAGGGCGGCGGTTCAGCCGACGTGCGCGCGACGATCCTCTCGTTTGTGGATAGCGCCGAGTTTGCGAAGGCTGGCGTAATGGCCCGATGGGGCGAAAGCGATCATCCCGAAGCCGCAATGGCAATGGTGAACGTTTTTTCGGATGGGACGGTCGCCCTCATCAGCCGGCGGCGCACCGGAGCCGGGACCATTGAGAAGAAAGCCGCGGCCGGCGTCCAATTGCCGGTCGAGCTTCGGCTGCAAATCTCAGCCGGACATGCGACGGGAATGTACCGGAATAACAGAGGAGACTGGAAGACGATTGGATCGGCAGCCGTACCGGACGACGCCGAGTTTCGCACGGGGCTGGCAGTGTGCTCGCATGGCGACGTTGTGCTCACGACCGTCAAAGCGACTCTTGGCCGCGCGGCGGATAATGGTATTCCCGCGGCGGCCGACGATAGGAATAACGTGCCATTCGGGCCGTCATATCTGGCCGATGGCTCATTCGAACAGCAAGGGGACCGCGGCGACCTTGCCGCCGAATGGAGTCGTTGGGGACAGTGGATGAATCGCGAGACCGGCTGGGCGCCGACTCATTCCGGATCCGCTGAAATTGGTTATCACCACTGGCAAATCACTTCGGAAGATACATCGGGCTGGTGGCAGGACGTAAGCGTCGAAGCCGGTAAGCGATACGCTTTTTCGATCTACGCACAGCGCGACGTTCCAGCCAGGGGACAAACCGAGGCGCGTACTCTCGAGCTGCGTATTGAATCAGTGACGGATCGCGGCCAAGTGACTCTAAATTCCCAGACGTTCGACGTCAGTGCGCTCGCCAGGGGCAAGGAATGGAGCCGCCTGTCTGTGAGCGGAACGGCTGACACGCCACGGCTGCGGGTGCTGATGGTGATCAGTCCCGCGGCAGAGGGACCGCGCGGGGGAGCGATAAAGCTCGACGATGCGATGTTGGTGGATGCCCACGACGGAAAATGAGGCGGAGAGATTTCTAGCGGGCCGCGCGTGCCGCCGACTCGGTTTTTTCGCGGGGATGGGTGAATATGGTTACCTGCGGCGTCACGGCGGGCGTTTCGTCAGGATTTATTTCGCGGCCATTGGAGCGAATGAGATTGGCGTACCAGCGGGCGGAATCTTTTGGCGTTCGGCGCAAGGTCTTGTAGTCAACGTGGATCAGGCCGAAGCGTTGACGGTATCCATCGGCCCATTCAAAGTTGTCCATGAGGGACCAATGGAAATAGCCGCGCACGTCAACTCCATCGCCGATCGCGCGGGCCAGTTCCGCCAGGTATCTGCGAGTGAAATCGATTCGCTGCGGATCGTGGACCGCGCCATCCAAGCCGACCCAATCAAGGCCCGCAAAGCCGTTCTCCGTGATAACGACGGGAATTTTATACCGTTCAAAAATAAACTTCGGACCCCAATAAAGCGTCGGCGGATCGATGGACCAAGAATAGGCGTTGTTGGGGCTGCCCGGCTCACCGGCAACGTTCTCGGCCCGCCCTTCAGAATCAGCGCGAACCGGCTGGCCCCGATAGATGTTCAGTCCGTAGAAGTCGATCTTCTGATGGATTAGATCCATATCCTGCTGGCTGAATTTGGGGAAATCGCGGCCCCATACGCGCAACGCGTCCTGGGGATAATGCCCGAGACAGACAGGGTCGCTGAACAGCGTGTTGTTCCAGAGATCGCGGGAATCTGCCGCCATCGTTCTCGTTCGAGCCGCGTCGATATCACGGGCTGAGGAGCTCACGGGGAATTTCACTTCGCCTATGGGGGCCCAACCGATGATGGGGTCGCCAGAGCAATACTCGCGGAGAGTTTGGACGCCGCGGCCATGGGCGAGCAACACGTGATGCGTTGCCCGCAGGACGTCCATCCACGCCAGCTTCAGGCCGGGCGCCTGGACGCCATCTCGATGGCCAAGGCCAAGAAAGCACTGAGGCTCGTTCAACGTCACCCAATGGGAGACCCGATCCCCGATTCGCTGAGCCATCAGTTTCACGTAGGCGGCAAACCAATCAACGCTGTCCCGGTTCAACCATCCACCGCGGCAATACAGGGCGTATGGATAATCCCAGTGGAACAGCGTGACATAGGGGGTTATGCCGGCCGCCAGCAAGCCATCGATCAGCCGATCATAAAACGCCAGACCCTGCTCATTCGCATAACCAATGCCGTCAGGAAGCACTCGGGGCCAGGAAATACTGAGGCGATACGCCTTCAGCCCCATCTCTTTCATGAGCTGGATATCTTCGCGCCAGCGATGATAGTGGTCACATGCGACATCGCCGTTCTGGCCGGAAAAGATTGCGCCATCCTTGCGGCAGAACATGTCCCAGACGCTGAGACCGCGGCCGTCCTCGTGCGCGGCGCCTTCGATTTGATACGACGCGGCGGCTGCGCCCCAAATAAACGCGGACGGAAATGACATAATTACTCCACTACCCACCGGTCATAGCCGTAGAGTCACAGCCCACGAGAAACAAGTTGAAATTCTCTCTGATCGCCGAAAAAACATGCTAAGGCATCGCGGGCGGAGGTTTCAACTCGAATTTCCGACAAGTTATCTCTGATTTGCGACAGTCCGGTTTATCGAGGGAAACGAATCGGGAGGGAGTCAGGCATTGGAATGTCTCATAACTCTCGTGCGACGGCGGAATTCCGTGGGGGATTGTCCCACTTCCTTATGAAACACGATTCCAAGCCGAGTGGCGGTCGTGAAGCCCGAAGCAGTCGCGACCTGCGACATGGCCAGATCGGTGTTCACCAGAAGATCCTTGGCGCGATTGACATGCGCCTGGCGAATTTCGTCGGTGATGGAATGTCGGACGAGCAAATGAAAGCGGCGTTCGAGGGAACGGCGACTCAGCGGGACATGGTCCAGAACGTCGTCGACCTGTAACGGCTCCGAGGCGTGTTCACGGATGAACCTCACGGCCAGGACGATGTCCTCGTCTTCTATTGATAGAACGTCCGTCGATGCCCTCGGCACGATGCGCACGGGGGGTAATAACGTGACGCGGGGCTCCAGCTTTTCGCCATTCATGAGACGATCAAGCTGCGACGCGGCCTCATGCCCAATCTGTTCAGTGGGCAGCGCGACGCTTGAGAGCGATGGGGTGACCAACGCATTGAATAGTTCATCGTTATCGACACCCAGGACCGCCATTTCATCGGGCACCTTGATGGACTGCTGACGTGCGGCATTCAAGATGCGGTGAGCCCAATCGTCGTTGCAGCCAAGAACGCCGATCGGCTTGGGCAAACCCGGGATCCAGTTGTCGAGTCGGGTCTTCGCCGCGTTGCATTCGTGCACTTGGACGTGGCTTTCGGCAGCGCGTCGGCGAAAACCTTCGGCCCTGAGCCGGCCATACTGCGTCGATCCTCCCCAGCAATAGGCGAGCTGGCGAAAACCAAGCGAGATAAGATAGTCCGCCGCCATGACCGCGACGGCATCATCGTCGGGCAATACCGAGGGCAAATGCATCTCGCCCTCGCAAAAGTTCGAGACGTTGATTGCGGGCAAGCCGAGCTTGATGACTCGTTTTTCAAATTCACGGCTGAATGTCTGGACGATCAGGCCGTCCACATCCCAACTCTCGATGTCAGTGGGATCGCTGAAGGACCACTTCGGCTCCGCGCTGACGATCCAGCGAGATTTCGTATGGGTATAGCTCATGACGCCGCGGATGATTCCACGTCCGTAGGCGGCGACGGCATCGAGTGCGAGCCCGATTTGGCGCGTGTTCGTTGTCGCTCTTTTCAGCCTCCCTTTCCGCATATCCTTTTTCACCGCCATCCGTCCAATGACAGCAAGACGAACTCCGCGCCAAAACCGAATTCCCGCTTGCTCGGCAACTATAACGTAAGCCGCTCTGAATTGCTGGGTGACGATGAACCGGCGGTAGTACCATCTCGCGATAGCCGCAACGATTCCCTCATACGGCGCCTCGCCCAGCCCGAGAAACGACGATGAAAATAATAGGTCATCGGCAGGCATCCAGACCACGTCTTTATACGACAATCATTCTGCGCCTTGCGACGTGGGGCAATATCGAGAATGGCGTTAACGCCGACGCCTAAGAAATCGAAGGTCGTGTGGTTCTGACGGGTGGGACGCTGGCGACGACGTGGAGTGCGATATTTCTTCGGTCGAAGCGACCGCGCCGACAGTTGACGACAATGTCGTGGGCGCCGAGTAGGAGAACGTGGTAACGGGGACTGAGACGGCCGCCAGACTCGCGGATTGATTGAAGTTCTCCGCCAGGTCGTTGAAGTCGGCCGCATTCACCAGTCCGTCGTAGTTGAAGTCGCCCTGGTCCCAACCGGTGATGCTCTGGTTGAAGTTCGCCGCCAGGATGTTGAAGTCCGAGCCGTTGACCAGGCCATCCAGATTGGCGTCGCCGTAGAGGGTGAATGCGATCTCAATTTGTCCCGAACTCAGACCCGCGACGACGCCGTCAGCCCCATCCGAATAACCAAGGGCATAGGAGCGATTCGCGGCTGCGGCGGAAGAATCGATTCCGAGGCCATCCCATCCGCCGCCGTCGTATCCCGTGCGGAGATAGCCGGCGATGGTTGAAATCGGGTCGGTTGCGGAGCCAAAGTCAATAAACAATTTATTGTTGGTCATGTCGAGGATGCCGCTACCGCTGATGCCGAGGGACGTCACCACGGATGATCCGCTTCCCGTGGCGAGCTGGAGGTTGCCGCCGGTGATGGTCAGGCTGGCAATGTTGAACGCCGTAGGCGCGGTGGGATCGCCGGAATTGATGATGACGTTGGTGGAGCGGTTGGGAACCGAGGACGTATTCCAGTTGGCGGGATCATACCAGTTGTCGGAATCCCTGCCGGTCCAGACGGCGATGCCGGCGTTCACTCCCGCCCCCGTGATCGCCGATTGCAGCATGGCGTTGATCGCAAATGAGCCGCTAGTCGTGACATTGGACCAGTCGTTTGCGATCGTCGCGGTCGTGGCGTTTTGAATATTTGGCGCCGTCAGGTTATTCACGGGATCATAGAGGCCCCAACCGTTTTCGGTGGAGGCTGTGCCAGCCGTGGCCTTATAGCTCCAGAAACTCCAACTGACGTTATTGTCATCGTACTGCTGTAGCGTGTACTGCCAGGTGCTGGAGCCAGTGCCGAAATCATTGAATTCTCCAACGTAGTCGGGCACCCCATAGGAGGCGTGATTTTGGAAATCGCTGACCTGGTTATTTGTCCCGGCTTCGACGCCGGCGGGATTGTTGGTGTCGCTCCATTGGTACTCATGCATCTCGTACATGACGTCCGTCCAGCCCTGAGACGCCGGATATGGAAGCATGCTCCAGTCCCTCTGATCGAACGTGCCCTCGATAATCGCTATATGGTTGGTGTCGACAGACCGTACCGCGGAGTAAAGCTGATCGTATGCCGCGATCACGGCCGGGTCACTGGGTGCATTGTCCGGCTCGTTCATCAAATCATAGCCGGCAACCATTGGATTGTTCCTATAGTGCAGCGCGATATTCTCCATCAGCAGGTCTGTTTGCTGCTGGTCATGGCTGCTCGTCCAATAGTTATTCAGATTTGCCTGCCCCGTGTCATCCGAGGTGCTTTGTCCACCCACCACACCGTGCATGTCAATGATGGTGTAGATTCCCATTGAACCGGCCGTGTTTACCAGCCAATCCAGCTCCTGAAACGCGTCGCTTCGCCATTGGCCCTGAAGCGTCTCGAAGTCGCCCCACCAAACCGGTACGCGTATGACATTGAAGCCTTCCGCCTGAATGTTCTGGATATCCTGCAAGGTGATCCAGTTTTGCTGGTAGGTTTTGAGCAGACTTTGCTCTTCCGCGACTCCAAAGCGATTGTCCAGAGTCTGGATTACTCCATATTCGTCGGGCAAGCCGGAGCTATCCAGCGGCGACATCCACCCTTCCATGATAAGCCAGCTTCCGAGATTGACGCCGCGAAGCTGGACTGTTTGCCCGCTGCCGTTGACGATACTCGTGCCGGAAGTGCGAAGAAACGAGCTGGACGTCACACTTTGCACCGAGTCTATCTGACTGGCAGCGGTCAGCCCCGAAGCGGATGCCGTGATTGTTGGAGTTCCCGCGAGCATATCCTTGTATTTGAAAGTTGTCGTGCTGCTGCCCGCCGGGATTGTCACGGCTGAAGTGAGCACGTTGCCAGCGTTAAAGAAAAGGCCCTGATTCGAGGTGGTGCCAAGGCTTACAGTAGCGCCCCCGGCGCCCGCGGGCACGGCCAGCCCGGATGAATCTTCGAGTTGCACAGTGATCGGGCTGGATGTGACGCCGGTGGCCAGAGACTGCGGCACCGTCGTGATGACGACTTGAGCAGCCGCGCCGGGAGTAACGGGCGTCAATTGGACCTCATCGATGAACGTGGTGGTGCTGTCCGGGCCGGTCGATACGAAAGCCAGAGCGTGATTTCCCGCGCTAGCGTAGAAAGTGCCTCCGATGCTCGAAAAGGCGCTGCTGGTCGGATGCAGTCCCGTAAGCACGGGCGTGCCATCGAGCGTGAGCATGAACGATTCTTCCGCGCCCACGGCGCCACCGACGTCATTGGCATCGGCGGCAGCTTCAAGGCTCAGGCTGTAGTACCCCGTGGACGGTAGCGATATGGATTGGGAGAGGGTCCCATCGGTGCCGTTATATTGGGAAGCGCTGCGGTTGGTCTGGAGGAACGCGACCTGCTTCCCATCCGGGGCGGCAGGCGCACCGAGGCTGCTCGGCGAGTTCACGACGCCAGACGTGGAGCTGAATGTCCACACGGATCCCGTGGGATCATAAGCGTAGCTGTTGGCAGGCTCGGCGGGAGATTCGAAGCTGGCGTCGGCGACGATTGCCGCCAGCAGTCGCCGCACTTCCAAGCGCTCTAACGGCGCGAGCCACCGCCCCGGCTGAACTGCTTTGCGCTTCATAAACTACTACTTCTTTTGTTCGATTAGGGAGGCCCATATCCCTGTTTGTAAAACTGGGTGTATTCTTCGATAGGGGCAGTGGACGTTGAGAATGACACGCCAGACGGCAATTTCGCGGTGGCAGGATATAAACCTGCCATGAACTCGGCATATGTGTGCGTCTCAACATGCCCATCGGCATATCCGACGTTGACGCTGGCCTGCTTCGTTCCCTGATAGTGAGGGTACTGGCCCGTGGTCCAATTGGAATAGATCTCGCAGTAATAGAGCATCGCAATCGCGGAAGAGGTAACGCGGCGGGTTCTATAGCCGCAGGCGTATGCCAGATTATAGCGATAATGCGTTGCTTCCGGTTGTTCCTCCAGGGACGACATTCCATAGTTCCCTGCTTGCAATGCCGGATCTCGCCAGACTAGATTGACCGGGCCCTTATCAGTCGGATTGCCCGGGCCAGCGCCGCTTGTATTTGGGTTGTAAGTGATCTGATAAGGAAGGTACGGGCTGAGGAAATCCTGAATGTAATCGTTGGTTGGATTAGTGTACGGATAAACATTTGTAGCCGGATCCAGATTCGGGTAGTCCTGCTGTATCTCCCAGTAGAAGTTGCGGGCATTGGGAAAGGTCGCTCTGTTTTCGCCGACATACATCATCGTGGCTTGAACAATCTGACGGATGTTTGACTGACAGGCAACGATTTGGCTTTGCGTGCGCGCTCGCTGGAGGGCCGGCAGCAAAATTGCGATGAGAATCGCGATGACCCCAATGACCACCAACAGCTCGACGAGCGTAAAACCCGCAAAGGACTGTTGCCTCTGGCCAGCCACTGGCTTCATGCCGTTCTCGCTTCCTGTGAAGGAAATGCCTACTAGCGCGCTTTTAGCCTATCTCCGGCACGAATTGTCGGCAATTTCGATTAACGCCATTCCTTCTCTGTTTTGCGGCAATTGAGCGTGGCCGCGGGAAGCCCAAATTCCACCGAATCTTGCACCGAAAGTCGCGCCTCCACCATTCCCACACCCATCAAATGCGTCAAATATTATCCTGAATAACATCCACAGGCGTCCAGCGGTGGCCCCGCGTATTCTGTCGCAAAACGGAGCAAGATTGCCGCGAAACGCTCATTGTGGATTGCCGATTCAAAGGTAACTTTCCATTTGCGTCAGTTCATCGACATTTGAACCGTACCTCGGCGTTCGACGGCGTTCGTGGCTGTTGCCATGCCGCTGCGGCCGCGAATCAGAGTCGAGGAACACACTAACTTACGCGCAAGCGCGGGAGGGAACGTGCGAGAAGATCGGAGATTGCTTCTGGTGGGAATCAACACCGCGCTGTTAGGCGGCCTGGTTGGAATTGCCCACGCATCATTGATTGCATCGGACGTCATAACGAACAATCCGCCTTACAGCGGCTACATCGATTTTAACGGACTCAACGGCGGTTCCGGGTTCGGACCTTGGAGCGCCACCAACGTCTCCGGCACCACTGGCGGAGATTTCACCTGGTTTAATACGCCTTTGACGAGCCCGGGCAATGGCGGTGGGTTTGACATATACGATAATGGAACCCAAGGCGGTGGCCAACTCGCGGATGAGTTTGCGGCGATACGGCCGTTCACAGGCGCACTGGCCGCGGGTCAGGATTTCTCGTTCAATGAACAGTTGAACAGCGGCAGCAATCCGGGCAATGGCGGTCCATGCAACCTTGGATTTAGTCTCGAAGACTCAAGCGGAAATGTGCTTTTCGATTTCCACGTGCAGGGAGGCGGCTTCGGCTATCTTCTCACCGATGCGACCCAGACCGCGGCGCCCGAGACGACCGTACCATATAACTACCATGGAATCGATACCTTTAGCTTCGCTCTGAACAGCGTCGGCGCGACATCGGCGGTTTATACGTTTACAGCCTCCGGCGCGAATGTGACAGGCGGTTCGCAATCCTTTACAGGCGCGATTTCCATGTTGACCGGCGGCATCACGCAGGCGGATATATACAATAACAACGGCGGCTACGGGAGCGACGTGCAGTTCGATAACCTGGCCATCACGAACGTGCCCGAGCCGGTTTCATTTGCCATGGTGGGTTTCGGCGCGGCAATGCTTCTGACTCGCCGTCGCAGCCGTTCGAGTTGACCCAAGCGGGCGACATCATGCTCCCCTCGGTACGTGCCGGTCGCCACCCGGCGCGTGTTTTTCGCGTGTTTTCCGTCGAGACCGAGTGGACTTTGGGGCGAATAAATCCTCCTGCCGCAAAACGGAGCGAGATTGGCGCAAAATGACATAGATTCAACGGGGTTCCGTCGGTTATCTTTCCGCTCGTTCAATTCAGTTCGCCCGACAAAGAAAATTTGCGGCCGAAGCCTTGGCTGCTGTTTCCGCCAAACGGGAATGGTTTCTGCGCGGCATGAGGAGCAGATTCGCGGAGGCTTGGTTGTGGTGCGGCGGAGATGATACCCATTGGTTCTTTAACCTGACGTTTCGAGTGGAACTGCCCGCGCGCCAGTGTTCTGGCCACGGCGTATCAGAATCCACTGCGGCAATCGGAGGATTTATGCAACGGAAAATGAGGCGGTCGATGGTCGTGAGCGTGGCGGCGGTGACAGCGGCATCTCTGGGGATTTCCACTTTGCACGCCGCGTCGAACGCGTCCGACAACGCGTCCAATTCACCCTATGTCGTCTACAGCGCCTTTGGCGGTCAAAACGGTGGCACGGGTTTTGGACCTTGGACCGTCAACATCACGGGCTCGGGCGGAGACTATATCAATAGCTCGACCTATGATAATACCGGCGTGGTAACGACGCCTGATTTCGACATCTGGAACGATACCAACGATGGCACCGGCGGCGGCACGTATGGAGTGGATGTGACTACGGCGATTCGTCCGTTCACAAACGCACTTTCGCCCGACCAGGTCTTCAAGTTTTCCGACGTTCTACATTACGCGAACCAAACGCAAGGCGGAGGCTCAGCCCTGGGATGGAGCCTGGAAGATTCCTCCGGCGACACACTCTTCGACTTCCATACCGCCGGCGGCGCCGCGGGCTATTTCCTTTCCGATGCCAACAACTCCGATGCGCCCCAGACCACGGTTCCCTACAACTACCAGGACGGCGACACATTCGCCTTCGAGCTGAATGACTCCTCGGGCAACTACACATTGACCGTCACCTGCGCTCCGACTGGAAACGTCACCGGAGGCTCGCAAACGTTCACGGGTCAGATTTCGATGGCCACCGGCGGCCCATCCCAGGTTGCCATTTACAACAACAACGGCGAGGGAGGCAGCGACGTCGAATTCAATAATCTCGCCATCACCAGCATCGTCGCTCCTCAGCAGTGGATTTCGTCAAGCTCCGGCGATTGGAACAATTCATCGAACTGGAGCGGAGTGGTTCCCAATACCGTGGGAGCTGAAGCCGATTTCTTCGGCGCAATCACCTCCAACCACACCGTGTTCACCGATCAGGCCGTCACCGTCGGAACGATTAATTTCAACAACGCCAATACCTATGAAATCACCGGAACCGGTTCGCTGACGCTTCAGGCAACAAGCGGCAATGCGCAGGTAATCGTTCAGCAGGGAACACAAGAGATCAATCTTCCAACCACGATCGCAAGCAACACGGTTTTCAACGTGGCGGCCGGCGCAAACCTGATCATTGGAAATCCATTGACGATCGATTCCGGGGATTCGCTGACGCAGACAGGCTCGGGAACGGTGACCTATCAATCCATCATCACGGTGCAAAGTCGTGGCGCGATCGCCTTCGCTGATTCAACTCACGCGCATGAACTGAACCTGGCATCCGGCGCCACGGCCACGGTATCAGTGTCCGTGCTGGAAGTGGATAGCCTCTCCAACCTCGGCACGGTGAATCTCCAGAATAATGAGATGATCGTCAATTACGGGAGCGGCTCCGATCCGATTTCGTCAATCCTGTCGCAAATCATCAGCGGCTACAACGGAGGCCACTGGAACGGCCCGGGCATCATGTCCACGGCGGCACAAACCAAGACCAACGGCCTTCTTTACGCCGTGGGCTATGCCGATGGGAAGGACCACGTCGTCGCCGGCCTGCCGTCCGGCCAGATCGAAGTGAAGTACACGCTCCTCGGCGACGCCAATCTGGACGGCCTGGTCAACGGCTCGGACTTCAACATCCTGGCGGCGAACTTCAACCAGAGCATCACCGGCTGGGACCAGGGCGACTTCAATTACGACGG
>Ga0187867_10000409_pt1 | contig 38513 bp, 32 predicted proteins | sample June2016WEW_13_1_FD_132976 | JGI IMG/M metagenome (GOLD analysis project Ga0187867, IMG submission 132976) | Peatland microbial communities from SPRUCE experiment site at the Marcell Experimental Forest, Minnesota, USA - June2016WEW_13_10 | ecosystem: Environmental > Terrestrial > Soil >... | reverse complement strand
GTTGTCGAAGCCGTCGGCGGTCACCAGCCCGGCGGCCACCAGTTCCCAAAGAGCGGTCTCGACCTCCGCTTTCAACTTTTCCGCGCCCCGCACGATGTCTGCAAAAAACGAAGCCCCGCGCTGCCGCAGAAAATCGAGCACAAGCTGCGCTCCCTGGCTTAGGCCGTTATTGTTCGAATGGTCCGCACCCGGGTGCCGAGGCGTCATCCAGTCGGCATCCTCGCGGATGAAAAAGGTAATGGGGGCAACGCTGGTTGGAATCACGCGACGCTGCCGGCGAGCCACACCTGATTCCTTCTCAGTTCCGCCGTTCGCAGAATGGCTCCCGTTTGCGTAGTCGAGGGTAGCCGGGTGGGGAGATAATCTTCCCCAACCCACCGCCCCGGTGAGGCAAAGCTGGTCAAGCCATTTCGGGTCGTAATCCGCAATGCGGCAAGCCAGGACTTGCCGCTCCCAGGCGTTCGCCGGAATCTCAAAACCTTGCAATTGCCGCAAAACCTCCAGCGTGCCCCGCTCGCCCGAAACTTGCGTCCCCAAGGCTACGTGCTGCCACTGCAGCAACCACTGCATGAATTGAGCCGCAGTCACCGGCTCGATCTGCTTGCGTAGAGTTGCGACGGTCAGCCGGTGAATCCGCGCCAGCAGCCTTCTCTCGCACCATTCGATTTCCGTAGCCTGTGTGGGGACAGCCACCCCCGGCTTTCTGGTCGAGCTGGGCTCGACCGAATCGCCAGTGAAGTTTCCCCGGAGGATCGTCCCACTCGCTTCCATCCGAAGAAGAGCTCCCCCTAGATCGGCCGCCGGTATTCCCAAGCTCTCACCTAATGCAGTCGCGGTGGCCGGTCCCAGATGGCACATCCATCCTGTAACCAGCGTCAACAATGCATCATCGCGGGTAGGAACGTTGGTTTCGACATCCGCCAACTCCGGCTCAAATCGCGCTTCGGGAAACAAAACTGAAAAAGACTTGACGCGCTCCGCCGGCACCCAATAGCGCCGCCCCTTGAACAAAGCTGTTCCTGCCCGCCCTTCATTCACTAGTCTCTCGAAGTGCGGCAGCCAGTCGTGCGCGACACTACCTCTGGGGGGACGGCCGCCATCGGCTGTCCGGTCGAGTGAAGCTCGACCTGCCGTTGCGTCGATCGGCACGTCCCCAGTCTTCAGCGAGATCGGTCCAGTTACGCTGAACCGGACAGCCGACGGCGGCCGCCCCCCCACAGGTAACCCGGCCTCGGGCAGAGCCACCAGCGTGTGCAGCACGTCATGCAATTCGTCCGCATCGCGCACGTCCGGCCAAGCCTCTTCGCGCACCTGCTGAATGGCTGCCGGCTCAAGTCCTCCGACTTCCTCGAGCAACGACTCCGGCAACATGCGCCGCATCTGGACAGCGCGCGCCCGCCGCTCCTCTAATGGAGCGTCGTCAAGAAATGCATAGGGATTTGCATTCAGAATCTCGTGCGAAAATTGCGATGGGATCGGAGTATCGACCGCGAGACAACGAATGCGTCCGTCGGCCAGCCCGCTCAGCAAACACTTCAGCCCTTCAACATCCATCGCCTCCGTGAGCACATCTTTCATCACTTCACCCACCAGCGGATGATCGGGGATCTTGCGCTCGCCTACGATATTTTCGAAGCACGCAGCCGCATCCGGAAACACCGAGGCCAGCAAATCGGCGGAGCGCATGCGTTGAATCTGCGGCGGGACTTTCTTGCCGTTCTGAAAACGCAACAGCGCCAGTGCACGGTTCGCATCCCAGCGCCAGCGCGTGGCGAAGATGGGAGAATCGAGGGCCGCCTGCTCCAGAATCGGCTGCACCGTTGCCGCTTGCAGAAAATTGAAAACGTCTGCGAGAGGAAAACTGTGCTGCTCGGCCAGCGCAATATTCAGACCGTTGTCGGTGGCTGCAGCTTGTAACTCAAAATTGAAGCCGACGCAGAAGCGCTTGCGCAGAGCCAGTCCCCAAGCCTTGTTGATGCGACCGCCGAACGGTGCGTGGATTACGAGTTGCATGCCGCCGCCTTCATCAAAAAAGCGTTCCGCAATCACCGTCGTCTGCGTAGGGACAGCGCCCAGAACTGCCCGGCCTTGCAGCACATATTCAATTGCCTGCTCCGCACCGGAATCATCCAGCCCGCACTCATCCTTTAGCCACGAAACTGCGGCCGCTACGTCGGGCTGCGTCGCCGAGAAACCTACCGGTGAAGTATGCGGCAGCATCTCGCTGATCTTTTGCCGCAGCGTTCCAATATGTTCTGAAAGTTCTTTCGTCCGCGCCGGAGCTTCGCCTCGCCAGAAAGGAACGCTGGGTGGCGCGCCGTGCGCATCCTGCACCAGCACTCGGCCGGCGTTGGTCTCGATCCGCCGGATCATCCACGACGTATTTCCCAGCAGCATGATGTCGCCGCGGTTGCTCTCTACGGCGAAGTCTTCATCCACTGTGCCTACGACAAGACCATCGGGTTCGGCCACCACGGCGTAAAGGGAGTTGTCCGGAATCGCTCCTCCGCTGGTGATAGCAGCCAGCCGGGCTCCGCGCCGGGCGCGCAGTTTGCCGTTCACGCGATCCCGATGCAGATAGGCGCCATAGCGCCCGCGGCGCGCCGCAATGCCCTCGGCCAACATCTCCAGAATCGAGTCGAAGGTCGCTCGCGTCAAATTGCGGTACGGATACGCGCGCCGCACCAGCGCAAACATCTCATCTTCGCCGCACTCTTCGGCGGAGCAGGCCGCCACAAGTTGCTGCGCCAGCACGTCCAGCGGCGATTCCGGAATCATCAGGCGATCCAGATCGCCCTGCCGAATGGCGCGCACCAACGCCGCGCACTCCAGCAAATCATCCCGCGTCGTCGCGAACAGCCGTCCCTTGGGAATTGCGCCGCGCCAGTGTCCGGAGCGTCCCACGCGCTGCAACGTGCACGCGATTGCGCGCGGAGAGTTAATTTGCACGACTAAGTCAACCGTGCCCACGTCGATTCCGAGTTCCAGCGACGCCGTTGCCACCAGCACCCGAACCTGGCCTTCTTTCAACTTCTTTTCCGCCGCAAGTCGGAGCTTGCGCGAAAGACTGCCGTGGTGCGCGGCGACATTGTCTTCTCCAATGCGCTCGCCGAGATGATGCGCAACCCGCTCCGCCATTCGACGAGTGTTCACAAACACCAGCGTAGAGCGGTGCTGCTCCACCAGCGACACAAGCCGGTGGTAGACCTCGTCCCACATCTCGTTCGACGCAACCGGACCGAGCGGCATGGGCGGGACTTCCACCGCCACATCGAGCTTGCGCCTGTGCCCGATATCCACAATCACTGGGTCGGGACGGCCACTGCCAGTCAAAAAGTGCGCAACCTGCTCGATGGGCTTCTGGGTCGCAGAGAGTCCGATACGTAACGGCGATTTGTAAGTGAGGGCCTCAAGCCTTTCCAATGACAGCGTCAAATGTGCGCCCCGCTTGTCATCGGCGACGGCATGAATTTCATCGACAATCAGGGTTTCCACATCGCGGAGAATTGCGCGGCTCTTGTCGGCCGTAAGCAAAATGTAAAGCGATTCCGGCGTAGTCACCAGAATGTGCGGCGGCCGCTTCAACATGGCCCGTCGCTCGTGCATCAGCGTGTCGCCGGTCCGCACGGCGGTGCGAATCTCCGGCATGAGCAGACCTTGCTCGCCCGCCATCGCGAGAATTTCTCCTAGCGGCACTTCGAGATTTTTCTGGATATCGTTGCCCAAAGCCTTGAGCGGCGAAACGTAGAGAACCTCGGTTCGATCCGTCAGATCGCCGGCCAAAGCTTTACGCACCAGGCGATCGATGCAAGCCAGGAATGCAGCGAACGTCTTTCCCGATCCGGTCGGCGCGGAGATGAGGGTGGCGTGCCCGGCTAGAATGTGCGGCCAGCCCTGTTCCTGGGGCTCCGTAGGCGTCCCAAAGCGCTGGACAAACCACTCGGAAACCAGAGGATGAGCCCAAGCGATTGAGGCAGGAAGGGACGGCATTGGGGTATTGTAGCGGGAAGTCGAAGTTTCGTAAATTATTCGCTCTGCCCTGCTGGCGTGGTGTTTGGTCAGTTTGGTCATGGACAGACTAGCAAATTATGTTGAGTAGTATGTCGGGTTTGAATTGGGGGGGGAAGTGTTTTACCACGACTGGCAGCTGCGGGGAAGGAACCGCTCGACGAACGATGGCGAGCTTTTTCCGATGAGCGATGTTCCGGTTGATCGGCCAAAAGTCATGAAAGCTGGCGAAATCAAGGCAGTACAGAAAATTCCTTACGGTGATGGTCTAGCGGCCTCTTTGGCTTCCCTTCAGAAAGCAGTCTTGGTTAGCGCCGACCATGACTTCGATAAGCTTGGACCACACTTTACGGTCCTGTGGATGGTGCGCTCGTGAACTGACCTCCGCCGCATGCGGGCAAAAAAAAAGCCCACCAGATGCTTGCTTGGGGCGTGCTCGGGTCAGCATCCGATGGGCTACCGTTTCTCCTTACTCACCCTGTTGTTTTCAGGAGTAGTTCCAACGATTAAACGCCAGAATCTCGAGAAGTTACGTCTAATTTTGTAAAACTTTGTAACTTTTCAGTTGATCGGTAACTATAGCTCCTCTTTACTTCGAAATCAGTTCGAAATTAGTTCGAAATCACCGGAGTGTCGGAGGCCATCAGTTGGGTGAAGCGAGGATTTTTTCTCAGCTGCGCAAATTCCACGTCTTTGTATACATTCTTCAGATCCTTATAGCCCGCCTCCCTGGCTCTCTTTAAGTATTCCAGAGATTGCTCCGAGAAGCCCATTTTGGCGTACAACTTCGCCACCGTGTAATCGTAACGGGCACGATCCTCAGGGCTGGGCAGCTGGGCCTGCACGCCGCCTCGTGAGGTGCGTTCAAAGACATCGGGATCCAGCTCCATCGCATGCTGGTAAGCAGCCACCGCAGGCTCGAAATCCCGCTTGGAGAAATACGCCGCGCCTAGATTATTGAAGAATGACGCGGAGCTATTATCTTCGGCAATCGCCTTCTGATACTGCTTGACCGCCGCGCCATATCTCTTGGTCTCGTAATAAATAACGCCCAGATTGTTGTAAGCGTCAGCGTAGCGACGGTCGGACCGGATGGCGCTTTCGAATGACTTTCGGGCCTCCTTGTAGCGCTGCATCATGAGTTCGGTGATGCCGATCTTGTTCAGCAAGCGGGCATCGCTTCCCTTCTTGTGCAACGCTGCATGGTAATAATCGAGAGCATCGAGATACAGTTTGTCAGCGCGCAAACTATCGGCTTGCCTTTCAAGATCCGCGGCGGTTGCGTCGACCGCCGGAGGATCGATCGCTCGCACCAAAGGAGGCGAGATCTGTACCTGTTCGGAATGCGTCACTTGTGCCAGAGCGGCAGTGGAAGAAATCAGAAGAACAACCAGGCAGGCCTTGCGGTAGGACATGCACACCCCCCAAAGCGACCACTTCCCACGAGCCCATTCTGCCACAGTTTTGAAAGGGCGGCGAAGAATTTTGTTAGCCGCATTCCGGATCAGTGCGGCGGAGTCTCGCCATTATCGGGAGGTTTGGCGGGTGCAGAAGACTTATCATCCTTGAAAATACCGGCCAGCTTGCCGAAAAAGCCCTTCTTTTTCTTCGGATCCTGGCCCTCCTGTCCGTTGGCAGGCTGCGGAGGAGGAGGAGGTAAGGCGTTCGGAGCGCCGCCGCCGAAGATCCGTGAGAACAGTCCCGCAACCCCACTCTGCTGATCGCAGGTTTCGCGAGGCTCGGTGCCGGTAACGAAGGCCGCCACATAATCGTCCGGACAGGTTGGCGTCGCAAGCCGGTTCGTGGCCTTGTCGAGTTGCACGTCCACCACTCCCGTGGGCTGCGCAAAAGACTTCATGTCGCTGTACGGCGGCAGCAAGGAGGCCTTCTTCATGAATTCCGTCCAGATGGGCGCCGCAGTCTGCGCTCCACTCAACCGCAGATCGCTGTAGTCGTCATAACCTACCCAAACAATACACAGCAAATTGGACGTATATCCCGCGAACCAACCGTCGTGGGAACTGCCGGTCTTACCAGCCGCCGGCAGTGTAAAACCGCGCAAGCGCACCGCCGTGTAACCGAGCCCGTTGTTGATCACGCCTTCCATCATGTTCGTCATGATGTATGAAATGCGAGGATCCAGCACCTGACGCTCGTCCGTTTTAAAGTTCGCAATCACATCCCCTTTGGCGTTGCGCACCGAGTTCACCAGCACCGGCGAAAGTCGCCCGCCATCGTTCGCAAAGGATGTATAAGCACCCGCCATATCCAGAGGAGTGGCATCGTATGATCCCAGTGCCATGGCTGGCGTAGCTTTCACCGATGTGATTCCCGCCGACTTCGCCAAATCCGCTACTTTGTCATAGCCCACTTCTTCCGCAACTTTTACCGTCGCGTTGTTCAGAGACATGGCAAGGGCATACCGCAGTGTCACGTCGCCGTGGTACTCCTCTTTGTAATTGCGCGGCTCATAAATTTGATCGCCATAGGCGAAGGTGGAAGGCGCATCCGTCACGGTCGAAGCCGGCGTAATCACGGTCGGGGAACCATCCAGCGCCGTATTCATCGCAGCCGCGTAAACGAATGGTTTGAAAATCGAGCCGGTGGGCCGCTTGGAAAGCACATGATTCAACTGGCTGATACCGTAATCCCGTCCTCCCACCAAAGCGAGCACGGCCCCGGTGTGCGGATCGAGCACCACCAGGGCAACTTGCGCTTGCGGACCGGGCAACACATGGGTCTCCACTTTTTTGCCAACCTTGGTTCGCTTGGTACGGAGTTTGATGACCTGCTCATCCACCAACTTGATTCCTGACTCCACAGCTTGTGCCGCTGCCTTCTGCAGGTCCGGATCGAGCGTCGTATAGATGCGGTACGACTCATCGTTCAGATCATGTTCGCTGAACTTATTGATCAGCGTGTCTCGCACCATGTCGACAAAGTAGGGAGCGTCGCTGGCCTCGACGTTGGGCGGCGCCAGTTTCAGCGGCGCGGCTTTGGCCTTCTCTGCCTGTTCCCGGGTGATGGCATGGGTTTCAACCATCGAATCCAGCACCAGGTTACGCCGCTCGAGCGCGCGCTCCGGATGGCGGTATGGCGACAGCCGGCTCGGTCCCTGAATAATTCCCGCTAGCAGCGCCGCCTCCGGCAACGTTATGTCTTTGAGGTCTTGGTTGAAATAAGCGCGGGACGCCTCGGCAAATCCGCTGATGGCAAACGATCCGCGCTGCCCCAGGTTCACCCAGTTTCCGTAGAACTCGAAAATCTGTTGCTTGCTGAACTTCTGCTCCAGTTCTTCGGCAATCAGCATCTCGGTCAGCTTCCGCCGCACGGTTTTTTCCGGAGTCAGGAAAAAGCCGCGAGAAAGCTGCATGGTGATTGTTGAACCACCCTGCTCGTGGCGTTGCCGGGTGAGATCGATCCAGACCGCCTCGAACATGCGTATGAAGTTGACGCCACCGTGCTCAAAAAAGCGGCGGTCTTCGATCGCCATCACCGCATCCACCATGACCTTGGGAATTTCGTTGTATTTCACGACTTGGCGTTTCGACCTCTGTCCCGAATCGAACAACGCCGTGACCAGCTGCGGTTCCAATTCGTAGGCGGAAAGATCGTTGCCCTTGCTGGTGATACGCTCGACCTCGCCATCGTGAATGGTGATGCGCGCTTCTTCTGCGCTGTGATAAGACTCCGGCCCCGGGGTAATCTCGATCCCCCCACTGATCAAATGAAAGCTGCCAAGGGGCGACTGGCCCTCGTGGTCGGAGTATCCGGCGCGCTCGAGTGCCGCGGCAATTTCTTTGGCGTTCGCCTTTTCGCCATCGTGCAGAGTGCGAGGAATGGCGTAGATCTTGGCTGAATTGGTGAAGACAGAAGTTCGAAAGCGCTGCGCGATAATCCGGTCATACTTGATGTAGAAGTAGGAGAAAGAGCCGCCGAGGGCGACAGCAGCAACCAGAAACACAACCAGCGCCGCTCGAACCACAGGGTCGCGCGGCAAACCGCGGCGCGTTTTACGACCCTTGTCTCCGGTTTTCGCAATCTTGATTTTGATAGCCACTATTTGACTCGCACGCCCGTCGAAATAACTCTCCCCGGGTCAGACGTTGGGCCGCAGGAAAAGGTTTCAACTGCAGGCGATTCCCTGCGGCGGTTCCTGTGTCTGCCGTCCCTGCGTGTTAACGCTCCGCCGATCTTGTAGGACCATTGTAACTCTGCGCTCTCCGACAAAAGAAAACCCGCAGTTATGCGGGTCTCGATTTGATCCATGAGAGGATGCGGGAGCAGAGAGGCACGATCGACCGCTAAGGCCGGTTACCGACACGCTACGGCGCGTCCGTCACCACCCAGAAGCCCTCGTTCGCCAGGGTCACGGGACTGATGGGCTGCGTTAGAATTCCGCCAGATCCCACATCCAGGACACCCAAGGTCGTCGTAGCCACCCCGGTATTTTCGTCGACCACGACACTATGGGGAAACAAGAACTGCCCACTCTGGTCGAATTGTGCCCAGGAACCGTCCGACAAGTTGCTGAAAGGGGATCCGCTGAGGGCAGTAAGCGCGCCGGTGCTCGAGCTCAACTGATAACCTTCAATGGGATTGAATCCGGTGTCTGTGGCATTGATGCTGAAGGAGTAGACCAGATTTCCGCCGCTATTCGGCTGAACCGCGATGGCGAAGGGCGAATAGGTGGTGGTGAAAGGCGAACCGGCCACCGGCGTGATTGCCCCCGCGCTGGTTCCGGACTGCGCAATGCTGAACACATACAAATGAGAATCGCCAGTATCGCTACTCGAAGTGCCGATCAGATAATTGCCTGACGGATCTCCTTGGACTTGCCACATGGGATAGGCAAACGGACTTCCTGGGACCGAGGTGAGAGAGCCCGAGCTGCTGATCGAAAAAGCCGCGACCTTCGAGCTGTTGGTTCCGCCGAGATCCTGGGTTACGTAAAGGTACTTCCCCAGCCCATCCGTCGCCAGGTTGCCCGGAAAAAGGGGAATGGGAAACGGTGACCCGCTGACCGCCGTTAACACCCCACCGCTGCCAATCTGATATACGTAGACCACCTGCCCGCTGGTGTTCTCCACGAACAGCAATGTGCCTGCTGGATTCGTGATCATGCTCTGTGTCCCACCCTCCACGCTGCCGACCAGATAAGGCGCGGCGAACGGGCTACCAGTTATCGAAGTCAGACCTCCCCCGGAGCCAATCGTCCAGCCAAAGATCTGGCCCGTTACGGCAAATGCAGTGTACAAAAACTGTGTCTGTGCAACCACCATCCCAGCTCCCCCTTGGTTTGGCGGAATGGTCGGCCCGGTATAGCTGGTCGTGGCTTGGAAGGTGTTGACGGTCGTGTTCAGGGTATAGCTATCGATCGTCCCTGCTTGGTCCACGGCAAAAGCAAACGCAGCGGTGGCGTTGCCGCTGGTGCCGCCGCCACCGAGGCCAGCTCCCGATGAGGTGCAACTCGAAGAACCAAAGTTGGCGCCGCTGGGACAATTGTAATGATCGCAACCGGCTAGGCCCATCATGGCCACCGCCGCGATCAGCATTGGGACTACTCGCACTCGCATCGTCATGAACCCCTCCGACTCAGCTTCACTCGGCCGCGTCGCGCAATCTTCGAAACACTCCAATTTGACTTAGCCTGAAATCAGAACTCGCCGCTGGACATGAGCTGGCTTTGTCCCCTCGACGGACTCTCACTCGTTGGCGATCTTAGGGGGAAGGTAACGTGATGGCAAGGTTACGAATGTCACTCGCACACTCGACCGGTTAGGCTTGGTCACGGCCGGAAATCGGGCGCCCGAAAAGCGCTTCGAGGCTTGCAAATGAAATCAAGTTTGTGGAGAAGATCCCTTCGAGGCCTGGCCATCGCAGTTCAGAAACCTTTGTTTCCGCTGGTCGGATTGAAGTGCATATCGAAGGAGTAGCCGGGCAGGCTGATCGTGACAGAATAATCGGCTGCCACGTAAATCGCGGAAAGACCAGGAGTATTGATGCGCTGCACGGTTACTTGCTTGGCTTCGACGGGCAGATCATGTTCTTTGGCCTTGCGGAGTACATCCTCGCGAACGTCATCATCCGTCTTCTGTGAGTTGCCGTCCATCATGGAGACGGTCTTCAGGTCGTCCGAGAAACTATAGTTGGCCAGCATGGGGGGAAGGATTTGGAACAGCCCCACCACCACGGCCGCGATCGCGAGAAATCCGATGCAAGCTTTGATGACTCCCATGGTCTGAAAACCCGCCGCGAAACCACGGCGCAGTTTCAGGCCCCGGTTCGCAGCACCCCTCTACAATGTTCCACAACCGCCGAGATCGTAACATCGCGGACTTCGTGAGTCGAGCGCAGAACGACTTCCACGGTACCTTCGGTAACCTTCTTTCCGACCGTGATTCTACAAGGGATACCCACTAAATCTGCGTCCTTGAACTTAACTCCGGGCCGCTCGTCGCGATCATCAAGAATTATGTCGAAGCCGGCCTCCTCGAGTCGGCCTGCGATGTCCGTGGCAGCCTTCAGGACACTCTCGTCCTTCACATTGACCGGAGTGACCACGATCTCAAACGGCGCAATCGATGGCGGCAACCAAAACCCATTTTCATCGTTGCTCTGCTCCACCGCTGCGCTCAGAATTCGCTCGATCCCGATGCCGTAGCAGCCCATAATCGGCGTGACTTCTTTACCATTCTTGTCGAGAACCCGCGCTCCCATGGACTCGGAGTAGCGATAGCCGAGCTTGAAGATGTGACCAATCTCTACCGCCGTATCGATACGCAGCGCCTTCCCGCAATTCGGACAAGCTTCGCCCTCCGTAACCGCACGTAAATCGACGTAGGCGGTGGGATGAAACTGCTTCCCTGGCGTCAGATTCTTTACGTGGTACTCCTCTTTGTTCGCACCCGCGATCAGATTGGTACGGCCTTCGAGCGCCTTGTCTGCCAGGAGAACCGGGAGGTGCGCATCCTGGTTTAAGTCTTTCGCCCACTCAATCCCCGTCGGTCCCAAGTAACCCGCCGGAGACTTGAACAGCGCTTTGATCTCACCTTCTTCCATGGGCCGCGTTGCCACGGCGACGGCGCCATTCAGCTTGGCCTCGTTCAACTGATGATCGCCGCGCATCAGCACCACGATCGGCCGCGCCTTTGTCTTGCCAGTCTTCTCATCCTTGTTTTCCGCCATTAACGCGAGCGTCTTGATCTTGTTTTTCGGTGAGACTCCCAAAAACCGCGCCACATCTTCGATCGTCTTCTGCCCCGGCGTGTGCACCTCGAGCGGACTCCCGTCGCCCTCCGATGCGAGATCGGAGACAGGCTCCAGCTTCGACCTGGCTTTTTCCATGTTCGCCGCGTAGTTGCAGCCATCGCAGCTCACAATTTGATCTTCCCCAGCCGGCGTCCGCACCATGAATTCATGCGATTCTTTGCCGCCCATCGCCCCCGAATCCGCCTCCACCACCATGTATTTCAAACCGCAACGGTCAAAGATGCGGCAGTAGGTGTCGTAATGTTTCTTGTAGGAAACGTCCAGACCAGCCGCGTCGATGTCGAACGAGTACGCATCCTTCATCATGAACTGCCGCACCCGCAGCAAGCCCGACTTTGGCCGCGGCTCATCCCGAAACTTCGGAGCGATCTGGTACCAGATCTGCGGCAGCTGCTTGTAGCTGCGCAGCTCTTTGCGCGCGATGTCGGTCATCACCTCTTCTTCCGTCATGCCCAAACACATGTCGGCGCCCTTCCGGTCTTTCAGCCGAAACAAATTGTCGCCCATCAAAGCCCAGCGCCCGCTCGCCTCCCAAATCTCCCGCGGATGCAGCACCGGCAGAAAAAACTCCTGCCCGATCCGGTCCATCTCTTGCCGGACGATCGCCATGATCTTGTTGAACGACCGGTTGCCTAGGAAAAGATAAGAGTAAACTCCCGCTGCCAGTTGCCGGATATACCCAGACCGCACCAGAAACTTGTGGCTGGCCACTTCGGCATCCGCCGGAGCTTCGCGCAATGTAGGAATAAACAGTTCTGACCAACGATGCATAGTATGAGTTCTCGATGGAAAACGGAATTGATGATTGTAAATGATTGCAGCTCCCGCTCTCGGTGGAGATCGGGAGAAGCGGTTGCGGGCTTCGCCCGCCGGACAGCCGAGGGCGGCTGTCCCCACATCGGCCTTGCACCCTAACCTGCCAGCTGCTTCAAAATTTCTTTCCCCAGCTTCTGCGTCTCGCCGAAGAATTTCTGATACTCGAGAAACAGCCGGTTCAGTTCCAGCGACTTGTCAGCATTGAGTTTCTTGCGCAGCATCATGTCGCGCACATGCACCGGGTTTGGCAGGGTGGCATCTTCCGTCAATTCTTCCAGAGCAGTCTTAGGATCGTAGTGATACATGCAACCATTGTAGCGCCCGCCGTCTCGGCGCTACACCAACTCAGTGCTCCACAGATCATGCAGGTGCACAATTCCTTCCAGCTTTCCGCCATCGTCGACCACCATCAGAGAGGTAATCTTCTTCTCCTCCATCAAAGCCAGTGCAGTCGCAGCGAATTCTCCGGCCGCAATCGTTCGCGGATTTTTCGTCATCGCTTCACCGGCCGCCAGATCCAACCCATCTTTCCCACGCTTTTCCAGAAGTCGCCGGAGATCTCCATCACTGATTATGCCCACCAGCCTCTCGTTCTCCACCACGGCCGTCACGCCCAGCTTCTTGCGGGACATTTCATAGATCACTTCCGGCATCTTGGTCTGGGGCGGGACGCATGGCAGGGCATCGCCGGTGTGCATCAAGGACTCCACTCGCGCCAACCTCTTGCCTAACTTCCCCCCAGGGTGCAAGTTAGCGAAATCCTCTTCCTTGAACCCGCGCTTCTCACTGAGAGTGACCGCCAACGCATCGCCCAGCGCCAGCATCGTCGTTGTCGAGGCCGTCGGCGCCAGACCCAACGAGCATGCCTCCCCCGCGATCGAACAATCAAGCGTTACATCGGCCGCCGAAGCCAAACTGGACCCTCGTACGGAAGATGCTCGTGGGGCGCGGGCGCCCTCGCCCAGGGATTTATCAAAAATCGCATCTCCGGTCATGGCAATCAGCCGAACTTGCAACCGCTTGATCGTCGCCAGCAAGGCCAATATCTCCTCCGTCTCACCGCTAGCCGAAAGCGCCAACACGACGTCTCCGCGCACGACCATCCCCAAATCCCCGTGCAACGCATCCACCGGATGCAGATACAAAGCAGGCGTTCCCGTGGAACTCAGCGTCGCGGCAATCTTGCGCGCAATCAGCCCGCTCTTCCCCATCCCCGTCACGACCACGCGTCCCGTACAGCAAAACAGCAGGTCCACGGCCCGTTGAAACGCTCCTGCCATCGGCCCGGCAATGCGGTCTGCCAGCGCGTGCAGCGCCCCCGCCTCGATGCGCACCACGTTCTCGCCAATGTTTTTCATGCCCTGAAAGTTGCGAAGAGGATGGTAGCACGCCGCTCAATCTGCCACCCGCGTGCTAGAAATGGTCCTCGATTCCCCGCGGCTGCACCGTTTTCTGCCCAAGGACGGCGAGCCCTTTGGCCTGGATCGCGCGGTCCCATGGCCCCGCCTGCCAATTGTCTCGCGTCTTTGCGGGATGCCTCCACGGAGGCAGTGTCACCATCAGATTTCGCGCTGTCGAGTGCACGTACGGTTCGTACATGGATCGCAGCTTCGTCAGCTTCTGCCGCGCTTCTTCCGTGCTCCGCAATTTCAATCCTGCGGCTGCCAGCGCATCCCGCAGGGTATTGAAGTCCTCGTCGGTCAGCCGTTCCGGAGCCTGCGGATCGTAACGTGCATTCACCACTTGCGCCAGATCGACAGCCGCATGACGCGCCATGGCAAAGGTCAACCGGGCTTGACCGGGATGGAGGCCTTCAATTCCAGTGATCACCAGCGAGGTTACGTCCAGCATGGTCATCAGCGCTCCCAGCCACGACTGGTTACTGTGCTGCGAACGAAAGAAACTCAGGACTGGATAAGAAAGGCCGCTCTCCAGCAATTCCCCGGCCCAGCGCTCCCAATCGCGCAACACTTCGTCCAGAACGCTTTGGTCGATGGACGGATTCTCCGAAGTTCCCGCCAGCCGCACCAGCAATTCAGCGGCAGTCGGCGGGGATCCCGCGCGCGCATCGAGCATCGAAATCTGAATCTCCCGACGTGAAAAGGATCCGTAAACCACTGGCAAGTAGCCGATCACCACCCCCAGAAAGGCGAAGCCCATTCCCGCCTCGAACACGGACAAGACTCGAGCCGCAGGCGAAGTTGGGACAATATCGCCATACCCCAGGGTGAAGAATGTTTCGCCGCTGTGATAAAGAATTCTGGCAAACGTGATCGGCTCGTTGCCCAGTTGCTCGTGTCCCCCAAAGCCGTATTGCAGGAAAGCAAAACCAAGAATGAGGCCCACGGCCCAGAAGGCCAGCAACATGATGAGAGATAGCGGTCCGAAATATCCCAGGAAGCTTTGTTGTCGGGAAGCCGTCCGGATGTGGCCAGCAATCTTGGTCCATGGAATCCAGGTTCGACGGTAGAACCAGGCCGTCAGCTTGAACTGGCGCGTGACGCGACGAGGCAGCACCACAGTCTCGAAAGCATCGAGCAGCACCACGCTGATGATCACGACGCCGGAAATGACCGCGGGAATGGTTGCGTGCAGGCTCATGCCGGACTCTCAATTGAAATCTTGATGCGGAGGGAAGGGTATCAGATTCGATTTCCGGGTGCGGCCTCCGGTCGCGAACGCATAGGACTTTTCCGGCTGCTCCTACTGCGGCTTGGATCCCTGCGGCGGGGTCTCGCCCGGCGGGGGAGTTGCCGGAGTCGTGGTTGTCGGTTTCTTCGCTACTGGCTTCTTCTTGGCGACCGGCTTCTTCACCGGCTCGTTATCGTCGATTACGACTTTTTTCGGGGGAGCGGCCGGAATCGCGGCCTGCGCCGTCTTCAGGTCCGTGCGCAAGCGCACGATCTCCTGCTCCTTGGAGGTCGCCAAATTGTTCACGCGCTCTGCCAACTGCCTGCGCGAGCCCTCAAAACTGTTCAGGTCATTGGACAGCGCCTGAAAATCATCTTTCGGCCCGAACGCTCCCACCGATTCCGCCACGCCGCTCATGACGTCGTAGAGCGCATCCAGATTGCGGTAGAGCTTGAAGGTCGCCGGCACGTCCTCCGGCGCATTGCGCAGTTGAGCAATCATCTCCGGCAAGGCGTTTTGCAGATTTCGCTGCACAGATTCCACATCACTCAGCGACTGTTTTTTCGAAGACGAATCCGTCTTCCATCGCTCAATGCGCAGTTTCGCCAGATCCTCTCGCGTCGTCTTCGACGTCGCCTCCAGCTGCGCCAGCAATCCATTCAGTTGCGTCACCGAAGCATAAGAGACCGGGCCGCCTTGCGTCGATTGACCGGACGCACTGTTGGCCGCGGAATATTCGGGATTCGCCTGCTCCGTGGCGGAGTCGGGCGCGCCAGCGGTCTGACCGAAAACTGTCGCAGTCCACAGGAGTGAATAAAGTCCGAGACGACCGGGGAGGAATTTAGCTTTCATGAGTTGAAAAATCATGGACTGCAAACCAGCGGCACAATCCGTGCATCAGGATATCGATAAGCCGAGGATACTACAAGCCGCACACGCGATTGAACTTCCTTACAGGAACAGTTACCCCTAGAATCTTGCTTATGGAACGCAAGGTATTCTGGATGGTCTTCATGGTGCTCGGGCTGCTTGCGGATTTTCTGCTCCCCATCTGGTGGGGCCTGGCAGCGACCATCCCCATCGCCTTCATCTCATGGTGGGTCGCTTACCGCAGCGATTGGTTCTGAAACTTAAATGAGGACCGAATCCGTCACGTCGTGGTGCCCGTCTGCGTCATTGTGAAGGTGCCGGATACGTCGTTGCACCCGGCGCCGCCTGTCATCGTCCAATTCCCGATGACTGAGCCGTCGGTAAGTGGCGTATTAGTGTTGGGGTTAAAGGTTCCCGTGACCGAAGTGCTGGTGAGGGTGAGTGTGTTGCCTCCCGAGACAACCGTGAACGAAAACGTACCGGTTACCTGGTCCGCTGCGTTATAAGTCACGTCTAAGGTCCCAGTCGGTGTGGTGGTCACAGTTACAGGAAAACAGCCCCCGTCGATCTGGGTCAAAAATTGAAAATTGGAAACGCTCAGCGCCCCGTTGCCGCCCACTGAAAATTGCGTGATAAAGCTAAGTCCGGAGGCTGGACCGATTCCCCCGAGCAACTCCGCTTGCCAGCCACCGCTCGCTGCGGCCTGGACCGACGGCGAACTGCTGCATCCGTTCAGCATGAGCGCGAGCAGCAAGAAAACTGCAACTTCCTTCATGAATTATCCTTGGCTCGATTCGCCATCCCAAGATTCGAAATCTAGCGCCGAATTTCTATTGCAAGATTACAGAGATGCGCCCTGACCGGTCAATGGATGTAACGCTTATGCTTTGCCGGCCGCCATCGAGGACCTCGACTTGCAACCACTATTTGATGTAGCAGCCGGAGACCCTCCATTTTCCATCTTGATCCATCATCGGAGTCACGGTCTCGATTGCCGACCGCTTATGCTCGAAGCTGCTCTCGTATTGGATCACGACGTATTCGCCATCCGGTGCGCCCGACAGCGTCTTCGTATACCTCGCGCTCACCTTCTTGCGGGTCAGCACTTTGCCCAACGGATCGCGGCTCGCCCGCAGCGCGCTCTTCCACTGCTCCTCGGTAACGGCGGCCTTGAAAATCGACGCGGCCTCCTCCCAACTCTGCGCGGAGTTACCAGAATCGACCAGCGCCAGCCACGACTCCGCGGACTGTTCCGCAAGCTCCTCAGGCTTTTGCTGCGCCCGAACCCATGGGCATAACGCCCACAGCATCAGCAGGGAAAGGCCTGTCACCCGTTTGAATTTTGACTGACGGATTCTCAGGTTCATTGCGACGTTCCTTTCACTGGGCTTACGCCCCACGCTTTTGTTTCAACTCCGCCAGCAGATGCTCAATCCGATCTTCTTTCTCCAGCGCGGCCAGCCGATCTTCCATGTTGTCTCCGGCGATCTCCGACTTGGCTTCGCTCACCGCCTCTGAATGCGCCACTTTACGTTTCATGCGGTCGAAGGCTGCGGCTTTCGAGCCGTCACCCATGGCGAGGCGAGCATCGCTGGCCTTGCCCACGGCGCGAGTACGACGATGCTGCGCAATCAATAGATCGGCTTTGGCCTGCGCCTCGGTGAGCTTCTGCTGCAGTTGTCGCAGCGCGAATTTTAGATTCTCCACTTGCGCTTTCTGGTCGGCTACCTGTTGCGCAAAGCTCTCGCTCAGGTCGCGGTAACTTTCCACTCGCTGCAACGAAGCGCGCGCCAAGTCATCCTGTTTCTTGTCCACCGACAATTCGGCCTTGTGCATCCACTCTGCCACTTTCTCTTCGTTCTCTTTCTTCTTCTTTTCCAGCAGATGCTGATCTGCGATAGCGATCGCCACCTGCGTCTTCACCTGCAACAGTTGATTCTGCATATCGAGAATTACCTGCTTGATCATCTTTTCCGGCTCCTCGGCTTTGTCGATCAAGTCGTTGAGGTTTGCGCGGACTAATGTGGAAACACGCTCTAGTAGTGCCATGATGGACTCCTTTTCTCTTGAACTTCTAGCTTCTTGCTCTTCGTTCCTGACTTCGTTTTGCCGCTTGGCAGTTCGCGCACGTTGTCCGCCGCAATGTGCTGCCGATGGCCATGCCGATTGCCACACCCAGCCCCAGCCACACCGCGACGTGTCCCGCCATCACTCCAAGCGCCGTGCCCAGCGCAGCGCCCAACGCAATTCCCAAACCCATTCCTTTCGATTTCGTGTTCATCGTCGCTACTCCAACTTCTTCGCCTGGCTGCGCTCGGTGGGGCAGCCCCTTCGACTTTGCCCTGGGCCGAGGCGGCTGTCTCCACACGAGCCATGGAGACCCCTTACTTCGTCGCATCCACCACCGGCGGCTTCGGCGTAGGGTCCCCCAACGGCCGCACCTTGCCCAGCAACTCCGCGAGCGGCATGCCTGAAAGCGTCTCGAACAAAGCCGGCACCTGCGCCGCCATCTTCGCAATGTCTCCCGTGATTTTGTTCATCCCGGAGGCATCGCCGTTTCCCGTGGAGACGATGGTGATCTTGTCCACGTTCGCCAGCGGACTGGCGAGCGCCTTCACCACTTCTGGCATACAACTAAACAGCCGGTCGATCACCGCTGCCTGGTTGTACTCCTGATAGGCCTCGGCTTTCACGTTCATCGCCTTGGCTTCGGATTCGCCTTTCTTGAAAATGATTTCGGCCTCCGCTTCGCCTTGTGCGCGTATCGATGAGGCGTGTCCTTCGGCTTCCGCGATCAAACGCTGCTTTTCGGCTGCCGCCAGCGTCTCGATCCGCTGACGCTCGATCTCCGCTCCCTTCAACACGGTTGCAATCAATTCTTTCTCGCGGCGATTGATTTCCGCCTCCTGCACTTTGACCTGCTGCTCCTTCTCGATCTGCTGCACCTTGACCTGCTCGGCGATCACCTGCTGTTGCATGATGTTGGTCTGGATGTCATAGGCCTTGTCGGCTTGCGCCTGCTGGCGCTTGGTGACTTCCAAAAATTGCGCCTTCTTCACCTCAAGATCGCGCTGCGATTCCGCCTGCTTCGCGAGAGACAACGTTTCCGCCAGCACGCGTTCCTGGTCTGCCTGCGCCTTGGCCACGGCCGCTTCCCGTTGCGCCAAGGCACGTTTGATCGCCGTGTCCCGGTCCGCTTCCGCGGTGGCCACGTCTGCATCGCGTTTGATGCGCGCCACGTCCGGCTTGCCCATGTTGGTGATGTACTCGTTCTTATCTCGAACTTCTTTGATGGTGAACGAAATTACCTCGAGCCCCATCTTGTTCATATCTTCGGCGCAAGTACCGCGCATGCGGTCGGAGACCATCTCCGGCTGCTTCACGATCTCCTCCACCGTCAACTGCCCGATGATGCCGCGCAAATGCCCTTCCATCACCAACCGGATGAGCCCCTCGCGCTCCTGGTCGCTTTTGGTCAGGAATTGTTCTGCCGCAGTTAACACCGACTCGCGGTCCGACTTCACTTTGATCTGGGCGACAGCTTCGACAGTCACCGCTACGCCTTGCTTGGTGTAAAGGTCCTGCTGCGGCGCTACGTCGAACGACATCAACTCGAGCGACAGGTCCTTGCACACTTGCACCATGGGAAACACCAGCGTGCCGTGCCCCTGCACCACCCGCGTGCCGCCAAAGCCATACACGATGAGTGCCTCGTGTGGTCCCGCTTTGCGGTAGAGCCTGGCCAACATGCTCGTCAGGAACATAATGGCCATCACTCCCAGCCCGATAATGATCCACATCTCAACCATGCGTGACATCTCGAACATAACGCCTCCTGTTACAAATGCGGTTGAAGAACCGTTCGCGTGACCTGATCCGCGCGGAGGTTGCCGGCGCGCATTCTGTATGCCGCGCCTGCCGGTCGCGGTGCAGGTTGTACTCCCCGATTGAGTTGCTCCCGTACCATCCAAAACCTAGCGCCCCATAGAACGCGATCAGCACCGGCCATGAGGACCGTGGGTTCAAGGCCTGCACGACATAGGCGGCGACTGTGCACAGGGTCAGCATGAAAGTGATAAGGTCAAGAGCCAAGAGCAGCGAACCTTCTTTTGTAGTCCGGCCGTTCGATTGCCAGTTAGCGTTGAAGTGCACTGCCATGCGTGCGGGCAATCGATCCCAGGCGTGCCAGTAATTCAGCGCCGTGGCCGGCAGCGCCCGCCATCCCAGCCAAATCGCCGCTTGGTACCAGTCCCGATTCATAAAGTATCGCTCCAGGTGACCCTCCATCACAGCAACCGCTACTCGTCCCCTGACATTTCGCTCCACAAGCGAACGTACGCGATTCCCTTTTCGTAGCGCGTGACCACCACCTCGGTTCCCTTCTCGATGGCGCTAGCGCCATCGCTGCGCGCGCCGCACACACGACGCGTTCCCATCTGCGCGTAGACCATCTCCCCCGTCCCCCCCACGCGGATCGCGCTGGAGATTCGACCCAGCACTCCCACCATTTCATAATCGGCAGCATCCATATTCTCGTCGTACGACATCAGCACCTTGCTAAGGAAGAGAAATACCATGCCTCCACCCAGCAGCCCACTGGCGATTGAAGCCAGCAAGCCGAAGCCGACCCACAGTCCGGAGTAACGCGTGAGCAGATAGCCGCTCCCGCCAAACCACGCCAGGAACGCCGCGAGTGTAGGAAGGTTCAATGGCGAAACTCCAGCGCTCTGCGTTCTTACGTCCACCCCGCCTGTCCCGGCTTGGGCATGGCCGGCAGCATGTCCCGCCGATACCGTGGTCGACGGCAGGGGAGCGCCACTTACGTGGCCGTGGAAATGAGGCATATGCAACCGGCCAAATCGCGCGCCTCCCAGCACGAACGAAAAGAAACTGAAGCAGAAGCCGACCGCGAAACAAATCAGATAAAAATCCGCCCAGGTCATGAGTTGGTTCATCGGATTCGCCTCCCTTCCGTACTCGGCACAGGTCCCCGTTCTTGGCCGGGAAAACCCCGACGATGGTTGCGGTGATCTCGGCTCACCATCGCTTCCGGGCGCAACGCCTCCAGCAGGCGTTCGGCCAGCCCGGGAGTCTCGAGAATCGCACCCAGCAACAGCAGACAGCGGCGCGTATCCTTTTCGTGGGCCGCCTGGATCAGCACCTCGCTCACTTCGGGGTCGCTCACAAATCGCTCCGACCCTTGCAGCAGCCAAACATCAAGCTGCCCCTCGGTAGTGCGCAAGTCAGAAGTCAGTTCCGTGTGATAGCCCTCCGGGTCATCCACCAAAAACCCCGGGTGCACCTTGAAGAACCTTGCCAACAGCGCCCGCGACGACTGGGTCATATGCGGCCGTGCCCCGCTTTCGATCTGCGACAGATACGACTGGCTGATGCTCTTGCGCAGTTCCTGACGCACCGCCTTCACCAGTTCCTGTTGCGTCATCGGACGCCCCAGGCCGCGCAGCGAACCTTCCACTTCGCGCAAGTAACGGATTTTCTCGCCCAAGTTCATATTCCAAATCGAGATATTTATATTGCAATATGCGATACGTGTCAAGAAATGTATAAACCGTGTTTTGAAGGGGTTATGTCAGGTTAGAGTCCCACCTCGATGCGGGATCGAGGATCGAGGTAGTCTCGCAGCGCGTCGCCGATGAAGTTGAAGGACAGCACGGCGAGCATCACCGCAAGCGCCGGAAAAAGCACCAGGTGAGGCGCATCGAACAAGTGCGCGCGGCCATCATTGAGCATGGCCCCCCAGCTGGCCGTCGGCGGCGGCACGCCGAGACCCAGAAAACTCATGGTCGCTTCAGCGAGAATGGCTCCCGCCATGCCGATCGCGGCCTGCACGACTACGGGCTGAATGATGTTGGGCAAGAGGTGGCGCACGATGATGCGAAGGTCGCTGGCGCCAAGGGCGCGGGCCGCTTCGACGAACTCGCGCTCCCGCGCCGCAAGGACTTGTCCACGGACGAGACGCGCGTACCCGACCCATCCCCCGAGCGAGAGCGCAAAGACAAGATTGAAAATTCCGGGACCACGAAATGCGACGAACGCGATCGCCAGGAGAATTCCGGGGAACGATAAGAATGCATTCATCAGAACAACATTCACGAAGCGGTCGATGCCTCCGCCGTAGTAGCCGGCGATGGAACCAATGATTAGGCCAAGAGTGAGCGAAGCGAGCACAACGCAGGTTCCGACGAGCATGGAAACGCGGGCGCCGTAAATCATGCGGGAGAAAATGTCGCGGCCGAGTTCGTCGGTGCCAAACCAGTGGGCACGGGAGGGAGCACCAAGGCGCGCCGGAAGGTTGATGGATGCTGGATCCTGCGGCGCGATCCACGGAGCGAACAGCGCGAAGATTACGAAGACGATGACCAGAACGACGCCGGTGGCCGCCAGCGGACTGTGACCTACACTTCCGGCAGCCCGGCGGCGGAACGAGATGGCAGCGGTGATAATGTTCCCATCTTACAGGCAGATGGAACACTCTCGCGATAAATAGAAAATCCTTTCGCGGCTGCTCGCGGCTTGACCAACTTTGGTTTGCCGAGCGCGGGCGGTTGACCGACGGAGGGAGGGCGCAACCGCAGCGGAATAACACCGGAAACACTCGAACTGCACGAGCCGGTCGAGTTTGTATTTCGCGGTAAACCCCGAGCCGGTTCCCGGCTTGTGTTCTCCTCCCCGTCGCTTGAGGTTGTTGGTGACGCCCGTACCCGAGGTCTTCGACGGTTCGTCATGATGTGGACAAAGTACATAGGTTGGGCGGTGCCGCGAGCATTCTACTGTCTGATCCTCGGGTTCGCCACGGAGTACAGAACATCCGTCAGGAAATTTACGGCGACATAAGTCAACCCGATTGCCAGGATGCAGCCTTGCACCAAGTAGTAATCACGGTTCGAAATGGCTTGGATGGTCAGGCGCCCGATGCCAGGCCAGGAGAAAATGGTTTCGGTGACGATCGCGCCGGCTAGGAGGGCCCCGAACTGCAGGCCGAGTACGGTGATGATGGGGATCATGGCGTTGCGCAGGGCATGGCGGTAGACGACGGTGCGCTCGGGCAGGCCTTTGGCGCGGGCGGTGCGGATGTAGTCCTGGCTTAGCTCTTCGAGCATGGAGGTGCGCACCATGCGGGTAAGGATGGCGGCGAGCGCTCCGCCCATGGTGACGGCTGGCAGGATGAGGTTGACAAAGGAGCCGGCGCCAGAGACGGGGAGCCATCCGAGCTTGATGGCGAACAGAAGAATCAGGATTGGGCCCAAAGCGAAGTTGGGGAAGGACAGGCCAAAGAGGCTGACTACGCTGAGGAGGCGGTCGTCCCAGCGGTTGCGGCGCTGGGCGGAGCGCACGCCGGCGGGGATCGACAGGATGATGGCGACGAAAAGCGATGCCAGCGTGAGCTGCAGGGTGTAGGGATAGCGCTGGGCGAGAAGGCGCGTGACGCTTTGATTGTAACGGAATGATGGGCCGAGGTCGCCGTGGAGGACGCCTTTCCAGTAATGGAGGTACTGCTCGCCCAGCGGGGCGTCGAGGCCGTAAGCATGGCGCGTGGCCTGGATATCTGACGGTGGCGCGCCTTCGCCGAGCATTTGCTGGATGGGGTCCCCGGGGACGAGATGGATGAGCAGGAAGACCAGGGAGACCACCAGCCAGATTACTGGGAGGATGTAGAGCACGCGTTGGAGAAGGGCTTTGGCCATTGGGCTTCTGGCTTCAGTTTGGCTTGGCCAACGTCATTCTAGCGCAGTGTGAATACCCAGGCGTAGTTGATCGTCGTTATTCGCGGGCACCCTAACTCCCAGGAGTTTTGCGGCGACGCCGGTTGCGTGGGTCCTTCGGCCGGCAAAGAACGCGGACCTCAGAATGACCAAGCTCTTATTTTAATCTCCGCTCTGCTTTGCCGATTCTGCTTTGGCCTCGAGACTTTCCAGTTTCTCGATTTTCACTCTTGCGATGCGGTGGCCTTCCATCTCTTCGACTGTGTAACGATGGCCTTCGAACTCGAAGGAGTCACCGAGGGAGGGGATGCGTTGCAGGCGGGCCAGGACGAATCCGGCGAGGGTCTCGAAACCAGCATCACGCGGCAAAAGCAGGCCGTGCTGAGTTTCGAGATCGCGGATGTTGACCGCGCCTTCGAGAACCAGAATCGATTCGTCGGCTAAAGCGGGTTCGGGCAGGGAGACGTCGAACTCATCTTCGATGTCGCCGACGAGTTGTTCAAGAATATCCTCGACCGTGATCACGCCCGCAGTTGAGCCAAACTCGTCGACGACGACAGCGAGATGCCGGCGACGCTGCTTGAATTCATCCAGCAACTCGGAGAGGACTTTGGTTTCAGGCACGACGAGGACGTCGTACATGATCTGGCCGATTTGGGTACGGGAGATTCGCGAGGCCAGGGGCTGGCCCAGATTGACCAGGCGGAGCCTCACCCAGCGAATGAGTTCCTTATAGTAAAGGACGCCGACGATGTGCTCCGGGCCGCGCTGGGGGTCGTACACAGGGATGCGCGAGTGCTGGCCTTCGACTACACGGTTCAGGGCGTCGTCAAGGGTGAGGTCGGAGGGCAAAGAAAAAATATCGGGACGCGCCACCATGACTTCGCGAACGGTGATGCTGTCGAGTTCGATGGCGTTGTGGATCATTTCCTCCTGCGACTCGGGAATCTGACCGAATTGGCGGCTGGCGGTGACGATGAGTTTGAGTTCGTCGGGCGAATGAACGGCGCCCCCACGGCGAGTGTCGCGCGTGCCGAAAAGCCGCAATACCAAGCCGCCGGAGCGCCGCATGAAAAAAAGCAAAGGGCGCGTAATGGTGAGAAAGGCCTCCATGGGCGCGGCCACGGCGAGTGCAATCTGCTCGGCGCGCTGGAGGGCGAGAGTCTTGGGAACGAGTTCTCCGAGGAGGACATGGAGGTAGGTAATCAGGCTGAAGGCGATCACGATGGCGATGCCGTGAGCGTAGACGGCCGCGTGGGGAACCTGGTGAACGAAGCGAAGCGCTTCCACCAGGCGAGCGACCATGGGTTCACCGATCCAGCCCAGGGTCAGGCTGACCATGGTGATGCCCACCTGCACTCCGTTCACGACTTCATCAAGATGCTGGTGAAGGCGCTGGACGGTGCGGGCGCCGATTCGGCCCGAGGATATGAGCTGCTGGATTCTTGTGTCGCGAACGCTGACCAGGGAGAATTCCGCAGCCGCAAAAAACGCGTTGGCCGCCACCAGGAGAAGGATCAGAAGCACCCGGAGCAGCACAAAGGCGATCATGGATGGGTCATTCTAGCACCGCAAATCCCAGGAAAGTGCTGGATTTTCTCCCGAATCACCAACTTAAATCAGCCGCGAACCGCGCTGCGTCCTGAAAATCGGCCCTCCATGCGCTACCCTTTGGGGATCTGGAAGGTCTAAACGAGAGAGTGGACAAATCAGGGAGCGGTCGGCTGTCCGGCGAATCAGGAAGATCTTTGGAACTAATCCCATGCGCGGCGCGTAACTCTAAGCAGAGCGCGGGCGGGCTTCATTGCGGGCTCTTATCAGGAGGCAATCGTGAACGGAAACGGAAATAATAAAAAGAAGCGTCGCAGACTGTTCCTCTATGGCGGCATTGGGCTGGCGATTGTCCTGCTGATTGCGATCGGAGTGTTCGCAGCTACCCGAGGCGGTACGAAGATCGATCCCACAAAGCTAGCGCAGGTGGAGAAGGGTGACCTGGCAAAGAGCGTGGTGGCGACCGGCAAGGTAACACCCATCACAAAGGTCGAAGTGAAATCGAAGGCCAGCGGCATCGTGAAAAAGTTACTGGTGGAGTACGGGGATCGCGTCAAGAAAGGTCAGTTGCTGGCGCAACTCGACAAGGTTGAAATTGAGGCGCAGGTCGCACAGTCGCGCGCGGCTCTGGATGCTGCCGAAGCCAACCTGACCAGTTCGCAGGCGGATTATGAGCGCTCCAAGGTAGACGCCGAAGGACCCGACGTGCCGCTGTTGAGGCGCGCCTATGACCGTGCAGTTGGCATGGCCAAGGATGGCGTAGTGTCGGCGTCTGCGCTCGACGATGCCGAGAAGAATTATGAAATGTCGCTGAATAAACAGAATGTGGCCAAAGCCCAGATGACTGTGCTGAAGGCGAAGATCGCGCAGTCGCGCGCCCAGGTCGCCCAAGATCAGGCCAACCTCAAGCAGTTGGAAGAGCAGCTCAGCTATACCGACATTGTTTCCCCGATCGACGGTATCGTGCTCTCGCGCGACGTGGAGATGGGCGATGCGGTGAGCTCGATCCTGGTGCTTGGTTCCTCGGCCACGCTGGTGATGACGCTGGGCGATACCAGCGAGGTTTACGTGAAGGGCAAAGTGGATGAGAGCGACATCGGCAAGGTGTATCTGGGCCAGCCGGCGCGGATCAAAGTGGAATCCTTCAAGGACAAGACTTTTACCGGCAAGGTGACGAAGATCTCTCCGATGGGCGTGGAGAAGGACAACGTCACCACCTTCGAAGTGAGGGTTTCGATTCAGAATCCGGGGGGCGAGTTGAAAGCCGAAATGACTGCCAACGCGGAAATCATCCTGGAAGAACACAAGAACGTGCTGCAGATTCCGGAGGGCGCAATTTTGTACGACAAGGATAAGAAGGCTTCGGTTGAAATTCCTGATCCGAAGGGCAAGGAAGGCAAGGATAAGATCGCGGTCAACATCGGGATTTCGAACGGCGCGAAGACGGAAGTGCTCAGCGGATTGAAAGAGGGCGATCAGGTGGTGCTGCAGTAAGGGCTCGGCCCACGTCGTTTAGACATGAGGAACGTACCGATGAAAACGAAATACAAACTGGCGCTAGCGGTGCTGGCTGGCGTCTGGATCGGTGTCGCGGGTGCCAGGGCGATTCATGCCGAGCAAGTCAAGACGCCACCTGGCTACGTCATCGCGGAAGTCGAAGTAACCGACCCCGCTACCTTAAAGAAATATGGGGAGAAGGCGCCGCCAATCGTGGCCTCTTTCAACGGGCGCTATGTCGTTCGTGGCGGCAAGGGTCCAGGGTCTTGAGGGCGAACCGCCGAAGGGCTATGTTGTGGTAATCGGCTTCGACAGCGTGGAGAAAGCGCGTGAGTGGTATGATTCGCTAGCCTATACGGCGATCAGGCCGTTCCGGCAAAGTTCCACAAAGAGCCGCCTGTTTCTCGTCGAAGGCGTCGCCCCGTAGTGACGGCCACTTTCTCCCCGAGTCTGAGCGTAGTCTCCGGCGTCTGCCGGAGGACGGTCAACCGCACAAGCGTGAGACCTGATAGCTGAAGGTGAACCTAACCCCGAAAGGGCGACCTGATGGCAACCGATGGAGTGGCTCGAACATGAATAACCCAGGCATCTGCCGTATTCCCTCTTCGATTCCGATGCGATTCTCATTTCTGGCGATCGCGCTGGTTGTGCTGCTGGCCTCGACCATGGCGGTGGCTTCCACGCCGCAAGGGACATTCGACAAGACATTCCAGGTAAGCGGCCCGGTCGATCTGGAAGTGGAAACTCATTCCGGCGACATCACCGTCCGCACTGGGCCATCGGCATCGGTCTCGATTCACGGCAAAATATTTGTGGGGGATCATTGGCTATTCGGAAACCGGCACGCCGACGTCAGCGAGATCGAACAGCATCCTCCGGTGCGGCAGGATGGAAATAGTATTCGTATTGATTATGTGAATGCGCACGACATTTCGGTGGACTATGAAATCACCGTGCCTCCAGAAACGACGGTCCGCACCCACAGCGGATCCGGGGATCAGACCATTGCGGGGACTCGCGGCAATGTGGACCTGCAGAGCGGATCCGGGGAGGTAAAACTCTCCCGGGTTGCAGGAGAAATTCGTTTGAAGACGGGGTCGGGAAACATTCGCGCGAGAGAGATCGCGGGTGCGGTGAGGGGCGGCACGGGCAGCGGAGATATCGAAGTTGAAGAGACCGGATCGGGCGACGTGGATTTGCATACGGGATCGGGTAATATTAAAGCTCGCGGCATGCAGGGGGCGTTTCACGCGGAAACCGGCAGCGGCGATATCACGAGTCAGGGCACCCAAACCGGCGCGTGGGACATCCGCACAGGATCGGGAAATGTGCACGTCCAATTGCCCGGGAACGCCGCCTTCGATGCCAACCTTTCCACCAGTTCGGGCACACTGGATGTAGGTCCGGCGATCACCATGACCGTGCAGGGACGCCTACAAGAGGCGCGCAAGCAGATCATCGGACAAGCGCGCGGCGGCGGGCCGCTGCTGACGGTGCACACCGGCTCGGGCGATATTCATATTGAGTAGCCGTGGCCTGTGATCGGTGATCAGTGGTCAGTGAAAATCGGAGCGGCCAGTGATGAGTGGCCAGGGATCCCTCCTCACGATCCCTGACCACTCCTTCTTCATTACCTACGTGTCTTGACTGTGGCGCCCAGCAACAGTTACTTTCGATTCTCCGGGAAAATTCTGTTCCATTCGAGGAGTAATCTTGGCTCATCGTCCCATAATCACGCTTACCACAGACTTCGGCACGAACGACCATTTTGTAGGCATCATGAAGGGCGTCATTCTGGACATTCTGCCCGAGGCGGAGATTGTCGACATCTGCCATTCCGTCCAGCCTTTCGACGTGCTGGATGGCGCGCTCACGATTTCGCAGGCTTATTCCTACTTCCCTTCTAAAACCGTGCATATCGTTGTGGTGGATCCTGGCGTAGGTACGGCACGGCGACCGATTCTCGCCTCCAGCGAAAAATACCATTTCGTGGCGCCAGACAATGGTGTGCTTTCTCTAGTTTACGCACGCGAGGAACGCATGCACGTGCGGCACATCACCTCCGAGCACTACTTTCTGCAGCCGGTAAGTAACACGTTCCACGCGCGGGACATTTTTTCCCCCATCGCCGCGTACCTGGCCAAAGAGGTTGACCCGCTGAAGTTTGGCGATCAGGTTGAGGAGTACGTGCGCTTTTCGTCGCCGAAGCCGAAAACCGTCGATGAAAACCGTTTGCGCGGCGTCGTGCTGAAGGTTGACCGGTTCGGAAACCTCATCACCAACATCACGCCTCAGGATGCTCCCTTGCTTTTCAATGCGGCATCCAGTTTCAAGATTGTTGTCGGAAGCGGTGAGATTACCGAAATCCACACTGCTTATGCGGAGGGCGCGCCGGGCGAGGTTTTCGGCGTTCTCGGCAGCATGGGCTTTCTGGAGATTGCCGCAAACCGTGGAGCCGCGGCCCAGTTGACCGGAGCCAGCAAGGGAACCGACGTGACCATCATCCTCGGCGAAGCTGCCGCCGCGGGCAAGGGCGCGTAGCAAATTTACGGATTTCTCGGCCGGGGATGAGCATAGCGATCCATCTCAGCCGTCCACTTCAGAAAACGCCACAGACTGGAGCGCTCGCGCCACAGAAATTCCCAGAACTCAAGGAAGCCAATTTTCGTCATCTTGACGCCGCAGTAGGTCTCGATGCGCCACAGCAGATATGGACTCCGCCACGGGGCCAGGCGATGGCCCCGGGTGGCGTTCCACAGAAAGCGCAGGGAATGGCGCATGCGATACATGATACCTCTGGTCGGGGCGGCGAATACATCCGTTCCCATGTTAAGATTCTGTCTCCGCCAGGGAAGCTCCTGCCATGTCTGAAGCAAATCCCCGTCAAAAAGCAGAAGACCACTACTACGCCGCACTCGATTTGATGGGGGATGGGAAGTTGGAAGAGGCTGTCGCGGCTTATCGTGAATCGCTGGCAGTCGATCCCTCGTTCACTGAAGCTATGCACGGACTGGCGCGCGCCCTGCAGGATTTGCAACGCTACGATGAAGCGATCGGCGTAGCGCAGAAAATCACCGAATTGGATGCGGACGACGTGCTGGCGCACACCAGCTTGTCTGTGCTCTATCAGAAGAAGGGCATGATCCCTGAAGCGGAGGCCGAGGGAGCGAAGGCGCGGGTGCTGGGATGGAAGCAGCAGTTGAAGAAGAGCTAGCTGTCAGCTGTCGGCTCGGCACAAACATCCGCTCGGAGCACGCAAGTCCGCGGCCTTGTTATTTCATGACGGAGAGCTTGACGGCCGAAAGCGGAGAGCTACAGCTCGTACTTCTTCATCAAATGCCGGAACGAGCGGTAGGAAATGCTCAGGAGATCTGCGGCCTTGGTCTGCACGCCGTTCGAGTGCTCGAGAGCATTTAGAAGCAGAGTGCGCTCGATGTTGGCGACGTAACCCTCCAGGCCAATCCCTTGCGGAAGCACAGCTCCTGGAGCTACCTCCGAAGTACCTCCAGAAACGCCGGCCGCGGCGGCGCGGGCTTTGGGCCGCTCCGCGGGCAACTCGACATGCAACTCGTCGCTCACCTCCAGTGCGACGGCGCGTTCGATGGTATTTTCAAGTTGGCGAACATTGCCGGGCCACTCGTAATCGCAGAGCGCATCCAGCGATTGTTGGTTGAGACGAAGGATGCTGCGATTCGCGGCCGCTGCGTATTTCTTCAGAAAATGATTGGCGAGTAGAGGGATATCTCCGCGGCGCTCGCGCAGGTCAGGCACGCGGATTGGAATCACACTGAGGCGATAATAGAGATCTTCGCGAAACAGGTTTTCGGCGACGGCCTTGTCGAGATCGCGATTGGTGGCCGCGATCACCCGCACATCAATGGGAATCTCGCTGGTGCCGCCCACCGGGCGCACGGAGCGCTCCTGCAATACGCGAAGCAACTTCACCTGCATGGCCAGGGTCATCTCGCTGATTTCGTCGAGAAAGATGGTGCCGCCGCCCGCTACTTCGAATAATCCGCGCTTGTTCTGTGTGGCCCCGGTAAACGCTCCCTTCAGGTAGCCGAAGAGTTCGCTTTCCAGCAAAGTTTCCGGAAAGGCTCCGCAGTTCACGGAAACGAAGGGATCCGTGGCACGAGGGGAACAGATGTGTACAGCGCGCGCCACCAACTCCTTACCCGTACCGCTTTCGCCATGAATCAGGACAGTGCTCGCCGTGGAAGCGACGGTGCGTACCGTCTGCTTGAGCTTCTCCATTGCCGGGCTGGAACCGATGATGTTATCGAGCGAGTTGTGCGATGCAGCATCGCGGCGCAAGGCGAAATTCTGTTTGCTGAGAGTCAGCTTTTCGAGCACCCGGCTGATGGCGAGCCTGATCTCATCGACCAGACCGGGGCTCTTGCGAATGTAATCGGAGGCTCCTCCGGCTTTGACCGCTTCCACCGCAGCTTCGTAGTCATCCACCGCAGTGATGAGAATGACCGGAGAGTCGGGCGAAACGCGATGCGCATGACGAAGGACTTCAATGCCGTCCACGTTCGGCATCTTGATATCGGTGATGATCAGGTCATAGAGATTGCCGTCAATTTTGTTTTTGGCGGTTTGGCCGGAATGCACAGTCTCCACGCGGTGTCCGTCGCGACGCAAAGCGATGTCCAGCATTTCACAAATGGAGCGTTCGTCGTCGCAGACGAGAATGTTAGCCACGGGACCTCCCGCTTGCAGCGGCCGCCAAAGGCGGTGACGCTTGAGTTGGGCCGTGGGTTGCGGCCCAACCGTCGGACGAAGAAGTGTGCGGTGACTGCCGCTCCGACTCGAGCCGGTGCAACCTGAGAACGAACGTGGTTCCCTGCCCGGGCTTCGACCGCGCCCAAACTCTTCCTTCGTGCGCCTGCACAATCTGGTAGACCACAGCCAATCCCAGGCCGGTGCCGCCTTCAAAGTTTGATTGAAAAGGTTCGAAAATCTTTTCCGTCTGTTGCGGCGTCATTCCGCTTCCGGTATCGGCGAATGTAATCTGCCAGTCGTCGCCCAAACGTTCGATGCCAACCCGTAAGGTGCCACCGTTCTGCATGGCACGCACGGCGTTCTCCCCGAAATTCCAAAATACCTGTTTGATCTTGTCGCCGTCGGCGAGGACCCAGGCCTCAGCCACGTCAAATCGATCTTCGATCACGATGCCCGTGTTCTCCGCCGTCATGCGATGTCGCATTAAAGTGAGTGTGTCCTCGAGCAGCGGCAGGAGATCAGTTTTGTCGAAGCGGTACTGCTTGCCTCGGGAGTACGCCAGAAAATCAGTGATGATGCTGTTAAGCCGTTGCGATTCCCGGGTGACAATGTCGAGCAGTTGCCGATGTTCGGTGCTCATCTCGGGAATGGCGGAGAGCATGCTGACCGAGCCCGCAATGGAGGTAAGCGGATTGCGAATCTCGTGCGCAATGGCCGCCGCCAGCCGGCCCACAGCCGCCAGTCGGTCTTGCAAACGGACTTCGCGCTCCAGGCGGCGGATCTCGGTGAGATCATCCAGCACATAGACCAGGCCGACCCTGCCGCCTTCCGCCAGGTTCAGGTTGGCTACTCTTACTCGCAATGTTTTGCGGAATGAATTCGCCGCGTCGTATCGAACCTCCGCGTAGGCTTGCTGCGACTCGGCATTGGGCAGCGCGTCGAGGAAAAGCTTGCTGACCGAATTTCCCAGCAACTGGCCAGGCGTGCTCTCCAAAAGCTTTAGCGCGGCGCTGTTCACCAGTGTGATGTGGCCATCGATACCGGTGGTAATCAATCCGCTGCTGATGGACTGAATAATGTTTTCATGAAGAATCTGCAGGTTTTCCAGAGCGCCGCTGGTATTCTCCAATTGCACCCGCGCCTGGCGTAACTTCGAGTTCAGCAAACCTGCCAGATAGGCGACCGCCAGATAAGCAAACAGGTTCACCAAAATGATGGCCTGAAGCGATTTCAGTCCAGGGTGAGTCGTACAGTAGGACTTCACGACCCCGTAGTAGTTGAGTTCAATCACCGTGCCGTAAAGAATGAAGGCAAGAGCTGCAACCAGATGAGCCCACACTCGAGGAAGCAAAATGCTGGCCACAATGATGACGAGCGGGTACAGAAAGTTGAGGGAACTATCCCAGCCTCCCGTTTGATGCACGACCAGACTGACAAAAACCAGATCAGTCAGCACTTGCAAGGAAGCTTGCAGCTGAAGTTCATCCCAGAGCGAGAGCAGGAGAGCATAGAAAAGCGAGAGGACAAACCACAGGAAGATCGTGCCCACGAACAGATGCAGAGGAAGTGGAGCGGGCGCAAGGTGCGTCACCGCCAATTGAATTGCGAGCAGGAAGGTCAAGATCAGGATCCGCACCTTGACTAGCCAGGCCAGCCAACTCCGCTCGTCGAACGTCGATTGCATCAAGGTTCCGATGAAGACAATCCCGCCGGGGAACTGCCCAGCGGGCCGCCGCGATTCATGGGCGGGTTCTCAAAAGTCAGGAGCACTCCCGGCAGCGGGCGCTCCTGACCGGATATTCGTTAGCCTGCCAGCTTGGCAATCATGGCAAACAGCGGCATATAGAGCGAGATCACGATACCGCCAATGCTGAGGCCCAGAACGCCGATGATCGCTGGCTCCAACATGGCCAACATGTCCTTCGTGGCGGCGTCCACTTCTTCTTCATAAAAATCGGCGATCTTCTGCAACATGTTGTCCATAGCGCCGGTCGCTTCGCCGACTCCGATCATCTGAGTCACCATGTTCGGAAACACTCCGCATTCCCTGAGCGGATCGACGATCGTTCGGCCCTCTTCAATCGCTTTCCGGACTTTCATCAACGCCTCTTCCAGGACGGCGTTACCGGAAGTCTTGGCGGTAATCGCCAATCCTTCGAGGATCGGCACGCCGGAGGTGATCAACGTACCCAGCGTTCGGGTAAAGCGGCCAACCGCAATCTTGCGGAGGAGACTGCCGACGATTGGCATCTTCAGCAGCGCTTTGTCGAAGTAATAGCGGCCGCGCGGGTGTTTGCGAATCTGCTTGAGGCCAAACACCAAACCGATCACTCCGCCGATGGCAACCCACCAGAAACCTTGCACGAACGCACTGAGCCCCATCACGATGCGCGTGGGAAGAGGAAGCGTAACGCCAAGACCGGAAAACAGGTTGGAGAAAATCGGCACGACCCACTTGAGCAGCGCGCCGACAATCAGGGTCGCGATGCTGACGACGGCCACGGGATAGATCAGCGCCGACTTCACCGCGGCGCGCAGGCGAACGGCTTTTTCCACGTAAGTCGCCAAGCGCTGCAGAATGATGTCGAGAATACCGCCCGTCTCGCCGGCCTCAATCATGTTCGTGGTGAGATCATCAAAGACCAGCGGATACTGGCGCATCGCGTTGGCCAGCGTGGCACCACCTTCTACGGTGGTGCGGACGCCCGTCAGCGTCTTCTGAAAAGACTGACTTTCCTGGTTGGCCGCGAGAATCTCCAGACACTGCACCAGTGGCAAGCCGGCGTCGATCATGACCGAGAACTGGCGGAAAAAAATCGCGATGTCCTTGGTCTTGACCTTACCCGAGCCGAAAGTGGGCATGGCAAATTCCTTGCCCTTCTCGCGGATGGAACCGGGGGTGATCCGCTCGCGCCGCAACTGCTGTCCCAGCGCCTGCTTGTTTGGTGCGTTGCGCTCCCCGGAAATCTTCTGTCCGGAGGCGTCCTTGCCGGAAAATGTGAAAACTGGCATGGTATCTCTCTCTCCTCAACTGGTCGTCGGATCACAAATCTCTGCCCAATCGCTCGATCCTGTTCATCGTCGTGCTGATTGCCGAATGTTTAGCCCTTCGATGACGTCGCTCCTCGTGACATTGACGATCCGGCCGTGCCGCCGCCCCGGTTCGTCAACGAGGCACCTCGGTTAATCATTTCCTGCAGTTCATCTGGATTGCTCGACCGCTGCAGTGCGATCTCCAAAGAAATCTGCTTCTGGACGTAGGCCGTGGCCAGAGCCTGATTAAACGTTTGCATGCCAAATTTATCCTGGCCGGATTGCATGGCCGAGTAGACCTGGTGAATCTTGTCTTCGCGAATCAGGTTTCGAACCGCCGGATTTGGGATCAAGATTTCCATGATCATGGCGCGGCCCTTACCGTTGATCGTCGGCAACAGGGTTTGACACATGACGCCTTCCAGAACCAGCGACAACTGGGCGCGGATCTGCGGTTGCTGGTGAGCCGGGAACACGTCGATGATGCGGTTGATGGTGGACGTTGCCGAATTGGTATGCAAGGTACCAAAGGTCAAGTGTCCGGTTTCGGCGATTCGCAGCGCCGATTCGATGGTCTCCAGGTCACGCATTTCGCCGATCAGCACCACGTCGGGATCTTCACGAAGCGCTGCCCGTAAGGCATCGGTAAAGCTCTTGGTATCGGCGTGCAGTTCGCGCTGGTTGACCACACAGTTCTTGTTCATGTGGACGAACTCGATGGGATCCTCAATCGTGAGGATGTGGTCATGTCGCTCGCTGTTGAACTTGTCGATCATGGCCGCGAGCGTGGTCGACTTACCGGAGCCCGTCGGTCCCGTCACCAGCACCAGACCGCGCGGTTTATCGCAAAGCTTGCTGACCACTGCAGGCAAGCCGAGCTGGTTGAACGATTTGATCTCAAATGGGATCAGACGGAAGACGGCGGCCGTGGCGCCGCGCTGGTTGAAAACGTTGGCGCGGAAGCGGGCCAGCCCTTTCAACCCAAAAGAGAAGTCGAGCTCCAGGCTTTCCTCGAAGCGGTGCTTCTGCGAATCCGTCATGACGCTGTAAGCCAGCTGTTTGGTCTCAGCCGGCGTCATCTGCGGCAAATCGAGCGGCACCAGATGCCCGTGCACACGAATCTGAGGCGGCGAATTGGTGGTGATGTGAAGATCGCTGCCGCTCATCTCCAACATTCTTTTGAGCAGATCGCTTAACGACAAAGCCATAATCTGTTTCCTTCCCCTTAGTCCCGAATTCTACTTTCCGATTTCGCTAACTCACGAATCAGTGAATCGTTTCGCGGGCCACTTCCTCGAGTGTGGTCATGCCCGCGGCAACTTTGATCAGGCCGCTGCGTCGCAACGTGATCATGCCGCGCTCGATCGCCTTTTTTTTAAGTTCCACCGCAGATGCCCCCACCAGAACCAATTCTCTAATTTCGTCATCCACTTCCATCACTTCATACAGACCGCAACGGCCTTTGTAGCCGGTGTTGTTGCATGCGCCGCAACCCTTCCCCTTTTGAATCTTCACCGTCTTGGCCTCTTCAGGGCTAAATCCTTCCTCAATCAAGGCTTGCACCGGAACGTCAACCGGCTCGGTACAATCTTTGCAAATGCGGCGGATGAGTCGCTGGGCACAGATCAGGTGAACGGAAGTCGCCACCAGGAACGGTTCGATTCCCATGTTCATCAGACGCGTGATGGTTTCCGGCGCGCCATTCGTGTGCAAAGTAGAGAGCACGAGGTGACCGGTGAGTGCGGCCTTGATGGCAATTTCCGCCGTTTCGAAGTCTCTGATTTCGCCCACCAAAATGATGTTGGGATCCTGACGCAAGAAAGAACGCAGCGCGGCCGCAAAATTCAACCCGATCTGCTCCTTCATCTGCACCTGGTTGACACCTGCCAACTGAAATTCAACTGGATCTTCGGCCGTCATGATGTTGGTATCGGGCTGGTTGAGGCGAGAGATGGACGAATAAAGAGTGTTCGTTTTGCCCGAGCCGGTCGGGCCCGTGACTAACACCATTCCGTATGGCTTGAGAATGGCCTTCTCGAATTTGACCAGAGACTCGGGCTCGAAGCCCAGCTTGGTCATGTCGAGGCGCAGGTTCTCTTTGTCGAGCAACCGGAGCACGATCTTCTCGCCCCACAACGTTGGCAAGGTGCTTACGCGGAAATCGAGCTGCTTCTTGCGTCCGCCAATGTTCATCTTCAACATGATGCGGCCGTCTTGCGGCAGGCGCTTCTCGCTGATGTCCAGCTTTGCCATGATTTTCAGGCGGGAAGTAATGGCGTCCTTAAGCTTGATTGGAGGCGACATGATCGCCTGCAGGACGCCGTCAATGCGGAACCGTACTCGGAACTCCTTTTCGTAGGGCTCAATGTGAATATCGCTGGCGCCTCGCTTCACCGCGTCGGTGAGAACCAGGTTCACGAGCTTGACTACAGGAGCCTCGTCCGCAGCTTTCTCCAGCTGCGAGAGTTCCATCTGTTGTTCTTCCGCTTGCAGCTCGACGTCGCTTTCATTCATCTCCGACATCGACTGCATTACGGTTTCAAGGTCTTCTTCCTTTTCCTTCGGGCCCCCGTAGGATTTTTCGATGCCGGCCAGAATCGAGCTCTCGGAAGCAACCACCGGCTCAATGTTGAAGCCGGTCATGAACTTGATGTCGTCCATCGCGAACACGTTCGTGGGGTCGACCATCGCGATGGTAAGAGACGCGCCCACGCGGCTTAAGGGAAGAATTTGATATCGCTTCGCGGTTTCAAACGGAATCAGCTTAACGACTGCCGGATCAATTTCGAAATAGGAAAGATTGATGGCCGGAACGCCATACTGCCGGGATAGGAAATTGGTGACGTCCTCGTCCGTGAGGAAGCCGAGCTTCACCAAGGCAGAGCCCAGGCGGCAGTTCTGCTCCTTCTGTGCCTTACTCGCTTGTTCCAACTGCTCTGGGGTAATGATCTTCTCTTTGACGAGAAGGTCACCCAGCCGTTGAGACATACATCGATCTCCTTACCCCGTTGTGAAACGACGCCCGGTAACGTCGCTCGGCGTTTCTACGAATCGCTACTTTTGGTAATGGGAGAAGAGCAGCGTCTTCGTGTTGACATAAATTGTCAACCCAAGTCGATTACCGTACCAGTTACCGTAGTTCTATAGGGTGGTAATGACCGTGTATTGAGCCCGTGCAACTTAGTGATTCCACTGGTTACTTTGGTGCCTTCCGATTTCGCTTATTTCGCAGACTTCGCTTGGTTCTCAAGAAGGTAGGACATTTTTAGGACACAAAATAATGGAACGCTAGAGCGAGGGTTGACAAGATGTGAGATTCGCCAGAGAATTTTTGACTGGGTTGAAATAAACAAATAAATGCGGGTCGAAACCGAAGTCACGCTTACCTATCGGGATGACCGAGGGAAAATTATTCGCATCGATAAGGCATGGGGCTGCGATCCCACGCTCCAACGTTGGACACACATTGGTTGTGTGCCCGTGGGTGCCCGCTACAAAAAAGAAGCCCGCACCCGGCAGCCGCTGCCCATTGATAGGCACAAGAATTATTCCCCTCGGGACACAGCAGCCCTGTTGGATATCTCCTATGACAGCGCCATCCGCCGTATGGTCAAAATGAAGGGCTGTGTAGATTTGGGAACCAAGGAAAAAAGATACAAGCGAGGGAAGCGAATGCTGCGCATCCTCGGCTCCGATCTACTGGAATACCTACGGAATCATCCCGCCTAGTCAAGTTGCGGGTTGACCAGAGCCGTTGAAATTTGACGATTCTACAGCGCTATAATTAGCACCACCCTCCGATGCCGCCCAGCGTGTCCTTAACCTCCTACAGCCTTTGTGACCACCCCAGCGTGCCTCTCCCTGCGGCACTCGGCACGCGAACCGTCGCCCCGAAACAACGATTTTGACACATAGGCGAACAAAAGGCGAACATTAGTGCTATACTCTGCTTATCAACCTCGCGCAACTCTCTGTTTGGAGGGCCGCAAGGAAGCCCCCGTAGTGACAAGTTGATTGCTGCTTCAGTTCAATGGGCAGAGGCGATCATGCGGAAGATTGATAAGGTTTTATCGGGCTGAGGGTTCAGTTCACCGTCGCCCCGCCGCAGCACCGCTTGTATTTCTTTCCCGACCCACAGGGGCACAGATCATTCCGCCCGAATTTGGGAGCGGTGCGACGTAGATCGCTCGTGTGAGCACTGGGACTGAAATGCCCATGCGCCCGGAAATACCGATACGCTGCCACGAGTCTCGGGCTCCCGGACAAGCGGCGGGTGTTAGCGCTACAATTCCAACCGTAGCTCGTGATCGCAATCGAGGGAGGCCCTATGCCCGTGTACGACTACATTTGCCACGATTGTCATAAAACCTTCGAACTGATTCTTAC
>Ga0187867_10000406_pt1 | contig 38639 bp, 34 predicted proteins | sample June2016WEW_13_1_FD_132976 | JGI IMG/M metagenome (GOLD analysis project Ga0187867, IMG submission 132976) | Peatland microbial communities from SPRUCE experiment site at the Marcell Experimental Forest, Minnesota, USA - June2016WEW_13_10 | ecosystem: Environmental > Terrestrial > Soil >... | reverse complement strand
CACTACAGACCCAATCCTGCCAAGCCGCCTAGACACACTCTTGAAGTGTCCACCAAAAAGAAGTGGACACTTCAAGAGATGGAATCTCTCTCAAGTCAAGAGGGGAACTCAGGACGCTTACCATGGAGACGAGCAGCCTTGACCTGGAGCGGATTCGCAACGAGTTGGTGCTGGTACAGGGCGTCTCGCATCTCTGGGTCAGTAAACTCAACGAAGATGCCGTTCTGGACGGCCACTTTGACCACCTGCCGCTTCCAATCGTCGCCTCCTGAGCACGCGATGCGCGATCCGTACTTCTGGACGGCCATCTCCAGGCCGAAAACGATCGCGGCCTCGTTCTGATTGAGCACGGTCACGCGCCGTCCGCGGTCGATGACGGACAGCTTGCCATTGAGCGTGTACGAGACATCCCCAGTGGTCCGGTTGATCGTCCATATCCGGGCTGTGGCAATCTGTCCAGCGAGATTTTCCGCCCTCTGTTGAGCAGCGAGTCGCTGTTCCATGAATTCGGACCAGTCCGCCTTCTCCTCATCCGGCGTTGCGGGGCCAAAATGCAGCGCATTGAGTTCAAGCGTCGCCTCCAGCCGCCGCTGGTTTCGCTGATCCGCATAGCGCCATCCGCGCAATTGCGCCGCCGCTCGCGCATCGCCTTCGGCGGCGCGTTCCGCAACCCATGTGCGCAGGTTCTTCGGAAACTGTGCCAGGCGCGTCTTCTGGGTGGACGATTTGAGCGTTCGCAGCTCGATGACGGACGCGGCCACAGCCTCCGAGAGCAGGATCTTCTTCGCGGGCCACGGTTGCGCCAATGCACGGATTTCTTTCTTGCGTTGCTTCAGACAGGCGAGAGCCTGTTGCCGGTCGTCTCTGCCCTTCGCAGTAATGCCTTTGCAGACTGCGCGTTGCTGATTTCGGTATTGATTGTAGTCGGCCATGAGAGCGTTTCTGTCCCGTAGTCGTTGCTCTCTTCGTTCCTCGCGCTGCGCCTGGTTACGAACGAAAGTACGTCCGGTATTTGCCGCAGTAGGCGGAAGCGATGTCGAAGGTGCTATCCACGGACCGAGAAGCTGTTCGGTCGCCTTACGATTCTGCTTACCAGCAAAGTTATGACGGAATACATCGGAGGCTTTCACACGGATGGTGTGGTCGATTGCGAGGACCGTGTACCCGCCCGCTTCTCCCTTTTCAAGGCGTAGATGATATTTTGCAAGCAATGTATGCAGAGTGTCCCATGAGGCATTTTGGCGGGTTAGCAGCGTTCGTACACGCGGGGCAACTTCCCGACGCACATAGGTCTGGAGGGACTCTTCATCGTGATAGTGTTCATACTGTGCCGCGGCGCCGTTCGCCTGGTCTTGATTGGAGCGGGACTCATTGCGCTCGGACCTCGATGTTCGCACAGCCTTTTGAGTGGCCTCGTCCCAGCGGGTCGGGCCGACAGTGTGGGACCAGCCGTATTTGGCTTCGAGCGTGCGCACTGCCGCGTCAAGTGTGATCCAATTCCGATACGGTGTGTGGGCTTTGTAGGTTTCGGGATGGACCTTATTCAGCATGATGTGAATATGGAAATGCTTCTTGTCGTCGTGGGCAACGACAACGTATTGGTGGTCCTTGTAGCCAAGTTGGTCCAGAGTGTATTCCGCGGCATCCATCCATTGTGCGCGAGTTGGCCGTTCGCCTGGGGGCCACGCCAGTTCGTAATGGCACACTGCATCGTCGCAACGTAGGTTCAGAGATTCGACGGCTTTCATCTCCGCCGCCGCTGTGTCGATACCGGCAAGGTTGTTCGACAATACGGCTTCGCCTCGAAGCAGAGTCTCTCCCGTCTCCGGGTCAACCTCTTTGGTGAGGTAGTTGAGCAGTCGCTTAAAGCTGCTTCTCGACTTCTGCTTGCTCGGTTGGACCTTGGCGATCATGTGAACTCCTCTGTACGTCACATTTCAGTCCACGGACCGAGCTGGCGTTCTGTGAGACGCCGAGCGTGTTTACCTCCGAAATTATGAAGAAATACATCGGACGCTTTCACGCGGACATTGTGCTGAGGATTGAAGATTGTGTATGTGCAGCCCCTCCTTCGTTCAAAGCGAAGTTGGTGTTCGGCTAAGAGCGAATGTAGGTCGGCCCATGTTGCGTGGTTACGAAGAAGGAGAGTTCGGACTCGTAGCGCAAGGTGGTGCCGCAGATACGCGAGTAGTGTTGCGCGAGTGGAGCAACGGTCGAGTGCAGTATCGGTCGGAACCTGCACAGGCTCCTTGTTCGAGTACGAAGATCGCAGATGCGGGGGTATGCGAACCACAGTTTGAGTGAGGTCGTCCCATCGGAAGATACCTCGTGTTGGTTGCCAACCATATTTCGCTTCGAGTTCGCGGCAAGCAATTGAGAGAGCGCAATAGGACCATGAAGGAGTGTGCGCCTTGAATGTTTCAGGATGTACTCGGTTCACCATGATGTGGACGGAGAAATGCTCTCCTTTTTTCAGCGCCACAGCTACGTATTGATGTTCGGCAAACCCGAGCGATGCCAGTGTGTGTTGTACCGCATCATGCCACTGTGTACGAACGGGAACCTCTCCTGGAGGCCACGAGAGTATGTAGTAATACAGTGCGTCTTTGCAACGAACATTCAGGAACGCTATGCCCTGCATTTCATAGGCGGCAGTATCGAGGAAACCGAGATTGTTCTCAGACCATACGATGTGTCGATTCGTGCAGCGTTTCCGCCTTGCGCCCGTGTCGGGATCGAGTTCTGTTGTCAGGTATTTGAAAAGTCGCGGGAAGCTACTGACAGAGTTTTTCCGGCGGTTTATCTGTTTGGCGATCATTCTGGTTCCTCCTCTTTGGCGATAACGGTTCGTAATGTGGTGGTGATTTCCGCAAGAGTCGAGTTCAATTGATTGCGAAGTACGGCCTCGTATGGGTGGCCTTTGATCTGCATGAGTAGGTGTTTCTGAAGGCCGCACAGGCTGCTTAGGCGGGCAATTGCCTTGTCGCTTACGTGCGATTGAATTCGCTTATTGAGCGAGCATCTTCGGACGTATTCGCTCAACGTCAGGCCCGCTTTGTCGGCTTGTATGAACAAGGTGTTCTTCTCGTCGTCTGTGAGGCGTACCTGGATTTTGGTTGTGGTGCCCTTTGCTCGTTTGGGTCGTGGCATTGCGTATTGTCCTTTCTGTGGGGTCTCGGGGCGCAGCCCTGAGCGAGATGCGCAACCATTTCTCCGAGTAGCCGAAGGCGGATTGGAGAAGTGGTGGTGGGACACGCGAAACCCCGCAGGGGTTTTGTGAGTACCAGCGCCTACCTCGCCGTGTCCCTTAACGATTCCGGCTTCCCCGGCAACAGTTCCGACTTTACCGTAATACACTTCTGCTGTCAATGATGTGCTATACTATTTTCGGTTTGTTCTTCGCAAAGAAAGGAGGAAGGCAGATGGAAAAACGGCGTCGCAAGCCGCTAACGCTCACCGCAGAGCAATTCGAGGTCTTTCGCACTCGCCTGGATGAGAGAGGGAATGTACCTCCTCCGCAACCCGAGTCCTACATGATGGGGGAGATCGTGCGGGGCGTATACCCGCAGGTGAAAAAGTTGCGGGAAAACGGCTACACGCTGAAGATGCTGGTCCGTGTTTTTGAAGAGAACGGCGTCACAATCACAATCCACGCCCTTTCGACCTACATGAAGAACCTGGGGCTACCAAGGGAACAAGCTTCAGCAAAAGCGGCCAGTAAGGGAACGGTGGGTTCACCAACCGTTGAAGTAAGGCGCGGGCAATTCCAAATGAAACCGGACGTAACGCTGTAAATAAGGAGAGAGGAAAATGGCAAGGGTGTTCTTCGTAACAGGCAGCAAAGGTGGCGTGGGGAAGTCGGTGGGCGCGATCGCACTCCTCGACTACTTCGAGATGAGAAACCGGCAAGTCTCGTTGGTGGAGACCGATACAGCTAACCCAGATGTTGGCAAGGCCTACCAGAAAGGTGTGAGGTCGTTTTCGCTTGTAAACCTGGATGAGAACGAAGGTTGGCTTGATCTTCTCGACATAGTGGACGCGAGCAAAGACGATGATGTTGTCGTCAATACTGCCGCACGAAACAACGAAGGAGTCAATCGCTATGGCTCAATGTTCGATGAGAAGCTGCATGAATTCGATTGGCCATTCATCTCGTTGTTCCTCATCAATCAGCAGCGAGATAGTTGCGAGATGCTGGCCGAATACATGAGCGTGGTGAAGCACGGCACAATTCATGTCGTTCGTAATCGGTTCTTCGGCATGGCCCCATCACTCTTCGAGTTGTATGACACATCGGCTCTGCGGCAGACGGTGGAGGCAAGGGAAGGATTGTCGTTGTACCTTCCGCAATTGGCTACGCGCGTTACCAATCTCGTACAGAGTAGCCGACTGACACTCGAAAAGGCGCGGGAATCTGCAACGCTTGGAAGCCGCGCAGAGATTGAACGGTGGCGTCGCGAATGTGCCCAGAACATCTTCGATAAGGTTTGTGGCGATGATCTCAACAAGTGACGATCTTTACAGCGTCTTTCTTGCGGATCTGTCTGAGGCTGTACCGAACAAGAAGAACATAACCGTGCGGGGCATTCTGGAGAAAAGTTGGTTGGCGGGCGCGTTGAAGCAGAGTTGGCGAAGGCTGCTTGCAGGCACCCTGCAAGAACATAACCTGACGGACGGTTCCTGAACAAAGCAAATGAGGATTCAATCAATATGAGCACACAATTCCTGACTGAAGTCGAAGTGGCGCAACGAACGCACATCAGCCTTGCCACTCTGCGCCGGTGGCGGCTGGAGAATCGTGGGCCGATATTTCGCAAATTCGGTTCCCTTGTTCGTTATGCCGAGGAGGAACTGGCCCGATGGGAGCAGGCCCAGCCAAGCGGCGGCGAGAATATCGCCGAACGATTCATGCCCCAACCCGTGAGAAGCATTGAGCCGCTCGGCAGATCGCGATGAGGAAGATGTGCAGATCGCTGCAGAGGTCCCTAACCACGGCAACGGGATTCCGAAGGACTGCGCTATGAATCGAAATACACTCGATTTTACGATGCACTCGGAGTATAATTCAGACAGGAGGACTCCTATGCCCCCAGCGGTCAAATCGAAAAAAACGGTTGCGCTCCCGGCCAAAGTTCCAACGGCCCGTAAAACGAAGTTCCAGGCCGACCTTGCGCCTTCGGAAGACAGCATGGTGCGGATTCTCAAAACGGAGTTGCAAATGACGAGCAATACGGACTTTCTCTCGGACGCTCTCGCACTGTTTCGCTGGGCTGTCTCGGAGCGCAAGCGCGGCCATCGCATCGTCAGCGAGAGTTCGACAGGGGAGCGCAAAATCCTGCTCTTTCCTCGTCTGGAGCGCGTTGCCCCGGAGGTGACCCTGCCGCACGTCGATATTCCGTGGACGGACAAGGAACTTGAGAGTCTCGCAGAGCTTGCCTCCGGGCAGCCTGCCGAACCCACCGACACCCTCATTCGGGCCATGAGGCAATAGCGTGGCAGTCACGATCCGTCGTCTCGAAGAATCCGATGAAGTAGAAGGTTTTGATTGCGGAGACGAGCCGCTCAACAATTATCTGAAGCGCCATGCGTGGACGAATCAGGAGAAGGTCTCTATCGGCGTGACGTATGCCGCAGTAGACGAATCTGCGCCCCGCACCGTACTGGGATACTTCACGCTGGCAACCTCCAGCGTTCCGCGCGAGCGGTTTCCGAAGAAGTTCGTGCGCGGCTTGCCGCCTTACGATCTGCCTCTGATCTTGCTTGCGCGCCTCGCAGTGGATGAGCGTTTCAGCGGCAGGGGGCTGGGCCACGCCATGATAGCGGAGGCGCTCAAGATTACCCGGCGCGTGGCAGACGAGGTTGGCTGCCGCTGCATCATCACCGATGCTTATCCCGACAAGGTTGGATGGTATGCGCGTTACGGCTTCCTTCCGCTGGAAGGCACAGCCGCAACCAGCCCCCAAAAAATGTTTCTGGATGTGCGCACGATTCGGCGCGCGTCCTCGATTGACTCTTTCCCTCCGGAAAGAGCGTAAGCAGGAGAACTGGAGCCTTTCTGATGAGTCTCTTCCGGCGTGGTGATGTTTGGTGGTACGAGTTCTGGTTCGCGGGACGGCGCATCCGTGAATCCTCAAAGTCTCCCTCGAAAACCGTTGCCAAAGGGGCCGAGCAGAAGCGCAAACGCGAACTGGAGGCAGGCTTCAACAACTTCACCGACCTGCGCCACGAACGCATCCGCACATTCAGCAATATGGCCGACGAGTTTTTTGATGCATACAAATTGCGGTTGCCTCAGTCTGTGGTTTTTGCCGGGTACGCGATCAATCATTTGAAGCAACTTCTTGGCGGCAAGATGCTTGTCGATTTCAATGAGACGGCTGTCATTCAGTACCAGAATGCGCGCCTCAATGAAGGTGCCGCACCGAAGAGCGTCAACGAAGAGGTCGGCTTTCTGCTTCGCATTCTGGGCGATCCGGGCGATTTGCTCCGCATCCGGCTCCGCAAAAGAAAGATGCTCAAGCTGAAGGTTCGCCAGACAGTCGGAAAAGCCTATACGCCAGCGGAAAAGGAAAGGATGCTGGAGGAGGCCCGCAAGGCTCGCTCCCCGCACATCTATCTCGCGCTAACGCTGGCGCTCAACGCCGGGATGCGTGATGCCGAGATCAGGAACTTGACTTGGGAACAGATCGACTTCACAAAGAAATTCCTCGCGGTTGGACGAAGCAAAACGGAAGCCGGCGAAGGCCGTACCATCCCGTTGAACTCCTCCCTCTTTGAGGTTCTTTCCGACTATTCCGCATGGTACCGGGAAAAGTTCGGAGAGGCCCGCGTCGATTGGTATGTCTTTCCCTTCGGAAAGCCGAGTCCGAGTGACCCCACCCGACCTGTCACCACCCTCAAGACGGCATGGAACAATGTTCGGAAAAACGCCCAGGTGAAGGGCCGTTGGCACGACAACCGGCACACCCTCATTACCGATCTCGCGGAAAGCGGCGCGGGTGATCAGACCATCATGGACATTGCCGGACACGTTTCCAAACAGATGCTCAAACACTATAGCCACATCCGCATGGAAGCGAAGCGCCGCGCCCTGGAGTCCATTGTCACGGTGCGACCGGCCACGGAGGAATCAGGCGAAACAGGGCAGGCAGAGGGGTACCCACAAGAGTCCCCACATGGGTTGCAAAACCTGAGCAAACAGGCAGGCAAGAAGCGGGCAGCGGCGAAGAGCGAAAACACTCTCACAGCCAACAATGCAGAGAATCTTTACTCAGAAACACCCACAATTACGCAGCATTTTGATGTGGGGTACCCACAAAAGTCCCCACAGTCGGGCATTTCTGAGGATCATCGGGGAGTGAAAAGAGGTCGTAAGTCTAAGATTCTATTTGGCTCCTCAGGTAGGACTCGAACCTACAACCCTTCGGTTAACAGCCGAATGCTCTGCCATTGAGCTACTGAGGAGTGTCGCGCATCAAGTCGTCTACTACCTAAGGTAGCAGAGAGTGTGGGGTGCGTCAAAGCAACGCGAAGAAGGGGTAGGACTCCCTACCATTTGTCAAGGTTGCCAGCAGAGACTCGACCGCCCAGTCAACGCCGGTGCAATAATCCCCCATAACGCCGGTTGAAAAATCCGCCACCCATTGAGGGTGATGATTTACAGTTGCAGCCGGCTGGCGTGAAGATGGAGCCGGCTGGTGAAGCGGAGGCGGGCTCTGCTGGAGAGCAACCCGCCAAGGAACAACCGGCTGCGACTCATAGCGACGGTGAGAGGGCTGGGGCTGAGCGGCAGTCTGCTTCGCCCCTGACCCGAAGCCATCCTCCCACCGGACGATAGATCGCTCATTCCTCAGAAAACTCATAGAAGCCGGTCCCTCTTACTGCGGTTTGCCGACCCCTCAGGGTTTGCCGGAGGGAATGGAGCGTTTATAAGGACTAGCTTCCCAGACCGGCCAGGCGCGTGGGAACTCCACAAGCTGGCGGCTGGATATGTATACAGCTAAACTTTACAGTTTTACTGTAGATATGCGATACTTATCCGATGAGCAATCGCAAGTCTACTACTCAGACCGGGCTCGCTTCGATGCTTGCCGCCGAGATTCGTGCGGTGGGCGGCAAGCTCAAGCGTCGTTTACGCGAGCATGGGGGGCGCGACGACCTGACGCCGTCACAGGTCTGTGTTCTTCTTCGACTCGAGAAGGATGGTTCGGCTACGGTTTCAAGTCTGGCGCGAGCGGAAGCCATGCGTCCGCAGTCCATGAGCGCTGTGGTGACGCCGCTGCAGGAAGCGGGCCTGGTAAGTGGTTCTCCTGACCCGAGCGACGGACGGCAAACTCTGATGTCTCTCACCCCCAAATGCCTGAAGAGGCTTCAGGAGGGCAGGACCGCGAGACAGGACTGGCTCACCGCGACCATCGCGCAGAGGCTTTCTGCCCAGGAGCAGGAGAAGCTTCTGGCGGCACTCGAACTGCTTGCGCGGCTGGTTGACGATTGAACCCACTGCGTCCTGCTTCTTACCCATGTCAACTTTGTAGTCGGAAAAAAGGAGCGCTGCATCATGAATTGGCTTTGGCTTGTGTCGTACTTCTTTGGGGGCGTTTTTGGGGCAAACGCCATCCCTCACTTTGTCGCCGGCACGATGGGGCACCCCTTCCAAAGTCCCTTTGCAAAACCGCCCGGCCAAGGGCTCTCCTCGGCAACGGTCAACGTTGTTTGGGGATTCTTCAACGCAGTGGTTGGGTATCTGCTGGTCGCGCACGTCGGTGCTTTCCAGCCGCGGGAGACAAGCCACATCCTTGCGTTCGGCCTGGGCGCGCTGCTCATCAGCATCTTTTCGGCGCGTCACTTCGGCCAGTTCCATGGGGACAACACGCCTTCGCGCACATGAAGAGCCCAGTGGCCGGCACCTTTCGCTCCCTGAGAAGCTTCAACTTCCGCTTGTGGACGGCTGGCGCCCTGGTTTCCAACGTCGGTACGTGGATGCAGCGCGTCGCTCAGGACTGGCTCGTGCTGACGCAACTTACCCATCGCGATGCTTCAGCGCTGGGTATTGTGATGGGTCTGCAGTTCGCCCCGCAACTTCTGCTGCTGCCCTGGTCGGGATTGGCTGCGGACCGCCTCAATCAGCGCAAGCTCCTGATGCTCACCCAGGCAGCGATGGGCGTGCTTGCGCTTATCCTTGGAGTTCTAACGATCGCAGGAGTTATCCAGCTCTGGCATGTGTATGTACTCGCCTTTCTGTCCGGTTCCGCCGCTGCGCTGGACGCGCCGGTGCGACAGACCTTCGTGGCAGAGATGGTGGGCGATGCGGATCTCACGAATGCCGTGGCATTGAACTCAACCTCATTTAACGCTGCGCAGATGATAGGCCCCGCTGTCGCCGGTTTGCTCATCGCAAGCGTTGGCATCGGATGGGCCTTTCTTCTGAATGGGCTCTCATTTGCGGCGGTTCCGATCTCGATGTCATTCTTTCGTCTTTCGGAACTGCATGCAAGCGCGAGGGCGCATCGCACCGCATCGGGATTTCTGGAAGGGCTTCGCTACGTGCGGAGAAGACCGGACCTCAGGGCGATCCTGATCATGCTGTTTCTGATTGGCACCTTTGGCCTGAATTTTCCGATCTTCATCTCTACGATGGCCGTGAATGTCTTCCACTGCGATGCACGCGCATTCGGCCTGCTCTCCTCCTTGATGGCCGTGGGCACCGTCTCAGGAGCCTTGTTCGCTGCCAGCCGGCAGAGACAAAGCTTAGCGTCTCTTATGGCGGGAGCCGGTGTCTTCGGGCTCGGCTGTACCCTGGCCGCACTGGCGCCTGGATACTGGTGGTTTGCGGCCGCTCTCATGATCGTCGGCGCGGCTGCCCTGACCTTCAGCAACGGCACAAACAGCATCATGCAGCTCTCTACAGAGCCGGCGATGCGGGGCAGGGTGATGGCCCTGCGCGTTGCCATTGCACTCGGAGGAACACCGATTGGCGCACCGATCACCGGATGGGTTGCCAACCACTTCGGCCCTCGCTGGGCGCTCGGAATTGGCGCTGGGGCGGGATTCACCGCTGCCCTGGTTGCAGTCTACGCTCTGGCCCACCGAAAAGAGCCACTGCTCGTTCAGTAATTAGGCCTGTGAAGCCGGCTTGTGGCACGGTTCTTCCGAGACCTCGCATTGTTCCGGCGGATCATGGGCGATTCGGAAGCGATCCTGCCTTGAGCTGGCAAATGGTCCTACAGTCGACCATGCTCCCTGTCGCAGGAAGGGACAAGAGCCCCGGGGCATGAAGGGCAATCGGATAAACGTCGCATCTGCCCATTACAATGATTCGGCCTGGCCCTCCGGGGCGGGTTCTCCCTTCTTTCACTCATTCCCCGGGCTTTGCCCTCCACCCCGCGGACGAGGGTCCGTCCGTGGGGACTCCGCCCTGGGCTATTCTCGATGCCTCCCTCCGTGAGGCGCGGGGCGATGCCGTTCGGTGTGCAATATTGACTACTCAAGGGGAGATTCCGCCATTCGCTGCATGGCCTTTGGCTTGACCGGGGGGCGCGGTTACCCTACAAGTGCATTTTCAGCCCGCGGATTTCCGCTTTGAAATCCGGGGCCTGGGCCGGGCGGGCAAACCGGGGCCTTGCGATGGGTCTTTATCGCTGGGGTGGTCAACCGGAGTCGCCGGCTACTTTAATTGAGGAGACCCCAGGATCATGTCCAAAGCGATCAAGTACGCCGAGAAAGCCGCCGTATACGCGGCTCAGGGCGCATGGGTGGTATTTGAGCGGCTGAACCGCATCAGCCCGAATCCATCGTTCACGCCCAAGTGGAGCGACAAGCCGCTGCAGAAGAGCTATCAGAAGGAAAAGCCGCCGCTGGGCTGGCCGCGCACCACCGACTCGCTCTGCCCCAAGTGCGTGCCCGAGATTCGCAAGCAGATTCTGGACGGCAAGCTGCCCTACGAAGTGCTGCTCAACGAGAAGGTGGGCGAGATCAAGGCGCAGATCGTCGAGCGGGACGGCAAGATCCTGATGGTGAAGGATTGCCCCAAGCATGGGCACTTTGAAGACGTGATGTCAATGGACCCGGCCTTCTTCAAGCATCTGGAAGAGAGCTTTCCCGGCCGCGACGTGCGCGCGCACAACGACAAGCGGCTGCACAACCACGGGACGTCTACGGTCACTCATGGGCGCGGCGCGGTCCTGACCATCGACCTGACCAACCGCTGCAACATGATGTGCGATCCGTGCTTCATGGACGCCAACCAGGTGGGCTTCGTCCACGAACTGACTTGGGACGAGATCAAGACCATGCTGGACAACGCCATCACCCTGAAGCCGAAGCGGCAGATGAGCGTACAGTTCAGCGGCGGCGAACCGACACTGTCGCCTTACTTCCTGGACGCGGTGGCCTACTGCCGCAAGGTGGGCTACAACAGCGTGCAAGCAGCGTCGAATGGAATTGAGTTCGCCAAGAGCAAGGAGCTGTGCCGCGCCGCCGCCGAAGCCGGCCTGCGCTACGTCTATCTGCAGTTCGACGGCATTGGCAACGCCGCCAACTCGCACCGCAAGGTGGGCAACCTCTTCGACGTGAAGCTACAGGCCATCAACAACCTGCACGAAGCCGGCGTAGAGATTGTGCCGGTAACGACGATCATCAACGGCATCAACAACGAGCAGGTGGGGCGCATCATCCAGTTCGCTCTGGACAACCCGAAGAAGATCAGCTTCCTGAGCTTCCAGCCGGTCAGCTTTACCGGCCGCGACGAGGACATCACCGACGATCGCCGCACGGCTCAGCGCTACACGCTGAGCCACATGGCGCACGACGTGAAGAAGCAGTGCGGCATCGGCGAGCCGGAGCGCGATTGGTTTCCGATCAGCTTCATGGCCACCTTCAGCGACTGGGCGGACCTGATTCACGGGCCGCAGGCGGAGTGGGGCCAGCTGAGCTGCGGCTGCCATCCCAACTGCGGCATCGGCATGGCCGTGATGATCGACAAGGAAACCAAGGAGTGCGCGCCCGTCACCGCCTTCCTCGACATGAACAAGGTAGCCAAGGATCTGGCCAAGGTGAACGACGCGGCCCGCGGCAAGTGGCTCTCGGTCATCGGCTTTGGGCTGGCGCTGCTGCGGAATTACGATCCCTTCCAGGCGCCCACGCACTTCCGCATCACCGACATGATGAAGAAGATGGACAAGACCTTCAACGCCACCGGCAAGGACTACGGCAGCGTCAAGGGCGACCGCACGCTGGCCGACATCCAAAAGCGCCGCGCCGACCGCTGGAACTTCCTGTTCATCGCCGGCATGTGGTTCCAGGATCTGTTCAACTACGACTTCCGGCGCACCGAGCAGTGCATCATTCCTTACGCCACGCAGGAGGGCGAGATCAGCTTCTGCGCCTATAACACGGGCGTGGGCTGGCGCAACATCATCGAGAAGATGCACATGACGGCGACGCTGACCAAGTGGTACGAGGAGCACGGCCGGCATGAGATCTTCGCCGGCGGCAAGAAAGTGGGCATGACCCACGTGGGCCACGATCTGACGCTGAACATGGAGCACGTGAACAGCGAGGCCAACCACACGCTCGACAATCTGGGCATCGCCAAGAACGCCCGGGAAGAGAAGCTGCGCGCCCGCGATACCAAGCAAATTGTGGACGCCGCGGAGAACGCGCGCATGGCCAAGCTCTATCGCGAACACGTTCTGGGCGAAAAGCCGGTCGAGGGCCTGGTTCGCCTGGACGCAATCGCCCCGGCAAAGCGGGTCGAAAAGGAAGCCGGAGAGCTGGTCGCGGGAGACTGATCAACTTTTACCTTGGTTCACTCAATACGCAAAGGCCGTTCCCGATGGGAACGGCCTTTGTTATTGGGGGTTGATGGCATAAGGAAGTGCGAGTGTCAACGTTGGTCTGTGCGGCAGTGAGACTCCGCCGCGGCCGCCATCCGTCAAGATACCTCAGTTCGCGCCGCTTCTCATCAGGTGCAAGAATCCATCGAGTTGCTTGCCATTCACGGCATTGCCCAGGGGAGTTTGCCCGCGCCGCTTGTCCTTTTCATTCTTGAGGACAAAATGGAGGCCGACGCCGTCGTTGCCCCAGCGGACGGAGCTGGCGTGCACGGTGATCGAGCGCTCGACGATCGGTTTCGCGGAATCGGTGAGCGTCATTCTTACCACGGTGCCCAGGTACCAGCGCTCCTCTGTAACCACGTACAGGCCGGAGGAACTGATGTTGCGAATGCGGTGCTCCTCGGGCGCGCCCCCGGTGAAGAAATAGGCGGCGAGGCCGGGCAGCGATTCCCGCGGAGTCTTCCTCAGATCGGGAGGATCGGGATTTAGCCAGCGCTCCAGCCAACTCTTTGCCGGCTTTGGGGGTTTGATCTCCGGTTGGATCAGGGCGTACTTGTTCGATGGCCGGGGCCGGGGAAGCGCCTCGGCGGGAGGTTTTGGAATGGGGTGATTCTCTCGCTGAACCGGACTCAGAATGCTGCCGGGAATTCGCTCCTGCTTCCGCGGAGCGGTAGATTCGGTGGGGCAGGCAGCGGGGCGCGGACTGGGGAACTCCTTCAGCCGCCACTGCATCTCCTCGGGAGCGCAGAGCACCAGGCGATCGCCGGTTCGGGTCTGGGTGGAATCGATGGTGCGGGATGGCAGCGCGAGGACGCTGGCGGCGGGTTCGGTCGACTGGGAGCTTCGGTAGAGGGGGAAGGACTCGACCACGTCGATGACTTCGCAATTCCGGTCGAGATAGACCAGATCGAGCGGGGTGCGCACAGACGCCGGGGAGATACCCCTGAAAGGGACGATCCAGAGGCCCCCGCCGGACTTGGGTGTGAGCGCCGGCATGCGATCGCCGAGGCTGGCGACGGAGAAATCGCCGGCATCGAGATCCATGCCGAGAAAACGTCCCCTGGTCTGGTTATATGCGCATTGCTTTCTTGCTTCCATCGATCGTTGCGCCACCTGCGAGCGTTCGGCAACCGGGCGCTGGTTTCCGGCTTCCACGCCGCTAAATCGGAAGATGCCGGCGCTATGCCGGTCACTTCCTCAAGGCACTCATCGGCAGATTCAGCCAATCGATTACTTGGTCGCGAGAGTGGTCCTAGGCGGCGCGGGCGCGATTCCCTTCCCTGGCAGGCGGGGGCCTGCGAGGCTGCACAGGCCGTGCCCGGCATGGAAGCGAGTCTTTCGGCAGCCCGCGCAGTCCTGCCCTAGCGCCGGGCGGGCTTTCCGGAATACGTTCCATGAATTTTTCCCTTGACATTCGACAGGAGCGTGGGGCAATCTACTGTCGAATATCGAGGGGAGAACGATGCCGCCATCGTCAGACCTGTTGCAGGGAACCCTGGATCTGCTCATTCTGCGCACGCTGGCTCTTGGGCCGATGCACGGCTGGGGCGTGGCGCAGCGCATTCAGCAAGTGTCGAAAGATGCATTGCAGATTGGCCAGGGATCGCTCTACCCGGCGCTCTACCGGCTGGAGTACAAGGGTTGGATTCGCTCCGATTGGGGAGTCAGCGAGAACAACCGGCGAGCGAAGTTTTATGCGCTGACGGGCGCGGGCAGAAAGCAACTGGAGACGGAGCTGGAGACTTGGGAGCGGCTTTCGGCGGCGATTGGGTTGGTTCTGGGTCCGGAGGGGCAGTCATGATGAGGGGACGGTTGAACCGCCTGCTATGCCTCCTCAGCCGAAGTTTGCCGGGACGCAAGGGGCGAAGCGAGTTAGACGAAGAGATCCGGTTTCATGTCGAGCAGTCGACCGCGGCAAAGGTTGCGGCGGGCATGACTGCGGCGGAGGCGCGCAGGCAGGCGCTGGTCGAATTCGGAGGCGTGGAGCGCACGCGGGAACAGTGCCATGAGCAGCGGCCCGGCTGGTGGTGGGGCACGGTGCTTCAGGATGCGCGCTATGGCCTGCGCCAGTTGCGCCGGAATCGCGGATTTGCGTTGACGGCGGTGATCACGCTGGGCCTGGGAGTCGGCGCAACCTCGACCATCTTCTCAGCGGTAAACTCGCTGCTTCTAAGGCCGCTGCCATATCGGGATGCAAACACGCTGGTGTGGGTGTCGAATTATTGGCCCAAGATGCATCTGGATCGAGTGATGTCGCCCAACTTCATTGCCGCCCGGTCCGAGAGCAGATCCTTCACGCAACTCGCGGTCTACACCTACCTCGACGGCAACCTGACCGGCGCCGGCGAGCCGATGCGAATTATCCGCGCCAACGTAACCGCCAACTTCTTGCCAATGCTGGGCGTGACGGCGCAGATTGGCCGGACGTTCTCCGACGGCGAGGACAAGGCGGGCGGATCGAATGTCGTGGTATTGAGCGACCGGCTGTGGCGCGGCCAGTTTCACGCCGATCCCGGCATTCAGGGCAAGGCAGTGATTCTGGATGGTGTTGAGCAGACGGTGATTGGCGTGCTGCCTCCGCGCTTTCGCTTTCCCGACGTGCAGTTGGAACCCGATGTCTATACGCCACTCGGACTGGAAACGACAGGGAGCGTGACGGACAGGCGGGTTTTTCTTCTATCCGTGATTGGCCGGCTGCGGCCCGGAGTGAGCGCGCAACAGGCGCAGGCGGAGATGCTTACCTTTTTTCTGGCTCGCACAAAGCAGTATCCAGCGGGATTTGCGCATATGGCGCAAGGGCAAGAGGCGGCTGTGGCGCCCCTGCAGCAGCATATTGTAGGCGACAATCGCAAGCCGCTCCTCATCCTGCTCGCCTCGGTGGGGCTTGTTCTCCTGATCGCCTGCGCCAATGTCGCGAATCTGCAACTGGCGCGGACGGCGTCCAGGCTCCAGGAGACCGCGGTGCGTGGCGCACTGGGCGCTTCCCGCATGCGCCTGGTTCGGCAATTCCTCATCGAAAGCCTGATTCTCTCGCTCTTCTCCGCGGGTTTGGGGCTGCTGATCGCCACTGCGATCACTGCCCTGATCCGGCGTCTTCAGATGCCTGAATCGCCGCAGGCCGCCCTCTACTCCGGGGTTGCTCAAATGTTGCGCTTGCCGTTTGGCAAACTCACCGCCGCAATTGAAGTCGATGGCTGGGTTCTTGCCTTTACAGCGGGCGTCGCGTTCTTGACGACGGTTCTCTCCGGGCTCGTGCCGGCCATCGGCGGGACTCGCAACGACCTGAGGAACGCGCTCCAGTCAGCCGGCCTTCGCATGACGTCAGGACGCGAGCACCGGCTCTTGCGCCACTCGCTGCTGCTGGCGGAAGTCGCGCTCGCGGTTGTGCTGCTCGCGTCCGCCAGCCTTCTGGTCCGCAGCTTTGTCAATGTTCTGCATTATGATTCCGGCTTCGACCCGCGCAACACGCTCACCGCAGTTACGCTGCTAAACTCATCCCGGTACTCGACGGCCGAACGCAGGGAGGCCTTTGTCGACCGGTTGCTGCCAAAACTCTCTGCGCTGCCAGGGGTCACCGCCGTGGCCGCGGCCAGCGTGCTTCCCATTCAACCGTACGATCTGGGCAGCGCCATCACGTTTGAAGGCGTTCCAGCTCCGCCCGTGGGGATGCGGCCAGCGGTATCGGTTGTCAGCGTGACCCCGGATTACTTCCGCGCCGTGGGTACGCCGATCTTCCAAGGGCGCTCGTTCAACCAATCGGACACCGCCCTGTCCGCTCCCGTCACCATCGTGAATCGAGCATTCGCCAACCGCTTCTTCGCGGGTAGCGCACTGGGGAAACGATTCCACTCGATGGCCTGGGGCTCCGACCACGCGGCGGTCACGATTGTCGGAGTCGCCGATGACGTCCGGCATGGCGGCCTGGAGCGCGAAGTGCAACCCGAGATGATCGTTCCCATGGCGCAATTGCCGCAATCTTCACTCAGCATTGCCTTGCGCACCACGGGCGGTCCCGCAGCGCTCGCCAATACTCTGCGCGAAGCTGTTGCCGCAGTTGACACCGAGCAGCCTGTATTCGATATCGAAACCATGGATCAGCGGGTGTCGGAGGCCATTGCGCAGCGGCGGTTGATCATGCTGTTGATCGCCTGTTTTGCAATGCTCGCGGTGGTTCTCTGCTCGGTCGGTGTTTACGGAGTCTTCGCATACTCGATCACTCAGCGCATGCGCGAAATGGGCATACGCCTGGCCCTTGGCGCATCGCGCAGCGGCTTGCTCCGGCTGGTGGTGATGGAGGCAGCGCGGCTGATCGTACTAGGCGGCATTCTCGGAGTTGGCGCCGCGCTTGCGATGAGCAGGCTGCTGGCGAGCTTGCTGGTGGGCGTCACTCCCCACGATGCGATGTCCTTTTCGCTCGCATGGGCGCTGATGACGGCGGTGGCGCTGCTTGCAAGCACCATACCCGCGGCGAATGCGGCGCGAACGGACCTTGTGTCAGTGCTTCGTTCCGAGTAGAGAAAGCAGGGTTTGAGCAGTTGGCGGGCGGGTGGAGGTTGTAGCACTTCGCTATGAATAGAGCGAAATGGGCGCGCTCGCCATCCTACCTGCGCCCAAAGCCGCGCGGCTTGACCGGGGACGCGACCGGCAGGTTGGCTTTGCCCGCGGGATACACGGCGAGGAAGCGGTCCTGGCCTTCGCCGGAGCTGGCCGTCTCGACGCCTTCGATTCCGCGGATGGCCATGCGCATATGGCGGCGTTCGCGGCTGTTCATGGGCGGGAAGGCGGATCGCGTCCAGCGCGGTGGACCTCTGTCCGGCTTTTTCGCCATCAGCTACACACGAAACTGCGCTCCCGATGACACCTTTGTGGTGCTTCGATTTGCCCAATTTGCAGTAATAATTGCTCAGCGCCCGAATCCGCCGCGTTGGTATACTGAAACCCGGCGGGATTCGCCCGGAAGGCCCGTCTAACCTGCAGGCTTTTCCTTTTTGGGTGGTCTGGCCCTTTTCCGGGGGAAGGAAGTACATGGGAACCCTGCTCGCGACCATCCACTCGCCCGCCGATGTGAAGCGCCTGAATTATGAGCAGATGGAAGAGCTGGCGGGGGAGATACGCGAATTCCTGATTCAGACGCTGTCCAAGACAGGCGGGCATCTGGGCCCCAATCTGGGCGTGGTGGAGCTTACGCTGGCCTTGCACGCGGTCTTTACTACTCCCGAGGACAAGCTGCTCTTCGACGTCAGCCACCAGGCCTATGTACACAAGATTCTCACCGGGCGGCTGGACCGCTTTGAGACCATTCGCCAGCCGGGTGGGCTGAACGGCTTCATGCTGCGCACCGAGAGCGAGCACGATGCGTTCGGCGCCGGCCACGCCGGCACGGCGCTCTCCGCTGCCCTGGGAATGGCGGTGGCCCGCGATCTCTCCGGCGGCAAGGAGCATGTGATCGCGGTGGCCGGCGATGCGGCTTTTACCAACGGCATTTCGTTTGAGGCGCTGAACAACGTCGCCTCGCAGACCCAGCGTCTGATCGTGGTGCTGAACGACAACGAGTGGTCCATCGACCGCAACGTGGGCGCCATTGCCCGCTACTTCCATCGCGTCGCCATCAACGAGCACTACAGGAATCTGCACGATTCGGCGGCCCGCATCGTGGAGCGCTTCGGCGGCAAGACCGCGATGACCTTGGCGCGCCGTGCCGAGGGAGCCGCCAAGAGCATGCTCTGGCCCTCGATCCTCTTCGAGGAGTTCGGGCTCAAGTATTTTGGCCCCATCGACGGCCATAATCTGCCCATGCTGGTGGAGACCTTCAAGTTTCTCAAGGCCGAAACCCGCCCTGTGCTGCTGCATGTTCTGACGCAAAAGGGCCGCGGCTTTCAACCGGCGCTCGACGGGCAAAAGAAGTTCCACGGCCTGGGGCCCTACGATCCCGAAACCGGCCAGACCGCGCCGCCCGGCCAGCTCAGCTATGCCGAGGTCTTCGCCAACACGCTGGTGCAGCTTGCCGGCCAGGACGAGCGCATTGTGGCCATCACGGCGGCCATGCCCAACGGCACCGGCCTCGATCTCTTCCGGCCCCACTTTCCCAAGCGCTACTTCGATGTGGGCATCGCCGAGGAGCACGCGGTGGTCTTTTCCGCAGGCATGGCCACCCAGGGCTACCGGCCGGTCTGCGCCATCTACTCGACATTCCTGCAGCGGGCCTTCGATCCTGTTGTGCACGATGTCTGCCTGCAGAAGCTGCCAGTGGTCTTTTGCATGGATCGCGCCGGACTGTCGGGCGACGACGGTCCCACCCACCATGGTTTGTTCGACATCGCGTACCTGCGGGGCATTCCTGGGATCGTGCTGATGGCGCCCAAGGACGAGGACGAGCTGGCCGACATGATGAAGACTGCCCTCTCGCTGCCCGGACCGAGCGCCATTCGCTATCCGCGGGGCGCGGTGCCCGGCGTGGCCCGCAAGGCCGAGCCGCAGGCGATTCCCGTAGGCAAGGCCGAGGTGCTTGAAGACGGCTCCGATGTGGCCATTCTCGGCCTGGGGCCGATGGTGACGCTGGCCACGGAACTGGCCGGCCGGCTGAAGCGCAACGGCTTCTCCGCCGCGGTGGTCAATCCGCGCTTTGTCAAGCCGCTGGACCTGGAGATGCTTGAGCATTACGCGGGGCGCGTGTCCGCTTTCGTCACCTTTGAGGATCACGTCAAGATGGGAGGCTTTGGCGCCGCTGTGGTCGAGGCCCTGGATGAGATGGGCAGCACCGCGCCGGTGGTGCGCATCGGCTGGCCCGACAAGTTCATCGAGCACGGCAAGGTGGACGACCTGCGCGCCAAGTACGGCCTGACCGTGGACGACGCGCAGGCCCAGGTGCTGCCCCTGCTGGCGCGCCGCCTGCGGCCCACGATGGTGGCCGGCTAATAGCAGTCAGTTCCCGCGTGCAGGCAAGCCGTGAAGGCGGCTTGCTCCTCGGCCCAAGGGAGGAACTGATGATCGCATCGCATCGCCGCTCCAATGAATCGCCTTCGATGGCTCCAGCAGAGCAAATCGCTTGATAGATTTCCCACGCCGCTGTGCGACAATCCTCAACAGACCAGCTTTCTTATGCGACTCCTTCGTATCGCTCTGACGGGATTGGGTGGAGCGGCTTTGGCCGGTGTCTTGGCCTGGCCGCAGGCGCCGCCCTCCATTGGGCCTGGAGGATGGGGCTCGGCTCCGCTGGTGCTGGCCGGCGGCACGGTGGTGGACGTGACCGAATGGGGCCGCTCGGCAAGAGACCTCAAGGATGCGATTGTGGTTGTGCGCGACGGGCGCATCACCGATTTGGGCCTTCGCGGGGCCATCTCCATTCCCAGGGGCGCGCGCGTGATCGACTGCGCGGGAAAGTTCCTCATCCCAGGGCTGGTGGACGGCTTTGCCGGCATGAACTCGCAGGGCCAGGCCAATGCCAACCTCTATATGGGCGTGACCACGGTGGTGGCCCGCAACGACTATCGGCGCGGTACCATCGATTTTGCCGCCCATCCCAGCCCTCATCTTTACCTGATCGATTCCATCGGCACCACCGACAACTGGAGCCTGCTGGCCAAGCGCCCGGAGTGGGCCCTCAAGCTCAGGGAAGGTTCGCGCCCCGTCGAGTTGAGCCCCGAGGATACGGTGCGCCAGCTCGCAGACACCGCCCGGCAGGGGACGCGGGTGCTCCTGCTGGGCCACGACCTGACTGCGGCCAACACGCAGTGGATCGTTACCCACGCCCATCAGATGGGGCTGGCGACCTACGGGGAGTTCGTCTCCACGCCCTACTCCGTCGGCATCGAGGCCGGCGTGGATGCGCTGCCGCACATGGGACGCTACGAACTGGGCGTCATTCCCGACGAGCTGCAGCGGCCGCTCGTGGACAACTCCGAGGGAACCGCGGCCAACACGGCGTACGACTACGCGGAGCGGTTGCCGCCTACCGACCCGCATCTGCGCGACTACGCCGCGTTTCTGGCCGCGCACCATGCCGCGCTGATGCCCACCTTCAGCCTCTTTTACCTCGAACTGCCGCAACACCGGAACCTCTGGAAGGAGCCGGCAGCCCGGCTGCTCGACCCTGCCCACATCTTTCAGCCCTCGGATCGGAATACGGGAGAAGCGGTCTATCCGCTCGCATTCTGGACGCGCCCCCTGCCCGCCGCCGCGCTGCGCTATCTTGAAGACAGCCAGCGCAAGAAGGCCGACCAGTCCGCCATGCGGCTGTGGCGCATCAACGAGAGGCTGTTCTCCGCTAATCCTCATTACCTGGCGGCTTCGGGCGCGTCGGCGTCTGGTACCATGGCCGGCATCTCCATGCACACCGAGCTTGAACTGCTGGTGCGGCTGGGGCTTTCTCCGCGCGAGGCGCTGGCCGCGGCCACCAACAACTATGCGCTCCAGTTCGGCTGGAATGAGCTGGGACTGATTGCCCCCGGCCGCCGCGCGGATATTCTCGTAGTGGACGGCGACCCGACGGAAAACATCTGGAACGCGCGCCGCATCTCCACTCTCATCATGGACGGCAATGTGCTGGACCGAGATGGCCTGCTGCGCTTGAAACGCTGAGACCATGGATTGCGCCGGCCAGCGCCGAAGCTGAATCCGCGCGGATTTGAAAGCCACCCTTTTGCGGGCTCTCGTAAGCCGCATATTCAAGCCCGCACCCAAAAGGGTGACTACCGGCTCCCTTGGCCATACCGCTACTTTTAATGCGCCCTGATCGGAGTAACCGGTTCGAGTACGAGTGAGCGGGAGCGACCCGTCCCCAGGGCCGCCGGCACGCAGCTCTTACCGCGCCGGTTCGTAGGGCTCCGCGCGCAGGAAATCGGAGAGGATGCCGCGCTCCTCGGGGCTGAAGACGCTCTGGTAGCGGCTGGAGTTGAGCTCCGTCTGGCGCTGATCAAGCGGAACGGAGCGCAGATCCTGGAACGCCCGCTTCACCAGCGCCTGGCGATCCGGCGGCAAGGCTGCCAGGCGGCGGCCGGAGAGGTTCAAGCTCATGCGCTCCTGGGGCGACATGTGCTCCAGAGCCTCGGCGCGAGCCAGCCTGCGCTGCCGCTGCTCCTCGGGCAACTGGTTCACCTGGTGCAACTGCTGCAAGAGCCGCTGCTGGTCGGCGGGAGGAAGCCGGTAGAAGCTGGGATCGCTGCGCAGCATCCGCTCCTGCTCCTGGACAGGAAGACCGCGGTGCTGATTGAGCCAGTCGCCCAGGTGCCCCGGCGGCGCCGCGCCGGGATAGACGTGAATTGTACTGCGAGGCGCCGCGTTGGGCGAGGCAGCGTAACCGGGCCGGGCATACATGGAACCCGGCGCCGAACCCGGATAGCCGGGCCGAAGTCCAGGCGCCGGGTAGCCGGGCGCAGGACGCTGCGCCGCGTTCCCTTGCGGCCGGCCTTGAGATTGCGGGCCAGGGCGGTTCTGGTATTGAGGCCTGTACGGCTGACGCCGAGCGGGCTGAGCGTTTTGGGCCCTGGGTCCGGCAGCGCGCATCGCCGGTCCGCCGGCCGAACGCGGCGCAGGCGCGCTCTCACGCTGGCCGCGCGCCCAGGCCCCGGAGACGCATAGAAGCGCAATCGCCACAGCCAATGCCGCGCGGCTCATGCCTCCCGAATTGTCTCTCCCGGTTCTCATCTCTCCCCGCTTACGCCCCGGCCTGCTCAGAACAAACTACTCCCCGTTGTTGTTGTTGTCGGTGGTTGAAAGCGCCTCCATCTGATCCAGAAGTTGAGCGTTGCTGTCCAGCGTCTGCAAGTCGTGGACCACGGCGGCCTGTGGCGCCGGCTGCGCCGTCCGGTCCCAATCGGTGACTCCCAGGTAGGTTCCGCCGCCAAGCAGCAGCAGAACGGTCAGCGCCATGGCCGCCAGCGGGCGAACATGCATCGCCGGCCCGTACACGAACCGCGCGCGCAGGCGGGCAACCCAGCCTGCCGGCTCCGCCTCGCGCGCCTCGCGCAGCCGCGCATCGAACCGGGTCATGAAGTAGGGGCTTGTTTCCGGAGCCTCCCAGGTATCGAGCAAGGCAAGGGTCGCCCGCAGCTCCGCCAGCTCCTCGCGGCAGCGGTCGCAATCCGCCACATGAGCTTGGACCTTGGCAGGCGCCTTTTCGGGCTCCAGCAGCATGTCTGCCAGCTTCCCGTCCATTCCGGCGCATTGGTTCTTCATCCGTTCCATCTTTCACCCCCTGCTTCCACCGGTGTCGCCCGGCTTGTTTACCCTTACACAAAACCCTTCAGCTTATCTCTCAACGTCTGGTAGGCGCGGAAGAGCAGCGACTTGGTCGCCGACTCGCTCAACTTGAGCACCTCTCCGATCTGCCGGTAGTCCATCCCCTGGTACTTGTGCATCAGCACCGCCATCCGCTGCCGCTCCGGCAGGGCCATCACGTGCATGCGGATAGCGGCCATCCGCTCATCGCGGATCAGCCGCTGCTCCACCGTCGGTTCATCGTCGGCCACGTCCGGCGTGGCGCCCGTCTCCTCATCCGTCGCATCCAGATAGAGAGTCTGAGCCGCCCGCTCGTGCCGAGTATCGCGCGCGTGGTTCACCGCCAGGTTGGTCGCGATCCGGTAAAGCCAGGTGGTGAACTTGGCCTCGGCCCGGTAGCTCTCCCTGGACCGGTAGACGCGCAGAAACACCTCTTGCGCCAGTTCTTCGGCGATCGCCTGGTTGCGGACCATCCGGAACAGGAAATGAATCATGGACCGGTGGTATTTTTCCACCAGATAGTTGAAGCCCGATTCGTCGCCCGCCGCCACGCGCAGCATGATGGCCGCATCGCCTGCCGGGTCCAGGCCGGTGATCGCGCCCGCATGTGTCTCCGTTCTTGAGCCCGGCCGCGAGGCCGCGCCCGCTCCCAGGGCCGAGTTGTCCAGCACCAAGGTAGCCATATTCTCTGGAACCCGATTCGCACCAGAAGGTTGCGCCCCGTGCGCGGATTCCATTGCATTTTCAGGACTGGATCTTCCGGCTGCGGAGCCATTCGGCCGCGGGCCGGGTCTGGGACCGGAAGTTCGGGCCACCGAGGCAGGCAGACCCAAGCTGCCGGCGTCCGCGCTGGATCGATCCACGATCGGGAAGTTGGCGCTCAGCCGATCCGGACCCGAAGAACACGGAATCGGCAAGCCCAGGCCGCCGAGGCCCTGAACGGGGCACAGCGCCGTTTCCCCGTCGGAGGGGAAGTCGCCTGCGGGACGGTTTGATCTGGCTCTCCAGCGCATCGTTGGTTTGGCGCGGATCGCGGCTGCCCCCAAGTGACTGCAAGGGTTGGCCGCAAAGCCCCGCTGGTGTTACTCTAAACCACGGGATGCCCCTCCGGCGCGGCTTTTGCCCGGTTCCCTTCGGGGCGCTTAACTCAGCGGTAGAGTGCCACCTTCACACGGTGGAAGTCGCAGGTTCAAATCCTGCAGCGCCCACCATAAACTGTTTATAATGAATAATATATAGACAATTCAAGCAAAACAGTGATTTTCGAAGTACGTTGGTTCTACGCAGAGGTTCGTTCTCTCTCCTTTCGCCGGAGCGGCACGGTTCATGCCTTCACTGGTCCTAGGGGTATGCGCGTAGCCTGAATTAGTGACTATCAGTGGGCGGATTTGCAAGGCTACGATGCGGCTTCGGGGTCTATCTCTCTGGCTGCGCGGCGGCTGGTGTTCTCCTCGGAAATTCCTTTCAGGCAAGGAGAATCTGTGGCCATTCACGCGAAGGAAGAGGTCTTCTCAAACCTTGATGATCAGCTCTTCGGCGGGAATTTTCTGGTCCATCCTCTGCCAAAATACAGGTTCCCAATACAAGAGACCAATCCGACTGCGGCCTATCAACTAGTCCACGATGAGCTGCTGCTCGACGGCAATTCCCGCCAGAACCTGGCCACATTTTGCCAAACCTGGGTCGAGCCGGAAGTACGCAAGCTGATGGACGAGTGCATAGACAAAAACTTGATTGATAAAGACGAGTATCCGCAACTGGCGGAGATCGAATCGCGCTGTGTGCACATGCTTGCCGATCTTTGGAATTCGCCGGATGCAGCCAACACACAGGGCTGCTCCACGACGGGCTCCAGCGAGGCGGCCATGCTATGCGGCCTGGCGATGCGGGCGCGCTGGCGCAAGCGCCGCCGGGACGAGGGCCTGTCGATGGCTCGGCCCAATCTGGTCTGTGGCCCGGTGCAAGCCTGCTGGCCGCGTTTTGCGCGCTATTTTGATGTAGAGCTGCGCCAGATTCCCTGCCAAGGCCAGCGCCTGCTGATGTCGCCCGAGGAAGTGATCAAGCGCTGCGATGAAAACACCATTGGCGTGGTGCCTACTCTGGGAGTCACTTATACCCTGCAATATGAGCCGGTGCAGGCGGTTGCGGTGGCGCTCGACGATCTGGAGGAAGAACGCGGACTCGATATTCCCATTCACGTGGACGCGGCCAGCGGCGGCTTCATTGCACCCTTCCTTCATCCTTCCCTGCAGTGGGATTTCAGGCTGCCGCGGGTGCGGTCGATCAATGCCTCCGGGCACAAATTCGGAATGGCGCCACTGGGCTGCGGCTGGGCAATCTGGCGCTCTGCGCGCGACCTGCCGGACGAGTTGGTCTTCCGTGTGAAATATCTGGGTGGCGACATGCGCACGGTTGCTCTGAACTTCTCGCGCCCCGGCGGACCGATTGCCGCGCAATACTACAACTTTGTCCGGCTCGGCCGCGAGGGCTACACGAAAATCAATCAGAATTGCGCCGAAGTTGGAATGTGGCTGGCAGCTCAGGTGAAGACGCTGCAGATCTTCGAGTTGATTTACGACGGCCGCGGTGGAGTTCCCGGATGCACATGGACCATCCGGCGCGGCGTCGATCCTGGTTTCACACTCTACGATCTAGCTGATCGTTTGCGGGTAAAAGGCTGGCAGGTACCGGCATATCCCATGCCTGCGGACCGAGGAGATTTGGTTGTGCAGCGGGTTCTGATGCGGCTCGGCGTGAGTCGCGATCTAGCGGGATTGTTGTTAGAAGATATGCAAAAGGCCCTCAAGCATCTCAAGAAGAATCCGCCGTCGAAATCTCTCACGCGCCAGAGCGCGGGCGGCTATCACCACAGTTGAGCGTCGCATCCAACCATAGCCGTAAAAACAAATACGCGGCGATGCTGGGGCGCCCATGACTCTACGCCATTTGGAGAGGTGCTCTGCCTGCCCTGTCCCTTGTTTCGGCTACCTACCTGCAGCGACCACAAAACGGCTCGCCACAAAATGCGACTTTACGCTTCATTTCCCCGGTTCTAGTCTCGCAATTGTCGTCACCACCCGGAAGGAGATCAGGACAATGGCAAACTACGAGAGCGAACTGGAGTTGGAACTTGAAGATGAGTTCCACGAAGGAGAATTTGAAGGCGAAGATGAGGCCGGCCTGGAAGGAGAGGGCTGGCTGGGCGCGCTCGGCAACATAGCCGGCAGCCTGCTCGGCGAAGGCGAGGACGAGTTCGAAAGCGAGGACGAACTCGAGGATGAAGATGAGGCTGGCCTGGAGGGCGAAGGCTGGCTGGGCACGCTGGGCAACATTGCCGGCGGCCTGCTCGGCGAAGGCGAAGACGAATTCGAAGGTGAATTCGAGGACGAGACCGAGCAATTCTCCTTCGGCAGTTTTTTCAAGAAGGCGCTCCCGATTCTCAAGAGTGTCGCCAAAGTGGCGGCGCCGATTGCGGGCACCGCAATTGGCGGGCCTCTCGGCGGCAAGCTGGGATCGATGGTGGCCGGTTCTCTTGAAGGGGAATACGAGGATGAACAAGAGGGTGAATTCGAGGACGAGTCTGAGTCCGAGGTCGCCGGCGAGATCTCCTCTCATCCGTTGACGCACAATGAGGCAATGGCCGAGATGATGGCGGAAGCAGCGTCGGTTGAGGCGCGCGAAGGAGAAGCGGAGGCCATGGCGGGCGCCGCGGTGATCGGCGTGATCTCCCCCAGGGACCGCCGGGCCTTGCGCCGCATCCTGCCCCATCTGACAAAGGGTGTCGCCATTTTGACCCGTATTCTGCGCCGCCGCCGCATCACCCGCGCGGGCGTGCGCGCAGTACCCACCATCATGCGCCGCTCGGTGCGAAGCCTGAAGCGCCAGGCCGCCAAAGGGCAGAAGATCACGCGCCGGCGGGCAGGGCGCACCTTTGCCCGGCAGGTTCGCAGTGTGCTCGGCAATCCAAAGGCAGCGGCAACGGCAATCCGGCGCAATGCAAAGGTCAGCGGCGCTTACAAGCGCACGCGCCACACGCGCCGTCGCAGAGCAGTGCGTTAGCGCGAGCGAGCCTCCGGTGCCGGTTGCGTGAGCCCGCGCAGCCGGCAGGGATACGGGCCGTGTCCTTGAACTGTTTGAACTTGATCAGCGCGGCTCTGATCTGCGGGTATTGATCGGGCCGGTCGCATTCCCTCACCAACCTTCACCGCCCAGATGCAGGTGCGATTTATTCCGCAGGAGGAAACCTCATGGCATACGAATACGAAAGTGCGCTGGAAAGCGAGCTGGAAGATGAATTCGAAGATGAATTCGAAGACGAGTCAGAAGGCGAACTGGAAGGCGAATTGGAAGACGAAGCTGTCCTTGAAGGCGAAGGCTGGCTCGGCACCCTCGGCAACATTGCCGGCAGCCTGCTGGGCGAAGGTGAGTTCGAGAGCGAAGACGAGCTCGAAGACGAGTTTGAGAGCGAGGAGGAGATCAGTCCCATCCGAAAAATCTATCCAGACGCCATGATGGAACATCTGGGCGAGTTGGCCGCCGAAGCAGAGACCGAAGATGAGGCAGCCGAGCAATTCCTTCCCCTGGTAGGGATGGCTGCCAGCAAGCTGCTTCCGGTCGTGGCCAGAGCGGTTGCGCCGATGGCCAAGCGCGCGCTTCCCAAGATCGCCAAGGCGCTTACCCGGGCCACTCCACAACTGACGCGTGGCATAGGGAAGGTCGCCAAGGTTTTACACCGCAATCCGCAGACACGGCACCTGCTCAAAGCCGTGCCAGGGATAGCACGGCGCACTGTGGGCAACATCGCGCATAGTGTGGCGCGTGGCAAGCACATCACGCCGCACACCGCGGTGCGGACCCTGGCGCGGCAGACCCGCCGGGTGCTGGGCACTCCGCAACACCGCGCGCAGGCGCTTCGCCGCCATCATCATCTGGAGCGCCGGTTCCACGGGCAAGTGGGGCACGGATTGGCCAGGCCGCACCTGGCTTATGGGCATCCAGGCATACGCCGTCACGGAGGACACGTTCATACCGGAAGAGGCGTCGCCTATCGCAGGCCCGGAAGCATTCGTGGGATTTACACTCCTGGAGTGCCGCCAACTGTATACGGCGCGCCCGCAAGAACAGGTTATCGCCGCATTGCACGCAGTCCAGGCAGGTGCCCGGCCTGCCCCACCTGCGGCGCAAAAGCAGCAGCGCCTGCAGTCTGCCGCTGCTGCGGACAAGTCATTCGGTAAAAACCTGATTCACGAGGAGAACGCCATGGCCACGTCGGCCGAAAAACTGCCGGCAGAAGAAGTACGAGCGCAAGATCCTTTGGGCCAGCGGCCGCAAGCCGCTCCTGAAGCCGCCTCTGTACTGATGCCCTGGCTACGCGCGCAATCGATCAATGTTACGCGCCACGCCGCCGCCCTGCGCCCCTTCAAGCGTGAGGAATTTGGGTCGGGTGCGGCGGCGCCTTCAGAAGGTCATATTCACGTTGTCAACGAGCTGATCACCAAGCTGCGCCGCGGCCTGTTGAAGATGTCGGCGAGAGTTCAGGATGCAATTACCGCGGCCAGCAAGAAACCCATCTCGCCGCGGCTGCAAAAAGTGGTGATGCGCAAGGACAAAGCACACCGCTGGGTGCAGGGAATCGAGAAGATCTGGGATTTCTACTTTGAACTCTTTGGCCAGCGGCAAGGTAAGTACGGCGATTGGTTGCTAAGCTGCGATCGCATCGCAATGGATTGTTACCAGGCCGCGTACACCGGGCTGGGCGTCGCCAGAACCGTTCCTGCTCCGCCGCCGTTCTGTTACATGAAGACCGGATTTGCGCCGGCGACGATCCGGCGCGGCATTCGCATGGCCAGACTGGGGAAACAGTTCAATCCCTTTCCCCTAGTGCAGTTGCCCTACCACCGCCTAGTGAATCCCTGGACGCTGGGCGCGGTGATGCACGAGGTAAGCCACAATCTGCAAAACGATCTGGGTCTCAACAAGGAGATTCCGCGTCAGGTAGGCCTGCGGCTTCTCAAGGGAGGGATGGGGCGCTCCGTCGCTTCGGTTTGGGTGCGATGGAATCGCGAGATGTTCGCCGATATGAGCGCACTGCTTTTGGGCGGACCGGAGGTGGTTGGTTCGCTGATGGATGTGATTGGGCGAACACCGTCGGCGGTCTCAGCATTCAATCCTCGCGGGCCGCACCCCACACCCTATCTGCGTCTGCTCATCAGCGCGGAGATGCTGCGCCGCATGGGCTTCAAGGCGGAAGCGCGCCAGTATGCGCGGGCATGGACGCGCATCTATCCCAATCCGCAAAGGGGAACGATTCCCAACAGAGTGCTCTCCAGTTTTCCAAGGGCCTGCGCGCTGGCCGTTGACGCCATGTGCTATCAACCGTTTCCTTCGCTGGGAAACAAGAGTTTGTCGCAAGTGATCCGCTTCGAGAAGAAGGACCAGAAAATGATTGAGGAGTCGGCTGCAAGGTTGGCCGCGGGTATGGACCCAGGAATCATTCCGGAGCGCTATTTGATTGGCGCCGCGCGGGTTGCGTTGAATCGCCGTTTGGCCCGCCCCGGAGTGATCACGGAGAACTTCTACAAGGAGTTGGTGAGGAGATAGCGATGGCCCTTGAAGCGACATTTCGCGGATTGACGTTTTGTCTCCACCAGTTGCATGATGCGCTCAATGAGCTGCAAGTCACGCTGGGCGACAAGCCTTCCGACGACGAATCGGCGATGGCTGATGGGCTCGAAACAGCGGTCCTCGACCTGATGGGGATATTGCACGAGGCGCGCAAAGCAGCGCTGAATGCGCAGAGAGCCGTGGTGCATCCCACCGATCTCGATCGTGCAAGACGCGCGCTTACGCTTTGCCAGGAGCACTTCCACCACATCGAAAAGCAGTTTGCCGTTGAGCTGGTGTCGTACGAAAAGCTGAGGGAACTTGCACGACTCGGGAGAGAGCGGCGAAGCTGGCTACCATGGGCCAACACGGCCAAGCTGGGAATTGAGCAATGCCGCCCGCCGCTGGAGAAAATCAGCACGGCGCTTGCCGCTTGCTGGCTGGAACTGGCCGAGCGGCTGGGAATGGTGAGTGTATCCGTGCGGACGATTGGACAACAGATCAAGATGCCGGCGGAAGCGAGCGTTCTGGATGCGGAACCTGTGACGTGAATAGCAGCGAGAGTCGGCGTCAAATTGGCGAAGTGGGCGGTAGGCGCCCTGGATCAACAGAAGACCGTACAACACGCGAACCGTGGCGGAAGGAGACCAACCATGTCTTTAAGAGTGATGAACTGCACCGTAAGCACTAACTCGATCACGATCACATTCTCCGAGGCTGTGGTCTCTACATCTGCGGGCTCGACCAGCGCAGTGAATCCGGCCAACTACACTGTCTTTGATCCGGGATCGGTCGACTATAGTCAGCCGCAGTCTCTTGGGTCGAACGCCAATCTTCAGCTCGACGCCAACTCCCTCTATCTGGTCATCAACTTCTCGCCGAGCCTTGGCACAACCGAATTCCAACCCGGCGACTGGGTTCATATTACGATCAACAATGTGCAATCCAAGACCCTCGATGCGCTGGAGGGCGGCCAGATTTCGCTTGTCCGGCAGGTGCCGGGCAAGTCCGAAGCCAAGCGGATTACCCGCGATGTGGAAGACGCGGTCACCTACCCGATTCTCACCGAGCAAGTAAGCTTTCCGCGCTCAGGCGGCGGTCCGGCGACAGGCTTCAGTTCGTCGCAAGGCGGTGTGGCTATCGGCCAATCGGCCGCTCTGGCCATCGGCGACGTCCTAGGATGGAAGGTGAGCAGCACCGATCCCAAAGGATTTGTTGGAGCGCTGACGCAAGCCTTCACGCTGACCGACGTCGAGGGCCACGTGGAATCAAGCTGGAATCCCCGCACCTTCGCGGTGCAGACCGATCTGGGCGGCGGCATCACCGGCGCGCAGGCCAGCCTCTACACACGCGCAAAGGATGCGCTCGATCAGTCGCTCTCGCTGTTGGATGGACTCTACCCGCTCGATCCCGATGCAGATCCCGAGTATGTGAAGGCGCTGCGCGAGATGGCGCGCAGCCAGATGACGGAGATCGTCAAGGAATTCGGAGCCGTTGGTCTGCCTTCGATCCTGCGTATTGACACCTATTTTGAAATCCTGCTGGGCCAGCACCCCTCGCGCAATTTCAACGGGGTTCAGTTCGATCCGGATCTAATCCGCGGAACGCTGGGCAAGCTGCGGGATACCTATGGAATTACCTTCCGTGGCAATCCGTTCAATAACTCGATTGAAGATGAACAGGACATCACCAACTTCCGCGTGATCTCCGACTACATGACCTCGCTGATGCAAAGCTGGATCGCCAACCGCGAATTCTTCATTGTCGCACCGAACAGAGTGGCCTTCTTCGGCACGCAACTGGTATTGATCTCGCGCCAGCTCAATGTGATCTCCGAGACGGTCGACGAGTTGCGCTTTACTCTGGACTCGGTCTTCATCGGTCCCAACGAGCGCCAGACGCTGCTGCTCAAATTCTCAGATCACCACCTGTCGCCCATGTTCCTGGAGGATGTGCTGGTGGAGATCGAGAGGTTCGTCAAGGACGAAGGGCCGCGGCTGCTGCGCGATGGCGGCAAAATCTCGATCACCAACAATATCCTGCCGGTGGTCAAGTCGCTCCGGCACATGGTTCAGCAAGCCCATGATCCGGAGAATATGAGATCTCTACCGGACGGATTCAAGACAGCCAGAGTTCGGCACGCGCTGGATGATTTGCACGATCAGCTCGGCGAGTTGATCAAGCTGACCACGCAGGTCGAGCAGCAGGTTCCGTTCCCGCTGGGCGAGCTCGAGATAACCGGCATCAAGGCGGAGGCCATTTCAGGGCCCTCAGCCTCAGGGGTATACACAATTGTTCTCTCGTTCTTCGGTGGCGGATTCAGTCCGTGGCTCCGCTTGATCATCCATTCCGATGGAGCTGTGCCTGAGCCTTCCTACAAAGTGGATTTTGTTTCGGCGGAGAGAATTAACGTGATATTCTCTGCCTTCGTAATCTCGGACACCAATCCAACCATTTCGAACGGAGAGCACGAAGTCACGGTGATCAATCCGGATGGCGAGCTTGCGAAGCTTGCCTTCACCTTCAACGCAACCTCCAACCGAAAAGACGGGAGAGAAGCTGCCACTGTCACTGTTACGCCGATCAATACCGGGTTCAGCGACGGTTCGGCAGATTCAGCAGCTTCGGCTGCGTCCTATGTGTCCACGCCGGCCGCGGCGTCCGAGCCGGCCGGCAGAGTTTTGCCTGTATCTCCTGCTGTCTCCGAAGCTGGTCTCATAGCCGCCATCCTGAGCCAGTTGGAAACAATGCAAAAGAGCCACGATGTGGCGATTGAAAGGCTGGAGAGGAAGATTACGAACCTAACCAGCAGGCTGAAAGCTTAGGTGGGCATTGAAGAAGAATCGCCAACCGCGCGGCCAGAGGATTTTGAGTTTCAAGTTACGGCAAATTGCAGCAGAAACAACAGAGGCAAGGAGGCACATCAATGGCTTCAGAAAAAGACTATCAGGGTTTATTTGACCGCATCGCGGCGCTGCGCGAGCAAGTGGCCAGCAGGCTTTCATCGGATCTGGTCTCGAACCCACCACTCGCCGATGCGATCACCAAGCAGATTGATGACATGCTGGCCTCCGTTGTGGATGCCGACGCCAAGATTCCACCGCCGCCCGACAACGGCCTGGGCCAGCTGGCAGGCGTCGGTCCCGATGCGGCAAGATCTTTTGGATCCACGCGCATCCCAGGCGGCGTCGAGCCGTACGACGAGACCATCACCTCCGAGCGCATCATCGCCGTGGGCGATATGTACTACCTCTGGCAGCATGAAAAAATCGGCGTCTTTCGCGCGGTGCAAAAGCTGCAGGAGCTGTTCAAGGCGGGCACCGTGCGCCTTTCCGCCGGGCCGGGCGCCTTTGCCCTCTACCAGTTTGATCGTCGCGATGTGCTGCGCTATACCCAGAACGATCGCCTGTCTGCCTACAAGCGCATCTTCGGATACGGCGGCGCACCCGTGCCGACGGGCTCACGAGCCAACGCCGACTATCACAAGCTGTTCTCTCATTTCATTCATCAGGTCACGCTCTTCTGGCGCGACAAGCGCATTTCCGACGTGATCCGCGAGCGCGCCTACGACCCCAGCTTCGGTTCCATCGCTATCGTGCGCCGCGCCGGCCTGGATCTGCGCAACAATCTCAAGTGGCTGTCTTTTGGACACCTCAACGTGCTCCGCGTGGAAGTGATGCAACTGCTCGAAGAAGCCTTCAAGATCCTCGACTCGGAAGACGTAAAACGGCTCTTTGGCGCCGACAATGCATGGGACGTGGTGGAAGAAGTCCTGATCCGCTACTTCAACGAGCGGCTTGTCACCTCGCCTCGCCAGCGCATGGGAGTGACCGGGCGCGAGGTGCTGCGCTGGTTGGCCCAGCCGCACATTCTGCAAACCACGCGGTCGCAGTTTGAAACCCTTCTGCTGGAGATCGCCGAGCAGTCCGAAGAATGGCTGACCAGCGCGCAGGCGATGGGTCTCGGCAAGCGGACTGGTTCTCATCGCGTCCTTCCCTGGGATCAGACGCAACCAACGCCGTTGAGGGCCAACGGCCGGCAGAAGGCGGGAGTCTCTCCGCGGCGCGCACCGGAGCGCGAGTACGAGTATGAAGCTTGACCTGGCCAATGCCGCCGCCGCGCAATCCATTCGGTTGGCGCGGCAGCGGCGGCCACGCGGTTGCGGTGAACGGGAGATTGCTGTCTAAGTTCTGCGATGCGGTCCCCCTAGCATCAGGAAATGAGGATCAACTTGACGAATTTCCCTGTACGCCCGATTCTCTTCCCCCCGGAAAGGGCCCTTAACCCTGTCTCTGGCACAACGGGGGCGCTCAGCTCCGGGAGAACAACCAGCCCCAATCGGCAAGGTCATTTCGACGCCCGTGCGCAGAGGCGCTATGGGGATTGGTCGGCGCTCGGCATTTCCGCTGTCCTGTTATGGGCGGAGGAGGATGCAGCCCTGAATGAGGTCGATGCCTCTTTGGCAAATGACTTCTGGAATGGCCTGCCAGGCGCACTCTGAAGCGCCAGCGAGGGAAGGTCTCTTTCCCTTCTGCTGCGTGTGCGCATGATTTCAGAGAGCGCAGGAATGATCTTCGGAGGTGGTTCCCATGGCGGCTAGGCGAGACTGGGATGCGAGTCGCGCTCTTAGCTACGCTCGTGCCGGACGGAAAAAGTTCGTCTCAGAACTCGCGGCTTTTCTTCGCTTCCCCAGCGTCAGCTCCCAGCCGGAGCGGGCCGGCGATCTGAGAAAGTGCGCGCACTGGCTCGCCGACCATCTGCGCCGCACTGGCTTCCCATCCGTTCGTGTCATCCGGACCAAGGGTCAACCGATCGTGTATGCCTCGTGGCAGCGCGTTCCCGACCGGCCCACTCTGATCATCTACGGCCACTACGACGTGCTTCCGGGTGAACCTCTCGGCGCATGGAATACACCGCCCTTTACGCCGACGCTTATCGGCAATGTCCTTCACGCCCGCGGCGCTGCCGACGACAAGGGGCAGCTCTTTGCGCACGTCAAAGCCATCGAGTCCTTCCTGAAGACCAGCCGCGCCCTGCCGGTCAACCTCATCTGCATCTTTGAAGGCGAAGAGGAGATTGGCAGCCCCAACCTGCCTGACTTTGTGAAGCGCAACCGGCGGCGGCTGAAGGCAACAGCGGCGGTGATCTCCGACACCCGCATGATCTCTCCCGAGCAGCCCGCCATCAGTTATGCGCAGCGCGGCGGATTGCGCGCGGAGGTCGAGGTCCTGGGTCCGGCGCAGGAGTTGCACTCGGGCGCCTTCGGCGGAGCCGTGCACAATCCCGCCTTGGCGCTGTGCGAAATGGTGGCTGGCCTGCATGACGAGGAGGGCCGCGTGGCAATCCCCGGATTCTATGACGATGTGCGCGCATGGAGCGAGAAGGAACGCAACTCCATGGAGGAATCGGGCCCGTCCAACCAGGCGATTCTTGATGCCGCGAAGGTGGAACAAGGCTGGGGTGAACTCGGCTTCAGCCTCTACGAACGCACCACCATTCGGCCCGACCTCAGCGTGAATGGCATTGTCGGCGGGCATACGGGAAAAGGCGTCAATGGAATTATCCCCGCGCGAGCGTTGGCCAAAATCAGTTTTCGATTGGTTCCGGATCAGGATCCGCAAAAAGTAGCCGAACTCTTTCGCAACCACATCTCCCGCGTTACTCCGGCAACTGTGCGCTCAAATGTGCGCACCTTCTCGCCGGTGCAGCCTGCGCTCATCAATCGCAATCACCCCGCGATGCAGGCGGCGCGCGTGGCCTACAAAGGCGCATTTGCAGAGCCCGCCGTCTTCATCCGCTCCGGCGGTTCCATTCCGGTGGTTCACACCTTCCAAAATCTGCTCGGCATTCCCGCGGTTCTGATGGGATTTGGCCTGCCCAGCGACAACATCCATGGCCCCAACGAGAACTTCCGTCTGCCCATTTTTTATAAAGCAATCGAAACTTCCATCCGTTATCTGGCCCTGGCATCGCAACTGCCCCAGGCCCCGCGCCGCCGCAGCGAAAGGAATGGATTGCATGATCGTTGATTGCCATTGCCACGCGGGAAAAGGCGATCGTCTGACCGCGCCCTGGAATACCGAGGCGGCCATCGGGCCCTATCTGCGCCGTGCGCGCGCCGCGGGCATCGACAAGACCATTGTGGTGGCCGCCTTCCACAGCGACTACGCCAAAGCCAACGCCGAGGTGGCCCGCATCGTCGCCCGCTACCCAAGCAGGCTCATCGGCTTTGTTTTCGTCCACGCCAGGCGCGACGCCGGCCGCATCTTTGAAATGGTGGCGCACGCCGCACGAAATTGGCGCTTTCGCGGCATCAAGATTCACGGCTTTGACGCCATGCCAAACCGCGAGGTTTGCGAGGCCGCCCGCGCTTTTCGCCTACCCATCTTCGTCGATGTCATCAGCCGCGCCGAGGTGATGGATATGCTCGCGCCGCAGTATCCCGACGTGAACTTCATCGTTGCCCATCTCGGCAGCTATACCGACGACTGGCGTGCACATCAACAGGTGGTTTACCAGATTGCACGCTATCCCAACGTCTACGCTGACACCTCTGCCGTTCGACGCTTCGATTATCTGGTTGAGGCCGTCCGCCTTGCCGGAGCACGCAAGATACTCTTCGGCTCCGACGGACCCTGGATTCATCCCGGCGTCGAGCTGCACAAGGTCAGGTTGTTAGGGCTACCCAAGAATCAGGAGGCGCTGGTGCTGGGCGGAAATATGTTGCGGCTGATGAAAGGGGCGCGCGTCGGTGAAGCGGCCGCGCAAGTGACTCGCCCCGATAATCACGATAAAACAAAGCACAAGGAGTCCCTTGCCCATGCGGCATCAGCGCAGAGTTGGCCTGAACCGGATGCGGCTGAAGGCGAGTTCAGTGAATACCGGCTATAGGCGCATGCGCTGCGACGGAAGCCAAACTCCCTGCATTGCATTACGCCGCGCTCGACCGCCGGTGGTCGTGCCGATGCGCGCTGGAGTGCGCTGTCCCGTGGCGCTCCGATGTCAACACGCCCAGTTCAGGCAACTGCGCGACCATGGCCGCACGCGATCCCACGCCCAGCTTGGCGAAGATTCGGCGTAAGTGCGTGCAGACCGTCCAGGAACTGATACTGAGCACGTCCGCGATGACTTTGTTGGGGTGCCCCTTGGCGACCATGCGAACAATTTCCTGCTCGCGCGGGCTGAGGCGCGTACGGCTCACGCTGGGCTTCTGCATACGTATTAGCAAATAGCGCGAACCGGCTATCTCCGTATCCACCAGGATCACATCGGAGGGGTTGCCGTCATTGGAATCCAGAACTTCTGTAGCCTCGTTGCTGCCGATTAAATCAACCAGCGCTCGGACCGCTTTATCAACAGGAGTCTGGGGAGTCTCGTTGGGGAAGTCGAAGGTGACCGAGACTGGACTACTGCGCATAGCGATTTCTCCGTCTGAATAGGGGAAGATTTGACCTGATGCGATGCTTGTCGCGATTCAGTTATACAGTCTTCCGGTGCGGTGAGAAACCCGCCGGCTCTGTGCTTCGGATAGTGACAGGGAAGCCCGTTACGTTACAAGGAAATCTTCACGTTCAAAAAGTATATATGGAAAGTATAGAAAGCCAGTCGCCTTTTCATGTGTAACCCATCCTGGCTACCCTCCAGTGACGACGTTTGCGTGCAGCCGATTTCGAACGATCCAGTCCTATTCCTTTCTGCTTCAGTGGGACTCCGCTCACCAGGCGTTTCGATTTTGCGCACTCCCAGGACAAGGTGAGACTTGAGATCCGCCTGCGCGACTGCGAACATCCGCGTACAGCGGGATTTTCCCCATGCTGCGGAAGCAAACGCGCACAGGCCAAATCGTTGGAATTGGCGCCAGTCTGGCGGCCTGCGTACAAGAGGCGCGATACGTCGTGCGATACGCTGGTTCTCAGGCCTAGGTGCTCTTACAAGGACTTGGGGGGGGCAACATGGTCTTGTAAGTTGTTGTAATGCATGAAGTTGTTGGGTTCACACGGTGGAAGTCGCAGGTTCAAATCCTGCAGCGCCCACCATAGAACCAATAACTTACGGCAGTCTCCCCAAGCGATTTGGTAGCGTTTGGTAGCAAAAGTACAGAACCTTTGCACGGCTCAGACTGCATCGACAGCATTGCATCGACGGAGCCGACCATCTGCTTCACACTTTCCGGCAACTCCTGCATATACTCGTTGGCCGTGGTATCGGCCTTGGCGTGCCGCAGGTACGCTTAAATATCCTTTACCGAGCCCATCTTCTGTGCCCGTGTAGCCATGGTGCGACGCAGAATCTGGAAGTTCAGTTTGGGAATCACCAACTCCCCAGAACCACCCCCGGCTTCGCATTCACAATCTACTCAAAACAATTTGCTCAAGCCCCAAGCTGCGGAAGTTTGTCTAACCCATAGTGGCCAAAGGAGTTCGCGTGAGAAAAGCGCCGGGAGAGTAGTGGGTTCATTGCATGAAGCGCCGAGGAATTCAAGCCGAATGAATCTATCGCTCGGCGGAGTTTCGCAAGTTCCTGGATACGATCGAAGAGAACGTTCCGGCTGATTTGGATATTCACCTGACCCTGGATAACTACGGCACGCACAAGACGCTACTGATTCGTGACTGGCTGGCGAAGAGACCGCGCTTTCACCTGCATTTCACGCCGACTTCAGCCAGTTGGCTGAACCTGGTCGAACGATGGTTTGCTCTTTTGGCAGACAAGCAACTCCGCCGCGGCGTCCACCGTTCGACCCAAGAACTTGAAACCGCCATCAAGAACCATATCCAACACCATAACAAGAATCCCAAGCCTTTCGTCTGGCACAAAACCGCCGAAAGGATGCGCAAATTTGTGGCTCGCTCTTGTAAACGGACTTTAGGGAACCTCTGAAAAGCGCCGAGTTAGAAGAGTCCGTCGCCGGTATTTTTCTGCAAGGGCATGAAATCAGCGCATTTTCGTATGTCCGGCAGGTCGTTTAACCCGCCGGAAGCCGCCTGT
>Ga0187867_10000404_pt1 | contig 38787 bp, 34 predicted proteins | sample June2016WEW_13_1_FD_132976 | JGI IMG/M metagenome (GOLD analysis project Ga0187867, IMG submission 132976) | Peatland microbial communities from SPRUCE experiment site at the Marcell Experimental Forest, Minnesota, USA - June2016WEW_13_10 | ecosystem: Environmental > Terrestrial > Soil >... | reverse complement strand
GTCTGGAGCCCCGCGTGCTGAAACGCCCCAAGAAACAGTTTCCGTACATGACCCTGCTGCGTGCGATCCTCAAATCACAACTCCGGGAGAAATATTGCGTTGCGACTTAGCTTCGTGGCATTATCTCACGTCCCGGTTACGTTCCCCAGTTCCATTCCCTTGAGGCGTTTGCTACCGTTGCTCGCCCGGAAATGGCTTGTGCGGGCTGGCCTTGGATTTGGCCAAAAGCGTCCGAAACGCGGGATTGGACTCCAGCAGTTCGTCAATTAAGGAATCGTCTTCCGATGGGTCCAAGGACTGGATGGCGATGAGCCGTCGATCAGGCAACTCAATCACCAGCGCTTGGCCGGAATCAGCGCACGAATTGAGGGTACCCAGCGGGTCCGCCTCGAGTTGGCTAAGTGGAATTGTCTTGATGGCCATAGAATTCCTGACCTTTCACAATGAGTTTGTTGCCAACCTTGCGGCCGACCAGGAGCAGAACCACCTCCGATCCTTCCACATTATACAGTACGCGCAGGTTGCCGGCACGCAGCTCGTACTCCGCCAGCGGATTTGGACGCAGACGCTTGATTGCCCCCGTTGGCGTTGTCGGCTGCTGCAAGAGGCGAGCCTGAATCGCCGCTTCCAAGATGCGCTGGTCGCGAACGGGAAGGGCGCGCAAGTGGGTCTCGGCTTCGACGGTAATCGTGATCTGGAACGCCATTGTCGCTGATGTTCGCCAACCTTTGCAAAATGGCAAGCTCAACCATCGGGAGTATTGCGACAAGATTTACCACGGGACACCAAAATCGGCTCATATAAGCGGCACTTCGGCCGCACCCACCCCCAAACGCGATTGCTCCTCGATGATCCGATCCACCAAAGTTTGCATTTCCGCATCCGGCGAAAAATTCTTCTGCCTCTGAAGCGCATGCTTGGCCGACATCGCCAAAGTTTCTCGAAGATCGTGCCGGCATTTCCATCGGCCGCCGGCCGCTTGCCTCACCTTGGTGTTGTCGAACACGCAACTCCAAGTCTTGTCCCCAAGCAGCGCCCCAGCCCACTTCGGCTCATAGCGCACCAGCGTATCGCTGGCCACGTGAACCAGCTTCGGCTCCGGCGCGCCCAGGGCCGCGGCCATCTCGCGATAGATCGCGTCCCACGGATGCACCTCGTCGGTGGTGATATGAAACGCCTCGCCCAGGGCTTTGGGGTTGCCCAGCAATTTGGCGAACGCCCGCCCGAAATCCTCCGTCCTGGTCAGCGCCCACAGGCTCGATCCGTCGCCGTGGACGATCACCGGCTTGCCGTGCAGCATCCGCCAGGCGATGTCGTCATCGTTGATGAAATTCCCCGGCAGCCGCGTGCGGATCGTATGGCTCGGCCTCACCACCGTCACCGGCATCTTCCCGGAGCGGTGCAATTCCATCAGCCGATCCTCGATGGCGATTTTCTTCTGCGCATACTCCGGCGAATACGGGTTGTCCCGGGCGGAGGATTCCGTGATCGGCAATTTTGCCGGCGGCCGCTGATACACCATCGCCGTCGAGATAAAGACAAACTGTCCGACGTTCCCCGCAAACGCCCGGATGTCCCGCTCGCACTGGTCCAGGCAGAAGCTTCGGAATTGGCAGACTGCGTCCCATTTCTGCCCTGCGACCGATTGGTATTTCGATTCATCGGCCAAGTCGCCCTGGATATGCGCCGCCCCCTTCGGCAGCGGCACGCCGCTCGTGCCCCGGTTGTAAACGCTGGTCTGGTGCCCCAATTTCAATCCGGCTTGAATGCAGCCGTAGGAAACTTCGCCGGTTCCGCCGATATAAAGGATCTTCATGGCCATGCCCTCTTTATAGCCGATTTCGATTGCGATTGAAGCGAAATATAAGTTGCGAGTCGCGAGTTGCGAGTTGCGGGCAAATGCAAATGCTCGCAACTCGCAACCCGCCACTCGCAACTATTCTTTCCCTTTGCAAATTCCCAAAAAACAGCGAAAATGCGAACCCGGTGAGCGCATCAACCCTCCACATGGCGGCCACTGCCGCCGACGATCTGGCCAACGCGCAGGGTCTGACCCGCCGCCTGGCCCAAACCCACTACGAAAACTTCTCGGTGGTTTCCCTGCTGCTTCCGCGTCATCTGCGGCAGGATTTCAGCAACGTCTACGCCTTTTGCCGGGTGGCGGACGATCTCGGCGACGAAACCGGCGACCGCGCCGAATCCCTGCGTCTTCTGGCGGATTTCCGCGAGCAAACCCTGGAATGTTTCGCCGGCCGCGCCAAAACCCCGGTATTCGTCGCTTTGGCCCAGACCATCGGGCGCCACCAATTGCCCCCGCAACCGTTTCTGGACCTCATCGACGCCTTCGAACAGGATCAGCGCGTCTTGCGATATCAAAACTACGACCAGCTTCTGGACTATTGCCGCCGCAGCGCCAATCCCGTGGGCCGGCTCGTTCTGCATCTATGCAGATACCGCGACGAACAACGCCAGCAATTGTCCGACCGGACTTGCACCGCCCTGCAACTGGCGAATTTCTGGCAGGACGTGCGCCGCGACGTCCTGGACCGCGGCCGCATTTATCTTCCGCGCCAGTCGATGGACCGCTTCGGCGTCACCGAGGGGCAAATCCTCCGCGGCGAATGCGACGACCATTTCCGCGCCCTGCTCCGCTTCGAGGTCGATCGCACCGCCGAATTGTTCGACCGCGGCGCGGCCCTGCTCCCCATGCTCAGGCCCTCCGTCCGCATGCAGGTCGCCCTCTTCGGCAAGGGCGGCAGGGCGGTCCTGTCGGCCATCCGCCGCCAAAATTATGACACCCTTTCCCGAAGGCCCCGGCTCTCGAAATGGCAAAAAGGCGAACTGGTGTTTTCCACCCTCGCCGCCTTCGCCGGCAGCCTGTTGAGTGGAGGGCTTGCCCTTCGCAGCGGAGGTCGCAGATGAGTCTCGCCCCCGGACGCCCCGGCGCTTCCCTCGCCGAATCCCGGGATTACTGCGCCGCCCTCACCAAACGCGAAGCGCGAAATTTCTATTACGGCCTGAAACTCCTCCCCCGGGACAAACGCGGCGCCATGTTCGCCCTCTACGCCTACATGCGCCTCGTGGACGACATCGCCGACGGACAGGACGGACAAACCCTTTCCCAACGCTCCGACGCGCTGGACGCCTGGAACGAGGCCACTCAATCCGCCCTCGCCGGCCAAATCCCACGCGATGGCCAACTCCTCTGGCCCGCCTTCGCCGACATGGTTCATTCCCATCACGTGCCCCATCACGTTTTTGAGGACGTCATCGCCGGCCAGCGCCAGGACCTGGAGTCACCCGTCTTTCAAACCTTCGAAGACCTGCGCGGATATTGTTATCGCGTCGCCGGCGTCGTCGGCATCGCCAGCATCTACATCTGGGGTTTCCAGGGCGGCCAGGAAACCGAATCGATCGCCATCGACCGCGGCATCGCCTTTCAGCTCACCAACGTCCTCCGCGATCTGCGCGAGGATTCCGATCGCGGCCGGTTTTACCTTCCCCGCGACGAACTGAACGCGGCCGGCGTCGGCGAAGACCAGCTTCGCTCCGCCGTCGCCAGCAACGGCTTCGAACCCATGATGCGGACGCAAATCGCCCGCGCCCGCGATTTCTACCAGCGGTCCGCGGCCCTGGAATCGCTCATCAGCGCCGACTGCCGGCCCACCCTCACCGCCATGACCCAGATTTATCACGGCATTCTGGAAAAAATGGCCGCCGATCCCGCTTGCGTCCTCCGCCAACGCGTCTCCCTCTCGCCGATGGCCAAGTTCCGCATCGCCTGGCAAGCTTCAAGATCGAGGTAGGGCCGATGCCCAAACGCATCGTCGTCGTGGGAGGCGGGCTGGCGGGGATGGCCGCCGCCGTCGCGCTCGAATCCGCCGGCAATCACGTCACCCTAGTGGAAGCCCGCAAAACCCTCGGCGGACGCGCCGGCTCTTTCGAAGACCCCAAAAATGGCGAGTTTCTCGATAACTGCCAGCACGTTCTCCTCGGCTGTTGCACCAACCTCCTGGACTTCTATCGCCGCATCGGAGTCTTGGACCTCATCCGCTGGGACAACACCATTCATTTTTTCGATTCCCGCGGACGCCAACATCGCCTCTGGGCGATGCAAGGATTCCCAGCCCCGCTGCATCTCGCCGCCGCCGGGGCCCTGTTCGGCGCGTTGACTCTGGCCGAACGCCTGGCCCTTGGCCGCGCAATGCTCGCCATGCTCCGCCTCGGCACCGGGGGCCGCGCCAAGCTCGGCGACGTTTCCTTCGGCCAATGGCTCGCAGACCACCGCCAGCCCGACAGCCTCATCGACAAATTTTATGAACTGATCCTCGTCAGTGCCCTCAACGAACGCTGCCGCGACGCCAGCGCCGCATACGCCATCCAGGTCTTCCAGGAAGGAATGCTGAGCCACCGATCGGCCTACCGCATGGGCACGCCGGGCTGTCCGCTCGGCAAATTGTACGGCCGTCTTCCCTGCCAGGACGTTCGCCTGGCGGCTCGAATGACCGCCATCCGTTTCGACGGATCGCGCGCCGTCGGCATCGAATTGGCCGGCGAACTGCTCCCCGCCGACGCCGTCATCCTCGCCGTCAACTACCCCGCACTGGAGAAATGGGTCCCGGCCGAATTGGCGAACCGCGACGGCCGATTCGCCGGATTGAGCCGCTTGCAGAGCGTCCCTATCCTCGGCGCGCATCTTTGGTTTGACCGCCCGGTGATTTCCACCGCGCACGCCGCCCTTCTCGGCGGGCCCTTGCAATGGCTTTTCCGAAAACCCGGAACCGACGGCAGCGCGGTCCTGGGCGTCATCAGCGCCGCGCGCGATTGGCTCCAGCAAAACAACGAAGAATCACTCGATCTTTTCACCCGCCAAATTCGCCGGACTTTCCCCGACGCCGGCAACGCCAAACTCCTCCGCGGCTCCATCATCATCGAAAAGCGCGCCACGTTCTCCCCGGCACCGGGAATCGACCGCTTCCGCCCCGCACAATCTCCGCCGCCCAACGGCATTGGCGGCCTGTTCCTCGCCGGCGATTACACCCAAACCGGCTGGCCCGCCACCATGGAAGGCGCCGTCCGCAGCGGATACCTCGCCGCCGGCGCAATCCTCGGCGAGCCTGGCGCCTTTCTCGTCCCCGATCTCCCCATGCAGTGGCCCGCCAGATTGATCGGCTGGAGCATTGACCGCTGAACCGGCTATGATACGCTCCGGTTTTTACACTCAAAGCGAGGTCATTCATGCCATTTACCCTTCAGATCGGCGCACAAGCGCCGGATTTCAATCTTCCCGGCGTTGACGGCAAGAAATATTCCCTGGCCAACTTCAAGGACGCCAAGCTGCTCGTCGTGGTCTTTTCCTGCAACCACTGTCCGTATGTCGTCGGCAGCGAGGACCGCATCATCCGCTTCGCCAAGGATTATGCCGCCCGCGGCGTGAAATTGGTCGCCATCAATTCCAACGAGACCGTGGAACATCCCACCGATTCTTTCGAGCACATGGTCGCCCGCGCCAAGGAAAAGAAGTTCCCCTTCCCCTATCTGCGCGATGAATCGCAGGAAGTGGCGTTGGCGTACGGCGGACTGCGAACCCCGCACTTTTACGTCTTCGACGCCCAGAGGAAACTGCGCTACACCGGCCGCATGGACGACAACCCCAAGATGGAGGCCCTGGCCAAGACCCACGAATTGCGCGACGCGGTTGACGCTCTCCTGGCCGGCAAGAAGCCGCCGGTCGAGCAGAGCAATCCCCTGGGCTGCAACGTGAAATGGAAGGGACAACCCGCCCACTGGATGCCGGCCGACGCCTGCGATCTGGTTTGATCGTGGAAGGCTTCGCCTCCACTAGAGCAGCGCCGGTTGCTCAATCGCGGCCCGGTTTTTGCGCCGGCGATATGTCCGCTCAACCCGCGGCCGGCCAAACGCATCGGTGGCGGTCTTTACCTTGCTTTCCCGATCGGCCGCGAACAACTCTTCCCGGTTCGCCTCCGGGTTTTTGGCCTGTTTCAGGGCATGTTCCAGCCGTTTTTTGGCGAACGCCACGTATTGTTCGCTCTGGTCGATCCCGATGAATTTCCGGCCCAGCAATGCCGCCGACACCACCGTCGTTCCGCTTCCGTTGAACGGATCGACCACCATGTCGCCGGCGTTGCTGCTGGCGCGGATGATGCGGTCCAGCACGCCGATCGGCATCTGACATCCGTGCCAACCCTCGCGCTCCTTGAACGTGCCGCATACCCGGCTGACGTACCAGGTGTCGCCGTCCCCGGCGAAAAAGTCCGCCGAGGCCTCCTGCGGACGCAGAAACCAGACGTCGTCCGGCAGCTTCCCCTTGGGATTTGCCCGCGCGTCCCCGTAAGTCGTCTGCCGGGCGCTGGCCACTCGCACCGCATCCGCGTTGAACGTGAAATTCTTTTCGTCCTTCGTGAAATACAAAATGTGCGTATGGCTCTTGGCGTACATGCGCTTGGTCTGCTGCCCGAACGTATAGTGCCATACGATCCAGTTCCGCAGATGAAACCCGATCTTTCGCCGCGCTATCACGCACAGGTCCGCCGCGTATTCATCCCCGATCGCCAGGTAAAACGACCCATCCGGCCGAAGCGCCCGATGCGCCGCGCGCATCCAGTCCTCCGAAAACTTCAGATAGTCCTCTTGCTTCCGCTCGTCTTCGTAACCGTGATATAGATACCCGATGTTGAACGGCGGATCGGCGAAAACCAGGTCGATCCACTCCCCCGGCCCTTCGTTCAGAAAACCGATGCAATCCGCTTGAATGATCTGATTTGATTTTTGCATACCCTTCCTATTGTATATCCGGATCGATGACCCACCAAATGTTGGGGAAAATCGCGACAAGCCCTTAAGTTTCCGGATCGCCAATTTGTGGGCTTTTCGTCGATTCATGGGATGAGTCTATAATCGCGGCCGTGGCCGCTGATAGTTCTCCTTCCGGGCCGATTTTACGAATGATCGACGCCAATGCGAATCGCGCCCGCGAAGCGCTCCGCGTCCTGGAGGATTATGCGCGATTTGCGCTCAATGATGAGCCGCTCAGCCGTCAAATCAAGAATCTCCGCCATGAATTGACGGGCGTCTTGCGAACGCTGTTGTCCGAAGCCATCGTCCATCGCGACACTCCCGGCGACGTCGGCACGGCCATCAAGACCCCGACCGAACAAGCCCGCCGCGACCTGGCCGACGTCGTCACCGCCGCCGGAAAGCGCGCCGGCGAAGCGCTACGGGCCATCGAAGAGTTTCTGAAAATCGACAGCCCGGCCGATGCCGCCAAAATCGAAACCCTTCGTTATCGCCTCTACTCCGTCGAGCAACAGATTGCCCTGACGCTTCGCCCCAGCCAGCGTTTCGCCGCGGTGAGACTTTACGTCCTCATCACCGAATCCGCCTGCAAACGCCCCTGGCTGCAAACCGCCGAACTGGCCATCGAGGGCGGTGCCGATTGCCTTCAACTCCGCGAGAAACAACTGGCCGATTCCCAGTTCCTCGCCCGGGCCGTCCAATTGGTGCAACTTTGCCGCAAGAACGGGGTTTTGTGCATCATCAATGACCGCTGCGACATCGCCCTTGCCGCCGATGCCGACGGCGTGCACCTCGGCCAGGACGACCTGTCCGCCCTCCAGGGGCGACGGATCATCGGAAACCGCAAGATCCTCGGTATCAGCACCCATAATCTCGATCAGGCCCATCGCGCCGTCACCAACGGCGCCGATTACATCGGCGTCGGCCCGGTTTTCAAAAGTGACACCAAACCCCGCGACTTCCTGGCCGGATTGGAGTATGCTGCCGCCGCGGCACGCGAAATCGCCGTTCCCAAGGTCGCCATTTCGGGCATTGGACTCGAAAATGTCGATAAAGTCCTGGCGGCGGGGATTTCGGCCGTCGCCGTCACCGCCGCCGTCACCGGCGCCGACGACGTGGCGGCCGCCGCACGCGAGATCAAAAATCGACTGACCAGGTAGTAAAGGACACGGATGTCCCAGCAAGAGGCTTCGCCTTCCGCCGGTTTCGTCGCGCACGCCAAGCTCATCTCGATCCTGACCCTCCTCAGCCGCATTTTGGGCATGGCCCGCGAAAGCGTCGTCGCCAACTATTTCGGCGCTACCGTCGTCGCGCAAGCCTTCAGCGTCGCCTTTTCCATCCCCAATCTTTTCCGAAAACTCCTCGGCGAAGGCGCGCTATCGGCGGCCTTCATTCCCCTTTACGCCCAGGCCGTGAAAACCGGCGACAAAGACGAGGCCAATCGTTTTGCCGCCGCCAGCTTCAACCTCCTCGCCGCCATCCTCGTCGTCTTGACCGTCGCCGGCGAGCTGGTCCTCTGGCTCATTGTGCATCTGATTCATTTCCGAAGCGACAACCTCCTGGTCATCAAATTCACCGCCGTCATGTTGCCGTACGTCATCCTTGTCTGCGGCACGGCGTTCCTCAGCGGCATTCTCCAGGTCCACAAACGCTTCGGACTGCCGGCCCTGACGCAAGTTCCCCTGAACGTCATCCACATCGCCGTCATCGTCGTCGGCGCGCGCCTGCTCCTGCTCAAGCCGGGCAATCTCGACCAAGTGTTGCAGACCCGGCTGGCCTATTGGCTGTGTTCGTTCGTCCTCATCGCCGGAGTCGTGCAGATCACCATGCTTCTGCCCGTCCTTCGCCAAACCGGCTTCCGATTCACGTGGATCGCAAAACCGTGGACCCCCGCGATGCGAAAGCTGCTGACGCTCTCCATCCCCGTCGCCCTCAGCGCCAGCGTGCTGCAAATTTCCGTGCTGCTGGACAAAGCGATCACGCTCTACCTGACCACCGGCCAGAACGCGGCCGAGAAACTTCAGCTTTTCCATCACACTTGGAATTATCCCCTGGCCATCGGCGCGGCCGCGCGGCTCAACTGGGCGCAAATGCTCTACCAATTCCCGCTGGGCGTTTTTGCCACGGCCGTCGCCACCGCCATCTTTCCCAGCCTCAGCACCGACGCCCACGACAAAGACGAAGAAAAGTTCAAACGCGTGCTGGGCCAGGGAATCGTGTTCACCCTCTTCGAGGGCCTGCCGGCAAGCCTGGGATTGATCCTGGTGCGATATCCGACGGTCCGCCTGGTGTTCCAGCACGGCAGCTTCACCGCCGTCGATACGCAATGGGTCGCCCGGTCGGTGATCTTCTATTCCGCCGCCATCTGGGCCTTCAGCCTCCAGCAGGTGCTGAACCGCGGATATTACGCCCTGCACGACACGATGACGCCCCTGGTCATGTCGATCGTGACCATCGCCGTCAACACCGCTGTGGAAATCCCGCTCGCCTTCAGCAAACTGGGAGAATCCGGCATCGCCGCGGGGACTCTGGCAAGCTTCGCCATTCAGGCGATCGTGATGCTCGTCATGCTCGACCGAAAAGTCGGCGGACTGGGGCTGGGCAAGATCGCGCGAGACGTCGGCAAGATGCTGCTGGCGTGCGCCGCCATGGCCGGGGCGTGTTGGGGAATACAACAACTCCGCCAATATCCCCACGCCGCCGGCCATCTCGCCAGCGCCGAGCAATTGGCGATCCTGATCCTGGTCGGCGGCGGCACCTACGCCGGCGCTTGCCTGCTTTTGGGATTGCGCCTGCCCGCGAAGATGCGATCGGCCGATTAGTTCGGGGCAATTACCGGCGTTTGGGGGCTGACGTTCCAACGGCCGGACTGAGGGCCACGCGGGCCTTTGACGCCGGCGAGTTCCCTGCACGCCAGACTCGCGGCGTAGGATGCGATCACCACCACGAGCAACACGTGCATGCCGACGGCCATCGCCAGGTATTGCAGGAATCCACCCAGAGTCGCACCGATCAGGTTGGCGGAGAACGACAGCGACGGGTCGTGGGTTTGTCGGAAGGTGGTCGAGAAGATCAGGCCCGCGAAAAAAATCGGCAGCGGGATGCCGAGCAAGGCCCAGGCAAGGCGGCCGGCGAATGGGAGGCCGAGGATGAAATCGGGGCGCAGAAAATAGACCAGAGCGAGTGAAAGGAACAGGGGAACGTAGAGATATCGCGGAGAATTAGAGAGGCGCATGGCAACGAAATTGGCCGCCAGAACCATAAGCAAGACCCCCGCGACGACGATCATGGTGACCAGCCAGGTGGTGCCGAAGTAAAGCGAGCAGTTGCTGATGCTCGTCGTTTCCAGAAGGAGAAAGGCCAGCCCGAGGAAAAAGAAATGGCCGTCCAGGGCATTGAACTGAGCGATGATCGGTCCGCGGGATCCTCGAACGATAAAGACCGCTCCAACCGAAAGGATCACGAGAGAAGCAATGACCAGCAGGTAGTCCCTGGGGATGGAGCGATGAGAGATGTAAAGATAGGGCCAGTCGTCGGTGGAGAGATCGATCGGCACGAGGGGCAGATCAAGGCGTAAAAACGGCCCGATATTGGCCGGGGCAGAGGCGAGTAATGCGGGATTTGGCGAGGCGAAGAATAGGAAATTGACGTTATGGTGATAAACGAGCGGTCTATTTCCCGTGACTTGCGCGACCATGCCCTGGAGTTTGTCAACCATCCATGGCTGCGCGACGGCGAAAGAGACCGCGAGGACGCCGTCGGGCCTGAGCAGTGAATAGGCGCGCCGGAAGCTTTCGACGGTGTAAATGAAACCGTCGAGACGTATGTTGGCGGAATAGCTGAACAGGGCCTGCGAGTCGAGCGAACCGAAGACTATGGCATCGTACACGGGGTGCGCCGATTGGAAGAAGGCCCTGGCATCGTTGACGTGGAGGCTGACACGCGGATCATCATAAACGTCGGCGGCATTGAAGCGATCCGCGATCTTAACCAAACCAGGATCGATTTCGATGGCGTCGACGGCAGCGGCGCCCGCAAGAAGCGCGGCCTCGACGTCAATTCCCCCGCCCGCTCCAACGACGCATACCTGCCGCGGGTTGGCGCGCAGGATATACGGCATCCTGTATAGGTAAGAATGTAAATTTTGGCCGTTCCGCAGCATATCGGACGAATAGCGATTGGGGTTGATGGTGCCGTCGGTTTGGTAAAAGTCATTGTTGACCCGCACTTTGTAGACCGGGGGGTTCTGCATGGTTCTGATACCGGGAACCGGCTCGGCAACGGAGACCGTGCTGTCCCCTTTATGCACGGTGACGTAATAGTATGGAGACCAGATCGCGTTGGCGTCGGTCGCGATCGGCGCGATTATCAGAGCAAGCGGAAACAGCGGCAGGCTCCATAGCCAGACGCGCCGCCAAGTCGCCAATACGAAGATGACCGCGACCGCGACGACTCCGAACAACGGAGAGAAATGAAGCACGGAAAACAACCCGAAAAGAAGCGTGCCGCATAGGCTGCCGCCCAGATCAAAAGCGTACGCACGCAAGGGCAGTTGGGCGCGGAACAGCCGGCCGATTTCCTGCCCGAGCGGAACGAAGATCGCCGTGTTCAAAATGAAGACGGCGATCAGGCCGGCATAGTTGAAAAAGGACGGCGTTCCCCAGTTGTAGAATCTCGCTTCGGAAGAACCGTTGGGAATGATGAATCGACTGCCGCCAAAGACCAGCAATCCAATATCGATCAGGAGAACAAGAGGAAAGAGCGAAAGCAGGTTTCGCGTCCCGCGAGCCAGCATGGCGCCGAGGCCCAGCCCGAGGAACGAGCTGATGAGCATGAGATTGCCGTAATAGGCGACAAGGCGAATGACCGCCGGCACCCAGCGAATCATCATCAATTCAAGGAACAACGCGGCGAAGGAGAGCCCGAAAAGCCGCAGTCCGACATGAGCCGAGGAAGGGGATTGGGTTGGGCTCATGAACCGATCCTACCCCATGATCGCCGCCAGTCCCGCCAATGCCGCCGCCGTCAGAATCATCCCCACCACGATGGTCACGAACAGGACGGTGGCCTCGCGCGGCACCTGCGACGGCCGGCTGCATCGAACGCATTTGTAAACCACCGCCACCGCCAAACACAGCGGCAGCAACAGCAGCGGCCAAAACCACGGCTTCACCCAGATCGGAAGGGGATCGAAAAACGGGACGTAAGCCAGTGATGTAATCATTTTCCCCGACTTCCTATTGTTTGCCTTGGCCTGCCCGCTGCGCCGAATCGATGATGACCAGCAAATTCAACATTCCGGCGACGGCGGTATACAGGGTTCCGATTTCCCACGAGCGCGAATGTGATTGAGGCACGCCTTCCACCGCCGCCGTCGAACCGGCGGGTGGGTGCGCCGCGTGCACCGACACCGCCGATGCCGCCAGCGTCAACGGCCCGCAAAGAATCTGCCCAACGTACCACGGCTTGTCCCCCACCTCGCTCAGCGGCTCCGTCAGCAGCGCCGGCCCCGCGGGTTTGTCCCCATCCGATCCCGGATTCTGTGCCTCCTCGCTGCTCGACGGCTCGACCCGCGCGTATTGGCCTTCCGGCTGCTGCCCGCGCCGGTCGTATTTCTCCACCATCTGGGTCATGTATCCGAATTGCCCCCAGCCCGGTGGATCCATGATCCGAATCCCTCCCACCAGGATTCCCGCCAGGAACAACGCCGTGATGGTCACTGCGACCGTCATCCCCCGCGCCCGTTGCCCGATGAGGAAATATCCTCCGCCGGGCACAAGCCACGCACACAGACACACCATTAGCGTGGAACGGAACGGGCTATGCGTTTGGGCCATTGCCCAATACTGTAAGCGGGCTTGCGCGGTTTTCAAACCAGAGCAATTCGGTTTAGAGGCTTTTGGGTTATGCCAGCGCCCGGCGTCGGCGCATCGCCAGCAATCCCACGCCGGCCAGAATGGCCAACGAACCCGGCTCTGGAACTTCGATCTGGCCTCGGATTTCGCCGGAGGGGTAGACCGGATCGGTGATATTTATATACATGTTGTCGGCAAGCAAGTCGGTAAGCTGGCCGGCCGTAAGCCCGGCGACGGAGCCGCTGAACGTTCCAGAGGTGTTGCCCGGCGTGTCGAGATTGAACAAACCCACCGTCGCGCCATTCATGCCGATGGGCGCATCTTGAAGCCGGACGGTGGACGCGCCAGCAAGCAGGTCATTATAAGTCCCCGCGCCGACATTGATGCTGAGCGTGTTTCCAGTCAACGTCAGGTCCGCAGATCCATAGCCCGGAGTGTTATGTGGAGGTATTTCCTGGAAAGGGTCCAACTCCGCCGTGAGACCGGTTTGCGCCGACGCTTGGTTTGCGACAAATAGACCTGCAATTGCGACGACAAATACCCTCGTCAATGATGTGTACCGCATAGATTGTTCTCCCTTTCCGATCCACAGAAGTCTGCCAGAAAACGTCTAAACTCCAGTAATTCCGCCAAAAACCGAACGCGTTCAACTATTATTATCATGCTACCGGCGATACAACCGCCGTCAATCAAAATCCCCCACAAGCGGGTTATTTCAAGCATAAAAAGCTGACGCAAACGCCCCCTGCCGTACAAGAATTGTGAGCATGAAGAGGCTCGCCAGGGGCCCAGCCGACAAACATCTCCACAACCCTTGTTCGTGGGCGAAATTGCGCGTTTTCCCCATCTTATTGGTGCATTTGCCGCCCCGGTTGGATACAATTTCAGTTTGATTCGCCGCGCCGTCCGATAAAGGACGGTGGGCAATCGCGGCCTTGTCCGGCCTTAAAAATCCCGGCCAGGCCAAGAGTCTTTTACTTTGCGGTGCATAAACGGCGTCTCCTGTCCCGACCTGTCGGGATAAGCCACGCCGATCCCGATCAATCGGGACCCGCGGAAGGCAGACTGAAAAATGGCTACCGATCCCCGCTTTTTGGCCGAGTCCGGCCCGGAAGTTTTCACCGGCAACGAGCTGCTCGTTAAAGGCGCCCTGGAGACGCAAGGGGGCGTTCATCTGCTCACCGGTTATCCAGGCTCGCCGGTGGCCGGTTTTTTTGACGTGCTGGGGGACGTCGCCGACCTTCTCACTTCCAAGGGGATACGGGCGTTCCAGGCGAACAATGAGGCGATTTCCGTTGCCGCGGTGAACGGGAGCCAGATGGTGGCCGCGCGGGCCATCTCGGCGTTCAAGAGCGTCGGCGTTCACGTGGCTTCCGATGCGCTGGCGCTGGGTAATCTCGCCGGGGCCAATCCCCAGGGCGGGGCGGTGATCATCATGGGCGATGATCCCTGGTGCGACAGCACCCAGGTCCCGGCAGACAGCCGATTCATTTGCGAGCACCTGCGGATGCCGGTGGTCGAACCCGGCTCGCCGCAGCAATTGAAGGATTGGATCGATCTCTCGTTCAAACTCAGTCAATCGGCCGGTTTGTACATCGGATACATCGTCACCGTCGCCCACGCCGACGGCGGGGGTTCGGTCACTTGCCGGCCCAACCAGTTCCCGGCCGTTAACACCCGACAGAAAATCGCGCTGGACACCAAGCAGATCGATCTGGGCAGGGTTCTGCTTCCGCCGCGGACTTGGAAACGGGAATTGCTCTTCCCGGAGCGCTTCGCGACCACGATGCGGGCGGCCCGGGATTTGGGGGTCAACAAGATCGTTCCCGCCTCCGACTCGGATGCTTCAAGCCCGTCGCCCCTGGGCTTCATCGTGACCGGCATGGGCGGGCCGTATCTGCGGAACGTCCTGTTTGATCTGGGTCTGGCGGGCATGTTCCCCATCCTGCAAATGGGAATGAGCTACCCCGCGGACGTCGAATTGGTCAAGGAATTCTCCGCGCTTTGCCGGAACATGATCGTCATCGAGGAGCGGCGGAGTTTTCTGGAGAGGAACATCCGCGATAGTTTGTACCACGCGTTGCCGCAGGCCGAGGCCACCGAGCTTTCCGGCCGGCTGTTCGGCAAGACGTTCCCCGAAAAAATGGAGGGCATTCCGGACAACCGCGGGCTGAATTTCTCCGTGCTGGCGCAACGCGTCATTCCCCTGATCCAGACCACCGCCGAAATCGACCCGCATCGCCGCAACGGCCGGTTGAGCCGGGAAATGGACCGCCTTCGCCGCGCCAGCAGGCCGCGGCTCGACGTCCTGAATAGCGCGATCGTCTCCCGCACCCCGACGTTCTGCCCCGGCTGCCCGCATCGCGACAGCTCTTCCGCCCTCCTGGAACTGCGCCAGAACCTGGCCGATCCGAAATACATGGCCCAACATCACAAGATGGGCCCGGTCGATCTCGTCGCCCACGGCGACACCGGCTGCTATACCATGCTGATGTTCGCACCCACCGAGCAACTCATGCACAACTACAGCGGCATGGGCCTGGGCGGCGGCACCGGCTCCGGCATCGACCCCTTCATCACCAACAAGCAGATCGTCTTCATGGGCGATGGAACCTTCTTCCATTCCGGACAGATCGCGCTCAGCAATTCCATCAAGGCCAACCAGGACATCACCTACATCATCCTGGAAAACAAAACCACCGCCATGACCGGACACCAGGAACACGCCGGCACCGAACTCGACGTGCTCGGCAATCGCTCCTACATCCAGGACATCGAACAGATCGTCCGCGGCATGGCCGGCACCAGCCCGCTCACCGTCGTCAAACTCTCGCCGGCGAACCGATCGCTCTACAAATCCGTCCTGGAACGCGCGATCCTCGGCGAAGGCGTGAAGGTCGTCATCGCCGACAAGGAATGCGGCATCACCCACCATCGCAAGCTGTTCAAGGAAGAACGCAAGATCGTCAAGAAATTCGGCTATCTTCCGAGCAAGACGCACATGAACGTCACGCCCGAGGTCTGCGAAAACTGCCTGGAATGCACCAAGGCCACCGCATGCCCGGGATTGACGTCCATCGACACCGATTACGGCAAGAAAATCGACACCGATCTGACCTGGTGCGTCAACGACGGCGCTTGCGAGCGCGTCCGCGTCAGCAACGACGTCGCCGAATCCGTCAAACCCTGCCCCAGCTTCGAGCAGGTGACGGTCCTCCGCAAAAAGCGCCGGCGATATACCCTGCCCAACCTCGACCTGGCAAAACTCCCCGATGCCGAACGCGTCCACGACATGACCGAGCCGGGCCGCGCCTGGCGCCTCCACATGAGCGGAGTCGGCGGAATGGGCATCGGCATCGTCGGCGCCATCCTCGTCCGGGCCGGCCACAAAGAGGGTTATCAAGTCGTCTTCCAGGACAAGAAGGGCCTGGCCATCCGCAACGGCGGAGTCTTCGCCCAAATCACCTTCGTGAGTCCAACGCGCAAGGGAGCCCCCGAGCTTTTCCCCATCACCGGCTCAATCCCCTACGGCAAAGCCGATCTGCTGCTTGGCATCGACGTTCTGGAGGCCGCCCGCGCCATCGATCCGCGCGAACAGTTCCGGGTCGCCTCCCCCGAACACACCGCCGCCGTCCTCAACCTCCACAAGCAACCCACCGTTTACGCCCTTCTCGGCAAGGACGATTTCGACCCAGAAAAACTCCGCGAGCAGATCTTCGACCAGTGCAATCCCCAGCACAGCTTTGCCGCCAACCTCTCGGAAATCTGCGAACGCCGCCTCGGCAGCAAACAGTTCGCCAACATCATGATGCTCGGCATGGCGTACCAGCTGGGGCTGATCCCGGTCTCGGCGCGCAGCATCGCCTGGGCGATCAAGGACACCATTCGCCGCGAGCACCGCCGCAACGCCAAGGCGTTCAACATCGGCCGCAAGCTGGCGCTGGCGCCCCACGCGCTCCCGCGCAAGCCCGAGCCGGAAACCTGGAGCCAACTCCTGACCAACAAGCTCCGCATCCTCCGCAAGACCCGCTTCCGAGGTCACGTCCTGGCCGAGCGGCTCGAAATGTTGGGGAATTTCGCGATCAAGCAGATGCGCAATCTCCCGGAAAACGCCAAGTACGACCTGGCCGTGCGCATTTACGATCTGATGCAGTACGAAAATGCGGCGCTGGCCCGGCGCTACGTGGAAGCCGTGCGGAAAATCTATCGCCGCGACCGCGCCGACCGCGGATTCGCCGCCACCCAGGCCGCCATCTGGAACCTCGCCAAGGTCATCCTCATCAAGGACGAACCGTACGTCTCGTATCTTCTGACGCGCTACGAGAAAAAACAGCGCGACATCGTCAAATACAACGTGGACGTTCTCAACGGCGACCGGCTCAAATATCGCCACCACACCAACCCCGAATTCAACATCGGCAAATGGCGCATCCGCATTCGCCTCACGACCACCGACTGGCAGCTTCGTCTGGTCCGCCACATGAAATGGTGGCGAAGGCTCCCCGGCTGGCACCAGCGCGAGGCCGCGTTCCGCGACTGGTACATCGGCCTTCTCGACCGCGTGAGCTTGAATACGGATGAATCCTACGAAAAGGCCGAGCGAATTCTCCGCTGCCCGGAACAGGTGACCGGCTACCGCGAGGTGCGCTATCCGAAGATGGACGCCGTGAGAGCGGCGGTTGAATCGGAGCTGCACCCGCCCACGAAAGCGGCCGCGGCGTCCTCCGCCATGATCCCCGGCGTGCCGGCATCGGTGTGAGTTCCCTCGGCTCCGTATCCTTGATAAAGCTGCGATGGATTTCGTTCGCGGCGGCGCGCGATCTGAATCTGCGCAGAAACGCCTTACGGGTTCACTTGATATTATGCAATTAATGTCACTATAATTTCAATCCGATACGTCATATATGTCGTAACTAAATCTGGAATGTCGATGGTCCAAGCGATTCAATCCATCTCCAAGCGTTTGAACGAGCGTCGCCAGCGGCTCGGGATCAGTTGCTCTGTCCTGGCCAAGCGGACGGGCATCAGCCTGCGCAGCGTCCAGCGTATTCTTTCCGGTGAAGAAACAAATCCGGGGTTTACAACCGTGGCTTCATTGGCTCACGTATTGGGCGTGGGCGTTCGTTTCAATGATGAAGTGGACGTTCGTACGATTCGCCGGCGCCAAGCCGAGCGAAAAGCGGAGCGAATTCTCGCGATCGTTCAGGGCAGTTCCGCCCTCGAAGCTCAAGCGCTGTCACGCGAGACGATCCGTGATCTGCGCGAGAAAACAATCCACGAACTGCTTGCCGGCTCGGATCGCAAGCTTTGGGCTGACTGATGGCTGTTTGGAAATCCATACCCGGCGAAACGCCGATTGACGACGTTTCAGGATTGAAACCGAAGGGGGTAACGACTCGCGCTCAACTGAACGACGTTGAGGCTCGAAACATCCGCAAAGCCGTCATGCGTTACCTGGTCGCCAAGCCATCGCGTCGGCAAGCTCCCTTTACGCTCGAATGGTGCTACAAGCTCCACAGGCAGATGTTCGGCGATGTTTGGCGTTGGGCCGGCCAGAAGCGGACAACGGAATTGAATATCGGAGTGCCGTTCCATCGGATTGATGTCGATCTAAAAAACCTGATGGATGACCTGGCATTTTGGCGGGAGAAGGGCGAGATGGACACGATCGAACAAGTAGCCAGACTGCACCATCGCGCCGTTTTCATTCATCCATTTCTCAACGGCAATGGTCGATGGTCGCGGCTGTTGGCGAACATTTTGCAAAAGCAGTCCACGGACAAGCTGACGATCTGGCCGGAAGAGACGGTTGGGAACGCGAGCATCATCCGCGATGAATATCTCGCGGCGGTGCGTTCGGCGGACAAGGGGGATTACAACCCACTCATCGCGCTTCATCGGCGATATATGCAGGCCTGAGGCTTCGGCAAGAGTTGGCCTCAGGCTCCCGCCTTTCTGAACCTTTTGGTTGAATGCTTTCATTTGCGGGCCATACGGCCGAGCGGATGGTCCGGATCGCCGTGCCGGTTCACTCTCCCAATACCTGAATGAAGGGGCAGCTTGCAGTATCGCAACAGCCAGTCGGTATCGTCCTTGAACGGGAATAGGGCAGTCTCATCCGTCAGTTGCTCCTACGCCGGAAACCGGGGGACGGGCAATGCAATTCCACCCCTATTCGTACGTGCGATCCGGCGTCGGTGTAATAATCCGCCGGTTTGTGAATGGCGCTGCTTTTGACTTCGTCTACTCTATTAGCGCCAGCACGACGATGGTGGAGGCAATTACAATCCGACATTTCCTAGCAAGCGTTCTCGTTTGGGCCGGCGTTGCACTTGGATGCACCGCGATCGTCGGTTGCAATCAAAAGCCTGGATCAGTCAACAGCAACGCTACGAGGCTATCGCCCAACGCATCGTGGGACGCAACCGTCTTATCGCCGGACGGCTCTCCAGCGGTAGGCGCAGCCGCCGTTCTGGTGCCGCCGGACCATTCCGTCGACGTGACCAATGGCGAAACATTTGACGATGACCCCGCCTACCTGCGATCCACGACCGGACACGACGGTCACCTCCATTTCCCCACTACTACCCAGCCATCTTTGATTGTCGTCATTCACGCCAGCGGAACCGCGCAACTGAATCCGGGCACGGAACGCGCAAGCACCATCCGCTTGCAGCCCTGGGGGCGAATTGAGGGGCGGATGTGGATCGGCGCCAAACCCGGAGCAGGCCAGGACATGATTGCATGGGCGTCGCCCGGCGAGAGGGGCGCATACGATCTCCACGCCCCTTCATCGGAATATGTAACGAACATAAAAACGGATGCTCAAGGTCACTTCGTAATCGCGCGGATCCCAGCCGGCGAGGTCGCGGTCGCGGAGAATGCCGCCTTTTCGTGGGGCGGCATTGAGCGCCCTATGCGAAGGGTTCATGTCGAACCTGCCAAAACCGCCCAGGTGTCATTCGGCGGACAAGGCCAGCCCGTCCTTGGCAGCGTTCTGATTCCGCCGGACCTTGTCGCTCGAAAGGATTGGTCGTTCCGATTCTGCATGATTGTCCCAAAGATAAAGTCCGCCGCGCCGCCGCCCCCCGACCAAATCATGCGGGGTTCCCTGGCCGATCAAGCCCGGTGGTGGGATGCCTTCGACAAAAGTGACGCGGGCATCGAAGTCGGCCGGGCGGATCAAAGACGAATCGATTCTATCCACGAAGCGACCTATGGCTTCGACGTCCACCCTGACGGAACATTCCGGATTGAGGACGTTCTGCCCGGCAAGTATCTCGTTGATTTCGATGTGTCTCAAAACGTCCCCAAAGGAAAGCCACATATAATGTTGGGCCATGGCTACGCGGAATTCACGATTTCGAAAATCGCCAGCGGCAGGAGCGACGAGCCATTCGAAATCCCCGCGTTGTCCATCGACAGGTCGAGGATCGTGACCGTCGGCAACGCCGCGCCGGATTTCGTCGTCAAGGGCTTGGACGATAAACCAATCCGGCTCGCGGATTTCCGCGGGAAGTACGTCCTTCTGGAATTCTGGGCCACGTGGTGTGGACCATGCCTGGCCGAGATGGATTACATGAAAGAGGTGTATCGCCGGTTCGGCGGCGACCCACGTTTCGCCATGGTCGGCTTAAGCGTTGATCCCAAACCAAACGACCCGATGAATTATGCGGCATCGCATGGTCTGGCATGGAGGCAGGGCTTCCTGGGCAATTGCGACGAGGCGCCGATTGTCGACGACGCGCCGGTTGTCAACGACTATGGTGTGGAGGGGTATCCGTCCATCTGGCTCATTGGACCGGATGGGAAAGTGATCGCAAAGAATCTGTATGAGGATTCGATCCTGAAGGCTGTGCAAAAAGCATTGCGACAGCCGTAAGCCGCGCGATTAAAACGTCTTCCTCCGCCTCGCCGTCGGGATGTTCAGAATCTTCCGGTATTTCGCCACCGTTCGGCGGGCCAGCTCGATCCCCCGACCTTTGAGCTTCTCCACAATCTCGTCGTCGTTCAGCGGTCCCACTTAGTTGTTTTTCGTCCGAGGTGGAATCAACAGCGGTCGATCGCAACGGCGAAAGTCTTCGTCAAGTGTCAGAATCGGCTGGTTCTCGATCGCCGAAAGTGCGTAGGCAAAACAATCTCCAAGATTCAACGGGAACTTGAGCCTCGCGGTGGCGGCCAAACGCGCATGCTCGGCAGTCGGCGCAACGAAGTTCAACCCGGCGCCTAAAAGCTGTGATTCAATTCGATCGGCCTCGTCGCGCAGGCGGCTGCGAAGCAGAATCATTGTTTCTGCCAGATTCACGGTGCTCATCAGCAATGGCCCGTCGTGTGATTCGATCTGCTCAAGAATCCATTGCGCGGTAGGCTCTTCAAACAGCGACAAAACGGCCGAGGTATCAATTACCATCCGACCCCCAAAGATCGTCCTCATTCAGCCATTTTTTCCGGGGGCGGAGAGGCAGTTGTTTGGCCGCTCCGACAAGGTCTCGAAGATTGACCGTCGGCGACTTTTGAGCCAACCGCAACGCCTCATCCACGGCGGCATGGACGGCATCCGACTTCGTCTTGATGCCGCGAACCCGCATATACCGTTTAAGCTTCTGCTCAAACGCCGAGGACACGTGGATGTTAAGCTGGCTCATCGCCGCAACCTCAATTAATAAATCCCATTGCAATCGGACCGTCGGGGAGATTCAAAACGTCTTCCTCTGTCTCGCCGTCGGGATGTTCAGAATCTTCCGGTATTTCGCCACGGTTCGGCGGGCCAGATCGATGCCCTGGGCTTTGAGCTTCTCCACGATCTCGTCGTCGTTCAGCGGATTTTTCGGGTCCTCGTTGCCGATGATCGTCTTCAGCTTTTCCTTCACGGCGTCCCAGCTCATGTCTTCGCCTTCGGAACTGGTCGTGCCGCCGGAGAAGAATCGGCGCAATGGAAACACGCCGCGGGGAGTTTGAATCCATTTCTCCGAAACCGCGCGGGAGACGGTGGCGACGTGAATGCCCAATTGATCGGCGACGTGGATCATCGGCAGCGGCTTGAGGAATTCCGGGCCCTTGTCGAAGAAATCGCGCTGCGCGTCCACCACGGCGCGGATCACGCGCATGATCGTGCTGCGGCGCTGCTCGATGCTTTCGATGAGCCAGCGGGCGTTGCGGACGTTATTCGACAGGAATTCGCGGGTTTTCTTGTCCTGCGTCCGGTCCTTGATCATCTTGCGGTACATCCCGCTGATGTACAGGTTCGGCGCCGGATCGTTGGTCATCTCGATCTCGTACGTGTCCTGGTCCTCGTCGTAATAGATCAGGGCATCGGGCGTGATCGGCGGGGCGTCGTTGCCGCCGATCTGCTTGCCGGGGAACGGATTCAATCGCGACAGGTGCTTGACGGCGCGTTGAATTTCCTCGATGGGCCGGCCGAGCTTGCGGCTGATCTGCGGATAGCGGTTCATCTCCAGGTCTTTCAGGTGCTCGGTGATCAGCGCCCGCTCGAGCGGAAAATCGTGGCTTTCGGAAAACTCCTCGTCGTCGTCCAGCGCGTCGAGTTGGATCAGCAGACATTCCTGCAAGGTCCGCGCTCCCACGCCGGACGGCTCGAGCGTTTGGATCAGCTTCAGGGCTTCCTGCAAATCCTCGATCGTCACCGGAGTCTTGGATTCTTTTTGAACGTCCTCGAACTTGGCGCGGAAATATCCCTCGGCATCGATGTTGTTGATGAGGATTTCGCCGGCCTTGCGAACCTCCGGCGAGCATTCGACGAACGTCCATTGCTCCGTCAAATATTCCGCCAGCGTCACGCCGCGGGCGGCGGTGTTGTTCATCGCGTCCAGTTTTTTGTCGCGTTCGCCGTCGTAGGTCGCCGCCTGGCGAAAATTCCCGCCGTTGGTGACGAATTCCTCGTTCTCCAGATAGTCGCTGATCTTGGTGAGCCGGTCGAAATCCTCGGATTGGCTGGAGTTCTCCTTGACGACCAGCGCCCGCTCGTCCTCGGAGAACTCCTCGTTTCGGGTATGTTCCTCGCCCTGGCCATCGGCCGGGGCCTCGCCGGGTTCCAGTTCGTTCTCGCGAATCTCCAAGACGGGATTGTTTTGCAGTTCCTGCTCGATCCGCTCCTCCAGCGCCATCAGCGGCAACTGGAGAATCTCCATGCTCTGGATCATGCGCGGCGTCAGAAGCTGCCGCATCTCAGTCCGCATGGATGTTGATTGCGTTAACTGCATATATTCAAGCACGTTATCGGCGTCATCGCCGTTTGGGGCACGAAATTTGCTGTCTGTTACTATATCATCTGTTTACCACCGGGGCCAAGAGTAAAATTGCCGCAGATACGGCCGGTTTCCGGCAACGGCGCGGCGTTATCGTCCGCTTGGCCGACAGGAACCGTTCAGCTTATCCAAATCGTAAACCAGCAGGCAGTGACCCACGACTTGCTCGGGCGGAATGTTCCTGAACTTTGCGAAGCGATCGCTGCGATCAAACTGCGCGGTGATCGATACCGGACTGACGACCAGTATGCCGTGCCTGGGCACGCTCATGTTCCCCGCTTGTGGGCAAGTGGTGCGGGATATCCAGCTTCCGCCGTTCATGAGATATTGCGTCAATCGCGGGCCGATCTCCTCAAACAGATTCTGATCGGCGCGGCCAAAATATCCGAGATAAACCGGCCGGCCGTCATTCGGCCGGCGATCGATCCACTGTCGCAATTCCTTGGTGGCCTGTCCCCAATCGACGTTGCTGTCGCTGATGTCCAGATACGCGGAGGTGCGGGGAAAATTGACGTAGCTGAGAAAATCGGGCGACCATCGGGCCGTGTCCAGCGCCGCCCAGCCCATCGCCAGCCACGCCAGCGCCGGCCAAATCCATCCCCGGGAACTCCCGACGCGCGATGCCAGCATCAGCCAGAAAACCAACGCCGGCAGAAAATGCCGAAACCCGACATCCACGTGCTGGAGCAAGGCGCCGCCCGTCCATAGCGCCGCACAGATGGCCAGCGGCGCTTCCTCGTAACGCGGCTTGATCCAGATCAGCGACGCCAGCCCCAGCGCCATCACCGCACCGATGCCGATGGGGATTTTGTAACTGGCGACGACGGGAAAATAGTACCACCATCCCATTCTTGAATATTGGCCCAGCAAGTAATTTTCCTGACCGGTGCGGGCGTGGACGGTCGCTTCCCACACGGACTCGACGTACAGCCCGGCGGGGATGCCGTGCGATCCCAACCCCGCTTTGCCGAAGAAGGGCCGGTCGGAAAAGTCGCGCGGCACGCTGAACTCTCCGAGCAACAATATCCAGATGAACATCGGCGCCAGCCCCGCGGCCACGAGCAGCTTCTTGGCGCCCGCCCACCGTTCGCCGGGCGCTTGCCGCGGGCCGAGCCAGGCAACGGCGCCCATGAGCAAGGCGGCGATCGGCAGGAGCAGGGCGACGTGTTTCAGAAGCAGCGCGATCGCCATGGCGGCGGCGGCGGTCCATTGCCGCGCGGTAGTCGGCTGACAAACGAAACGCCACGCGGCCCACGCGGCAATCACGATTCCCTCCGTGCCCAGGCTGTCCAGCGTCGGCAGGGGCAGATGCGCCGCCATGGTCGGTTCGATCAGCAGCATCGCCACCGCCAGCCATGCCGATCCCGCCGAATACACCCGCCTGACCCATTCAAAGATCACCGCGATCTCCGGCAGGAACAGAATCGACTTCCAGATCGCCGTCTCGATGCGAACTGAATCCGGCATGACATAGCAATACTTGGCCAGCGGCGGCACGTCCCGCGACCAGGCCGACGCATAGATCGGATTCGACATTCGCACGCCGTTCAGCCACGCGGGAATCGCCAACAGCGCCTCTCCGAGCGGGGGATCGTTCCACCTGGCGTCATAAATGTGCGGCCAATCCTGCCGCAAAAACAGCAGCCCGCGATAGAGGTGATAATTCTCGTCGACCGTCGGGCCGTGGTCGTGAGCGATGAGGATTCCCCGGGATATCAGCACCGCCGCCGCGATCAGCGTCGCCATCGCCAGTTGGCGATCCCATCCGCCTTTCCTCGCCGCATCCATCGTCATGCCGCGATAGTATCAGATCAGCCGCCGGCCCGGTCCTTCCACCACAGTTCCAACATGACCAGGGCGTACAGCCGCTGCGAATGATCCACCCGGCCGCAGCAGTGTTCGTCGATCATTTTGCGCACGGCCGGTGCGTGGAAATTCCCCGCCGCGAAGGAGTCGCCGGCGCCCAGCAAATCCTCCATCATCGGCCGCAGGGATTGGCGCAGCCAATCGCCGATCGGAACCGCGAAACCCATTTTCCGGCGGCGAAAAACGAACTTGGGCAAATCCCCGGCAAACGCCTCGCGCAAGAACCGTTTAGGTCCACCCCGCAGCAATTGGGCGGTGGAAAGTCCGGCCGCCATGCGAACCAGTTCATGGTCCATGAACGGCGAGCGCACCTCCAAAGCATGCAGCATGGATGCCCGGTCCAACTTGGTCAGCAAATCCCCCGGCAGATAGGTCACGCGATCCGTCGCCAGCGCCGCCTGCACCGGATCGCGTCCCTCCTGGAGGAGCGCGTAGGCCTGGGCCACCGTCTGCCGCCGCGGCAATTGCGCCGGATAAAGCGCCCGAAGCGCATCCCCGTCGAACAACCCGACATAAGCCGCGTATCGCTGAGGCGCCGGCAAACCCAGCCCCGCCAGGAATCGCCGGGCCTTGTCGTAGGAAGATTTTGGATGCCCGCCCGGCAGCGCCGCCGCCATCCGGCGCAACACACCGGGCATTTTCTCCCCGACCCTTCCCAGCCGCATCGCTCGATACCGGTCGTACCCGCCGAACAATTCGTCTCCCCCGTCCCCGCTCAGCGCCACCTTCACGTGCCGGCGCGTTTCGCGGGAGAGATAATGCGTCGGCAACGCCGAGGAATCCCCGAACGGCTCGCCGAACACTTTCGCCAGCTTCGGCAAATCCTCGGCCGCATCCGCCCTCACCGTGAATTGCCGATGCTCCGTTCCCAGACTTGCCGCCACCTCGGCGGCGTAGGGCGTCTCGTCGTAGCGCGGATCGTCAAACCCGATGCAAAACGTCAGGACCGGCCGGTCCCCCGCGACCATTTTCATGGCCGCGGCGATCACGCTGCTGTCGATTCCGCCGGAAAGAAAGCATCCCACCGGCACGTCCGCCACGAGTTGCCGCCGCACCGCCTCCAGCACCGCCGACTTCACTTCCGCCGCGCTGATCGGCGCCGTTCTTTGAATGTCGTTGGGGTCGAAATACCTGTGCAACACGGCCGGCCCCTCCATCCCGCAGCGCATCCAGCATCCCGGGGCCAGCTTGCCCACGCCCCGATAAATCGTCGCCGGCGCCGCGATGTAGCCCGTTTGCAGATATTCCCAAACCGATGCGGAATCGATTTCCCAGTCGATCCACCCAAGGGCGCGCAGCGCCGGCAACTCGCTGGCGAACGCCAGTCCCCGCCCCGCCAGCAACGCCACATACAACGGCTTTTGCCCCATTCGGTCCCGCGCCAGGAAGATCCCGCCGCTCTGCGGCTCCCAGATCGCCAGCGCGAACATGCCGTTGAATTTCTCCACGCACTTCTCGCCCCAGGCGTCGAAGGCGCGGAGGATCACCTCGCTGTCGCCGGTGGTTTTCCACTGGTAATCCGGGGAAATCCCGTCCAACTCCGCACGCAACTCGCGGAAGTTGTAGATTTCCCCGTTGAAGACGAGCCAGCGCTTGCCATCGGTCATCGGCTGCATGGCCCGGCGATCGAGGTCCAGAATCGCCAGCCGCGCAAACGTCAGCCCGCATTGCGGCCCCTGCCCGTCGCTGATCCAGAGATCGCGTCCATCCGGCCCCCGGTGCGCGATCGCCTCGCCCATCTGTTCGAGCGTCTGCCGCTCGATTCGATGCCGCTCATCCCAAGCCACCACGCCGGCGATGCCGCACATGGGGATAATCCTACGCTATTGAGCGGGCGACCGCATCGCTGCCGATGATCTCGCGCCCAGCGCCGGATCGAACTTCCACAACTCGATCGGATGGCTCCCCGTCGGAAAGTTCCCCGCGTGCCGATAATTCGAGCGGATCCAGGACGATAATTGCAGACCATAATCGCGGCCGAACGTGCGGGCGCCGAACGCGGTCTCCTGCACCTCCATGATGAGAATGTAATCGGGTGGATGCCGATCAAATGCCCGGACGACGTCTTGCTCGCCGAACATCGCAAGGGCCATCGGGTTCAGTTCGGTGAACGGGACGGAACTTGGTCTGCCGGCCGCGTAATTGATCCCCGCCGCGTCGGGGATGACGGCGGCTGTCGCCGACGTGGTGGACAACCATTTGATCGCATCGACGGACGCGGAGTCGAACGGCCTGCTCCAGGCGATGCCCCCGAGCGCAAGCGGAATGGCCATGGTGCGTTCCTGGAGATTCTCCCGTGTCAGGACCAGGTTCTCCGCAGCGAACGCGGCCAGGAGACCCAGCGCGCCCAGGCGGACGATCGCCGCCGATCCGCCCATTCGCCCAACCCATGCCGGCAGCCAGTGAAGGAACGCGACGATGATCAGCATGGTGCACGGTGCGCACAGGACGAACCCATAGTGGTACATTCGCACCGCCAGAAATATCTTCGCCAGAAGAACCAGCGAGAGGATCGACAGCGTCCACTGGACGATTGCTTCCGATTGACCTTGTCCATCCGCGCGGGCCTTGGCGATTCGCCGGGCCGAAACGAAGATCGCAAATGCGGCGAAAAGCGGGAGGCCGCGGGCCGCATCAGGCCAGAAGGAATCGAAATGCCTTCCCGCCTCGGTCACGAGAAAAAAAGATGCAGCGCCGAGAACGACGCCGGCCGCGGCCGTCGCCCTTCGGCTTTGTTTCAGCAGCTTATTTGCGAGGATGGCAATCGAGGCCAGAACCGCGGCCCAGGCAACATAAAACCCGGCGTATTGGAACATCAGGATCAGATTCCGAAGCGGTTGGTCGGTGCCGAAATCGCCTCGATAGAATGGCGTTGAAACGACAAAGGGTTTGCCGATGAACTGCCAGCCGCCGAGAACGCCGCCCAGCGCCGCGTGGAACGGCATTTGTAATGCGTAGAAGAGCAGAAAGCCAAGCGGCGGAACCAGCATGCCCACCGTTGCCCAGGCCAGGACGCGAGCGATGCGCTTGTTTCGCGTGATGCGGAGGACGGCGGCGAGGCCTAGAAAATACGTCGTCGCGCAGCCGAGAAACATTTCCGGCTTGGTGAGGAACGCGGCCCCGGTCAGGACTCCGCCGAGAACCGCGGCAGGCGTTGAACGACGCCGCTGAAAACGATGCAGGCATGCGATCGCGCCCAGCGTCAGGGCAAACCCGTGGGTAATCTGATGCGAATAGGGAGTAAGGAAGTTGTAATTGGTGATTTTGGTCGGTGAATTCAAGGCGAAAACACAGAGGAAAAAGATCGTGGCCGGCAGCGCGGCGAGCGTTGCGGAAATGACGCGAAGAAGCCAATAAACCAATCCCGTCGTGAGAATCAAAACGACCAGATTGGCGCCGAGGATCGCGTTGAGTTGAGAACCGGCCACGCGCATGACCAACGCGTTGACGTTTGGAGACAGCGGTCCGTAGATGCAGGCGACGTCCCGAAAGAGCAGTTTGCCCTGCGAAACCTGCCAGGCGGTATAAAGATCGTTGCCGAAGTCGAGCAGTATTTCGCCTGTTTTTCCCCAGATCGAGCAACACAAGGCGGCGCCGACGACCGCGATCAGGATCGGCGGAAGCCATCCATTGCAAGACGACTCCCACCGCGTCCTTGGCGAATTAGCGATCACCGCTGGAACCGTATCTTTCGGTCGTTGGATGATTCCCCTTCGTACCACCGCCCGGGACGGAGAGTAATCTTCCTCAACCCCGCGCTCCTGCATGCGAACAGCAATTGCTCTTCCAGGCCGGCCAGCAAAAGCTGCTTCAATTCGTAGAGATGCGATGAGCTGTCCACCATGACCGTCAGCGTTCCGCGGACGAAACACTCCAGGGCGCAATGCTCGCTCAGGATTTGAGGGACCAGCCCGCTCCAGCACTCGGCCAACTTGACGAGCTTGGTTTGCCGCTTGGCCACCGACCGCTTGAAAAAGTCGATCATCTCCGGCCCCAGCGCAATCCCAATGGGATCGGCCTGCGATTTGTACCGATGCATTCGCCTGAGCTCGTCAACGGCGTTTGAGTTTTTCATGCGCGGGTCACTGCAGGTTCACGGGCATGATGACGTAGAGGAAATTCGCTCCGGCCTTCAGCAGCCCGGGCCGGTTCGGGGCCGTCATTTCCAGGCTCACTTCATCCATGTTCACCACGCGCAGGGCATCCACCAGGAAAACCGGGTTGAACCCGATCTCGACGTCCGCCCCCTCGTATTTGCAGGGGAAATTGATCGTCGCCTCGCCGCTCTCCGGCGAGCGGCTGGTGAGCACCAGCCCCTTCTTGTTGAACGCCAGCCGCACGCCGCGGCTCTCTTCCGTCGTCAGCAGCGCCGCGCGCTTGATCGCGCTGAGGAAATCCTGCGTCGATGCAAACATTTTTTTGTCCGTGTCTTTCGGGATCACGTCGTCGTACGGCGGGAACTGGCCTTCGACGAGATTGCTGGTCAGCGTCGCGCTGGACGTGTGGAAAATGACCTGGTTTTCCCGGATCTGAACGCCGACCAGTTCTTCCGGATCGACGATCAATTTTTCGATGAGTTGAAGCGCCTTGGTCGGAACGATGGCTTTCTTGCCGTCCTTGTCCAGCTTGTCGCCGGGCGCCAGATCGCCCTTGGCCATCGCCAGCCTCCGGCCGTCGGTCGAGACCAGCGAAATCTTCTTGGCCTTCACGACCACCAGCACGCCGTTGAACGCATAACGCGTGCTTTCCTTGGCGGCCGCGAAAAGCGTTTGGGCGATGAGTTGCTTGAGCGCTCCGCCGGCAATCTGCACGTCTGGTTCACCTTCAAAATCGGGGATGGGAGGAAAGTCGGTCGTCTTCTGCGTGAAGATTTTGAAATGCGAATCCTGCCCGCGAATGTGGGCCGTGTCGCCGGTGACTTCGATGGCAAGCGTATCGTCGATGGACTCGCGCACGATGTCGCGCAGTTTGTCCGCCGGCACCAGGGTTTCGCCTTGCTGCTCGATCTGAACCTGTTCGTCGCGGTAACGAATCGCGACTTCCAGATCGGTTGCCGCCACGGTCAAGGCGTTGTCCTCGACCGAGAGTTTCAGGCATTGCAGCACCGGCTTGGGCGTGCGTGCGGCCACGACGTTGCCGGTCAGGTTTAGCGCGTCCAGAAGCGCTCCGCGATTACAGATCGCTTTCATGAGCAGGGCCTTTCTTCGCTCACCGCTTTCAAGCGGTTAAGCTTTCTCCGATTTGGAGGGCCACGAAGTGTAACGCTATCCCTTATATAATGGAACTTCAATTGAAAGTAGCCGTAGTAATGGTGATCGTCACATTGTGGATAAATTCCGTCATTCACACGTAAGCCCCTTTGAAATATGGAGATGACATTCTTATTATGGGACTCCACCGGTGGATAAGGTGTTGGCCTTGCGGTGCGTTGGCTTTCGTGAAACCAGTTGTTTGGCGACAGGAGTTTGCCGATGGTCCGGGAGGTCGTAATTCAACTGGACTTTTTGCATCACCTGCGCGACCGATAAGCGCAGGTTCTCCACCAGTTATCGGCACCAGCTTGGCGAAAGGCCGTCCGGATACACAAAAATCAGGCATAATCATCACATGCGACCTTGGCGCTGGCTTATTTATCTCTGGGCTTTCCCCACCACGATATGGGGCCTTTTCCTCGCGCTCATTGCTTTGCTCAGCGGAGGCCAAGTCCGCGTGGTGGATGGGGTCCTGGAAGTCTGCGGCGGGGCTACGGACTTTTGCCTCCGGCGGATAGTCGGATTGATCCTTCGTGGCGGGGCCTCGGCGATGACCCTGGGACACGTCGTGCTGGCGCGCGATTCCAATCTCCTGTTGATCACACGGGCGCACGAGCGCATTCACGTCCGTCAATGCGAACGTTGGGGCCCGCTGTTCATACCCGCATACGCCGCCGCATCGCTTTGGGCCTGGGTGACCGGTCGCCGGCCCTACAAGGACAATTTCTTCGAGCGGCAGGCATTTCAGCTCGCGGGGTGATACGCTCAACGACCGATGCCAACCGCCGCCACCGTTACCAGCATCCTCGGCAAAGACGGCGCGGTCGCGCGTCGGCTGGGGCCTCTTTATGAATTCCGGCCCCAGCAAATCGAGATGGCCGTCGCCGTCGCACAGGCCCTGCTGGACAAACGCCACCTCATGGTCGAGGCCGGGACCGGCGTCGGAAAATCCTTCGCCTATCTCATGCCGGTCATCGATTACGCGGTCAAAAACAAGAAGCGCGTCGTCGTCTCCACGCACACCATTTCCCTCCAGGAGCAGCTTATCGAAAGAGACATCCCCCTGCTCCGGTCGGTTTACCCCGATGAATTCACCGCCGTGCTGGTGAAAGGGCGGGGGAATTATCTCTGCCGCCGCCGGCTCGAGCAGGCGCGCGGCCGGCAGGGAATGCTCTTCGATCAACCCGAGCAACTTCAATCCCTTTGGGCCGTCGAGCAATGGTCGCGGCGAACCACCGATGGATCGCTGGCCGATCTTCCGGCGCTGCCCGATCCTTCCGTATGGGAACGCGTCTGTGCCGAGCACGGAAACTGCCTCGGGAAAAAATGCCAGTTTTACAAGGACTGCTTCTGGCAATCGGCCAAGCGGCGGATGGGGACCGGCAATATCCTGGTCGTCAACCATGCCCTTTTCTTCTCCGATCTGGCGCTGCGGATTTCCGGGGTGAATTATCTGCCCAAATATGACGTGGTCGTTCTCGACGAAGCCCACACCGTTGAGGACGTCGCCGCCAACCATTTCGGAATCAACGTCTCGGAACATCGGCTGAGTTACCAGTTGCGAATGCTCTACGATCCCAAGCGCGGCAAAGGCCTCCTGAGCTCCCATGGCGCCTGCGTCAACCCCGCCATCGACGCCATCGTGGAAATCCATCGGCGAATGGAAGACTTTTTCGATGGCTGCGCCGAATGGCAACGGCATCACGGGCGGGACAACGGCCGCATCCATGAGCCGGGCATCGTCCGGAACGATCTCTCCCCGTTGCTGCACGAACTGTCGCTGCGCCTCAAGGCCGTGCTGGCCGGGCTCGAAAACCTGGAGGAGATTTCCGAGCTTAACGCCATGGCCGAGAAGGTGAGCATGCTCGGCGAGGAATTGGACGCGGTCCTTTCCCAGAAGATGCCGGATGCGGTCTATTGGATGGAGCAGGGCAGCCGCTCGCGCCGCAACGTCAGCCTGCACGCCGCCCCGGTCAACGTCGGCCAGGGCCTGCGAACGCATCTTTTCGGAAACCTGTCGAGCGTCATCATGTGCTCGGCAACGCTGTGCACCAACCAAAAGCAAGAGCCTGGGCAGGATGCCCATGCCACCCCTGATCCCGCCTTTAGCTACATCGTCTCCCGGCTCGGCGCGGATAAAGCCACGATGCTCGCCCTCGGATCGCCGTTTGACTACGCCAAACAGGTGACGCTTTACATTGAATCCGACCTTCCCGAGCCGGGCGACACCGCGCGATTCGCCCCGGCCGCATGCGGGAAAATCGTGGAATATCTCAAGCAGACGCGCGGCGGGGCGTTCGTGTTGTTCACCAGTTACAGCGCCCTGCTCGATGCCGCCGGCCGGTTGACGGGGCCGTTGGATCAACTGGGTTATCCCATGCTGGTTCAGGGCCGGGAAGCGCCGCGAAAAATCCTGCTCGAGCGCTTCCGCACCACGCCCAACGCCGTGCTGCTGGGGACCACCAGCTTCTGGCAGGGCATCGACGTGCGCGGCGAGGCCCTGCGCAACGTCATCATCGTCAAGCTGCCGTTCTCCGTGCCCGATGAACCGGTCATCGAGGCACGCCTCGAAGCCATCACCCGCGCCGGCGGCAACCCCTTCATGGAATATTCCGTCCCCGAGGCCATCATCCGCCTGAAGCAGGGTTTCGGCCGCCTCATCCGCTGCAAGACCGACACCGGCATCGTCGTCATCCTCGACAGCCGGATCAAAACCAAGCGATATGGCAAGCGATTCCTCCAGGCGCTTCCGGCCTGCAACGTCGTCGTCCGCGATCAAAACCATCCCGGCGATTGACGCGGATCCCCAGGCAGCTTGTTAGATAACCTCAATGGGATATGTGGTCATCCAAATATCGATTTGTTGAAACCTCGCCTTGAGCGTTTCCTTAACCCGCCGGAAAAACTCAACGCTGGTCACGGTATCTGGGGCATCAACGAATACCCTCGTAAGGTCGTCGCGAAAGGTGCCGCCTTGGTGCCGCCATTGCCCCTGAATCGTTTGGGTCTCAGAGGAAACGGCCCCGAATTGTTGTTCAAGTTCGATCAGCGTTTCGGCAATGAGTTCACCGGGAACAGGGCGACCGCCATTAAACCGTAGCGGCAGGAGGATTTCGAAGCGACGGAAGTTGCTGGTCATACTTGGCGGGCCCTTCCACGGTGAATGTGACCCCTTCCACCGCGAGGTCGCCCAAGGCATTTTCCGGAACCAGCATCTCGCCGGTTGCCCAACTCTTGAACGGAAATCGGCCGGTCAAGTACGCAAGGGCCTTGCGCTTTGCGGAAGTGTCTGGGAAGCGGATCAGTACCATGCGATCTCATTCTATCCTTCGCCGGCGCGCCGAGCAATTCAAACAGCATCTCGAAAAAGTCGGATTGCGTCCGTTTCCGCGCCAATGTATTCTCGCGGATTAACCGGGATGTCCGGCAACTTTTGGATGGAGACGTTATGAGTTTCGAATCCGCGGTGAATCGCAAGGCGGTCGATATTGGCAAGCTGAGCGTGGAGATGACCACCTCCGCGGGCAGCGGGCATCCGTCGACGGCGCTGTCCCTGGCCCATCTCGTGACGGTGCTGATGTATCACCAGATGCGGTGGGATCCGAAAGATCCGTGGAATCCGGCTTCGGACCGGCTGGTCCTTTCCGAAGGTCATGCCGTGCCGATCATTTACGCGGCCCTGGCCGATCTGGGGGCGACGATCGTGCCGCTGGGCAAGGGGCGGGAATCGGCTCGCCCGATGACAACGGCCGATGCAATGGCCCTGCGGGCGATCGACAGCCCGATCGACGGCCATCCTAATCCCCGGCTCGGCGTTCCGTTCTTCGATGCGGCCACGGGAAGCCTCGGGCAGGGATTGTCCGTCGCCGCCGGGCTGGCGGCCGCGGCACGCATGGACAAGATCGACCGCAACATCTACTGCCTCATCGGCGACGGCGAGAGCCGGGAAGGGCAAATCTGGGAGGCGGCGGATTTCGTCGTCGATCACGCGCTCACCAACGTCGTTCCCATTTTCAACTGCAACGAATTGGCCCAAAGCGACTGGGTCTCGCCGCAGCAGAGTTACATGGGGCTGGCCGATAAACTCAAGGCGTTCGGGTTCCTGGTGCGCGTGATCGACGGCCACGATCCGCACCAGATCGAGGATGCCCTGAGCGAACTGCACGTCGTTCAGAACGGCCAGCGCCCGCTGGCCATCGTGGCCCGCACCGTCAAGGGCTGGGGAGCCCCCCACGAACAGGGAATGGGCAAACACGGCACGCCGGTCAAGAAGGACCAGTTGAACAACATTCTGGGCGAGTTGGACCAAACGGCCAGGGAGCTGGGCGTGCTGGACTATAAGACGGCCGGCGAATTGAAGCCCGCCGCCGTCACCGCCAAGGCCCCGGCGAGAGAAAAGAAACCGATCAAGATCAAATCGTTTGCCGAAGGTCTGGCGGCAGTGGGATTGGACAAGGATTTGTCGGCCGGCAAACCGATCGCACCGCGCAAGGCGTACGGAGCGGCGCTGGTGGCCCTCGGCGAGGCCGACGGGCGCGTCATCGGCCTGGACGCGGACGTGAAGAACTCCACGCACGCGGAATGGTTCGCCAAAAAATTCCCCGCCCAATATTTGGAATGCAAGATCGCCGAGCAGAACATGATCAGCGTCGCCGCCGGCGCCAGCGCGGCCGGGAAAATCCCCTTCTGCTCGACGTTCGCTAAGTTCGTGATCCGCGCCTACGACCAGGTGGAGATGGCCATCATCAGCGGGGCGAATCTGAAAATCACCGGCACCCACGCCGGCGTCACCCTGGCGGCCGACGGCCCCAGCCAGATGTCCCTGCCCGACGTCGCGTTCTTCCGCAGCTTCTGTCACGTGAAAAACTTCAACGGACAGCCGGCGGTTCGATATTTCTTCCCCGCCGATGCGGTGAGCTGCTACAAGATCACCGAGTTAATGGCGAATCTGGAGGGCGCGTGCTACCAGCGCGCCCTGCGCGCGGATACGAAGCATCTGTACAAGGCCGACGAGACGTTCGAAGCCGGCGGGTACAAGGTTTTGCGGGAAGGAAAGGACTTGGTGTTCGTATCGGCCGGATACATGGTTCACGAATGCCTCAAGGCCGCCGACGAATTGGCCAAGAGCGGCAAAAAGGCGGGCGTGATCGACGCCTACGGCTTGCCGCTGAAAGACAACGGAATCGTGGAGATCGCCGCCAAATCCGGCGGCCGGATCATCACCGTCGAGGACAATTACACCGGCGGCTTGGACAGCGAGTTGGCGGAGCAGGTTGCCGCCGGCGGCTCGGGCGTGAAGCTCAAGGCGCTGTTCGTGCGTCAGATTCCCAAGAGCGGCCGCGAGCCGCAGGACGTGCTGGATTATCTGCAACTCGGCTTCAAGGCGATTGTGGCGGCGGTGTGAAAATTACCCGCCATGCGAGACACGGATGTCGCTTTCGCTTTCCATACTTGCCAGCGGATCATCGGGGAACTGTTCGGTGCTGCGCGGGCCGCGGGGGGCGATGTTGATCGATTGCGGGATCGGTCCCCGAACCGCCGCCGGACGCATGAAGGGGCTGGGGATCGGCGTTGGCGACGTCTCGGCGATTTGTCTCACGCATCTCGACAGCGATCATTTCAATCCGGCCTGGGCGCGCAGGATCGCTCAGCAAGGCATCGCGCTGTTCTGCCACCAGGACAGGACGGATGAATTGTCGCGTCTCGGCGGCGGGGCGGCGGAATTCGCGCGGCTGATCCGGCCGTTCAACGCCCATCCGTTTTCACCCGTCGAGGGCGTCCATTTCACCGCGATTCGGCTCGATCACGACGAGCACGGCTCGCATGGATTCCGCATCGATGGATTCGGCGCGCGGATCGGATACGCCACCGACTTGGGCCGCGCAAACGGCGAACTCGTCCGTCAATTCTGCGGCGCCGGCGTCCTGGCCATCGAAAGCAATTACGATCCGCAAATGCAAACCAACAGCGATCGGCCCTGGTTTTTGAAGCGGAGGATCATGGGCGGACGCGGACATCTTTCCAATCAGGAAGCGTTGGACGCGGTGCGGCGGATTCTGGATCGGGCGGACCGGCGGGGCGCCGCCTTGCCCAGACATATTGTCCTGCTCCATCGCAGCCGCCAGTGCAATTGCCCCAGGCTGCTGCGCGATTTGTTCAGCGGCGACGGGCGGATCGGCAAGCGGCTGGTGCTTGCCGAACAGGACCGCCCAACCGGATGGTTGTGGGCCAAAGGCGAAGGGGAACCCTGCGCAAGCGAGCCGATTGGATCGCAATTAGAATTGCAATGGGCCTGACGTCCGGTTGCCAGTAGCACGTCGGTCGTGTAGGGTTCTGCGGCGTTATCAAATAGCTATGGGGCTTTTTGGTTTCCGCAAGCGCTCGCAGATTCAACCGGCCGAGAATCCGGTGTTGATTGAGCTGCGCGTCCCCAAGGTCAACGATCCCGCAGTGACGCCGGAAGGGCTTCGCAAGCAGTTGTTCGACGCGGCGGCCCAGGGGGATGAGGATAAACTCTGCGGCCTTTGCCAGGCGCATGAGAAGTCGATTTTCCAGCAGGGGATGATCTGGTCGAAGGTCCCGCCGGAAATCCGCGCCAGCCCTGTCCTGTTGCGATGGTACGGCAACGGCCTGATGGCCATCGCCCGGTTCTGCGCCGAAAAGCTCGGCAAGCCCGAACTGATGGACCAGGTGCGGGAGATCGATGCCCTGCCCGGCCATGAGGCGGCAAAGGAGCCGGGCCAAGCAAAAGAATAGTTCGACGGCGCCATTGATTGCGAAGCGCGCCAGCGGAGGAGGGTGCGTGACACTTGCCGCAGAGAATTTCCCCCTCCCCATGTACTCAGGGGGAGGGTTGGGGTGGGGGTCGAACGTCGATTGGCCTATGGGGTTCCCCACGGGCGGTGGGCGCGCCGCCGCTTGAACCCGCCGACACCAGTCTCTACGATTCGCACTTATTGCATGAACCGAGGAGGTTCCAACCATGCGTATTCTCGTTGCTGACAAGCTGGCTGAAGAGGGCCTGGCCTTTCTGAAGCAGAACAACGCGGCCTTCGACGCGAAAGTCGGGCTGAAAGAGGATGAACTGGCCGCCATCGTGGGTGAATACGATGCCCTGATCGTCCGTTCCGGCGCCAAGGTGACAGCCAAGGTCCTGGAGAAGCCGGGGAAACTCAAGGCCATTGCCCGGGCCGGGGTCGGCGTGGACAACATCGATCTGGAGGCGGCGACGTCCAAGGGAATCCTCGTTCTCAATACCGCCGAGGCCAGCACCCTTTCGACCGCGGAGCATGCCCTGGCGCTGCTGTTGTCGCTGGCCAGAAAGGTTCCGCAAGCCAATGCCAGCCTCAAATCCGGACAACTGGATTGGAAGAAACGCAGCCAATACCAGGGCACGCAGCTTGCCGGAAAGACCCTCGGCGTCGTGGGCCTGGGAAGGATCGGCCGCACCGTGGCGACGCGGGCGCTGGCGCTGGAGATGAACGTCGTCGGATACGATCCGTATTTCACCGGGCCGACCGCCCTGGACGGCAAGGTGAAGCTGGTCCGCGATTTCGACGAATTTCTTGGCCAGATCGACGTGATCACGTTCCACGTTCCCGGCGGCGAGCAGACCAAACACCTGCTGAACCGCGATCGGCTGATGAATAAATGCCGCCCGAACCTGCTGGTGGTCAACGACGCCCGCGGCGAGGTTGTCGATGAAATCGCCCTGGCCGAGGCGCTGAAGGAAAAGAAGATCGCCGGGGCCGCCATCGACGTCTACGCCCCCGAGCCGCCCGCCAAGGACCATCCGTTGTTCGCCGTCGAAAACGCCGTGCTGACGCCTCACCTGGGTGCCAGCACCGACGAGGCGCAGACGGCCGTATCGGTCGAGGCCTGCAAGGCCATCGTCGCCTACCTCAACACCGGCGAAATCCGCGGCGCGGTCAATGCCGGGGGACTGAAGCTCGATTTGCCCGAGGATGAAAAGCCGTTCGTCGAGCTTGCCCGGCGGATCGGCGCGCTTCTGGCGGCGCTGTGCGACGGCGGGTATCGAACCATCACGCTCCGCGCCAGCGGCGCCCGCGCTCCCAAGCACATGAATACCCTGCTGCGCGTGGCGACGGTGGAACTGTTGCGGCCGCACCTGGATACCAGCGTGAACGTGATCAACGTGGAACACCTGGCGCGGGCGCGGGGAATCGCGCTGGCGACGATCCACGAGCCCAACCCCCCGGCCGGACTGGTGGGCGACATCGTCGGCATCCGCGCCGACGCGCCCAACGGCGAGAGCCACCGCATCCTCGGCACCGTTTACGCCGACGGCTGGCCCCGCGTCCTGCGCATCGACGGATACGGCATGGACATGATCCCCGAGGGAAACATGGTGCTGATCGTGAACCAGGATCAGCCCGGCGTGATCGGGCTGGTGGGGTCGAGCTTCGGCGATGCCAAGGTGAACATCGCGGACATGGTCATCAGCCGGGAATTCGACGCCGCCGGCAAAGCCACCGCGTTCATGGTCATCAAGACCGACAGCCAGCCGACGGAAAGCCTGCTCAACCAACTCAAGGCCCGGCCCAATATTTTGAAGGTCAAGAGCCTGGTTCTTCCGCCAAGGGCAAAATGAGGATGCGCTGGCTTGCGCTATTTGCGCGGACGGGCGTGCTGGCGTGGATCGCCATGGCGGCGGCGACCGATCCGGCGACGCAGCCGGCGCCGCAGGGAGGGCAAGCCCTTCCCCACAAAGCC
>Ga0187867_10000403_pt1 | contig 38870 bp, 39 predicted proteins | sample June2016WEW_13_1_FD_132976 | JGI IMG/M metagenome (GOLD analysis project Ga0187867, IMG submission 132976) | Peatland microbial communities from SPRUCE experiment site at the Marcell Experimental Forest, Minnesota, USA - June2016WEW_13_10 | ecosystem: Environmental > Terrestrial > Soil >... | reverse complement strand
GGTTTCGAGGCCGGGTCGAATTCGAGAACGTCTATTTCCATTACGAAGAGAACTCGCCGGTGCTTCGCGGCGTGACGTTGCGCATAGAACCGGGGCAAACAGCGGCGCTGGTGGGGCCGACCGGCGCCGGGAAGACCACCATCGTCAGCCTGATTCCCCGCTTCTACGATCCGGTTTCCGGAGTGGTGCGGATCGATGCGCAGGACGTGCGGCGTTTCACGCAGAAGTCGCTTCGGCAGCAGATCAGCTTCGTCTTACAAGAGACGCTGCTGTTCCACGGTCCGATCTGGAATAATATCGCGTACGGAAAGCCGGGAGCCAGCCGCGCCGAGATCTATCGTGCGGCGGAACTGGCTAACGCGCATGAGTTCATCGACCGGATGCCGAAGGGCTACGACACATTAGTGGGAGAGCGCGGGGTCACGCTGTCAGGAGGCCAACGGCAGCGCATCGCCATCGCCCGCGCGGTAATCCGCGACAGCCCGATCCTGATTCTGGATGAGCCGAGCAGCGGGCTGGACGCGGCATCGGAGAAGTTGGTGTTCGAAGCGCTCGACCGCTTGATGGAGGGCAAAACTTCCATCGTCATCGCGCATAGGCTGTCCACGATTCGCCGCGCGGATGTCATTTTTGTGGCGGATGGCGGTATCATCCGCGAGAGCGGCACACACGAACAACTCCTGCGATCGGGCGGCCTCTACGCAGAATTGTACGAATTGGGGTTCGGCCGGGAGGCGGAGGTCACAGGTCCGTGAGCGCAGTGATGCGATCCTCCAGCAGGCGGGTAAAGGCCTGGATTTCTTCGGGCGAGTAGCCCGCGGCGCGGAATGCGTCATGGATTTGTACCGCGGACACGCGAGCCAGAAGCTGGCCCAGCCATTTGGCGTCGGCGCGCGGTACGTTCCGGCCGAGATGCTCAAGGTGGACGCGCATGAAGTAGGACTTAGGATCCACCAGGTACAGGAATGTGGGACGCCCGGGCACTTGAAAATCGACGGTATCCGGCCCGATTCGGCGAATGAATGTGGAGCGGCTGTAGGAGTCGAGGTTGTCTTTGGCGCGATCACGCGGCCAGGTCCGGCTGGCGGAACCGAAGCTGGCGCCTAGGTCGCTGACCATGTAAATACGCTGCGATCCATCACCATAAATCGCGTTGTTTTCGTCCTTGAGGTCCCAATTGTTGACCAGCGCCATGAGGACTCGCAACCCGTTCCACTCCCTGGATCCCGCGAACTCGACTTTGTCCCATTGCCAAATGCCGATTTTCTTTTCGTCTTCCCTCTTTAGACGAACGTTGTGAACTTCACCGCCCGGGCCGACCAGTTTTTGACCCCGATGCAAATGCGCGGGCATGTCTGCGATTCGCATATCCCGGACGAAGTAGTCTTCGTTGACGTAATAACCCACCGCCCAGGCCAGGCGCGTGACCGCCGTCTCAGGCCGCGCTTCCATCCCGAGTTTTACTTTCCACTTGACCCCGCCGGCATCGCGCACCACGAATTTGGGATTGGTTCCGTTCAGGTCCTCTTTTTCAAAAGTGAACGGACCGTGGGGCTCGTGCGCCTTTCCCCCCGGACCATAGAACAGGTCGCGAGCGGCCCAGTCCGTTGGGTCGCTCCAGAATACGGCGGAACCGCCGGTGGCGTTCTGCACCACGGGCGCTTGCTTGGACCCGCCGGCAGCTGCCGCGGTGGACACGGCGAGCGCCACAACCGCCAATAAGAGGCCTGGCCGCCGGATGGATGGAATCTTCTTCACATTTAAGATCACGATGCCTTCTCCTGGTTCGCTTGAACGGCGTGAGAACTGCATGAGAAAGAGCATGAGGCATGCCAGAGTGATCCAACAAGCCCGGAGAGGGAAGCGCCAGTGCGATTGTTGATACAACCGGAGGACGGCGTGTTGCCGCTGGTCAAAGGGATTGCCGGGGCGAAGCACAGCATTGAAATCGTCGTCTTCCGTTTAGATCAGGCGGAGATCGAACGGTCTCTGGCCAATGCAGTCAGCCGCGGCATTTCGGTTCAGGCGCTGATCGCTTCCACAAACCGCGCCGGCGAAGAGAACCTGCGAAACCTGGAGCTAAGGCTTTTGGGGGCGGGAGTCACTGTAGCTCGCACGGCGGACGATCTGGTGCGGTACCACGGCAAGCTGATGATCGTCGATCGCCGGGAGTTGTATCTACTCGCGTTCAATCCGACTCACGCCGATATCGACCGCAGCCGCAGCTTCGGGGTGGTGACCAGGAGCCGGGATATCGTACGCGAGGCGGTGCGGCTGTTCGAAGCCGATAGCAAGCGGATTCCGTACGAACCGGCGCTCGACCGGGTGGTGGTGAGCCCGATCAACGCACGCAAGGAACTTGCCAGATTCATCCGGGAAGCGAAGCGCGAATTGATCGTCTACGATCCGCGAGTCAGCGATCGGCCGATGATCCGGCTGCTTGAGGAACGCGCTAAGGCAGGGGTGAACGTCCGCGTGATCGGGCGGCTGACAGGGCCAGTCCCAGGCTTGGCGGTACGCAAGTTGGCCAATCTGCGATTGCACACTCGCACCATGGTGCGCGACGGCGGGGCCGCCTTTATCGGTAGCCAGAGCCTGCGCGAAGCCGAGTTGGACGCCCGCCGCGAAGTGGGGCTGATCTTCCGCGATTCGCGGGCGGTGAGCCGCCTGCTCCAGACCTTTGAAGACGACTGGGCACAAGCGGAACTGGCTGGCGAGAACGCGGCCTTAGCCGACAGTCCCACGGTGAAGATCGCCAGGAAGGTGGCCAAGGCGGTAGCCAGGGAAATACCGCCTGTGGCGCCCATCGTGAACGGCGCGCTGCAGGAGGTCGTGGGGGAAGCCGAAGCGGATCTCGTCCAAAAAGAAGTGGAGGCTGTGGTCAAGGGCGCGGTAAAGGAAGCGGTGGAGGAGGCTGTGCGAGACGCGGTGGAAGTCGCGGTAGAGAGAGGCACGGCAGGATAGGATGAGGCGCGCGATGGCTATCCTAGCCGTGTGGTCCGCCCTGTCGCAGACGGCGGTGGCTGCGGAGACAGTGAATCAGGGCGCAGCAATCCTGAAGGACTTCGACGGGCGCGTGGTGGATTACGTGAAGCTGCACAAAACTGTGCAGCCGGAGAGCCATCGGCTGAAGCCGACCAAATCGCCGGAGGCCATCAAACACTACCAGGACAGCTTGGCGCGCGGCATTCGCGCGGCGCGGCGCGGAGCCCGCCAGGGCGATGTCTTCACCCCTAAAATCACGGCTGAATTCCGCAGGCTCATCGAGCTTACCATGCACGGGCCCGAAGCCGGGGCCATCCGCGAAAGCCTGCGACATGCCGAGCCGTTGGCGCCGCGCGCGCTCCGCGTGAACGAAGCATATCCGCCGGCCATTCCCTTGCAGTCCACACCGCCCTCGCTGCTGCTCAATCTGCCACCGCTGCCCGCTGAACTGGAATACCGGGTGGTGGGGCATACTCTGATTCTGCGGGACAAAGACGCGAACCTGATCGTCGATTTCATCCGTAATGCGATCACATAATCTTATGCGGCGCCTCATTGTGCTTCTGCTGCTGTCGAGCGCTGCTTTCATAGAGCGGGCGGCAGATCTGTCTCTGCCTCTGAAACCAAATTCAGTGCGCCTGGCTGTGATCGGCGATAGCGGCACAGGTGAAAAGGCACAATTCGAAGTGGCCCAACAGATGACCGCCTACCACAACGCGTTTCCTTTCGATTTCGTGGTCATGCTGGGCGACAATATTTACGGCGGCCACGAACCCTCCGATTTCAAACGAAAATTCGAAGATCCGTACGCGGCGCTGTTGGGCGCCGGAGTGAAGTTCTATGCGTCGCTCGGCAACCACGATATCACCAACGAGCGTTTTTATAAGCCGTTCAACATGGACGGCAAGCGTTACTACAGCTTCAAGCGGGGAAACGCGGAGTTTTTCGCGCTCGACAGTAATTACATGGATCCGGATCAGTTGGCGTGGCTCGAAAAGACGCTCACGGAGTCGAATGCGCGCTGGAAGATCTGTTACTTTCACCATCCTCTGTACTCCGATGGCAAGACGCATGGTCCCGATCTGGACCTAAGGAAGCTATTGGAACCTATCTTCGTGTCCCACGGGGTCAACTTGGTGCTGGCGGGTCACGAGCACTGCTATGAACGAGTCCAGCCACAGAAAGGGATTTACTATTTCGTTCTGGGCAGCTCCGGGCAGTTGCGCTACCACAACCTGCGGCCCTCGGGCGAAATCGCCAAAGGGTTCGACACCGACCGTGTCTTTGCACTGATGGAAATCGCGGGAGAGCAATTGTATTTTCAAACCATCTCGCGCACCGGCGAGACCGTGGATGCCGGGGATCTGCCAGTTCAGGTGCGCCAGACCCGCGAGAACACGAATTGAGCGACCGGCCCACGAGGCTATCCGGTATTGACTTCAACGGATGCGGTCTTCTAAGTTGCGCGCCGCTGCCGCATGGGCAACGGGCGGTCCCCGCGGGAACCTCTCTGGCGCCAGAAACCAGCGCCAGGCGAACGCAGGAGTGCGGTCGCGGCAGGCACGAGTGCCTACGCCACGCGAGAGAAAATCAGCAGATCCTGGCAAAGAGCGGCAACTGGCCAGCATGAACTTGTTGGCGGCACGGCAGTGCAGTTCAGAGCTGGGTACATTGCGGCGGCTGCACCCTATCTATTGTGACGACAGGTGTACACTAATCCCTAGTGCGTGGGCTTCTCTGTCTGCTGATTCAACTCGCTCTTACAGCCGCCGATTGGACGCAATTTCGCGGACCGAACGGCTCTGGCGTCGCTCCCTCCAAAGGCCTTCCAGTGCAATTCGGCCATCAAAGGAACGTTCTCTGGAGCACGGCGCTGCCGCGGGGACACTCCTCACCGGTCTTCACGGTGGACCACATCTTTGTTACCGCCTTCGAAGGCAAGAGCCTGCTCACCATCTGCCTCGACCGCCTCAGCGGTAGGGTACTATGGCGGCGGGAGGCGCCGCGCCCACGCGTGGAGAGTTTCCAAGAGACGAACGGACCCGCTTCTCCATCTCCAGTCACTGATGGAGCCAATGTTTACGTGTTTTTTGGCGACTTCGGGATGTTATCCTACGGACCGGATGGCAACGAACGCTGGCGTTTGCCGCTGGGTCCTTTCAACAATCCAAACGGTCACGGCTCCTCGCCCATCCTCGCCGATGGAAAGCTGGCGCTCATCTGCGATCAGGACACCGGGTCGTACTTGATTGCGGTCGATCCCGCGGCCGGTCGGGTACTCTGGAAAACGATGCGGCCGGAATATACACGCGGTTACGCCACGCCGGCGGTCTACCGCCCAAAAAGTGGGCCGGTGGAGTTGATCGTCCCCGGCTCCTTCGAAGTGGCCTCGTACGCCCTTGAGACGGGCCAGAAATTGTGGTGGGTGCGCGGCATGCCGTGGCAACTCAAGTCCGTGCCGGTAATCGACGGCGACCGCATTTTTGTGAACGGTTGGGAAACCGATGGCGATCGGCCACAACGCCGCGAAATCCCTGAATTTCCCCAGATTCTGGCGAAATATGACAAGGACCACGACGGAAAGCTGTCGCGTGACGAGATGCGTCCGAGCAACACTGCCGAATGGTTTTCCGATAACGATCTGAACCATGACGGCTACATCGACGCAGGCGAGTGGCGACTTTACCAGGCGCGGACTGCCTCGGAGAATTGTCTGGTCGCGATTCGCGCCGGCGGACGCGGAGATGTAACGGGGAGCCGCGTGCTCTGGAGATACCGCAAGGCTTTGCCGAATACATCGTCACCGCTGTTATATCAAGGCGTGATTTACCTAGTGCGCGATGGAGTCTTTACGAGCTTGAACCCCGAGAATGGCGAAGTGTACAAGCAGGCGCGTCTCACCGGCGCACTCGGGCGCTATTGGTCTTCGCCGGTCGCCGCCGACGGCAAGATTTTTCTCGCAAGCGAAGACGGTAGAGTCGTGGTGCTGCGTGCAGACCCGGAATGGGAGATCCTCGCCGTCAACAGCCTCGACGAGGACATCTTCGCCACACCTGCGATTCTCGATGGACGGATTTACGTCCGTACCCGTGATGCACTCTACTGTTTCGCAAAGAGGATTCAGGATAGATAGCTAGCGACAATGCGACTTGACAATCACCCCTTCAGACGTTTTAGCGCGCGCGCCAAGGTCACCTTCAGCGGGGCGTAGTTTGCCGCCGCCACCGTCAGGGCCAGGCCGCACGCCAGCAGCAGGATGGGCCAGCCGGCGCGGTCCGGGAACACGTTCTGTTGCAGCCGGAACACGCCGATCGCAAAGAACAGCAGGCCCGAGGCGAAAAAGTTCTTCATCTGGCGAGGGATGCTGGCAAACACGAACACGCAGGCCACCGCCGGCAGCAGCCAATCGAACACGCGTTGTTCCGCGGGCGAATTGGCATTGAGGCCCAGCAGGAACAGCGACGTCATGACATGCCCGGGAATCACGAAGCGGAACGCGCGGCCCACCACATGCGCCTGCGGCGACGAGAGCTGCTCGCAGACCCGGTCGAGCAGGAAATAGATGGCGGCATTGCCGATGAACAGGTACTCGATTTGCCCGCGCGTCCACGGCGCGGTGGCCTGCAGCCACTTGGCATAGGGCTCGTGGAAGGTGGCCACGCCGCTCAACGCGGCCCAGGTGAATGCCACCGCGAAAGGATAGAAATAACGCGAGTCGTCGGGCCGGCCGAGCCGTTCCAGTCCGAACCCCGCCGCCATGAAGAGCGCGGCGCAGGGGACCAGGTGGAAGTAGAAGCGGCCGGGATCGTTGTCCAGCCAGTCGAGCAGGCCCATGCGCAGCAGCGTAGCCAGGCACAGCAGCGCGGCCACCGAGGAGAACATCAACGAGAAGACCGGCGCGCGCGTGAAGCGGCGCAGCCACCAGTAGGCCGGCAGACCGGCCAGCAGCGCCCACCATAGTTGGGCGTTGGTGGCCTGCTTCTCCACGCCGAGGCGGTGAAAGAGCTCCAGACTGATGCTCTCGCGGGTGAGCGAGTTGAAGATGCGGCCTTCCTCCATGGTGACCAGCATGGCTACCGGCAGCACCACACAGAAGGCCAGCAGGTATGCGATCGCGACGCGATGATGTCCGCGCTTCCAGGTGCGGATGCCGATCCACGCCATAGGCACCGCTGCCGCCCAAGCTGCCAAGACCGCCGGCGCTCCAGCCAGCGCCGAGTACTTGAAGAAAGTCAGCAACGCGGCGCCCACCGCCAGAATCCACGCGCCCAGGTAGAGGCTGACCTGCGGCAGGGTGAGGCGGCGGGCCTCCATGATCCAGGCATCCTCGCGCTCCACCAGGCGGTCATATCGCTTGCGGATGCCCTCGTACTCGGAGTCCGAGAGCACCTGGTCGCGCCGCCAGATCTCCAAATCGCGGAGGTGCTCGCCGACTTTATCGGCGATCAGACGCGCATAGGCGGCCGGCTCGGCCAGCACGGCTTCGCCGGCGAGAAAGCGGCGCAGGTCGTCGGCCATTTCGCGCGCCGAACCGTAGCGGTGCGCCGGGTCCTTTTCCAGAGCCTTCAAGCAGATGTCCTGAAGGCCTTTGGGGATTGCCGGATCCTGCCGGCGGGGCAGCGCCGGTTCTTGCTCGCGAATGCGCCGCAGCAGTTCCGCCACGGGCCCGCCATGAAATGGCGGCGCGCCGGCGAGCAGTTCGTAGAGCACCGCTCCCAGCGAGAAAACGTCGCTGCGCGCATCCAGCCTCGCCGCACCGCTCGCTTGTTCCGGAGAGAAGTACTCCGGCGTGCCGGCCATCTCGCCCATTCCCGATAGCCGTTCGCGCACACCCAGATCCAGCGCCAGCCCGAAATCGAGCAGCTTCGGTTCCAGGTCCGCACCCACCAGAATGTTGGCCGGCTTCAAGTCCCTATGGAGCATGCCCCCTTGGTGGAGGAAGCCGACCGCCAGCACCACTTTGTGCATCAACTCGGCCTTTTGCTCGAACGTCAGCGGCGCGACAGCCTTCGTTAGCGGCGCACCTTCCAGGAACTCCATGACGAAGTGCGGCGGCTCGCCGGCGGGGCCCAGGTTGTAGATGCGAACGATATTGGGATGCGACAGGCGCGCCATGGCGCGGGCCTCAGCCATAAAGCGGACGTGCAACGTGGGGTTGTCTGCGTAACGCGGGGCCAGCGTCTTGATGGCTACCTTGCGGCCCAGGGATTCGTCCATCGCGAGCAGCACACGGCCCATCCCGCCGCTGCCGATCTCGGCGACGATCTTATGGCCGGAGAGCCGGTCCGGCAGCGCCGCCGGGTCCAGCGCGCGGTCAATCTCAGCCAGCGCCGCGAGCTCGCCCGCCAGTTCGGGAGTATCGTCGCCGCGCGCCCCGCCATCCAGAATCTCGGCGAACGATTGGGCCAGGCGCAGCTCACGCTCGTCCTGCATCACGCCTCCCCGCTATCGCACAAGCCGCGGAAACGCTTTACCGCCCGGTAAACCAACAGGGCCACTTGTTCGCGCGACTTTCCCAGCCGCTCCGCCATTTCAGCCGTCGAGAGTCCCTCTATTTTTGCCAGCAGGATGGCCTGCCGGTAGTCTTCCGGAAGTTCATTCAGACGCGCGAGCAGCCGATCCACGGCCTCTTGCTGTCCCAACAGCCGGCTGGGGGTTTTGGTATCGGCGGGCTCCGGGCCCAGCGGGTTGCTTTCGCTCCGGAACGGAACCTCATCCCCCGCGCGGCGTTCGCGGTGCTGGTACCGCACCCGGTCCACGATCACGTGATCGGCGATCGAGGAGAGCCAGCGCAGAAAGCTGCCCGGCGTCCGATAGGTGAAGCGATTCACGTCGCGGAAAGCGCGCAGGCAGGTCTCCTGCACGACGTCCTCCACCTCCGTGCGCTCGCGGGCGTGTGGGCTGAGCTTGAAATGCACCAGCACAACGAGCCGGCGGCGATATTGCTCGAATACCTGCGAGAGGGCTGCCTCATCGCCGGCCTTAGCCTTTTCGAGCAGCGTAAACGTCGAGGTGGTAGCTTCCATCGCCGCGGGCGAGCCGTCAGCGCTTGGCGCGAGGGGCTGACAGCCCGCATCAGGTTCATGATACGAGAAAGCGCCAGCCTGGCGCATTCGCGCATCGCGGCGCCGGCCTACTGCGGCCGCTGCCACTCCTCGATCTCTCCGTAGGCCCGGTCATCGGCGGCGTACTTTGCCAGAAAGTCGCGAAGCGTGGCGGCCGGCGCCGTGAGCAGCATTTTGTTGTTGTCGCGCGCCCGGTTCGGCAGTTCCCGCGCAGCCTGCTGCCGGAGCCAATCGGAGTCCAGAAAGGTCCACCGAAGGTTCTCGCTAGAGGCCAGGATCCGGACCAGAGCGTGACCTGGAACCTGGTAATCGTCCGAGCCCTGCGGAGAAAGATCCAGGAGCCGGGCGGGACCCGCCTGGAACAGCCGTGCGTCGAAGCTTCGCGAAGTGCCGTCACTGACATAGGTAACGGTGTAGGCGTTGCCATCGCCATGCCGGAAGATGCAGAGATCGCCTCCCAGGCCGGTCTCCCAGGTTCCCAAAAGAGTCGAGTCAAAGACGGCCTCTTCATCGGTCACCGCCGGGTCCAGTGAGATCAGCGCGGGGCTATCGCACCCCGCCAGGAACAGCGCGCCCGTACAGGCCAAAACAATCGCCGGAAATCGCATCGAAAATCGCATATCTATCGCCTCCATGAAGGAACAGCGATATCCGCCGCCGATTCTTGCAGCATTTCAGGCGGACGATCTTGTAAAAAGAGGGACGGAACAGGAAATCCATCTCGCCAGGCAGAAGTAGCTCGACTGGCGTCGCTATTGCCCATTTGAAGCTGTCCGATGACTGATGCTCCAGACGTATGCGGCAACTGCCGATGCCTGTTGGGTGGTAAGTTGTGTTCCGCCCATGGGGGGCATCGGGCTGCGATATTGCTTGGGTTGCGGCACACCCTCGGTAATCGTTTTCACGATTCCCGCAAGACTGCCATCGCTCCACAACCATTTGCCGCTGGCCAGGCTGGGACCGAGAGGTGAACCCGTACCGTTTGCGCCGTGGCAACCCGCGCAAGCCGCCCCGCCCACTTTCCCGTGGTAAATACGATCTCCAAGCGCAACCATGTCTCGCGTCGCTCCATCGGGAACGGGGACGCTCGCAGCCGAACCCGCGTCCGCATTCGTTCCTTCGGGCGGGTTTGCCTTAGCCTCGACGATATCGCCGGCCGGAGCTGAGGCACTTGGACAAGGGGCGCCCCTCGCGTCGCCGGTGGCGCCGCCCCGATAGACGATCCGGTAAATACGTCCGCGAATGTCGTCGGATACATAGAGCGCCCCATCGGGTCCGACGGCTACGCCTGAGGGGCGATGGGCAGCACCCTCCGGAGTTTTTACCGCCCCGGCGAAACCGTCCGCGAAGACTTCGCAACCTCCCGATGCACGGGTACCGGCGAGCGGCTGGAAGACGACGTTGTACCCACTTTGCGCGTAAGGAGCCCGATCCCATGAACCGTGGAAGGCGATGAAAACACCATCACGATAGTGGGCCGGAAATTGTTTCTTGTCGTATAGCGCCATCCCGTTTGGCGCCCAATGCGCTGGAAACGCTGCGACAGGACTCGTCTTACTCGCGCAAACACCCACCTTCTTGCCTCCGTCGCCGCCATATTCCGGGGCAAGCACTAATTTTTCCTGGACGGCATCGTAGTAGCATTCGGGCCAGCCATAGTCTCCTCCAGACTTCAAAAGCATTAACTCTTCGGCCGGCAGAGTGGCTTCCTCGGAGGGTTTGTAGAGACCGGGCCAATTCGCATGCAGCTGATCCCGCCCATGCTGGGTGACGAAAATGCGCCCCGCGGAGTCGATGGCAAAGCCTTCGCCATTGCGTATCCCAGTGGCGAAGCGGCCGGCTGGCGAAAATATCTGATTCGTTTTGTTGGCATCGAAACGCCATATGCCCCCACGAGTCTCCAGTTCGGTACACGGGTTCGCGCCGGGTATGTTGGGCTGACGGTTTTTCGGCTGGCAGGAATTGGTTGCGGTGCCGACGTCGACATACATCGATCCTTCTTCACCGATGATGAATGGATGCATCGGATGGTCGCCACCGAGAGGTAATCCGGAAACGATGGTTTCCGATGGATCACGCGGTACAAGCGCGCCGGCCGGCAGGGAATAGCGCACGATGCGGTCATTGATCTCCGCGTAAATCGATCCCTTGTAGATGCCGATACCCGTTCCACCTGCGCCCCCGGATTGCACCGTTTCGCCGAAGCGCTCAATTACGTCCGCCTTCCCCAGCCCTGACTTGTCTTGAAGTGCCACCAGGAAGCCTCCTTCATGCGGCTTGTCAGATCCGAAGTAATCCCCCGACCAAGTGTTGACGTAAACCACTCCGGTCAGCCCAACCACTATGTGGCGGGCGTGACCGATGCCGTCAGCAAATACAGTCGCGCAGAAACCGGCTGGCAACTTCAATCCACTGTCATCGTTCGCACACGCTGTGCGCTTAGAGTTCTTGGGATGATTGAGCTGGTTTTGAGCCCATACCGAAGAGGCGGCGACAAACAATGTCGCGAGCGCGACGACGACGAACAAGCGAGGTCTATATGAGTTGATGAATCGCATTGAACCCTCCAGAGATGGAATTGTGACGCGGGCCTTCCAGTGGCCGGTGATTGCACGAGTGCCGATGGTGAGTCTATCGCCTCGACCGGCGCGTGTCAAGCACTTTGAGACGCAGCACTTTGAGACGCCTAGCGGCTATGCGACTCGTTGCTGATCTGGCGTTTCACATCCGCGTCGGCCTCTCGAGGCGTTTCTCTGAGCTAGCCGTTTTCGACGCGCTCCCTTATATCCGAGTACGCCGTATCGATGAGCCCACTTAGCGCTGCGGCGTTTGTGGCAGCTCCCGGCCTTAGCTTCACATGACGCATGAACTTGCCGTTGCCTTGCAACAAGCGGGCCGGATCCGGCAGCGCTGCGCCGTGAAAGAACCCCACGTTTACGTGCGAAGTGAATACATTGACGTAGCCGAAGGGCGCATCTCCCAAACATGCAACCGGAAAGCCGTCATGCAAAAGCTCCCGGACTTCGTCCCCGCATTTTCGCATCGCCTCAAACCACTGAAGCGCGATGGCTCCCAATTCGCCGGCATGCTCTTTCATCCACGCATCGATGGCAGGATCCCGCTCGACCGCGCCGTTGAATCGCAGCAATTCCGTTCTCATCGCCGCTCCACTTTCTGCTTTCGAGATTTGTGGTTACGTAGCACCCTTATGTTTCCTCCAGCAGATTCCGTCGTCGCGAACAGTCCTTCTTGTCCTAGGAGTGCCGTTCCCGGCTAACGCCATAGTCTTTTATAACCCGGACCGTCCGTTACCGGCTAGTCGGCGACCCTTCCCGAGGCGAGGGCTCAGGGTGTCGGCTCGATTCCGATGCTATCGTTCACAGTTGATGCAATTCGTTTTTCCGCTGAGGTGGATTACCGCGGAATGCGCCGTTGGCCGGTGCTGTTGACAGACTGGAAACTCGAATCACTTCCCCCACTCTGGGCATCTTCCGGTCCACAGGCCTGAACGGGCGCAGGGCTGGCTATGAGATTTCCTAACACATGCAGCAGCGGCGCTAGATTTGCTTCGTGCCTGCGCCACCGCTGCAGTGAGTCGCGGAAGAGAGGTTTGCGGACCTGAACCGCACTGGCGGTTTTGACCGGCCGGCTGGTTTTATGGAAGCTGAGGCAGCGGTCATCCCAGGGAAGGCCGCAATAATCGATCATCCGCCGGGCCTGACCTTCCAGGTCGTCGACCGTATCCTCGTAAGCGACGTCGAGCATGGCGCCCGGAGGAAGAACGGATCGCCAGTGAGCCATCAGCGCTCTGTAGCAACGGTAATAGCGGCCCAGCTCCGCCAGATCATAGCTAAAATCGACACCGACCGTGAATAGCTTGGAATAGCACGATACGCAGGTATCCATCGGATGGCGCATCGTATGGATGATCTTTGCGTTTGGCAGGATCAGACGTATCAGACCGATGTTGAGGAAGTTGCTAGGCAACTTGTCGATCGCCCGAACCTTGCCATCCGCAAGGGCCGGCAGGTGGGCAAGATATGACTGGCCAAACCGGCGCAAGGCAGCGCCATCAAGAGCAGAGACGCACTCCGGATATTGGACTGTCCGATCCTCCGCACTTAGAGCACTACTAACCGCCACCTCAAGATCAGCCAACTCGCCGGCGCCATGAATTTGCGGATGGCTGGCGAGTATCTGCTCGATCAGTGTGCTGCCGGACCGCGGCATGCCAAGCACGAAAATCGGAACGGATGAGGGATCGCCTTCTCCCTGGAAGCGATCGAACAGGCTCCTGTCGAATACGGTGGAAATGCGCTCAAAACGTCGAATGACAGTTTCTTCGTCGTAATTGGTTTGCCGGCGTTTCAGGGCATTGCCTTTGCTCAAATGTTCAAAGGCCCGAGAGTAATCTCCACAGTCTTCGAGGGCCTTAGCCAGTGCGAAGTGGATGTGCAGCGCCTTGTTAGCGGGCAGATCATCCCTTTCGGCCAGTGCTTCAAGCGCCGCCAGATCGGCGTCGTCATGCTGGAATCTCTTGATTTCCGCGCGGTTGTAGTGAGGCTCTGCATAGTCCGGCCGGATCGCGATCGCTCGTCCATAGTGCGCTATTGCGTCATCGAACCTACCTTGAATCGTGAAGACGTTGCCCAGATTGTTGTGCGCATTAGCGTGCTCAGGGTTGAGGACGAGGGCACGTTCGTAATGCGCCGCGGCGTCGTCGATTCTGCCTCTCGCGACAAGCGCGATGCCCAGATTGTTATGTGCATCGGCATGGTCAGGGCTGAGGACGAGGGCACGTTCGTAATGCGCCACAGCGTCATCGATTCTGCCTTGCTCTCCGAGCGCGATGCCTAGATTGTTGTGCGCATCAGCATGGCCGGGGTTGAGGACGAGGGCACGTTCGTAATGCGCCACGGCGTCGTCGATTCTGCCTTTCGCGACAAGCGCGATGCCCAGATTGTTGTGCGCATTCGCATGGCCGGGGTCGAGGACGAGGGCACGTTCGTAATGCGCCACGGCGTCGTCGATTCTGCCTTTCGCGACAAGCGCGATGCCCAGATTATTGTGCGCGTTGACATGGCCGGGGTTGAGGACGAGGGCACGCTCATAATGCGCTATAGCGTCATCGATTCTGCCTTTCGCGACAAGCGCGTTGCCGAGATTATTATGGGCCTCAGCGTGCTTCGGATTGCTGGCGAGCGCTTGCCCGAAATGCGCCATCGCGTCATCGAGCTTACCTTGCGCCAAGAGAACGGACCCGAGATTGTTGTGCGCATCGGCATAGTCAGGGTCAAGGACGAGGGCCCGTTGGTAATGCACAACAGCGTCATCGATGTGGCCCTGGGCATTTAGGGCGTTAGCCATGTTGTAGAGGTATGAAGCATTGTGTTTCAGCCGGATCGCCCGGCCGATCAAATCGACGCCTATCTCATAACGGCCACCCTGACAGGCGATCACTCCGAGCAAATGCAGGCTGTCTGCATGATGGGCATCTATTGCCAGAATCTGCCGATAGATCCGCTCGGCCTCGGCCAGGCGCCCGGATTGATGGTGCCGAAGCGCATCCCCCAGCATGACTTGAACGACCCGAGACGGTCCTTGCCTCGCTCTCCCATTCTGTTCCTTTGTGAAAGGATGTCGATGGCTATTCATGGACTCCGTGTATCCATTTCACGAGGGCGGAAGTCGAGCCTCGCCTTATCCGGTGCCGACATACCGCTGAAGAGGACATGTGTTAACGGCCTGAGGCATGCAGATCATCAGCCACACGGGTTCGGCACTGTTTTTCAGTCAGATAAGGCGACGCGGAAGTGTCGCCGTGTTTGACGGCGAGGAGCAATCGTCAAATCTTTGACGGTGAACCACGGCCCGTATTCCTAAGGGCGTCGACGGCGTTTGCGAGTCCGGGCCAGGTGAATACCGGCGGCGTCGGCCGCGCGTACCCTGGGACCGATGCGCATAATATTGCGCATCGCCTTCTTCAGCGGTGAATTCGCGCCGGCGGTTGGGCGGACAACCGCACCGATCGGCCGACGCCCGGCCTCGAAGAAAGGCGCCATCAGGTCGAGCAGGGGACGCTTGCGGTTCACCCACGACCATCTCCACTCGTCATCCGGCACTCGTCCATCCGGCACTCGCCAGGCGCGGCGCCGCAAGATGGAATCGCGCGTTGGATTCCGGGCAACCGGTAGGGTCGGAGACGCGTGGTGCGCAATGTGCAGGTTGAAGTTGAGAATCACCAGCCGCGACCACACCGGAGGCGGAGCGCAGCTATGCGTCACGGTCTTATGGTCCCAATAGGGAAGGCGAGCGGCCTCGGGCCGGCAGCGGCGGAGCCTCGGCGTGGTGCGGCAGGTTCAACAACTCCACCGACATCAATTGCACAATCACCGCGGGAATGTACCAGCACAGCAGCGCCACGGCGTGCCCGCTGGCGGCCGCGGCGCATAACACCGCGGCACACCCCGCCAGATAGATCCGGACAAATCGGATTTCCTTGCGGTTGGGCGCCGAGGTGTCGCCGCCCGCGCGTTCCAGGAAGGTCTGCGCCAGTTTGCCAGGGATGAATTCAAGGCAATCAGCGGGATCCAGTGCCGCCAAAACGAATTCCAGACGAGTCGCTCCATCGTGTGACATCGCTCGAAACTTCTCAATGATCCCGCGATTCCCCGGATCGCGTGTGGGATGGCCGGCCCACGCTTGATGCTGGAGATGGTTGCGCTGCCGGCAGAGGAACGGCAGAAGCATCGGCCAGCCGCAAATATGGACGGCCAGTCCGTTGGGCCATCGCTTCCGGCACGCGGCTCCATGGTCGGCCTCGTGCAGAATGAGGTACAACTGCACCAGCCAAAATATAGTCAGGACCTCCGACGCAAGGTGGGGTCCACAATCCGCTGGTACCTATCCACAGCGCCATCGCGCCGCCGAGTAAGGCGACGTCGGCCGCCAATCCCTCTGCGTGAAGCGGTGCCGACAGCGCTGGCGATCGCCAGCAGCGTGGCCATACCCAGCGCGCACGGGCGCGGACGGCGTAATCGGCGGCGCGGGTCAATCGTGTGGGTCAAACAATCAAAAATAGACTCCTTCTATCCTATTTCTTTAGAACGCATTTCCGACACCATACTCTGAGCATGAAGAGCTATGATCGAAAGTGTCAGATCGAGAGCGAGATGCGGGGTTTCTAATCAAGCTTTATGCGCGCGGATCCGCCGCCTGACAATGGCAACACGCTCGACCCTTCCGATTGGCCTGCCTTTCGAAACCAGGCTCACCGGATGCTCGACGACATTCTCGATTACGTCGAAAACATCCGCGAACGTCCCGTCTGGCAGCCAATTCCGGACGAAATCCGGGCCCGGTTCCATAGCGATCTTCCCGAGGCGCCATCCGACCTGGCCGCAGTGCATCGGGAATTCATGCGCGATATCCTGCCTTTCGCCACCGGCAACGTGCACCCCGGTTTCATGGGCTGGGTGCATGGCGGCGGCACACCCGTAGGCATGGTAGCGGAGATGCTGGCGGCGGGATTGAACGCCAATCTGGGAGGACGCGATCACGTTCCTATCGAGGTCGAGCGCCAGATCGTAAAGTGGATGCGCCAGATCTTCGGCTTCCCGGAAAGCTCCACGGGCTTGTTTGTAACGGGAACATCCATGGCCAACCTCATCGGCGTTTTGATTGCCCGCGATACCGAACTGGGTTTCGAGATACGATGCGCGGGTGTGGCTGGGAGTCCAAAGCGGCTCGCGGCCTACACCTCCATGGCGGCTCACAACTGTATTGGGAAAGCCATGGACCTCTGCGGCATCGGCAGCGATGCGCTCCATTTAATTCCGGTAGATGAACGCCACCGGATCGATCTAAACGCGCTGGAGAAAGCCATCGCCGCGGATCGCCATGCCGGCCTTACGCCGTTCCTGGTGGTGGGCACTGCCGGCACCGTCGACACAGGGACGATAGACGACCTTGACGCCCTGGCCGGCATTTGCCGTCGCGAGGGGCTTTGGTTCCATGTGGACGGCGCTTATGGCGCGTTGGCCATTCTGGCTCCGGATCTGGCGCCGCGGCTCAAGGGCATCGCCTGCGCGGACTCGCTGGCCTTCGATTTTCATAAGTGGGGCCAGGTGCCTTACGACGCCGGGTTCATTCTGGTACGCGACGGTGTGCTGCATCGCAGGACCTTTGCCGTCGCCGCTCCGTATTTGAGAAGGGAGTTGCGCGGTCTGGCTGCGGGCGCGCCCTGGCCTTGTGATTACGGGCCCGATCTTTCGCGCGGCTTTCGAGCCTTGAAAACCTGGTTCACGCTCAAAGTGTTCGGCACCGCGGCTCTGGGAGAAGTCATTTCGCGCACCTGCGCCCTGGCCCGTTATTTGGAAGGCCGGATCGCCGCATCGCCGGAACTGGAGCTGCTGGCGCCGGTGGAGCTCAACGTGGTTTGCTTCCGTTACCGCGCGCGGGATGCCCAACGTCTCAATCCCAGGATCGTCATCGAACTCCAGGAGTCGGGAATCGTGGCGCCGTCTACCACCACCATCGACGGGCGCCTGGCGATTCGCGCGGCGATCGTAAATCACCGGACCGGCAGCAGGGAGATCGATCTGCTGGTGGAAAAGACCGTGGCGCTGGGACGCGATATGCAAGCCAGCGCGGCTAGGAGCTGCGCGCCGGGCGAATCACAGGGCGGGGATTGGCCGCCGCAACGCGCGCGGGAGTCCGCCCTGCGCGAGATCGACTCCAGCATCGTGTCGGATCCCGGCGCAGTAAGTTTGCGATTTGAGCGCGCTTGTTTACTCGCCGAGATGGGCCGGACACTGGAAGCCAGAAACGCGTATCTCGATCTGCTGACGCGCGATCCCTCGCACCGGCTGGCGTTGAACAATCTGGGCACGCTGTTGCATGCCACGGGATATCGAACAGCCGCGCGCACGGCCTATGCGGAGGCCGTGGCACGCCATCCCGGCGATCCCATGAGCCACGTGAACCTAGGCAATATCCTCCATGAAAGCGGTGAGTTTCAGGCTGCCCGGGAGCAGTATGAAACCGCGCTCCTTGCCGACCCAGGCCATATGGAGGCGCATCGGGGCCTCGCGTATGTGCTGGCCGAGCTCGGCGATGAGGAGCGTGCTCAATGGCATCGGCGCAAAGCTTTCGAGGATCGTCCGGTGATCGCGCTGCCGTATCGCGGCGAAGGTCCCCCGGTGTCGTTGATACTGCTGGTTTCGTCTGTGGGGGGCAACATACCGACCCGCAATCTGCTGGACGACCGCGTTTTCCAAACCACCGTGGTGGTGCCCGAGTTTTACAATCCTAAAATGCCGCTGCCGCCGCATCAAGTGGTGTTCAACGCCATCGGCGATGCCGACCTGGCCGCGCCCGCGCTGCATGCCGCGCAGGCCGTCCTCGCTCTCACTACGGCGCCGGTGATCAATCTGCCAGCGGCGGTATTGGCAACCGGGCGCGCCGATCACGCGCGGCTTGCGCGACTGCCGGGCGTGGTCATGCCGGCGACCATCACCCTGCCTCGCGACCTGCTCTGCTCCGCGGGCGGCGCGGCCACGTTAGCGCGTCACGGCTTCCGCTTTCCGTTGCTGGTGCGCACTCCTGGTTTTCACACGGGCCGTCATTTCGTGCGGGTAGAAAGCCCGGAGGCGCTGGCTGGAGCGGTGGCCGGGCTTCCCGGGAAGGAGTTAACCGTCATCGAGTTCCTGAACGCCCGGGGCGCCGACGGAAAGGTGCGCAAGTATCGCGTGATGATGATCGGCGGACAACTCTATCCCCTGCACGCGGCCATTTCCAGCCATTGGAAAATTCACTATTTCACCGCCGAAATGGCGGAAAGGCCGGACCATCGCGCTGAGGACGCCGAGTTTCTGGAGAATATGCCGGAGGCGATCGGGCCGCGTGCGATGGAGGCGCTCGCCCACATTCAAGCCACACTCGGCCTGGACTATGCCGGCATCGATTTCGGCTTGAGCGCCACCGGAGATCTGTTGCTTTTCGAAGCCAACGCCACGATGGTGGTCAATCCGCCTGAACCCGAGGAACGCTGGGCATATCGCCGCCCGGCCATCGAGCGGATCTGCACCGCGGTGCGCAGAATGCTGACGGCGCACATCGCCGCCGAATCGCAGCCTTCGTCAAGGATTTGACGAAGGCCCCCCGCCGTCAAAGCGGCAACACTCTTGGATGTTCCTATCTGCTTGAAAAGAGTGCAACATCCGCACGGCTAGTGATCTGCTTTACGAAATTAAATGATGCCCACGTCAGTAGCTGGAGATATGGAATACAGGCCGAGATCGGCCGCGCGCGTCAGGCGGGGCGGCCTCGATGTTGGCATGCTGATCGGTATTGCGATTGCATCGATAGCCGTGGTCGCGGGGATCGCCGTTACTGGCGTTAGCGCTCGTTACTTTTTTCAACCGGCTGGGGTCCTGATCGTAGTAGGTGGGACTCTCGGGGTCATGCTGATCACGACTCCGCGCTCTACGCTGCTCCTTGCGCTGCGGCGCACTTTCGACCTCATATCCAAGCCCACGTCCCCAACCCGGGAGGACCTGATCGAGGAGATTGTTTCGTATGCCAAGATCGTCAGGATGAATGGCATGCTCGCGATCGAACCGCGCATCGATCAGGTAAGCCATAGCTTCCTGCAAGAAGCATTGCTGCTGGCAATGGACACGGAGGCGCGCGGCGCATTGCAATCGGCCCTTGAGAACAGAATACGGCTCTGTGAGCGGCAGAGCGAGGCCGCCGCCAAGGTGCTCGAAATCGCGGGGGGCTTCGCTCCCACCATGGGCGTGATCGGTACGGTGGTCGGCCTGATCGACGTTCTACGGCAATTCTCGGGGCTGTCCGCGATTGCGTCCGGTGTCGGAGCTGCTTTTACTTCGACGATCTACGGTCTGGCGCTGGCGAATCTGTTGCTGCTGCCGGCGGCGCATCGCATCCGGGCGCGCGCGTCGGAGACCTTCGATCTTCAGGAGTTGATGACAGAGGGCGCCCTGTGCCTGTTCGATGGCATGCATCCGAGGCTCGTCCGCCACCGCCTCCATTCTTTCCTGGATTCCGTACCCGATCGCGATCGCGCCATCGAAACGATCGGGGCCGCAACGGAAGCCGGACAAATATGAAGCCGAAATATCTGCATAGCGCACCGCAGCAGCGCGACCGATGGATGATCAGCTACGTGGACGTATTGAGTATCCTCTTGGTCTTCTTCCTGGTTGCCGCCGCCAAGAGCCTGGAGGTTCCGAAGGCGCACGCGGTGGCTCCCACACAACCTGTCATAGCGCGCGCAGAAGCCGAAGCACCTCGCGCGAATCTGATTCGCGCCCAGGAACGTCTTAGAGAGCGCGGGCTCGAACCCAAACTCGAGCCGCGGGGTCTCGTCATCAGCCTGCCACACGTGATTCTCTTCCCGGCCGGCGAGGATACCGTAAGTCCGCGAGCTTTGCCCACGATCGCGCAGATTGCGGACGTACTTCGGGATCTGCCGAATGATGTGCGGCTTATCGGCCATGCAGATCCAGTTCCCATACACAATCGCCGTTTCCGCAGCAATTGGGAGCTTTCGATGGCACGCAGCCAGAAGATCCTGGATCTGTTGAGCAGGCGCTACGGCATACCGGAGTCGCGCCTCTCGATCGCCAGCTACGGTCCCTACCGCCCGGCAGCCCCGAATGACACCGTGGATGGCCGGGCGTCGAACCGGCGGGTCGAAATTGTGATTCTGGATGACCCACCGGGAACCGCCAATGTGTCAAAATCATGACCCCGTTGGCTTTCAGCCGGCTTTGGCCGCCCTCCAGTTCACGCGTTGCGATCGGAGGGATTATGGCTTTCAATTTGCAGGAGATTGCTCGGCGCGTACAGCCATCGCGGCCGGAGCGCCGGAGAAGACGGAATGATTCAATCCATGCACAGCCAGTTGCTCGACGTGTTGCAAAGGCCGCAGGGCCAAACGGCGGCGGGGAACCCCAGTCTTACGGCGTTATTCGGCGATAACACGAAAACAGCCACCCAGAACGCGAGTACGGGTGCCGGCAGGCAGACCAGCCTGGCCGAACCCGAGGTACAGGTCGACAGTTACGATGCGCAGGGGGCCACCGCCAGTGCCGATAACATCTCGTATAAACCCGTCCAGGGAACCGGCAACCCGTTATTCGGTGGAACGGCGATGGCCTCGGAGGAGGCGCCCGTGCCTGCCGCGTCCAACGATTCCAGCGCCGCTTCATCGAGTCCAGGCCCCGCCAACGAGACCACCGTGGGCAAGCCGGATATACAGGATTGGCTCAACAGTTACTACGCGGAGATGGGGGATGCCAGCGAGGCGAACGCGCCTTATCAAGCTGCCTCGGGAGCGCCCAACAACTACCCGGCCGGCAGCGTATATGGTCCGGAACAGATTTATACGCAGGCGTTGTACAATCAGGGCGGCAATGCCTTCGCCGCACTAACAGGAGGCAATCCCGCGGATTTCACCTCGCAACTGCCGGGCATTCCGACCACGGCGGCGCAGCAGGAGTACGACGCGCTGCTGGCCAATGAAAACGCGCAACGGCTGGCGGCGGGGCAACCCATCGACACGGCGGCCTACTGGTCCGATCCGGGGCCGGTCAGCTATGACGGAGTCACCTACACTTCGCAGGAACTAGGCTATGCCGGACCGGGCCAGTCTTCCGGACCCGAGCCGATCTATATTTCGCAAGGCGAACAGATTCAAGGGACCAATTCTTTTATGGTGCCGGGCTACAACGGCACGGTCACGGGCATACAGCCGAACCGCTACTACACCTTACAACAACTGGAACAGGCGGGTCTAAAAGCAGGACAACCGGACGCGCAATTCCATCCGGGTTCGTGGACCACAACGGAAAGCACGTAAGCAAGAAGTCAGGAGTCGGGAGTCAGAATCGGCGCGGCCTTGCGCTTCGCGGCAGTCCACTTTGATAGGTAGGCTTCAGCAGCCAGGTTCTCCAGCGCACGGTCTTCCACCCAGCGGTGCTCCGACAAACGTCTATCGCGCAGTTTCTCGACAAGCCGCACGCGGCGTTGAGCTGCCTGGACCGCCGTCTGTTGGTCACGGAGCGTGCGCTCCCGGCGAACGCGCTCGTCATCCATCTCCGCCGCTTCCTTCTTGGCACGCAAGCGATAGAATCCCAAGGAGGCGAGATCGCATGCAAGTATCGGAACAGTCGAGATCACGTCCCGTTCGACGCTGAGCCGCTCGGCCTGCAAACGGGCTATGCGTTCCTGCAGCAGGTTCAGTGCAGCCAGACAGGCAGCCAGCCGGCTCTCCTCCAATTGGAGTTGCGTCCGGTACCAATCGAGCACCCGGTCCAGCCGGAACTGGAAGCTTGCCATGCGGAGTTAGAGCCTCTCTGCGATCGATCGCATACGGAGAAGCGTTTCGGGCAGTGGTGAAGTGGCGGCATCCTGCTGCAAAAATGCGTTAATCTCCGGACGCAACCGTATCGCTGCATCGAGCCGCGGATTACTGCCGCTGACGTACGCGCCCAGTTCGATCAAGTCCTTCGATTCGTCGTAGACGGCCAGGGCTCCTCGAATCTTCCTGGCGGCCTCCAAGTCGGCTGCTTCGGAGATCTTCGTCGCGAGGCGGCTAAGGGAATGCATTACATCGATGGCGGGGTAGTGGCCGGCCGCGGCGAGCCGGCGCGAGAGGATGATGTGCCCGTCCAGAATGGACCGCACGGCGTCGCTGATCGGTTCGTTGAAATCGTCGCCTTCCACCAGCACGGTAAAGAAGCCGGTAATCGAGCCCTGCTGAAAGTTGCCGGCGCGCTCGAGTATTCTAGGCAGCAGGTTGAAGACAGAAGGGGTGTAGCCCTTCTGGCTGGGCGGCTCGCCGGCAGCCAGCCCGATTTCCCGTTGGGCCATGGCCAGCCGCGTGACCGAATCCATGATCAACAGCACATTGGCGCCCTGGTCGCGGAAATACTCGGCTATGGCCAGAGCGACAAAGCAGGCCCTCACGCGCAAGGGCGCCGGCCGGTCAGAAGTGGAGCAGACGACGATCGACCGTCGGCCGCCCTCGGCGCCGAGGTCGTGTTCGAGGAAAGCGCGCACCTCGCGATTGCGTTCGCCGATCAGCGCGATCACCGTCAGATCCGCGGAATTGTGGCGCGCCATGGAGCCCAGCAGCATACTCTTTCCGACTCCGCTCCCCCCAAAGATGCCCATGCGCTGGCCCTTGCCGCATGGAACCAAGCTATCGACGGCCCGCACACCGGTAACGATCCGCTCCGTGATGTGCTCGCGGTCAAGAGGGCTGCCGGGCGAAGGGTGCAGCCGGTAGGACGCGGCGCGGCGTATGGGCGGCTGTCGATCGATGGGCCTTCCAAAGCCGTCTAGAACGCGGCCGATCAAGTCGGGCCCGACGGGCACTTGCGCGTCGTCGGCGCGCGCGATGACCTGATCCCGCAGTTGAATTCCGTCGATCTCTTCCAGGGGCATGGACAACACGTGCCCATCGCGGAAGCCGACAACCTGCGTGCGAATGCGGCGTCCGGAGGAAGTCAGCACCTCACAGCAGTCGCCAATGGCTACGGCCGGCCCGCGGGATGCTACCAACAGACCTACGAGTTCCACAACTTCACCAGTCCAAGGCAACAGCTCGGCGTTTCGGACCTGCGCAATGTAAGAGTTGAAATCTAAGGGGTTGGGGATCGTCATTTGCGCGCCTCCAACTGGTCGGTCAATCCGCACTCGATCTCGCGCAGTTGGGTTTCCACGGAAGCATCCAGCGCTCCGCGGCTGATCTCAAATACGGCTCCGCCTTGCTGTTGCGAGGGGTCGTGAATCACCTCGATGGCCTGACTTCGTCCCATCTGATCGAGGCAGCTACGGACGATTTTTTCCTGATCGGGATGCACGCGAACCCGATAGACTTCCTGCGCGTGCAGTTTCTCCAGCGCCGCTTTGATGAGTGCGCCCAAGGCAGAGGTATCCACGGTGAGCTCGCGATGCAGCACGCGCCGCGCGATCTCCACGGCTAACCGAACCGTATCGACCTCCGCACGGTGAATGGTCTCGGCACGCAGCGAGGCCACTTCGGCGATGGTCAGAGCCAGTCTCTCGATGGTCCCGCGAACTTGGCCTTCCAGGCTTTCTCTGGCCGCGGATTCTCCCGCGCGCAAACCTGCGTCGAATGCTTCCCGCGATTGTACCTCCATCTGGGAAGTCAACCCATTCACTTTGGCGCGCAATTGCGCCAGTTCATCGAATACGGGCGCGATCTGAGGCGACGCCTCTTTAACGGCGGCCAGGGTGGATCCCCGGCGCCACACCAGGGGCCTTACGTCAAGTTCCGAATCCTTCAACAGCTTAGACAACATATTCGTCGTGGCCGCCGCGACTTACCGAAAGGACACCTTGCTGCTGCAACTGCCGGGCCACCGCGACCAGTTGCTGTTGGGCAGCTTCCACATCCCGGATACGGACGGGACCCAGAGCGTCCATATCTTCCTCGAGCATCTCCGCGGCGCGTTGAGACATGCACTGCTTGAAGTGATCGCGGATCTTTCCGAGAGTCCCTTTCAGGGCCGTTGTCAGGATCTTGCGGTCGACTTTGGCGATCAACTTCGTCATGCCATCCTTGTTGATGTTCAGGATGTCGTCAAACGCAAACATCATGTCCCGCACAGACGCGCCGATGTTCTGGTCTTCCTCATCCACTTTCGCCAGGATGGCTTCCACCAGCGCCGGGTCGATCCGGTTCAACAAGCCGGCCAACGTGCGGACGCCGTCAGACCGTTTTACCTCGCGGAGATTCTTGACCTTGCTACCGATAGCCTCCGCAATACGCTTGAACACCTCGGGTGAGATCCGGTCTAGCGAGGCCATGCGGATGGCTACCTGCGGCTGAATAGCCTCCGGAAGCGAGGACAACACCGCCGCGGCCTGCGCGGCCTGCAGGTTCGAAAGAATCAGGGCGATCACCTGCGGGTGTTCATCCCGGACGAATCCGGCTAGCTGTTGCGGGTCGGTTTCCTGCAGCAACTCGAGTTCGGCCGACCCCTGGCTGGCGCCGGCTGCATCTGAACCTTGCAGGATTTTTTGAGCCGGCTCGGGGCCCAGAGCCTGTTCCACCAGTCTGCGGGCGCAATCGGCGCCGCCCCTCGCAAAGAATTGGCTGCTGGCCGCCAGTGTTTCAAACTCGCGGAACACACCGAGCATATGGCGGGGCGCCACGGTGTGCATTGCGGAGATCTCGCGAGTGATTTGACGAATCTCGTCGGGTTCCAAATGGCGCAGTACATCGGCACCGATCTGGTCGCCGACCCCCATCAAAAACATGGCGGCTTTGCGGGCCCCAGGCGTTTCCTGCGAGGTGGCGCTGGATTCAGGCATGCTGGGCTCCCGACTTGGCAGTTTCGTTTTGCAGAAGCCACATGCGTAAGGCGTTCGCCGTGATGGCGGGTTCCCGCTTGGCTAATTCACGAATGCGCCTGGCCAATTCCTGGCCATCCTCTTCAACGGAGATCAGCTCAGGCCGGGTGGCGATCTGCTCGGCAGTGGCCAGGGCTGTGCTTGCGGAATGCAATTGAGGCAGCTCCATGGGAGTCTCCAACTCGTCAGGTTGGCTGACGGTCGCGATGTATTTTTTCCTCTTGACCTTGACAAAGATGCGGATTCCGACCAGCAGGATCGCCATCGCCGCGACGGCGGCAGACAGATAACCCCGGTACTTGGTAAGCCACCGCAGCCACGCCGGGTCGTTGTTGGGCAAGGGCGCCGAAGACGGCATCGCGGGTGGCTCGGCGTTCTGGCTCGACTCGAATGGCAGCGTTTCGACGACCAACTGGTCGCCGCGCTCGGCGCTGAATCCGGTGACGCCGGCTACCAGGTCTTTGATGGTCTTCAGTGTCTCAGGAGCCGGAGGAATGAACACACGATGCTTTTGCGGCCCGTTGCCCTCCCAGCGCACTACCTGGTCCATCAGCACCGCCAGGGACATGCGCTTGATCACGCCCTGCGGTATCCGGATGTGCCGAATCACGCGGCTGGTTTGATAGGCGATGTTTTCCGTGCGGCGCGAGACACCACCCGTGCTGGCTTTAGCCGGGGCAGACCCACCGGGTAGATTCGACGCGGTTCCTGGAATACCGGATGAGACGCCGCGCTCGGCCACGTCTTCGGACTTCTGAGAACTGACCATTACGGAGTGCGTGGGGTCCAGGGTCTCTTCTTGCTGGTCGCCGCTGGTCAGGTCGCAATCCACGGATGCACCGACACGATAGGCATTCGGGCCCAGCAACGGGTCCAAGGTTTCCGAGATCTTGGTAACCAGATTATGCTCGATCTGTTGGCGCATCTCGAGCAGTTCGCTGGGAGCCTGAGTTCCGTCCGGGCTGGCAGTTCTAGCCCTGCGGGTCAGCAACGTTCCGTTCATATCCACCACCGAAATCGCTTCGGGAGTAAGGCCCTCGACGGCGCTGGCTAACAGGTTCGTAACCGCCAGGACATTTTGCGGTGACATCTGTGCGCCCGGATGGAGCTTGACCATGACACTGGCCTTGGATGGTTGCTGCTGATCCAGAAACACGGAGTCCTTGGGTAACGTCAGGTGCACGCGGGCCTGTTCCACCTCCGCCAGGCTCATCACCGATCGTTCGAGTTCTCCCTCGAGCGCCCGTTTGTAGTTGATATGCTCGACAAAATCCGTTGTGCCGAAGTTGGTCTTGTCGAACAGTTCAAAACCAATGCGGCCGGTCTTCGGCAGGCCCGCGGCAGCCAGCGCGAGGCGCGACTCGGCGAGCTTCGCCGATGGCACGCGCACGGTACCGCCGCTCTCGGCCAGCCGGTATTCCACGCCGGTCTCCTTCAGTTTCTGGACAACGCCAGCAGCGTCTTCAGGCGCCATACCGGTATACAGCGCGCTGAACTCGCTTTCGTGTTTCCAATGCACCAGCGAGGCGACCAGGAGACCGGTCAAGAGCGTCGCCGTGACAATGGTAATGCGTTGTTTGATGGAAAGGCCGGAAATGAGCTTGGTTATCTGCCGCATGTTGGGTCCCGGGAAGATCTAATCCCCGCGATTCTCAGATCTGCATCTTCATGACTTCCTGGTACGCGTCTACTACCTTGTTTCGAACCTGCAGACCGAGTTCGAAGGCCAGGGAGGCTTTCTGGGTGGCCAGAACGGCCGTATGCAGCTCCTCGTTTTCCCCGGTCAGGAATTTCTGTACGGCATTGGAGGCATCGTTGTTCAAGGATTCCAGCTTGTCAATGCTACCCGCCAATATCTTCTGAAACTCTCCCGATTGGTCCGTCGACTTGGCCGGTGCGACAAGGTCCGGCATCGATATGGGTGTGATATTTGAGATCGGCGCGGTCACTCGAACACTCTCCTATTTCAACAGGTCAATCGATTTCTGGATCATGTCTTTAACCGCCGATATGGCCGCCACATTCGCCTGGTAGCTGCGATTTGCGCCCATCAGATCGACCATGTCCTCGGCCGGATTTACCTTGGGAAGCGCCACGTAGCCCTGGGCGTCCGCATCCGGATGGCCTGGCATATAACGTTTCTCCGGCGCACTGTTATCCACGGAAATACCGGCGACCTTGACGCCCGTGAGCTGCTCTCCCCGCAACTGAGCCTGCAGTTCCGAGCCAAAAGCGGAACCCATCTGCTCGCTGGAAAAAATCGCGTCCTTCCGGCGGTAAGGACCACCCTCCGGAGTGCGCGTGGTTTCAGAGTTGGCGATATTTTCCACCAGCAGCGCGGCGCGCGTGCGCTGCGCCGCCATACCGGACGCACTAACCGAAAGAACCGAAAACAGACTCATTGGTTACTTACCTCCCTGAATCGCTTCTTTCACCTGCTGAAGTTCAGAGTGCATCAGACTCGCGGCCACGTTGAAACGCATGGCATTTTCAGCCAGAAGCCGCGCTTCGCGGTCCAGATCCACGTTGTTGCCGTCATTTTTCACCGCCAATCCGGAAACCTGAACGGTTGTCGGGGAGCCGCCGTCGATGGCGGACCGCAGGCTGTCCTGGAAGTCCACGTCTTGCGTCTTGTAGCCTGGCGTGTCCGCGTTGGCGATATTGGAGGCAACCAGCTTCTGGCGGAGGCTGATCACGTTCATATATTGCTCAAGGCTGGCGCTAAGGCTGTCGATCACGATGCCAGCGTGAAAGCAAGTGCCGTTCCATTTGCATCTGGTGGAGAATCGCGCGGATGGAAAGGAGATAGGGCGCAGATAGGGGCTGCGAGCGCCGTCAGCCGGGTGACGTGTCAGGCATTTGACGGCCGCGATACAGCCGGGGCTACACGTCGAAGCGGAGACGGCTGCCAGTACTGCTGCCAGGGACGCGATAGCGATTGGTGAGGAGCGTCCGCCGCAGTTCATCGGCCTGCGACCCGCGGGACACGCAAACCATCTGGCGCGTCCATTCCAGCACATTCTGCAACCGATCGAAGATCAGGCGGGCACGGGGGTCCCCGGAAGGAAATGCCTGCCACTCCTGAGCAGCCTGCGCGCCGAACGCCGCAGCGATCGTACGCACCTCCGTGTAGCAGCGGCGCGCCACCGCGCTGCGCAGGTCCTTCTCAAGATGGATTAGGCGCTCAGACATGAAGCTTTAGCCGGTAGAACCGGAACTCGGATATTCCGCCTGGAACAGTTGTGTAAAGTACGATTTCTGCTCCTGAAGATTCGCGATGAGCGCGTCGGCCTGGGTGAGCTGTTGCTCCATGTTAGTGGTGAGGTCGTTGACCCGCGTCTCTTCGTTCGTTATCAGGCCATTCTCATTGGTGACTTCGGTTTGCAGGGAGGTAAACTCGCTCTGGATGTCTCCCACTGAAGGATCGGCTACGCCGGTCAGGGTGTTGGTGGCGGTCTGCAGGAATCCGCCGGTAGTTGCTCCGCCCAGAAACTGCTGAATCGCGCCGATACTCTGGCTGTTGAAAACGGTCGAATCGAAGGACAGTTGTCCAGTCGAGCCAAGAGTCAAACCCAGGCTGGCGAGAGAATTGACGGTTCCCGAACCGCCGGTGTAGTTGACCAGGGTATTCAAAGCGCCTTGAAGGGTATAGACGATACTCTGGCCTGACAGCGGACCGGCATTTTGGCCGATTTGCTGGCCGAGCGTGCTGACCGCAGAATTATACGCCGTTGCGAAGTTCGACAAATCATTCGAGAGCGCGCTATAGTTCGCCCCGACCGTGATGGTGACTGGAGACGAGTTGGCCTGCAGGAGGTTGACGGTCAGGCCCGGCGCGAGCGTCACTTGGTTAGAAGTGCTTTGAACCTGGGTGCTGTTGCCGTCCACGGAATACTCTGCGTCGGTACCGGAAGCGAGGGTATTCAGCAGTGGGTTGTTGTTGGCATCGTTCAACTGAATGGTGGTATCGCCGGCACTGGTGCTGGTTACCGCCAGACGGTAATCCGGGCTGGAATTCCCGCCGACATTGACGATCGTGGCTTGGACTCCTGCGCCGGCGTCATTGATCGCGGTGGCAAGGTCGTCCAAGGTGTTGCCGGCCGGGGAAATTGCGAAATTTGTGCCGTTGACGATGAGAGTGAACGACGACGATGGACTGATGTTGCCCGTGGTCGGGTCCGTCACTGTCGTCAATCCGTTAGCGCTGAGAGTAGTGGTGGAGGTCCCGACCTGAGCGACTTGAATCGTGTACGTCCCCGGCAATGCACCCGACGCGGCCGTGGCTGTGGCAACCGACGTATTTGAGACATTGGCCGACAATGCGCCGGTGGAATCCGAGCCTATGCTGGTGAGAGCGCTCTGTAAGGAGCCGAACGCCGATTGCAAGCCGGAGAGCGCCTCTTGCTGACTCTGCAGGTTGGATACTTCGGACTGCATTTCTTCTATCGGCTGCGACGCGTTCTCCACGGCCTGGTCGAGTTGGGTCTGTAGAGAAGCGGAAAAAGTGCTCTCGCCGTTAAACGTCGGCAGCGAGAGCGAACCAGTCGAAGGGAGCGAACTGGATATTGATCCCATATCAAAATCGTCCTGCAAAGAAGGGGCCGAACCCAATCGGGTCCGGCCCCAAGCCAATCAAGCTGGTGAACTAGGAGATTACTGCAAGAGCTTCAGAATCGCCTGAGGCGTGGCGTTGGCCTGCGCCATGGCGGCGACGGAGGCCTGCTCCAGGACCTGAGCCTGGGTCAAGTTAGCAGCTTCCGTGGCGACGTCGGCATCCCGAATATCGGATTCCGCGGAGGTCACGTTGGTGACTTGCGAGGTAGCCAGGTCGATGGCGTACTGCAGCTTGTTCTCGCCGGCCCCAACGCTGGCCTGAACCTGGCCGAGCTGGTTCAAGGCGTTTTGAATGGCGGTGACAGCGGCCAGAGCGTTGCCGGTGGTGCTGGCCGTGCTGCTGGGCGCGGTGACTGTCTGGGCGCCGAGGGCCGTGAACACGCCGGCTGCGGTGTTCGTAGAGGCCGTAAAGCTATTGGCGCTCTGGAAGGAGATTCCGGTCCCCGCGGTATTGAGAACCGCGTATACCCCGATCGATGAGGTTTGGGCGTTGATGGCAGCGATATCCGAGGTCAACGTGCCGCCGCCGCCGGCGTTCGGCAAGTTGACGGTTGCGGTGCCTTGTCCATTTTGGAAAGTCAGAGTTTCCGCTTGAGCGGCCCAGACTGTCGCGCCAGCCACATTATAGACGCCCACGTTGGTCGCGCTGCTGGCTGTGGTGGCAATCGGATCGATCGCGTCGGTAGTTGCCGTGTTCACGGTGAACGGCGTGCCGCCGCCGAACTGGATCTGGCCATCGGCGCCAACCTGCGCGGTGATGCCGTAAGTGGACAGTTGGCTATTCAATGAGCTGACCACCTGTGCTTCGGTAAGGCTAGATCCCGCGGAAGCCGATACCGTGGCGGTGAAGCTGGAAGCGGAGTTGTTGCTGATGAGATTAAAGGTGAAGGTCTGGCTTCCGCCAGCTCCCCCGTTGCCCAAGAAGGTCGCGCCGGGAGCATCCAGACGGACTGCGTTGCCCGTCAACTCCGTACCACCCGCGGCCACGGTCGTGTTGGTCAGGCCGAGCGCCGTGCTATCTACCGCGTTCGCAGCTCCGCTGAGATCGACTTCGACCTGGGAGTTGGTCAGGCTGTTGCCGCCGCCGATGAAGACCTGGTTCGTAACGTTGAACGTGCCGCCCGTATTGAGGCCGATAGTGGAGGCCTGCTGCGAAATCTGTTGCACCAGTTGCTGGTACTCCACGTTGATGTTGTTGCGGTCCCCGGTGAACGTGGTAGTGGCCGACTCGGTGGCCAGGGTCTGCAGGCGGTCCAGCATGGTGCCGATGTTGTTCAAGCCGCCATCGATGATCTGCAGCGTGCTGACGCCGTCGTTGGCGTTTTGCACACCCTGCGTGAGCTGTGCAACCTCGTCGCGATACTGATTCGCCACAGCCAGACCGGCGGGATCGTCTCCGGAATTGTTAATCCGGTACCCGGAGGTCAGTGCCTCGATCGTCTGTGTCTGAAAGTTGTTGTTCGTGTTCAGGTTGTTCTCGGCAACCATCGACGCGTAGTTCGTTTGAAAACTAATCATTTTGTTTAACGTCCTGTGTGATACATGCCCGAACATCCTGTACGGGTCCGGGTTCTCCGATTTGCAGGATGCCCGGAAGTATCAGCTCTCATTCGTTCATATCGGGGAGGACGCCCACTCATTCTAATGAAAATGAGTGAGAAATATTGAAAAACCATTCAAGATAAACTTAGGTTATTCAATTCGTCAAAGTGTTGACACTCCGTGGAGTCAGTTGGGGGAGCCGCTATTGCAGGCAGTCGATGCAAGAGAGATTCTATGGCGTGCGGAGTGACGCTTTGTGCGGCCGTCTGATTTTCGTCCTGGGTAATCCGTATTTCTCTGCGCACGATAACTACGGAGGCCGGCGCACTGATGCCCAGCTTGACACGCGTCCCGCTTACTTGAAGCACCTGGATTTCTATGTCGTCGCCCACGAGAAAGCTTTCGCCGGCGCGCCGGCGCATCACGAGCACAACGCCAACTCCTCTTGCGCAGCCAGCGGATGCCGGTGGGAATAGCCGGACTGGGTCTGGATGACCTGTAGTCCGAGCCGGTTGTGCAGATTCACGATCACCGGCGCCAAAAGGTTAACGGTGGGAGGTTCCTGATTTCCTTTGGCGCATACGATTACGGCGCACAAGATATCCTCGCCGATTTTCGGCTGACCCGCAACAGGCAACTGCAAATCGGCCAGGGCTTCCTCGTCGAGAACCAATTGGTATTGGGGAGCCACTACCAAAACCGGCAGCAGGACGAAGCACAACTCCGGTGTGAGGACGCTCTGCATGAACAGGAGGGGGTGGCTGGTGGGCCGGTTAAGAAACACGAAGTCGCGCTCGCGTTCGAATCCCGGCAGCCCGCCCGGAAAATGAAATAGAGACGAATCCCTATAATCGATTTCCTGAAAGAACTTCGTACGAATACTGGGCATAAGAACGAATTGGTATGGCAATCCGGCTGCCAAACAGCAGATGGTACAACAACGCTACTTGTGAGCGGCCGGCGTTGGGTGCGGTGGCTCTGCGGCCAAAGCGGCATTCATGGCGATTCGCTGAGCCAGAATGACAATGTCGACGCGGCGGTTATGGGCCCGGCCGGCCTCAGTGTCGTTCGAGTCCACCGGCGCAGTGTCGGCATAGCCCGCGACGGCCAGACGTTGCGGCGGTACTCCGCAACGGTCGGCGAACAACTCCAACATGGCGATGGCCCGTGCGGCGGAAAGGTCCCAGTTGCTCCGGAATCGAGCCGTGTGAATGGGGACTGCGTCCGTATGCCCTTCCAGACGAACGAGGTTGGGTAGTCCGCGAATCGTCCCGCCGATTCTGTCCAGACTCTCGAACGTCTTGGGATCAATCCCGTCCCCGCCGGATGGAAAAAACGTGGCCTGCCGGAGGCTGACCACCAGACCCCGCGGTTCGAGATGAACTTCAATCTCGCCCTGGGCGATCTCAGCCTGCAGGGTTTTTGTCAGGTATTGCAGCGATGGGAGCAGTTCTGCCTGGACGTTGGCATCCTGCCGTTGATTTTTTGGCTGGGAACCGCCGGGACCCTTCATCATGGCGTTGCCTTTGCCTTTCTCATCGACGGTGCCTCCCATGATCTCCCGCACGGCGGCAGATACGCCGCCCTTATCCAAAGCCTGCTTCACCGAATCGGAGATCTGCTGGGCTTTCGCCTTATCCGTCTGAGAAGATGCGAACATGACTACGAAAAACGCGAAAAGCAAGGTTATGAAGTCCGCGTAAGAAACCAGCCAGCGTTCATGGTTCGCGTGTTCCTGATGAGCTTTTTTGCGCGCCAAATCAACCCTCCGCTGTGGCCGGCTCTTCGGCAACCCGCTCCTTTTGTTTCGACGGTGCTTTGGCGGCGCGCTGCTGAACGTAGGCCTCGAGCTTGGTACTGATCAGCTTTGGGTTCAATCCTTCGACGATCGAGAGTACGCCCTCCAGCATCATTTCCCTACGCCGTACTTCTTCCTGGACACGGGAGCGCAGCTTGCCCGCCGCGGGCAGAAAGAATATGTTGGCGGACCCCACGCCATAAACCGTCGCTACAAATGCGACCGCAATTCCGCGTCCGACCTCGTCGATGTTGGCCAGGTTCTTCATCACTTGCATGAGGCCCAAAACTGCGCCTATAATGCCAATCGTGGGCGCATACCCGCCTGCCGACTCGAAGACTTTGGCTTCGGCCTCGCCATCCTGTTCCACAAGCGTTATTTCCAGTTCCATGATGCTGCGGATCTGGCTCAAATCAATGCCGTCCACCGCCAGATTCAATGCCTTACGCAGGAAAGGGTCGGTGATGGTGCCGGCCTGCTGCTCCAAGGAAACGATACCCTGCTTGCGGGCCTGCGCCGCATAACCGATGATGTCGTCGATGGTGGCCGCGAACGGCTTGGTCCTGTCGAAGAATACTATCCCCAATCTCTTCGCGGCGCGGAGCAGCACCGCCAGCGGCGTGGTGACCATCACGGCACCGAGGGTTCCACCGAGGACGATCATGGCGGCGGATACCTGCGCTACGTCCTTAATCTTGCCGCCGTCCATCATCAATCCGGTAAGAATGCCGCCGAGGGCCAGCACGAGTCCGCCGAGTGTCGCTAAATCGGGACGTGTGCTGCCGGTTTTCGCGGTATTGTTTTTTGCCATAAGGCTTGTCTTCCGGCACGCCTCCTAAGGCCTGCCGATTCCGGACGGATCTTGTGCGCCCGCGACGGACGGCGTCAGAATCGCTCTCCGAAAGTCCAGTACGCGCCGTATAATCTCCTCGGTGGATTCCAAAACCATGAATTTCTGGCCAGTCGTCAAACTGATGACAGTGTCCGGAGTCGTTTCGATGTGCTCAATCAATTCGGCGTTCACTACGACTGGCGTATGGTTTAGTCGCGTGAGGTAGATCATAGACGCCTCTCAAGAGTCACATCGGAGATTACGCCCGTGAATTCGAGCGAATTGCGCGCCTTTTCCCAATAGAAAAACTTGTTTAGAAATTTGTCCAGACTTGCCGACATGACTTATGGTATGAAACTGATCGACCAACAGTCGCAAGTGGCCTCCATAGAGTTGGCCGGAGCTCTGCTCCGGGCCTGGGTTAGAGGTGATCGTCCCGCGCTCGACGCGGAATTGGAGCGCAGCAGCCGTACTCCGCCGGATCTACCGGATACCGGTGAAATGGAGCGGCTACAGATGCTAGGCGCGATTGCGGACCGGATGCGGACTTGCGACGACCCTTTTGCCGCGGGCTATCGAGACCCGGGGATCGGAGTGTGTGTCAACCTGCTTTTGCATCTGGCCGCGCGCAACGTACCGGAGCAGGCTAATCGCGCGGGTTGGTCCGGCATTCGATGGGCGCGCCGATCTGAAACGCCTGGTTACGTCCGTTCGAGACCAATTCGCCCCGAAACTTTGACACTCCATTGATCACACATTCGACGGAGCAGTTAGCCGGAGGTCCGAGCGTCAGCACCCGGCCAGTCTCCAGCGTCAACAGATCCCGCATGCGCAGGCTCGCCCCACCCAAGACCGCTTCGACGCGGACTGCCGCTTCGCGCATGGCCTCCAACACCTGCGGCCGGACTGCCTGGGGCGCAGGCATTGTCGGGCTCGCATCTTTCACCGCCAGCCGCACCAGGAGCGCCGGTACAGCCAGGCGCATGGAATCCTCGGCTCCGCCAATGGTCAACAGTGAGTTGATCACCACGGCGCTTCCCTCCGTCACCGGCTGAGCCTGCTCGTCGCCCTGAGCCGTCGGCTCAGGATCAAAACCGACTCCGTGGCTGGCCCATGCGTCCCGCAATTCACGAACGATACCGTCGAAACACTCGTGCAAGATGTGGCGTTCGATACCGGTGACCCGCCGCTCCGTCCCAGGGGCACTCTGCGGAGCGCCAATTAAGATACCCAAGGCACGGTGCACGAATCCGGGACTTAGTTCCAGAATGGCGCGGCCGCCGTGGGGTCCGGCGCTCAGCGGAATCAGGCATGCGTCGCCATTGCAGGAGCTGAGAAAGTCCGGAAACTGCATTTGTTCGATTCCTGCCAGGTCCGTGCCGACTGGCGTTTCCAGGGAATCGCTGAGCCGCCGCGCCAATGATTTCAGAAACTGCCTGTGGATCGCCTCCACAAAGCCGATCTGATCGACCGGCAGGTTGCCGGGAGTGCAAACATCGTATGCCGGCGGACCGGGTGAACCCGTGCCGGCTCCGGTCAGTTGGGAATGGCTGCTCATGGGGCTCTTCTCTTCTAACCCAGGTAGCTGAACAGATCCCTCTGCTGCAACACCTCGGATTCCGCCGAGAGCGCCGCCTGATTCTGGACCTGCTCCTGATTCAATTGCACCGCCACGGACGCCACATCGGCGTCGCGCAACTGGCTCAAATTGGATGTCTCCTGGGTCTGAAACTGCTGTGCAACGGTGGTGGCGTTGGATATGCCGGTCTCCGCCTGCCCATAGAAGGCAAGCTGATCGTTCAAGTACTGATCCGCGGATTGCAGAGAGATTACCGCCTGGGAGATGTCCGCCTGATTATTGTTCTGCAAGGCCGTAGCCAGCGAATTCACCGCGGCAAAAACGTTGCCCGTCGCGGGATTGCCGTTGGCGTCCTGCACGTCGAAGATTTCCTGCGCGGTCTTGGATACTGAAATCGATGTGCCGGTGGCATCCACGATGACCTGCGTGGCCGGCGCGGTCACCAGTTGCTTGACGCCCTCCGGTTGGGTCGGGTCGATCTGATACGCGGGCTGCGTATCCTGATCGCCACTGAAAATGTAGCGGCCGTCTATGTTCGTGTTGGCAATGCCTACCAAGGTCTGCAGTATGCCGGCGACCTGCTGCCCCAGATTCGTGCGCTGATCCGCAGTAGCAGTGGAGGTGGCGCCCTGTGTACCCAGCGAAGTCGCGCTTTCCACGGCCTGAACGGCGGTCTGCAACGCGGAATCGGCCGTGCCCAGGTCCGACGAAACGCCGTTCAAATTCGATTGGATCTGCTGGTTCTGGGAGATGTCGCCTTGCAGTTGCAAGATCTCCGCAATTTCGGTAGGATCGTCGGACGCCTGCTGCACCCGCAGTCCCGAACTGACCTCGATTTGCGACTGTTGCATTTGCGACTGCGTCGCGTCGAGACTGGCGAGAAAGGCTTGGGTAGATCCGCTGATGTTTGGAAACATGTGAGCACCTTTATGTTGGGACGATCAGATTCATCAAATCCTCGCCCAGATTGTCCAAGACCGTCAGCACTTGGGCCGTAGCTTGATAGGCCTGCTGAAACTGGAGCACCGCCGAGGCTTCCTGGTCCAGTGAAACACCGGAGACTTGATCGCGCAGCGTGGTGGCCTGGGCTGCCACTTGCTGTTGCGTCTGCTCGTTAGCCGTCGCCGTCTGATTCTGCTGTCCGGCGTTCGCGGCAATTTGTCCGAAATATTCTATATAGCTCATTCCGCCGATGACGCCTTGCTTACCGGTCGGATCTTCGAGCGCCGCCAAAGCGTTGGCGTTTCCGTTGGAATTGCCGGAGGCATCCACAGCCGCCAATTGATCCGGTGTAATCGCCGTGTTCAAGGCCAAGGTTGAGGCCACGGTGGCCGGGTTGCTGTTGTCGTAAGTAAATAACGCGGTGCCGCTCGCGGCGCCGGCAGCCGTGGAAACCGTGCCGGACGCCAGAATCTGGTTGACCGTGTCCGCCATGCCTTGCGCCAACTGGTTGAGCGTGCCTTGCTGCTGCGAATCGCCTAGAATTCCAGCCAGCACCTGGTTTCGCGAGTCCAGTAAGCCCCCTAACTGGCCACTTGTTATTTCCGAAGTGATGTCGTTGCCTTGGGCGTCCAACACGTGAGCCGTTGGCAGGGATTGCGCATAGACCGGCTTCGGCTGGCTGTCCACAGAGACATTCGAGCTGAGGACATTCTGCTGGGTGCCGACAACTAAGGGACTACCCCCGGCAAGCAATACGGTCACTGTTCCATCGCTCTGCGTGACCGTGGTGAAGTTGGTGAGCTGGGAAAGATTGTCCAACGCGCTGTATAACTGCGCTTCCGATCCAGGGTCGGTTTGCGGCGACTTAAGGCGCTGCACATTGTACTGCTGAATTTGAGCGGCGATTGAGTTGATTTGTTGGACGGTGGAACCGATCTGGCCGTCCATCTGTTGGGCGGTCTGCGTCAACGAATTCGCCAGCCCATTAAACGATTGGGCGACAGTATTGGCCGCCGCCAGCACATTCTGCTGCGCCGTGGGGTCGTCCGGCGTGGCGCTCCAGGCGGAGAAGCTCTGAAAGAGAGCGCTCAGCGAGGCCGAGACGCCGGTGGCGCCGGTAACATCGAAAAAGTTCTGTATCGCGCCGGTATTCTGAGCCTGCGCGGTATAGAAGCCCAGCGCCTGGGTTTGGCTCTGCACCGCCTCCTCCGCATACTGGTCGCGCGAGTCGTCCAAACCGTCCGCCATCACGCCGCCGACCAGCCCTGCGGCCACATCCATCGGCATGGCTTCCAAATTGAGCTGTTGGCTCGCGTATCCCGGAGTCGATGCGTTATCGATGTTGTTTTGGATGACGCTCAAGGCCTGCTGAAGAACGTCCAACGCGTTTCCGGCGGCGGAGATCGAGGAAGTGATGCCAGACATAAACTTAGCCTATGACGCCGCCGGCCGGCGGAACATACGGCGCGCCCACCGTCTTACCTGAAGCATCGTAAGGGGGAAGCGCCCCCACTTCGCGCAACAACGTACGGCGATGAAACGCAGAGCACGCGTCAACCAGGCGGATCATCGTCGAGATATCGCGCCGCAGGCTCGCAATCGCCGGCTGAAGGCCGCTAGTCATGGTTGAATCTCCATTACGCAGCAAATCAATGGCCATCTTCAAGGCGGTGACTGACTCTTCTAACAGTTTCCGGGAGGCCTCGACGCTCTTGAGATCCGCGGCATTCCATTGTTGTAAAGCCTTTCGCACGCAACGGCGGGCGACATCGATCGATTGATCCGGGCCGGCTGGCATCAAAGCTTCTCGTCCGGCCCATCGCCGAGCGCTTGCGATACCATGGCACGGCTTACTTCGGCGGAATCGATATTGTACTGGCCGCTCCGATAGAGCGCGGCGAGGTGTGAGAGCCGGCCGGCTTGTTGTGCGCCCTGTGTCGTGCTCGCAGCGGCAACGCTCTGCGACAGAGAGGAAATATCGACGCTGTCCTCCGCTCGACTGCCCGGCCTGCCAGTGGATTCGCTTGGCGAACCTGCCGGACGCGAGATTTCATCCGCGCGCCCGAGGCCGGGTGCGGCCGCGCCCGTCAAGCTGTCATTCTG
>Ga0187867_10000401_pt1 | contig 38931 bp, 34 predicted proteins | sample June2016WEW_13_1_FD_132976 | JGI IMG/M metagenome (GOLD analysis project Ga0187867, IMG submission 132976) | Peatland microbial communities from SPRUCE experiment site at the Marcell Experimental Forest, Minnesota, USA - June2016WEW_13_10 | ecosystem: Environmental > Terrestrial > Soil >... | reverse complement strand
CGCCCCAGCCATTTTTCCACTTCTGACAGTTGTTCGGTCGTTTGGCCGCGCAAGCGGCGGAAGGCGCGATAGGCCCAAGGTGGGACCGGCCGACGCTCGCCCCAATTGCGCCGTGGTTTCCTGCACGTCCATGTTCGCCGTGCTGCGGGTGATGCCACCGCACCTGCACCTCATCTTCAGTTTCATCATCTCTTGTGCCGTGGGAACCGTTGTGTATGGCGCGCTGGTGCTGCTGATCGAGCGTGAGGCGCTGGCCTACGCGATTCGCATAGCGCGCGGCGATCAAACTCCGGAGGAGCCCGCGGGCTCTGATTCCGAGAAACTGCGAATGCTCGCCGTCTCAATGCCCGAACCGGCCGATTCCACGAATTCCTTGCTCGCCGCCAATTCACTTCAACCCGATGTCCGCATCGGTCCCGCGAGCGGCAGTCCGCCGGGCCAGGCTGATGGAGATGTCCGTGCTGTTTGATGCGGTGCAATCCAGGGTTTCGATGCCTCATTTGTTCAGTTGGCCGGACGGCAAACGGACGACAATTAGGTTCTTCTCCAACCAAGTCGCCGATAGTGCGGCAGTGCGGAGCCGGTGGACGATTCGGTCAGTTAGCTCTCCGTCAAAGATCAACCCGCGCGCGGTGAATTGGTCAAGCCAAAAGCTTCTTGGTTTTTCGTTGATGTGCCCAGTGCCGCCTTGGCCTGGCTGCGCTCCAGTGAAGACGATAACGGGCGCCAGGCTAACCAGAAAATCCAGCAATCGAGGGGATAAAGCCTCAGGTACATGTTCAATGACCTCAAAGCAATAGGCCACGTCGAACGGCGGTGACATTTGGGCGGGCGGGACCCTTGACAAATCGAACGGTCTACAGTCAACGCCTTGCCGCGCGGCAAGTTTTCTGCCGAACTTACCATATTCGCAGCCGACTTCGGATTTACCACGGCGAGCCAACTCCGCTGCATAGGCGCCGCTTCCACAACCGACGTCGGCCCAGCGGCGTGCCTCGGGGAATTCCGCAACGAGAGCCTCTATGACGGCCGGGGCGCTCTCCAAGGCTACTTCATGGAAGTGCCAGAAGTGGAGTCGGTTGTAGATGAGGGCCTCGCATCCAATTCGCTCGCCCAAATGCGACAAACGGGTTCCTATGCTGACCCTCATGTATTGCCGCCAAGTCCAGTTTTTTGGCTTCATCGCATTTTCTCCGGACCGGCGGAACCGTTTGACTGCGCGCAATCGATTTCCGCATGCCGCCCCTCAAAAGTGATCTGGGATAGCCTAACAGGTTGGCTTTTCCGGATCATTCGGTCGAGTCGATAGGAAGACCTCCGCACGGGATGACGCTCACCCCAATATCGAAAAATCGCCGCATATCCGATCGCCAGGCCATAGATCATCCGCAGCAAACGCCGCACCCGGATGCCTAGGCGAATCCCGTTGGCCGTTGTTCCCAGCAACCGCGTCGGCAGATTCACGAGCGGAACGTTGCACCAGACGAACAACACGTTATTACGCCGGCCGTAAAGATCCATCCGTCTCAGGTCCCGTTTCAGAGATTCAAAATGATGGATCGGATCAGCGCGCCCCAGGCGCACGACATATCCCGCGGCGAGCATCCGAATGCAGTAGTCTTCCTCTTCGCCCTGATGGAATAGGAATTCGCGATAGCCGCCGAGATCGAGGAACAACTCTCGCCGCAGAGCGTGCGCCGTTCCGGTGTAGCTTGCCGTCACGTAAATCCCCCGCTCGTCCGGAGCCAACTGCCTGACAATTTTGTCCTGATTGACGTTGATGAAAGGGATGGCAACCGCTCCGATGCGCGGGTCCTGAAATTCCGCGATGGTTTGGGAAACGACGCGCGGCGTGGAGAAGACCGCGTCATCGTCGATGGAAACAATCAATGGCGTGTGCGCGAGGGCCGCGCCGCGATTGCGCTGCACAATATACCCGCGCGATTGCTCGACGCGCTCAAGCTGCGCCTCGGGGAATTCGCGGCGCATCATGTCGCTGGTGCCGTCGGTCGATCCATCGTCGATCACCAGCACGCGCGGCCGGCCATCCTGCATCAGCGCCGACGCCACCGCTTTCCGCAGATCATCCATTCGATTTTTGGTGGTGATGATGACCGTGGCTTCGGCGGTATTGGGCGTCATGGCGTCAGGAATTGTCAAAGGCGGTCAAACTTGGCAAACGTGTCGGGCCGGCGATCTCGGAAGACCGAAATTCCCATATTCATTGCACGATGTCAACGGCGCATCAGGCGCCGCGCATCGCCGATTTGGGAGCCCGCCGGAGAAAAATCTGTCCTTGACGCCGCCCTACAATTCCTTCGGCGTAGCGGCGTCGTGTGGATTTCGCGACCACTCGCCTAGCGCCGCCTCGATGCGCAGGGCCTGGGTTGGAATCAAAAAGTGGGTGGATCGCACCAAAGCGTTACGGGACATTTGCGCCAGCAATTCGCGGTCGGCATGAAGTGTTGTGATCGCCGTCGCCAGCGAATGGGCATCGCCTGCCGGCACGATAAGCCCGTCGACGCCCTGCGTTACGACCTTGCCGCAATTGGGCGTCGTGACGACGGGCAAACCGTGCGCCATCGCTTCGACCTGCGTGATGGCAAAACCATCGGACAAGGTCGGCAAAACAAAGACGTCCGCCTGCCGATAGAGGCGGCTGGTGCTATCCCGCGTGACCCGGCCGAAAAACGACACGTGGGAAGGGGCCGAGGCAACCGCGTCCCGGGAAATTCCGATCGGACCGGCGACGATAAATCGGAAGTCTTTGGCATCGAGCAGCTTGGCGGCTTCAATCAGGTACTGGATTCCCTTGCGTAGGATGACGTTGCCCAGCCACAACACCGTCAGCGGTCCCTTTCCCGCGCGGGGATGGGGAGCATCTCCTGACGCTTCGGGTTGATAGGTGAGGGGCACAACCTGGAGTTTTTCCGGCGGTACGCCCTGATGGATCAGCGCTTGCTTGGACCAGTCTGAATTGACCACGAGCAGATCCGCCGCCGCCCATTCCGCTTGCATGTGGTCCCAATACGCCTGGGGTATGCGACCGGGTGATTTCTCCCAGTCGGGCCATTTGGCCGCCTCCCGCGCGACGATGTCTTCCTCGGTTTTGGCGGGATCGATTTGATTCAGGACGGTGGGCACCCCCAGTTGCTTGCAGAACCGGATCGATTGAAGCGAACCGGTATTGTAGCCGAAGAAGGCATCGGCGCGGGGATCGAGCGTTCCGCGGCGCTGAAGATGCCGCACCACCGAACGATCAAATTCACCGCCGACGCGCAAAAAAAAAGTGTACCTTTCGTCGATGCTTTGCTTCCACCGCAAGGAGCCGAGGGCATGAGCGAAGGCGCGCGCGTTGAAGCTGACGACTTTCGTTGACGGGATTTCGGGATGGCATCTTCCGGCAACCGCCCGCATCGTCGCATTGCCGTAACGCAGCAAACCCATTGGCCGGCGGCTCCACACGTCGGTGTAGAGCAATTTGAGATGGCCGATGCGTTCAAACCCGCGAGGCACGCCATAATGCTCGCGTGATCCAATCTGCGTCACGATCCAATGTCGTTCTTCGCGCATAATAAACGCCGGAACGGCGAGTTTGCAGCGCTCATCCCGACGGTCCGCTTGGACACGCCGAAACAATTACACCCGGCATCTAGCCACGGCGGCGCCGAAGGCCACGCTCTTCCGACGCAACCTCCCGGGAATTGGGAAACGCCACTGGCGGTTGTGATGGTATTCAACATGCGGCAATTTCGCCAATTGGCGATACCGGAATAGCCGACTATAATGGAGCGGAGAATTTCGCCACAGAGGTTATCCGGACGATCGAAGCGGGCCAAAGGATACGGGTCATGAGTGATTACGAGCATTATCAGCCGCAATCGGCGGAAGCGTTTCTCTCTGTTCCCGGCATTGCCGACCCAATCCATGATGTTCGCCCGCTGAAGCGCTCAAAGGCTCTCTATTTTTGTCTGGTCATTCCGTGCGTTTGGGCGGGATTCTCCTGGTTTGGAGGAGGGGTGCCCTTCCTGACGGACCTGGCATTTTCCACGTTGCTGGTGATGTGCCTGATATTGATTGCCACGGAAACGATCGCGTTTTCACGGCGATTTGGCTTGGGCGGCATGGTTCTCTTCGGCGGCACGTTGGTCTGGTACGTCCACGACTATTTTGTGAACTGGTTTAATATCGGCAGCCACGCCACCTTCAAGCCTTACACGGACGCTGTCGTCGCTAAGGCGGCGCTTTCGACAACACTATTCATTTTCTTCGGGGCGATGGGTTTACTCTTGCCGCCGTGGCGCAGGTTAACCAACGCGTCTCTGAAGATTCCCGAGCCGGTGGATAACGGGATTTACCTGTACGTCATCATCGCGACTTTCTTGGTGGGGATGATTCCGTTCGTCTTTTTCACCAGGGAGTCGCTTCCCATTACGCTTTGGAAGGCCATGACGAATATGTATGGCCACAACGGCGTGGAATTCACGACGGGGCGAACGGGAAATTACAACTATTCCTGGGGGGGGTATCTGGCGCAGGTGGAGCAGATTGGAACAACGGGCGGCGTGCTCGCGGCATTTTACGTCCTTATGCTGCCCGGCAAAGGGCTGTCAAAATGGATCGCCACGCTGGATTGGGCCTTCTGGGCCGCGCTCGCATTTGGCACCGGCAGCCGCGGTGGATTTCTTTACTCGGTGCTTCCCGTCGCGGTGCTTCTATTTCTGAAGTACACGTTGATCGCGGCCGAGCGGCTGCGGAAATTCAGCCCGCGCGCGATTATCTATTCGGGGATGTTCTTGTTTTTCACGTTGTTTGTCGTTCAGATTCAAGGTTTTTTTCGCAACAGCGGAATCGGAAGCGTCGACGTGCACAAGATGCACCTCTTCGAAAGCCGGGGAAACGATATGTTTACCGAAGGTTTGCTCGGGTACAAGTATTTTGGGGAAACGTTCCCGTTGGCGAGAGATAATTTTCCGGGAGCGACGTTTATTCGCCCGATCCCCGACACTGCTTTTCGATTCGCGATCATGTGGTTTCCGCGCGTTTTGTGGCATGATAAGCCGGGGATTGACGAGACCGGGCAGTGGTACAACAAGATGGTAAGCGGCGGAACGGCCTCAAACACCACGGAAAACTCCGGGCCGGTCGGCGGAGGGACGGTCGCGCCGTCCACCGCGGGAACCGCGTATCTCAGGTACGGGTTTGTCGGCGTGATCGAAACCGGACTGCTGTTTGGATGGCTTTGCAAACTGACCGAGGAAATATTGCGGTTAAATCTGCGCCGGCCGCTGAGCGTCATGTTCGCCCTCGGCTTGGCGGCGTGGATGTTTCGCTGCTTCCGCGATCTGGCGCCGCAGGAACTATATCCGCTGCTCATCGGAATAGGGTTCATGGCACTGGCGATCAAATTCATTCAGGTGTTTAGCGGAGGCCAAACGGTCGAGCCGGCTGTCGTCTCCGGCGAATACGCTTGATTCCCCAGCGGCGGCCGGCAACGCTCCTTTCCCGCGGTCAGGAATCCGCCGGAATTAGGGTGAGACAGGTCTTGCATGTCGATGGAATTTCGGAGTTTTCCATATCGTCGGTTGTGCCGCTGGCGGCCTATGGATTTGAATTGATCGTCTTTCATCGGCCGGGTGATTCGGCCTGAGGCACTCCGATGGAAGGAATAGACAAGTCAGACTTGGACGGATCGGGCGCGTCGATTGTAATCAGCGCGGGTTTTTTGGGCGCGGGTGGGGTGAAAACGCACCTGATTCTGCTGAGCAAAATGCTGAGCCGAACTGGCGCCAAGGTCACGGTCGTGGGGACCAACCGCGGATGGACGGAACGGGAGATCGAAGACGTCGAGGCCGCGGGCGTGCGGGTAAAAACTCCGCCCCGCTGGATGAGTGGGGATGCCGGCCATTCACGTCTTTCCCGCGTCTACGCCGCCGCAGCGCTTCCGCTGTGGGCGTGGCGGGCGCCGACGTGCTTGTATTTGATCGGCGAAGGGAATTACCACCTCTGGGCGCGCCGCTGGTTCGGACGAAGGGCGCCGACGGTTTATCATGAAGTCCTGTGCGATCCGGAGCCGGATAACGTCCGCGGCCGCTGCGCGCTTGCTTCGGATGGCGTGGTCGCCAACTCGCTCGCCGTCGCCGATCAGTTTCGGCCCTTTGTGGGAAACATTCCGGTCAAAGTGATTCCCTTTCTGACGGCGGATCGGCCATGTCCGCCTCCGTCGCCACGCCCCGCGGCGGGCGATCGCGAATTGCGAGTCGTCTATATCGGTCGGGTGATCGAACACAAGCGCCCCGACGTTCTCGTCCAAGAGTGGAAGAGCCTCACGGCAACGGGTCCCATCGGGCCGGCGCGGCTTGACATCCATGGCTTCGACGGCGGCGGCGGTCTTATCCCCAAGCTCAAACGAATGGCATCGGAAAATGGCGTCGAGAATATCGTGACGCTCCACGGTCCCTACCAAAGCGATCAATTGGACGACATCCTGGGCGCCGCCGACGTCGTGGTATTGCCCAGCCAATGGGAGGGCTTGCCGCTCGTGCTGGTCGAAGCGATGCAGCGGGGCGTGCCGATCGTGTCGACCGATGTGGGCGGCAGCGCGGAGTTCGGCCGCGAAAATCCCGACGTGAGGATCACCGGGATCGGTTGGGGCGCGTTCGTGAAGGGCTTGAGCGGAATGGCGGGACTGTTGCGGGCGGGCAGGATCGACGCGGTTCGGCTGCATCACTGGACCGAGGCGCGATACGGATACGCCACCGTCGCCCGCCAATGGCGCGCCGCGCTGTTGCGTCCGCACGAATTCTTCGACCCCCCAGACGACTCGAAACGGGCGTGACGGCGTGGCCGGGATCGAGGCGTCAAGTCTGGCTCTGTGGCCCGGGATGCCGCGGAATATTTTGCGATTGCGCCAGGACCCCGGCGGGCGAAAAATTCGCCGGACGAGTTTCCGGATTTGCAATCGGAGGCAACGCCGAATCGAGGCGATTGGCGAGCTCGACCGGCTGCCGCCGGATCAGGCCGAAGTATCGCAGGGCCTCTCGGATGCCTTCCACCGGGTCGGCGGCGCGTTTCCAGGATTCGAGCATCGGCAGTGAATTGGCCTTCATTTCAAGGCAGCGGTCGGTTCGCGTGATTTCCCAGATGGCATTGGTCATCGCTTCGACGCTGCGGGGCGAAACGATCAGGCCGTTTTCGCGATGCCGAACCAGCTCCACCGCCGCCCCCACGACGGACGTGGCAATGATGGGAAGCTCGCAGGCGACGGCCTCGTTGATCACCAGCGCCCACGGCTCGTAATCGCTTGGATGAATCAGCACGTCGCAGGCGTGGTAGGCCAGGACAACCTCGTCGAATTGGAGGAACCCCAGCCATTTGACGCGCGACTGCACGGCGTCGCCCAACGAGCGTTGCAGGGTTTTCAGGAGGGGGCCGTCGCCGGCGATCACGACATCCCAATCGGGCCGCGCCAGCGCCACCCGCGCAAAGGCTTCCAAGAGGACATCGACGCGCTTGACCTTCACGAGCCGGCCGCAATAAAGCAGGCGTTTACGGCCGTCGGCCAGGCCGTATTTTCGGCGGAAGGCTTCGACGCGTTTGGGATCGATGTCGCGGAGGGCCTGGTAATCCGGTTCGTAGGGGAAAAGGAATTCCGGCAGATTGTGGTTGAGATAGCTTCGAAAATAGGCCCGGCCGCAGCTTCCCATGGGCATGAGTCCGGAAATACGCTTGAGCACCCATCGAACGTAACGCCGCTTGAAGAATCGCAGCCACCGGGGGGTCCTGGCATCACCGAAGACGTTGGAGTCCGCGGTCAGAAGAACGGGAATCCCCAGCCGCCGCGCCCAGCGGATCAACAGCACGCGCGTCAGATCGTTGTATCCCAGGAGGATGATGAGTTGGATTTGGCTGCGGAGGAAATGGTCGCGAATGTCGCGGAAGAGGCGGACGTGCCGCCAGGATATCGGCATCACGGACCTGATGTGGTTCTTGGGGTGGAAGATCGGATTCAGATGCGCCCCGATGCGCATTTGCCAGGGCATGCTGGGATCGGAGACCGTGTGGGTGAAAACGTTGTGGATTTCGACCCCCTTCAGTTCGTCGGCCAGGCGCTGCAAGACGTGGAGCCGATACGGGGTCGGCTCGTTGGAAACGATCGCAGCGCGCACCGGGGCGGGGGATTGCGGCAGCCCGGAGACGGCGCGGTTGGGAAAGTTGAACCGCTCCTGCATGAGATTGAACGCCTCGGCCATCTTCGGCGGAAGAACCAGCGGAACGCCGTAATTTCGCCGGGCCTGATCGATGCGTTTGCGGTTGCGGCGAATCCATTTTTCGTCCGCCGGCAGCGACAGAAATTCGCAGATCGCCTTCAGGGTTTGCTCGGGTTTGGAGGTCAACTCGTCATAAGTGATCTCCAGGAGGCGGTCGCCCAGCCGGCTTCTCCAGCGGTCGATTTCGCCGAGGCTGACAAGCCATTCGTAAGCGCCCTTGGATTCATAACTCAACAGTTGCGGCAATTCGTCGGCAAAATAATTGTTGGCGCATCCGTCGGTGTAAAGGGCGGTCCATTTGGAACCGGCGCGGCCCCACCATCGGTTGAAGTCCGGCTTGCCGACGATCCCGTAACCCCGGTCGCGCGACAGGCGATCGATCGATCGGGCCACGTCCACGCCGTCGCGCACCAGGTGAATGAATTTGCAATGGGGGCTGATGGCGTCGAGATAGCCGATCCGGCAGGCGTTGAACGGCGTTTTTTCCAACATCAGCGCCGCTCCGGATCGGCGCGCCGAATCCAACAGCAGCCGATTGAAGCGTCGTTGCGATTCCGGCGTGCATCGATCCCCATCCGCCAGAAAACTGGAGGCGCCGATATGATACAGGTTCAGCACGTCGATCGTGGGATCGATGGTTGCCCAGAGATGGTAGGGCTCAAAAAAATAGCAGACCCGCGGATGATGCCGCAGGACCTCGCCGCAAACCGTCATGCCCGAACGGCCGCAGCCGATCAGATACGCCGACTGCACCGGCGGCGCAACCGAATCGTCGAAATTGCGCCGGCCAATCCGCCGATCCGCCATCCATTTCAACGTGCCGTATTTGACGGCCCGCCCGGTTGACTTGAGGAAATGCTTCACTTGCTGGAGACTCCAACGCCAAGAACCGATGTCGTCAAGGGCATTCAACTGTAATCATAGCCGCCGCTTCCGATGTCGGGAATTTGGGGGGATTGATACAATCATCATGGGCGGCCCGGCAATGAAGGCCCGGATATGACCATCGGCTCTTTGGGCATTGAATGAAAGTTCTACACGCCATTTCATCCCTGGATCCCGCCATGGGAGGCCCACCGATGGTGGCGGCACGACTGGCGGCCGCGCAGGCGGCGCTGGGATGCCAGGTGCAGATCGTCTCTTACCGCATCCCCGATGCCGAGGCCCGAATCAACGCGTCCTTGAGCACCATTCCCGATATCGCCGCGGTAAAATTGGAATTCTTTCCTTCGCCGAGCGGCGCGGGGCGATTCCTGGCCCGCGGGGCTCGCCGGCGCCTTCAGCCCATGGTCAACCAATTCGACATGATCCATCTGCACGGCGTATGGGACCCGTTGATCCATGCCGCCGGCGCCCTGGCGGCCGAACGGGGCAAACCCTTCGCTCTCACCCCGCATGGAATGCTCGACCCCTGGTCGCTGGCGCAAAAGCGATGGAAAAAACGGCTGGCGCTGGCGCTGGGATATCGCCGCATGTTGAACCACGCGGCCTTCCTGCATTTTCTCAACGCCGACGAGCGCGATCTTGTCGAACGGCTGCATCTCACCTCGCCGACGCGGGTGCTTCCCAACGGAATCTTCCTTCAAGAGTTCGATCCTTTGCCCGAGAAGGGGGCGTTTCGCGCGGCGATGCCTGAAATCGCCGGCGCGCGCCTGGTTCTTTTCCTCAGCCGATTGCATTACAAAAAGGGGCTGGATCTCCTGGCGGATGCGTTCGCGATCGTGGGCCGCGAGTTCGCCGATGCGCATCTGGTCGTGGCCGGCCCGGACGACGGCGTCAAGGCGTCGTTGGAGTCGCAAATCGCGCGGCTGGGAATCGCCGATCGCGTTCACCTGGTCGGCCCGATCTACGCGGCGCAAAAGCTGGCGGCGCTGCGCGATTGCGATTGCTTTTGCCTGCCAAGCCGGCAGGAGGGATTCAGCCTCGCCATCATTGAAGCCATGGCCTGCGAAGCGCCCGTGGTGATCACGCCCGGCTGCCATTTTCCCGAAGTGAGCGACAGCCGCGCCGGGATCGTCGCCGAGTTGGATGCCCCCGCCATCGCCGCCGCAATTGCTACGATCCTTCGCGACCCCGATGCCGCCGCGAAAATGGGAAAAAATGGCCGAGAACTGGTGGTTGATCGATTTACCTGGCCAAACATCGCCGGACAGATGGTGGATGATTATCGGCAGGTTGTTCTGGCACGAAAAAACTCGAATTGAATGAAAATACTGCACGTCATCCCATCCATGGATCCCGTTACCGGGGGTCCCCCCATGATCGCCGCGCGATTCGCCGCCGCCCAGTCGGCGCTCGGTTGCGACTTGGAAATCGTCTCCTACCGGTTCCCCAGCGCCGACGCCAGAATCTCGGCCGCGTTGAAGACCATTCCTAATTTCGAAAATGTCAAGCTGGAATATCTTCCCCCGCTGACCAAAGCCGAGCGTTTTTTCGCGCGCGGCGCCCGCCGTCGGTTGCAGCCGATTCTCCAGCGGTTCGATCTCGTTCATTTGCACGGAGTATGGGACCCGCTGATCTTTGCGGCCGCCGGATTGTCTGAAAAACTCGGCAAGCCCTATGCCGTCACGCTGCACGGCATGCTCAATCCCTGGTCGCTCGGCCAGAGCCGTTTGAAAAAAAAGATCGCGCTTGCGTTCGGATACAAACGAATGCTCAACCATGCCGCATTCCTTCACTACGGCAACCTCGACGAGCGCCGGCTGACCGAAGGCCTGCACCTGACGCCGCCCGCCAAAATCGTCCCCAACGGCATCTTCCTTGAAGAGTTCGATTCCCTTCCGGAAAAAGGCGCGTTCCGCGCCGAGCATCCGGAACTGGCCGGGGCCAAGCTGGTTCTATTCCTCAGCCGGCTCCATTACCAGAAAGGTCTGGATATCCTCGCGGATGCATTCGCCATCGTGGCCCGCCAATTCCCCGACGCCCGCCTGGTCGTCGCCGGACCCGATGACGGGGCCCGCTCGGATTTTGAGGCCCGGATCGCCCGCCTCGGCATCGCGCCCCGGGTGCATCTGGTCGGTCCCGTCTACGGCCCGGAAAAACTCGCGGCCCTGCGCGACTGCGATTGCTTCTGTCTCCCCAGCCGGCATGAGGGTTTCAGCATTGCCGTCCTGGAAGCGCTGGCGTGCCAGGCTCCGGTCGTCATCACCCCCGGATGTCATTTCCCCGAAGTGAAGGAATCCAACTCCGGCATCATTGCGGATCTGGATGCTTCCGCCATCGCCGCCGGAATCGCCGCCATGCTTGGCGATCCCGCCGCCGCCCGCCAAATGGGCCAAAACGGCCGCAATTTGGTCGTCAGCCGATTCACCTGGCCCCAGCTGGCTAAGGAATTGATCGACAACTATCGGCAGGTGATTCCCGCATGAATCGCGATCGAACGACCGCCTACCCGGCGATGTCGAGCATCAACCACTCATCGTAGGGTTGCCGTAGCGAGGCAACCTTGCTCGCAACGAGCATTGAACCAATCAGAAGAATGGACGTAACCGTGATGCTGCCGATGATTTCGGCAAATGTCGGCGCCCGATCCAATGCCGTAACGGTGGCGACGATTGTGAACGCAATCTGCAGGACAACCACGGCGCCAGCGCTTCTCAGCGTGGCGAGCAGGTCCGGCCGCTTGCGCGGATCGGCCGCGGCCAGGACATATCGAAACGACATAAAGACTATCGCTTGCCAAATAATCAGAACGCCAAGGAAAAATGGCCCGGGATGGGCTGGTTCGACGCCCCGGTTCGTCAAGCTGTTTCTCACCGGGGCGGCCATATAAGAGGGGACGCCGCTGAGCAGCCCCGCAACAGCGGACAGGATCGATATATGCAACAAAGTAATTGCGCCTCCATACAGTCGGCGGGCGCTTTGCACCTCCCATCGTTCGACTGGTTTCGAGACCGGGATTCTGGCAAGCAAGAGGCGCTGGACCCAGGGGACGGTGCTCTGGAGCTGCCGTGTCAATTCGATCGGATTTCCGAGCCGTTCCACCGCTCTTTTCGTCGCAGTTGGCTCGTCGAGGCCATGAGCTTGTTCCTCTTCGGCCGCCGATTGCAGGTGGGCCAGCAATTCCCGACGCATGCTCAGCTTTCGAGATTGAAATGCCTGAACGGGCCGGACGATCCGTTCGACATGGATCATGAGCTCTTTCATGCGGATACTCCAAAACGCCGACGGGCCGCGACTTCACGTGGGCCGAGCGCGGAACGTCCTGATCGCGAACGCGACGAATCCCAAGCCGCTCAGCGCGATCAGCGCGCCCATCGCCACATTCTCCAGAGCCAGGGCTCCAAAGGTTCCGTCGTGCTTGATTTTCGCCATCGCCGGCAAGACGACCCCATTGCCAACCAGTATCACAAAACAACCTACGGGGGCGAGCAAGCGCGGTCCAATCCGGCGTGGCGGAACGTTCCTCTGTTGGAAAAGATGGCCGAGACCCAATCCGCAGAGCAGAACCGCGCATCCAAGAGTGAACTGTTCGTGGTGCGGGAAGCCGACGCTCAATCCGGCCACAAAGCCGGCGACGGCGACAATCCAAAGCCAGCGTGACATGAGGGTCTCCTTTCGATTGAGACACGCGAACAGCATGCGTTCGAAAAACGGGACGGACGCCTGCAATTGCATCCGAAGCTCATCAACGCTTCCCAGTCGTTCGATCGCAGCCTGGACGGCGGCACGTTCATTCGACCCGCGGCTCAGTTCCGCCTGATGACATTCCAGTAGATGGCCGAGTAATTCCTCGCGCATGATCCGTTTTCGATCCGGGCGGGCGGCGATCGAGTCGATCACGCGACAAAGATGGGCTTCAAAATCTTTCGGTCGTGGGTCATTCATACGGCCGTCCCCAGAATTCCGCCGATGACGGCGGCAAACTGATGAAACTCACCGCGTGCCTCGTTCAATCGCCGCCGGCCCTTTTGAGTCAGCCGGTAGGTCCGCCGTCGCGGCCCGCGGCGAGGGCTGGCGCCGTCCTCCCATTCTCCCTTGACCATTCCCGCCGCCTCCAGACGGTAAAGCGCCGGGTAAAGCGATCCTTCCTTGAGCTTCAGCGATCCGGAACCCGCTTCCTCCAGGCGCCGGAGGATTTCAAAGCCATGCGCATCCCCTTGCCGCAATGCGGAGAGGACAAGCGCTTCCAAATGCCCGCGGAGTGCGTCACCATTGATGGCTGCCATGTCTTAGTATATAGTCTGTCTATGTAAATTAGTCAAGCCCCCTTCAGCGGAAGCCCAGGGCGCTTGCGACGGTCCTATTTTCCAACCGCCAAAAACTTCACGCAAATCGGCGTCGGCACGCGCAAGGTCTGTCCGGTGTAGGACAGCAGGCCCGTGTCGGGGTTGACGCGGAAGACCGTGACCGTATCGGTATCCTGGTTGGCGGCGAAGAGGAAACTGCCGGTGGGGTCCAGGGCGAAATCGCGCGGGCCTTTGCCGCGGGTCGATTCGAATCCCAGAAGTTTCAACGTTCCGTCGGCGGGATCGATCGCAAAAGTCGCGATGTCGTTCGGGCCGCGATTGGAGGCGTACAGGAATCTGCCGTTGGGGTGAATGCGGACCTCCGCGGAGGTGTTGTTGCCCTGGTAATCCGGGGGAAGAGTGGAGACGGATTGCAGAAGTTGAAGCCGGCCGCGGGCGGCATCCCAGGAGTAGACGATCACCGTGCCGCCCATTTCGTTGATGAGGTAGGCGAACTGGCCGTTGGGATGGAAGGAGAGATGCCGCGGGCCGGAGCCGGGGGGGACGGAAACGGTCGGGGGATCGGCCGGGGATAGCGAACGCGACGACGGGTCGAAGCGATAGACGTAGACCTTGTCCACGCCCAGATCGGGCACGAGCGCGAATTTGCCGCTGGGATCGAAGTTGCAGGAATGGGGATACGCATGCCGCTGACGATCCGGGTTGACGCTGGAGCCGGTGTGCTTGATCACCGCCGAAGGCGCCGCCAGCGTGCCGTCCGGATTGATCGGCATCACCGACATGTCGCCGGAGCTGTAATTCGCCACCACCGCGCAGGAGCCGGCCGGGTCCACGTCGATGTGCGTGGTATCCTGGCCATTGGTGGCCTGCTGATTGAGGAATGTCAGCGCGCCGGTTTGGCGGTCGATGCGATAGGCGGCGGCGATGGACGTGCGATGATTATCGGACGTGGCGCAGGTGTAGAGGAATTTCCCGCCGCGGGCGATGACCTGCCAGCCGGGATCGTCGATTTGCGCGGCCACACCCTGTTCCAAGAGCGTCCCCGAAGCGGCGTCGAGCCGATAGAGGTAAATACCCTTGCTATTTCCCGGCGGGCGGGTCTTGGTGCCGATGTAAACCCAGAACTGGTTCTGTCCGGCTCCCAGGGCGTCGGGAGGGACCGCCGATGCCGATTTGTATTGTGCAAACATAAGCAGAATCGTAAGAATCAACCCGCCTTGGACGCAATGGGCTTTTTTCATTTGGCCGGCCTCTATATCTTTTGCGATCAATGAAGCTCTTCGACGTCATAGCGATCCTGCTGACTTTGACGGCGTTGCTGAGCTATTTCAACCACCGCTACATGCGCCTGCACGCCAGCGTGGGCGTCATGCTGATCGCGCTGCTGCTTTCGCTGGCACTGATCGTACTGGGCGAACTGGGGCTTGGCGTTCGCTCGGCCGCCCGGGAATTCCTTCAGCGCATCCAATTTGGCGATGCCCTGCTGACCTGGATGCTGGGCTTTTTGCTCTTTGCCGGCGCGTTGACCGTGGACCTGGACGAACTTCGGCGGCAATGGAAGATTACCACGGTCCTGGCCACGTTGGGAACGGCGGCGTCGATGTTCATCGTCGCGGGACTTTCGCACTGGGGGCTCGGCCTGATCGGAATGCCGCTGCCATGGCTCGGTTGCCTGCTGTTCGGCGCGCTGATTTCACCGACGGACCCGGTGGCGGTGGTGGCGGTGACGCGGCAGGCCGGCGCCGGCAAGGCGATCGACACCGTGGTCTCGTCGGAATCGCTGCTGAACGACGGCGTGGGGGTGGTGCTGTTTCTGACCATTCTGCACGCCGCCGCCGCCCCCGGTGGAATCACCCTCCTCGGCGTCGGCCGCATGCTGGCCCAGGAGACGGTGGGCGGGGCCGTCCTGGGGTTCTGCACCGGTTTGTTCATTTATCATCTCCTCAAGCAGGTCCGCAATTTCCAGGTTGAAGTCCTTCTCACGCTGGCGCTGGTGATGGGGACGTATTCCCTGGCGTCGGCGCTGAACATGTCGGCGCCCATCGCCGTCGTCGTCGCCGGACTGCTGATCGGCAACCGCGGCCGATTGTTCCGCATGTCCGAGCAGGTCAACGTCGATCTGGAACGGTTTTGGGAGCTGATCGACGAGGTGCTCAACGCGGTGCTGTTCGTGCTGATGGGGGCGGAGGTGCTGGTCATGCCGTACACGCCGCGGCATTTCCTGGCGGCGATCATCGCGATCCCCATCGTTCTGCTGGCGCGAACGGCGACGGTGTTGCCGTTCATCCCGCGGATCGGCTGGGGAACGGTGTCGATCCTGATCTGGGGCGGCCTTCGCGGCGGCCTGGCCGTGGCCATGGCGCTTTCCCTGCCGGCAAGCCCGGAGCGAGACCTGATCGTGGCCGCCACCTACGGCGTCGTCTGCTTCTCGATCCTCGTCCAAGGCACAACCATTCGCAAGCTCGTGCAGCAGACCATCCTGTTTTCCCCGGCCCGGCATATCAAATGACAGGGCAATTCACATGACCCAGCTTTCGGTGCAACAGGCCATCGAGGCGGCGATGAATTGTCATCGCGCCCAAGACCCCGCCGGCGCCGAAGCGTTTTGCCGCCAGGTGCTGGCGAATCAGCCGGAAAATGCCCAGGCCCTGCATCTGCTCGGGCTGATTTGCTCGGATCGCGGCGAGCACGAGAAAGCCCTGAATTGGATGGAGCGGGCCGTCGAGGCCGATCCGCTGGCGGCGGAATACCGCACCAACCAGGGCGTCGTGCTGGAAAGGCTCGGCCGGACCGAGGAGGCGGTCGCGGCGTATCGCCTGGCCCTGGAAATCAGTCCCGATTTGACCGATGCGCGCGTGAACCTGGCAAACGCCCTGAGCAAGCTGGGGCGATGGGACGAAGCGATCGAGGCCTATCGCGCCGCCGCCGATCGCCGGCCCCAAGACGCCGAAATTCACAATGCCCTCGGCGCGGCGCTCTACGGCGGCGGGCAGATCGAACCCGCGCTGGCCGAGTTGGCCACCGCCCTGGAGCTGCGCCCGGAATTTCCCGAGGCGTACAACAACGTCGGCAACGCGCTGGTCTCCAGGGGCGATCTGGATTTGGCCATCGCCGCGTATCGCAAGGCCGTGGCAATCAATCCGGGGCTGACGGACGTGCAAATCAATCTGGCCAATGCGCTCGATCGCAACGGCCAGCGAGACCAAGCGCTGGCGGTCCACCTGCAAGTCGCCAAGGCCCGGCCCGATCATGCCGAGACGCAAATGTCGATCGGCGACGGGTTTTACGAGCTTGGGCGGTGGGACGAGGCGGCCGATGCGTATCGCCGGGCCGTCGAACTGTTGCCACAAGACTTCCATCCGATCGCCTGCCTCGGCCGTGCGCTGCTGGCCAAGCCGGACCTGGACGGCGCGATCGCCGCCTATCGCCAGGTCCTGGAGCTGGATCCCAATTCCGTCGAGGCGGCCAACAACCTCGGCGTCGCCTTCAAGGAGCAGGGATTGATGGATGAAGCGCTGGACTGGTGCGAAAAGGCGATGGAGATTCAGCCGGATAGCGCCGCGGTCCACAGCAATCTGGTGTATCTCCTGTCGTTTCACGCGGGATACGATCCGCCGGAGTTGGCGCGGCAGCAGCGGCTCTGGAACGAAAAACACGCCCGCCCGCTGCGGCATCTCATCCGGCCGCACGGCAACGACCCTGCGCCGGATCGCCGATTGAAGATCGGCTACGTCTCACCCGATTTTCGCCAGCACGTCGTCGGGCAAAATCTGCTGCCGCTGTTGAGCGAGCACGATCACAAGGAATTTAAAATCCACTGTTATTCCAGCGTCCTCCGGCCCGATCCGATCACGGAGGTTTTGCGATCCCACGCGGACGTTTGGCGAAACGTCGCCGTGCACACCGACGACGAGTTGGCCGAGATCATCCGCGCCGATTGCGTCGACGTTCTGGTCGATCTGTCGCTTCACATGTCGCACAATCGGCTTCTGGTGTTCGCCCGCAAGCCGGCGCCGGTGCAGGTGAGCTACCTGGGATATTGCGCCGGCACCGGGTTGGAGGCCATGGACTATCGCCTGTCCGATCCGTATCTCGATCCGCCGGATTCGGATTTGTCGATTTATTCCGAACAGACGATCCGATTGCCGGAAACGTATTGGTGCTACGGAAGCGCCGGCCCGACTCCCGAGCCGGCGCCGCCGCCGTGCCAGACCAATGGGTTCGTCACGTTCGGATGCCTGAACAATTTCGCGAAAGTTTCGCCGGGCGCGCTGGACTTGTGGGCGGAGGTTCTGGCGGGCGTGCCGCGATCGCGCTTGATCGTCCATTCCTATCCGGGTTCGCATCTGGACGCCGTGCGGCGGCGGTTCGCGGGCGGCGGCGTCTCGCCGGACCGGTTGGAATTCCTCGCCAAGCAGCCGTGGAGCCAGTACGTGCAGACCTGGGGCCGGATCGACGTCGCCCTGGACCCGTTTCCCTACGGCGGCGGAATCACGACGTGCGACGCACTGTGGATGGGCGTGCCGGTGGTGAGCCTCATCGGCCAGACCGCCGTCGGGCGCGGGGGGAAGAGCATTCTATCGAACGTCGGGCTGCCGGAACTGGCCGCCCGCCGGCCGCGCCAGTACGTCCAGACCGCCGCCACGCTGGCCGAATCGCCCGGCCGTCTGGCGGAGCTTCGAGGGACCCTTCGCCAGCGGATGCTCGCCTCACCCCTGATGAGCGCCCGGCGATTTGCCAGAAACGTTGAGAAGGCCTACCGCCTGATGTGGCGGCAATGGTGCGTTTCGCGCGCGCGCAGCCAATAATTACCCCTATCCGCCGAGGGCGAAAAAGCGGAATGATTGCGGCCCGTCTGTCTAGGCTTGCAGATTCGGCCTTGGGGTGCTGGTGACAAAACCCCCGTTTTCGACCGCGCCGCGAGGGGTTTTGTCACTGTCACCAGGCGGCATAGTTGAAATTCCCACAGGCCGGCCGTTTTGTCGCGGTTCGAAAGGCAATCGAAACCGCGGAGTTGCCAGCGTGGCGTGGCGGCAACCCAAAGAAGATATCGCGCGGAGGCGCGGTGGCGCGGAGAGGAAAAGAGGGGGATCAGAGTATCCCCTTCAATTCTCCGCGCCTCCGCGCCTCCGCGCGAACTTTCTCTTTGGGGAAGGGGGTGCGGACACAGCCGACTCCAAGTCCTCGGCGTTCTGCGGTGAATCTGAATTTACCCAGAAAATCGTCATCATAAGACTACGGTTGAAGATCTCGCCTTGGTAGGGCGTCCACAAAACCCCCGTTTTCGACAGAGCCAGAGCTGTCCCGTTTTTCTTTTCCGCCGCCTCGTCGTACGATAACGCCCAAGAGGCAAAAGATGAAGAGTTGGTTGCGCATAATCCTTATTACGATGACGGTCGGTGGCGGATTCATGGGCACCGCCGTGACCTTGCAAGCAATATTCTCATCAAGTACAGACCCTAGGCGTGACAGCCATCTACATTGCGTGTGTCATGCTCAACCTATTCGTCCTAACTTCTGGCCTTATTTTTATTCAAAATAGTCGGATTATTGCGCCACTAATGGTTGCTCTTGCGATACAGATACCTGTTTTCTCCTGTTCGCATGTCATGTATGAATTTGGGGACGGCCTATACGCTTTTGTTGGGCTGAGCACAGCCGGGGCTTATAAGATCAGTCTGTTTGCTGTACTTCGTATTGGCTGCGAAATGCATTTCTATATTCTTTCCGATTCCTTGTGGGGCGTGGGCGTAAATGTTGTTCCCGTTCTTCTGTTAGTGGCTATGCGGCTGGCGAAAAGGCCGCCCTGGGTCAAGTATATTGTTGCCCAAATTAGGGACACTACCGCCTAGCGGCAGATGTGGCGGCAAGGGTGCGTTTCCCGCGATCGCCGCGTATAATTTCGCGATCAACATCGCTTCACCAGCTTTTAACAAAGGAGAGACGCCATGGCTTCGCAGGAACTCACCGCCGACGTGTTGAACCGCAACCTCGAAATGCTCAAGGCAACGCTCAGCGATTTTTCGGATGCGGACATTTACGTCCGGCCATGTCCCGGGGCGAATCACGCCGCTTGGCAACTGGGCCATCTGGCCGCCTCGGAAGCGAGGATGGTCGGCGCATACAAACTACCCGATGGATTGGACAAGAAATTCACCAAGGAAACAAGTGGGAAGGACGATCCCAAGTTCTTCGGCTCGAAGGCTGAGTTGCTGGATCAATTAAGCAAGGTGCGAGCCGCGACTATCGCGTGGGTCAAGACGCTTACGCCGGCCGACCTGGACAAACCGGCGCCGCAGAACATGCAACGCATGATTCCCACCATGGGGCATCTGGTGCAGTTGCTGCCGTCTCATTTTGCCATGCACATGGGCCAGATGCAGGTGATTCGGCGGAAACTCGGCAAGCCGCTCCTCTTCTGATTATCTGAGCAAATTTTGAAATCAACGACCAGGCCGCGCAGGCCGATAACAATGGCGTGACGGTCTGCGCATTGCCAGAGAAGGTTGCGGTCCCTACGCGGCGGGCCGGCCGCGCGCGCGCGGCCTGGGGATTCCTGATCGGTCTTTGCGTCCTTTCGGCGCTGGTCGCCCGGCTCAGCTTTCTGGTTCGTCCGCTCGATGCCGACGGGGCGATGTTTATTTACATGGGCAAGCTCGTCAGCCAGGGCGGCCGGATCGGCGCCGAACTGATCGACAACAAATTTCCCATGGTCGGACTGATGACCAGCGCGTGTTGGCGGGCGTTCGGCGCTTGCTGGCCGGCGTACGTGCTGCTGCAAACGGCGATGGGATTTGCCGGCGCGTTTTTGCTGGCGCGGTCGGCGCGGCGGAACATCGGCATTCATGCCGCCTGGCCGACCGGGTTGTTCGCCCTGGTCTATTTGAATTTCAATTTCGCGGTGTACGGCGGGTTTCAACTGGAAACGCTCCAGGCATTTTTCAGCATTCTGGCCGCGACGGCCGGGTTGGAAGCGCTGGGCGGCGACGACGCGAGGGACTCGTTTCTGGCCGGTCTGTCGGCCGGCGCGGCGGCGATGCTCAAGCCGTCGGGGCTGGCCGTGCTCGGGGCATTGGGCGTTGCCCTGGTCTTGCGGCGGCGGCGATTGGCGACCCATGCGGCCGCGGCAGCGGCGGGCCTGGCGATTCCCGCCGCCGCCACCCTGGCATATCTTCGCGCCGCGGACCTGCTCGGCAGCATGCCGGCGATCTGGCGGCAGATCGCCGGATACGCCGCCAATTCACCCTGGGAACCCTGGGACCTCAGCAAGCCGGTCATCGTGATTCTCATCCTGGGATTTCCCCTGCTGATTCGGGGCGTGGTGTTTCGGAGGGTGCGGCATCGGATGGCGAGCCGGCCCAACAGGTCGATCCTGATTTTCGCGATTGTCTGGATGGCCCTGGAAGCCGCCGGCGTCGCGGCGCAGCGGCGAATGTACGCGTACCACTTCCTGGTCCTGGCGGCGCCGGCGAGCCTGCTGTTCGGGCTTATTCCCCGCAAGGACCGCGCGTTGCCGCTGCTGGCGGCACTGGCGTTGCCCATGCTCCTTTCGGCCGTTGGCGCCGGGATGGTCGTGGTTGACGGGCACAATCCGCTGGGACGGCTGCCGGCCAGCCAATATCTCGCCGCCCACGCGACGGAGGGCGATGCGGTGTGGGAAGACGGGATGATGCGGCTGCTTATCGAAACCAATCTGAGGCCTGGCTCGCGGTATCCGATGACCTTTCTTTGGGTGAATGGCGATGATACGCCCCTGGAGTATTGCCGCGTGATCCTTCGCGATTTCGATGAGCGGCAGCCAAAATACATTCTATTGCCGACGCAAATCGACTGGTACATCCAGGCGTTGAGCAACCACATCAAAGAACTGGGCCTGCATCCCAAACGTAAGCAAAACTACGTCAAGGCGTGGATCAATTTGCGCGATTACGTCCAATCCCATTATCGTCCCGAGGCCCAGGTGGGCAAAGAAACGGTTTACCGAAGGAGAAATTAGATGCACGCCCAACAGGGTCCGGCATGCACCGGCTTGTCCTGGTCCGTCAGCCTCCGTCAGCAGGCACAGAGCTGGCGATGGCTGGCGCAAAATGTGCTGATTCCTTTTGCTTGGACCCGCGGCCTGCTGCTCTTCGCGGGCTGGTACGCTCTGATATGTCTTCCCTCGGCCCGCTTGGTCGGCTGGGACAAGCCAACGTCCGTTCCCGCTATCGATATGTGGTCTCACTTCGACGGCCTATGGTATCTATCCATTGCTAAATACGGATATCAATTCCTTCCAAACGCGCAATGCAGCATCGCATTCGCTCCGCTGTACCCGATGCTGATGCGCGTCGGCGGCTGGCTGGGCGGCGGAAGCGATCCAGCCTATTGCATCGCCGGGATCATCATCGGCAATCTCTTGCTCCTCGTGGCCGTGGCGTATTTCGTCAAGCTCATCCAGTTGGAAGGATACGACGAAATCACCAGTAACCGGGCGGCTTGGTATCTGTTGCTTTTCCCCACTTCACTTTTTTTTACCGCGGTTTATCCGATGTCCCTGTTCTTGGCGCTTGCGATCATGGCTTTCTACTCGGCGCGCACCGACCAATGGCGAAGCGCAGGCCTGCTGCTCGGCTTGGCGGCCCTCGCTCGCCCCGATGGCGTTCTCCTTGGCGCAGGTCTGGCCGTTGAATATTTCCATCAGCATAAACTCTCGGTGAAGCGGGACCTATTTTGGCTCGCCTGCGGCCCCGCGGCGATTCTCGGATGGATGGCATATCAATGGCGCCGCTTTGGTAGCCCCCTGGCTTTTGTCGCCGCTCAAAAAGCCTGGGGCATGTACACCCTTCACGATCTGCTTCATTCCCCCACCGGCTGGGTGCAATTTGTCGGGCCGGTGTTCTTCGCCGTGTTGATTATTCTCGCCCTCTGGAATCTGCGCCCGTGTTACTCTTGCTTCGCGATTATCATGTTCGGCGTGATGCTTGGCTCACCGCGCTACTGCTCGCTCGACCGATACATCATCGTCTTGTTCCCCGCATACATGATGCTGGCGATCGTCGGCCGTCGCCGACCGACCGTGCATCGGATTTATGTGGCCCTGGCGATGCTGCTATCTATGCTGTGCATGATGCGATTTGCGTTGAACCTATGGCTTGCCTGAAGCACCCCGTCCGAATCGCTTCGGGATGTCGGCGGGCGACCAGCAGCAGCGAGCTGCCGAGCGGCAATGATACGACCCGCGCGCACCGGCATTCGGCGCGGAAGATCGTTCGCAGCAGCACATCGACAATGGGCGAACCCACTTTTTTGTCGTCTGCACATCGTTCCGTATCGGTTCCCTTAAGCCAGGTCCGGGAGGTTCGGAACGTCCAGATCATTGGCAGCAGGAACGAAGAGAAATAGGTGACGCGCACCACGTCCCAGCGGTCCGGCGCAAAGAGCCGCAGGAGGCCGCTTTTCACGTATCGGCGGAAATGGTGATTGCGGACATCGTGCGCGGACCAAAGCGATGGCAGGGCGGGGACGGTGATCAATGCGACGCCACCCGGCAGCAACGCCTCGTAGGCGCCGGCAATCGCCAGATCATCGCGTTCGACGTGTTCGATGACGTCGCACAGCGTGATCAGGTTGAATTTTCCGAAGGCGGCATAGTGAAAGTCGTTGGGATCGGTCGTTTGTCGAACGTCCAAACCTTTGGCTTTGCCGCGCTCGACGCAGGGACCGTCCATCTCCAGGCCGATTTTGTGGTGCGGGGCGATGCGCGGGTACTGCTCCATCAGCACGCCTGTCCCGCAGCCGATATCGAGCCAGTCTGTTTGTGGATCGGGATTGACGTAGCGGTCGATAGCCCAGCGGATAAGTTCACCGCGCGCGACGTGCCACCAGTGGGTTTTCTCGTACTGTTCGTATTCTCGCGTGTAGGCCGCGTCCATCGTGCACAACCGGGGTTATTTGGCGGGGCAAGTCATTGAAGCACGCGAACCCGTTTTTCCATCGAATGCCTGGCCGGTATGGGGCGCGACGGCGTGGAAGAGGTCTGGAAATTGATCGACTGGCTGACGATGTAAAGCGGGCGGGATTTTGATTCTTCGAAAATTCTGCCGATGTATTCGCCGAGGACGCCGTTGCTGATTAGAACGGCGCCTCCAATGATGGAGACGAACACGATCAGGGACGCCCAGCCTGGCGCGGGGGTATACCATCCCAGCAAACGTCCCAACATCACATAGAGTCCAAAGCCAATTCCGCCCAGGGCGATTCCCATTCCCAGACCAAGGCTCGCTCGCAACGGCGCCGGCGAAAAGCTTACGGCGGCGGTCCAGGCAAACCACAGCATTTTTCGTAGCGAGTATTTGGTTTCGCCCGCGGCGCGCGGCGCGCGTTGATAAACCACCGCGGTCTGCGCGAAGCCCACCCACGCCACCATGCCGCGGATGAACCGGTGCGTTTCTCGCATTGACTTCAGCGCGTCCAGGCACCGCCGCGACACCAGGCGGAAATCACCGGCATCGGCCGGCAAATCCTTGTGAATGAAGCTGCGCATGAATCGATAGAATCCCCAGGCAGTCAGGCGTTTGAAGAGGCTCTCGCCCTGCCGAGAGACGCGCTGGCCATAGACCACGTCGTAACCGTCCCGATACCGGGCGAGCATTTCGTGGATCACCTCCGGTGGATCCTGCAGGTCGGCGTCGAGAATGACGACGGCCTCGCCCGCCGCGGCGTCCAGACCCGCGGTGACGGCCGCCTGATGACCGAAATTTCGCGCCAGGCTGAGCACTTTTAATTGCGGGTCGATGTCGGCCCATTCGATCAGCAGACTGAGTGTTTCGTCGGAACTGCCGTCATTGACCACGATCCATTCGACGGGGCAGGGCAGCGTGAGCGCAAAATCTTCCAATCGCTGCCGCAATATGGGAATGATGGTCGCTTCGTTATAGGCCGGTATGACAATGGACAACCGCGCCGGATTCCCCCGCTCCGTCAGCAAATGCCGCGTTGCCATCGCCCAAGTATCGACGACGCCGGTACATCGACTTGAGTAAGCCCGGGCTGAAAGGGCCGAGATGCGCCCCTGGTCGGCGGCCTGAACGGCTTGGAGCGTCCGGTAACCGCCGCGGAGCGCTTTGACAAGACGAGTCCGCGTTTACGCCGATATCGCATGAGTTGGAAGCCCCGGATTTACATCCGGGGCTGCGCCAGAACGCATGATAATCATCGACCTGCTGAAAGCCCGGCTCACACCCAAGCACAATCTGCGCACCCGTCTTTGGCGGGTCGGGGGACTGGTCGCGGTGTTTCTGGTCACGATCCTTATCGGCAACACGGTCATCTCCAAAGACCGGGCCGTCACCTGGGACATGCTCGGCCACGATTTCCTGCCGTTCTATTACGGCGGGACGTGCGCCCGGACGGGGCATTACGAGCAGCTTTTCGACCTGCCGGCGACCAAGGCGTTCGAGTTCAACACCGGTCACGCCGCGGGGCTTTCGCTGGGTATGAACTTCGGACCATGGTGGAACCCGCCGTTCGCCGCGTGGATGTTCGCGCCGCTCTCGGCATTGCCATACCTCTCGGCGCTGCACGTCTGGTGGACGATCTCGGCGATTTGTCTGGCGGCGTCGATATGGCTGATGTGCCGGATGTTGCGGGGAGGATGGAAAACGCAACTGCTGGTTCCCCTGCTGGTCCTGATGGCGATGCCCTGCTTCCAGGCGTTTTGCCATGGACAGAACACGTTCTTCTCGCTGCTGCTGCTGACGACAACCGTCTGGCTGTGGCGCGGCAATCGGCCGCTCTTGGCCGGATTGGTCTGCGGGCTGCTCTTCTATAAACCGCAATTGGGCGCCGTGATCGCCGCGGTGCTTTGCCTGGGCCAGGGCCGGCGGGCGATTCTGGGAGTATGTCTTACCGCGACGGCGCTGGTTCTGGTGAACGTGCTCACCATGCCGGGCACCCTGCACGAGTTTGTGCATCACGTGCCCCTGAACCTGAGCTGGATTCAGGATGAAAACCCCTATCGTTGGGAGCGGCACGTGACGTTCAAGGCGTTTTGGCGATTGGTCTTCCAGGGCGACAGCGTCGGTCCAACCACGGTGGCCACCCGCGCGTTTTGGGGCGTCAGCGAGATCGCCATGCTCCTGGGGCTGGGGGCGATGGTCGTCAAGACCACGAGAAATGAAAACTTGCCTGTGGAAGGCTTCGCCTCCACATCGCAGCGCGACCGGTTGATCTCCGCGACGATTGCCGCCATGCCGCTGCTGATGCCGTTCTATTTCGATTACGACCTGCTGCTGATGAGCGTGGGGATCGTGGTGTATGCGGCGGATCGGCAGCGCGGCGCCGCGGCGAAGGAGACGGAGAATTGGGAAGACCGCTGGCTGGTTCGGGTGTGGTCGATCGTGTTCCTGGTTCTGATGTTTTGGAAGACCCGGATGAATCCGTTGGTTCCGCTGCTGGCGGCGGCGGCGGGGATGCTGATCCGCCGCGGATCGAGGACGCCGTCGACGCCGGCGGCGGCCGAAATCTCGCCATCCCTTCCAACGGCGCTGGCGGCGTAGAGAATATCCCCCGCGTGCATACCGCCTCAAGCAGCCTTCGCCGCGACATCGTTTCGGCCTACGTGTTGACGGCGGCGCGCGTGCTGGCGTGGATCGTGGTGACGGCGATCGTCTTCCGCGTCGCCGGCAAGCCGGCGTTCGCCCTGCTGGCGATCGTGCAGTCAACCGTGGGGATCCTGGAATACGCGGCGATCGGATTAAGCCCGGCCATCATCCGCATGACTGCCGAGGCGATGCGCCAGTCGCGCAACGGCCTCGTTGCCGCTCACGCCGTTCCGCCGGTGATCGGGTACGACACCCCGCCCCCCAACCGCACCCCGGCCGTTCAGGCCGTATATGCCAACGGATTCGTGATGGCGCTGCTCACGGCCCTGGTGGGGGCCATCCTCCTCGTCTGCTTCACCTGGCTGTTCCGCTCGTCGCAGGCCAACGTTAAAAGCGGCGGGGCGGCGGCAGAACTGGTATTTTTGGTCGGCATCGCCACGCTGGTGCGGCTCATGAGCGACGCCGCCGGCGCGGCATTGCAAACCTCCGGGAAAATATTCCTGGACAACCTGCTCCTCACCAGCCATGAGGCGATCTGGGCCCTGGGTACCGCGATCGGTCTTTTCGCGTTTCATCTGCCCTGGCAGCGGGCCACCGGACTGGCGCTGGTGGTCGGATCGGTGATCCTTCTGATCTGGCGAGGGATCGCGTCCCATCGCCACGGCAGCGGCTTGTTCGAGAAATGGTGGCGGCGGTTCGATCCGGGAATGGTGCGCCGGCTGCTGATCTTCGGCGGAACGGTGGTGGCGGCGCAAATGGCGGATTACCTGTATGCCCCCACCAGCAACCTGCTGATTCTGTATCTGATCGGCCAATCCGCGGTCGCGGACTACACGCCGGCCGTGCAGATCGACGGCGGGGCCCTGCTGCTGGTGGGCGCGTTGGCGTCGGTGCTTTTGCCGCGGACGGCGATGGCGTACGCCGCCGGCGATCCGCATCTCGTCCGGCGCTATTACGTCCGCGGCACGCTGGCGACGTTCTTTCTCCTGCTGGCCGCGGCGCCGATCCTTTGGCTCCTGGCTCCGTTTTTCTTCCGGATTTGGCTGGGAAATCCGATGGCGGCCACTTGCGCCATCCTGCCGATGATGCTCATCCACACCGTCATCGGCGGCAGCAGCGCCGTCGGCCGATCGGTTCTCCTGGCCATCGGCAAAGTCCGGCCGTTCACGGCCTCCGTGCTGATCGCAGGCATCGCCAACGTGATTTTGAGCTATTTGTTCGTGCGCTACGGCCATTTGGGCCTGCGCGGGATCATTCTGGGTACGATCATGGCCGTGACCGGCCGCTGCGCCCTGTGGCTGCCGTGGTACACGCTGCGTATTTTGAGAAGGGAAATCGCCCCCGGCGAGGCGTCGATCCTGCAAACATTGCCGCCGGCGCATTTGTCGTGATCCGAATGCCGCCGCGGCGGCATTCGCGGATTTCTCCGTTGCTTCACCCTCCCCCAGAAATTGCCGATTATTGCAACAGGAATTCCCCTGTCCCGCCGCCGGCACGGTCTGCGCGGGGTTGGCTCGTCGGACCGGAAAATATGACATTGCTGATTGGAATCCCATCTCGGTCCAATTCAGAGGCGGGCCCACTTTCTCTTCCGCGTGCGAAAGTCAACCGCTCCCAAATGGGACACGTCCCCGCTTTGGACGGCATCCGCGGCCTGGCCATCCTCATCGTGGTCATCTTCCATATCACCCCGATGGGCGAAGACGCCAATCATGGCGTTGCTCTACTCATCGCAAGGATCCTCAACACCGGCGCGATGGGCGTCGATCTGTTTTTCGTTCTCTCAGGATTTCTGATCACCGGCATCCTCCTGCGGTCAAAATCCTCGCCGCGGTATTTCCTGAATTTCTATGGCCGCAGGGCGCTGCGAATCTTTCCGCTTTATTATTTCGTCCTCACCCTCGTCACCATCGGGCTTTACACCATCCCTTCCTGGCGCCCATACAATAATTTGCGCTCCCATTGGCCGTCCTACTGGTTCTATGGAACCAATTTCATCGTCGCCCGCCATGGCTGGGAAATCCTGGAAGCGAAATCGGTCGGCCTGGGTTACCTTTGGTCTCTCGCCGTCGAGGAACATTTCTACCTGTTCTGGCCTTTCATGGTCTGGCTCTTCTCCGAACGCGGGCTCACCCGCGTTTGCCTCGCGATGATGGTGACCGCTCCCGTTCTGCGCGGCCTGTCGCTCTTCCTGGGGCAGGAGGAAACCGCCTCCGCCGTTCTAACACAATGTCGAATGGACTCGCTGGCCACCGGCGCCCTGCTCTCCATACTCGTCCACTACAAATCCCCCGCCGAGGTTCTACGCCGCTTCCGCTGGATTGGTCTGATCTCGGGCGTCCTGTTTGTGGCATATAATGCCATTCGCGTTATTCATATTCCCGGTTTTCCGCTGGCGCCGACCCGCATTTTCGGAAATTCCATCCTCGCCTTCGCCTTCGCCTCGCTGATCTGCCTCGTCCTCGGCGGTGGTTGGACGACCGGCCTGATGAGCTGGCGCCCCTTGCGGCTCTTCGGCGTCTACAGCTATGGGATATACATCTATCACGGCATCCTGCTGGGCTATCTGATGACCTGGTTCACCGCCGGACGACTAAGCTTCAATACGGGCCACCTCTGGCTTGGCGTCCTGCCCCATTACATCCTGTGCGTGGCCGCACCGACGCTGGTCGCCGTGCTCAGCTATCACCTGCTGGAAGGACCGCTGCTGAAACTGAAGCGGTTTTTCTGATCCCTCCCATCTCGGCCTCTGGGCTGTTGCATTTTCAACGTGGAACATTGAGTATCTGACTCCATGGCCAAAACCCGCTCGCAGTTTCTCTGCAATCATTGCGGGAGCATTCATCCGAAATGGCTCGGAAAATGCCCGGATTGCGGGACGTGGAACAGCCTGGAGGCGTACACGCCGCCCGCGCCGGATGCGCGGGCCCAGCGGGTTGGGGGAGATCTGGCCGCGGCGGCCGAGGCGATGCCCATCGGCCAGATCGACGAATCGCAAACGCCGCGGCTGAACACCGGCATCGCGGAATTCGACCGCGTTCTGGGCGGGGGAATCGTGCCCGGATCGGTCGTGCTCGTCGGCGGAGAACCGGGCATCGGCAAATCGACGCTCCTGCTTCAAGTGGCCCATGCGATGGCTTCGTCCCGCTCGGCCAGCAAGGTGTTGTACGTCACCAGCGAGGAATCCGCCCGTCAAACCGCCCTGCGAGCCGGGAGATTGGGCGTCAAATCGGGACAACTTCTGGTGCTGGCGGAAACCAACGCCGAGCGAATCGTGCATCAGATCGCAAAGCATCAGCCGGCCGTGGCGGTCGTCGATTCCATACAGATGATCTACAAGCCGCAGCTTCCCGCCGCGCCGGGGTCGATCACCCAGCTTCGCGATTGCTGCATGGACCTGGTGTATTTGGCCAAGACCAGCGGCACGGCGATCATCCTGGTCGGCCACGTCACCAAGGAAGGCACCCTGGCCGGGCCGAAACTCATCGAGCACATCGTCGATACCGTGGCGTATTTCGAGGGCGACCGATTCCACGCCCACCGCATCGTGCGCTGCATCAAAAACCGCTTCGGCGGGACGCACGAGGTGGGGTTGTTCGAGATGACCGGCCAGGGCCTCAAGGAAGTCCTCGATCCGGGAAGGCTGTTCATCGAACAATACGGACCCGGCGGCCAGCCGAGTGGGTCGGTCATCACCGCGGCCATGCAAGGCTCGCGAGTCCTGCTGGTCGAGGTTCAGGCGCTGACGGCCTCCAGCGTGATCGGGGCGGCCAAGCGAAAGACCAGCGGCGTCTCGGCCGACCGCGTCGCCATGATCATCGCCGTGCTGGAAAAACGGGCGGAGATGCGCCTGGCGGCGGATGACGTGTTCGTCAACGTCGCCGGCGGCGTCAAAACGCCGGAGCCGGCGGTCGATCTGGCGATCGCCCTGGCCATCGCATCGGCACATAACAACCGCCCGCTGCCGATCGGGACATTGGCGGTGGGGGAATTGGGATTGGGCGGGGAGGTGCGGCCGGTGCCGCAAATCGAAATCCGATTGCGCGAAGCGTCGCGCCTGGGCGTGGCCCACGCCATCGTGCCGCACGTCGGCGATCACGTCCCGAAGCTCAAGGGCATGGCCCTGCACGAGGTGCGACGGCTGTCGCAGGCGCTGGCGGATTTGTAAGAATCACGTCTGCGAGATCGATCGCAGATATTCAAACGAATAAATCCCCGTGTTGTGATCGTCCGACCAGTCGATCTTCAAGGCGTAATTGCCCACCAACTCCGCCTTCACAACGGTCAATGGCTTATCATAATTTCCCGGCAGAATTTTCAAAAGCGATTTGCTCTGCTCCTGCCCAAGCCGCTGCTCCTTGCAGGTCGCGCACGGGCACATCGAGCGGAGATAATCGAGCTTGTAGACGCTGCGCTGGCCGTCCTTCCAGAGGATTTCTAGCTTTTCATCTCGCTTGAGATCGAGCTTGGCGGGGGTGGGGGATGGCTCGGCCATGGGTGAAAGGAAGTTAAGTCTTCGCCTGGGACATGCTGGCGGTTCTGACGAAATCGCTGATGCCGCGAAATCCCTTGTTGCGCGCCGCCTCTTCAAGCACCAGCTTTTCCTCGGTGGTCAGCCGTACGTTGATCTGCTCCGTGCGTTTTCGCTCAGACGCTGGCGGCGGAGGCGCTTGGCCGTCTTCCAGCATAACGGCCACCGCCGTCGTCAGGATGTCCCGCGTCGCCGCGACGCATTCGTCCGGCGTCTTGCCGTCGTTCATTACATAAGGAAGTTCCAGACCCCGGCCATAATATTCGCCGTCCTCGTAATGCAAGATGATCTGATACGTCTCGGCGATCTTGCGAGCGCGGCGAAGGATCGCGGGGTCAAAAGGCCGGTTGATCGCCTTCCAGGATTTTGCGGATCTGCTTGGCATAAAAGGGCTTCACTTTTCCGTTGTGAACTGGAACGGCAAAGGGCCGGAATCCCGGCTTGGCAAAGGAGTGATGCGATCCTCTGATCCGCACCAGTCGCCAACCATCACGCTCCAATAACCTTCGCAGTTCGGCAAAACGCTCTTCGCTGGACATGAAAGATCTCCGATTGGATCGGGCATCCATGCCCGCGGGATCGGCCCGCAGCGTGGAACGCATTGGTTGCGTTCGTGTCCTCCCGGGAGACGCTCCCGGCTCAATAATGTATATCCTACGATATGCAAGGAAAGTTTGTCAAGCTTCTAATTTCCGCTTCAGCGCTTCCTGCACCATCTTCGGATTCAACCCCTTGCCGTTTTTCATCACCATGCCGACCAAGGCGCCCATCGCCGATTGTTTGCCGGCCCGGTAATCCTGCAAGGGTTTGGGATTGGCGGCGATCACGGCGTCGATGGCCGTGTCGATCGCGCCCGTGTCGCTGACCTGGGTCAAGCCGAGATCGGCGGCCAATTGCTCGGCGGGGCGGTCGTTTTCGCGGAGCTTGTCGAAAATCGCCCCGGCGCTGCTGGCGGAAACTTTGTTCTGGTCGATCAGGTTGGCCACCTCGGCAAACCGCGCGGGAGAGACGCCGATCTGGGACAGGGCGACGCTCTTCTCGTTGGCCAATCGCCGGCCGTGCGACAGGATCAGATTGCTCACGCGTTTGGCATCGCCGCCGGCGGCGATGGCGGCCTCGTAAAATTCGCCGGTGGCGCGATCGCCGGCGAGGATCGCCGCATCCGTCGGCGATAAACCCAGGGCCTCGACATATCGTTTTCGCCGGGCGGCGGGCAATTCACCGACCTGGGCCTTCAATTCCGCCAGCCACGCCTCGTCCACTTCCACCGGAACCAGGTCGGGGTCGGGGAAATAGCGGTAATCGTTGGCCTCTTCCTTTTCGCGTTGCGGAAACGTCGTGCCGGTCGCTTCGTCCCAGCCGTAGGTGCTTTTGCGGCCCAGCGAGCCGGTTTCCTCCCATTGCCGGATTTGCCGCTCGATCTCGTAGGCCGTCGCCCGCTCCAGAACGCTGAAGCTGTTGAGGTTCTTGATCTCGGTGATGGCCGTCTTGTGCACCTGCCCGTTCTGGTCGGTGATGTGCACGTTGATGTTCGGCTCGAACCGCTTGTGGCCCATCTGCATCAGCCCGTGGCTGACGCCGAGGAATTGCACGATCTTCTGCAATTCCTGGCCGAAGAGCGCCACGTCCTGGGGGCTCGACAGATCGGGTTCGGTCACGATCTCCAGCAGCGGCGTGCCGGCGCGGTTGAGGTCCACGATTGAAAAGTCGATGGCGTATCCGCCGGGGGCTTCGTGCAGCAGCTTGCCCGCGTCTTCTTCGAGATGCGCCCGGCGAATGCGAATCTTCAGCGTGCTCCCATCGCGCCGGACCAATTCGAATTCGCCCTGGTAGCACAGCGGCAAGTCGTACTGGCTGATCTGATAGTTCTTCGGCAAATCCGGATAGTAATAGCTCTTGCGGTCCCATTTGGTGTGTTTGGCGATCGTGCATCCCAAGGCCAGCCCAACCTTGATGGCATACTCCACCGCCCGCTTGTTCATCACCGGCAGCACGCCCGGCAAGCCCAGGACCTGCTCGTCCACCTGCGTGTTGGGTTCACCCCCAAACCCGTTGGCCGCCCCTGTGAACATCTTCGATTGCGTCGAGAGCTGGACGTGAACCTCCAACCCCACCAAAACCCGGTGCGACTTGCAAATCCGCTGTTCCACGATGCTCGGCTCCCTTCAATGGCTCCGATTATTCGGCCGGCCAGTATAAACGGCAAAGCTTGTCAACCAAAGTCGCCGTCGAAGCCTTTCAGTAACTATGTCACCTGCCGACTTGAAGTCGGCAGGCCGCGCAAGAATCGAGAGTTTATCGGTCCGACTATGGGGTTATTCAAAGGTTTCCATCCCCTTTGGCCGAAGAATTCTATATGGAATCATCCGACTTGGAAGCATCGCAAACCGCTTTCCTGGAGAATCCCGCGCCGGCGACGGAGACCGCCTCCGACCGCCGCCGGAGCCGGCGTCAATCCTTCGTGGCCAACGCCTGGCTCTCGGCCGAGGCCGGGACGCGCGGGGCCAATCATCACATCGTGGTGGGGGACCTGTCCCTGCACGGGATCGGCTTCAGCACCGACGAGCGGCTCGACCCGCAGGCAGTCCATTGGATGGTTCTGGATTCCGGCGGCCTTCGCGCCTCGGCCCGAGTCCGCATCGCCTCCTGTCGGCCCCACTCCAACGGCAACGGTGCCTACGAGTGCGGCGCGGAATTCTTCTGATCTTTCTCCCTCAACGCTGGGCCGCCCTTGCCGAATAGCACGGATTCGAGTTGGAGTGCGCGCCACATCCCTCGAAGCCCCGCATGTACACGCGGGGCTCCCCCTCGGCCGCGTTCCACACGTCTACCGGTTATGTCTTATCCGCAACTTTCGATCGCTGATTACAACAAAACAGCCAGCCCATCCATCAATCGGCCCGTCATCAAGAATCTGTCGCATCCTGGCGATAATTCTGCGGCGGCTCGGGTCTCGCATTCGTATGACTACCACTCCCGAATGTGTTCCCGGCCTGAATTTTCGCGCGTCTGAAAAATCCAGGTCCTGCGTCAGCAGCGTCCGAGTTTCGCGAATCGCCGCCCCAAAAATGACCTTATCATCCTTGCCGTCGAGCGATTCATCACGAACCGAAAGAACGTCGTGACCCCTCTCCACGAACACTTCTTTGAGTTCCAGGGGAAGGTTTTCATCCAGCTTGATTTTCATGAAATGGCCGGAACTTCAGGTATAGGCAAATCTTCCTGAACGCTTGCCGCCGCGAATGCGATGACTTCCTTTACTTGCTGCTCTGTTACCGATGGGAAGCTGGCGAGAATCTGTTCGATGGAATCTCCGTCCGCCAGAGATGCCAGAATTGTTCTCAAGGTCACTCGCGTCCCGCGCAAGACGGGTTGGCCGCCGCAAATCGATGGGTCGCGAGTGATGAGTTTGTGTAATTCCACCGGAAGAAATTGTAGCATCGCGGCGGCCGTTACACCACCCTTACGTCGATCGCCCCCGGCTTGTACGCGGGGCCGCGCTCCAGGGCCGTGTCGTGGGCCTCGTTGTAATAGTCGATCAGCACCGACCAATCGAACATCTCGCTGAGCCGCTCGACGCGGTTGCGCATCTCGATGCGCTGGCGGCGCGAGAGCTTCACGAAATTCAGCAGGTGCTCCACCAATTCGCCGACGCTCTGCTCGAAGCTGCGCGTCCGGCGGTTCAAGACGTAAATCCCCCGGTCCTGGTGTTCGGGAACGTACCGCTGAACGTACGCGCCGAATCCGCTGAGGTCCGTGGTCACGGCCGGCAGGCCCAGCGCCACGCATTCCATGGGCGTATATCCCCACGGCTCGTAATAGCTGGGGAAGACGCCCAGATGGCAGCCGCGCACGAACTGCTCGTAATCCAGGCTGATCAGCGGGCTGGTGGCGGTGAGGAATTCAGGATGAAAAATCACCTTCACCGGATCGTCGGGGGCGTTGAACAAGCCGCGATGGCGGAGATGCTGGAGGATCGAGTCGTTGGCGTCGTTGATGAGATCGTGGGTGACGATCGGCGGCTGCCGGCCCGTGCGCCAGGCGTGGATGGCCTGCTTCAGCCGGACCGTGTCGTCGTCGTCCAGCAGGCCTTCGGAAACGATGCGGCCGTTGACCGCGCCGCGGAAAAGACGCCGGCCCATCTGCTGCTCGATCTGCTCGCAGGTCTTGTGCAACTCGTCGAACATCGACTGGCTCTGGAGCGTGCCGACGTTGATGTTCCGCGTCGCCGTCTTGGTGATGATGAACGCCACGATCGTCGGGCGGTCGCTCGCTCCCCGCAGCCGTTGGTTCAGGTGGTGCAAGGCCTCGATGAACAGGTCCATGCCCTTGTTGCGATATTCGTAGCGTCCGCTGGTGAAGAGGTAAACCGTCCTGTCCAGATCGAAACTGTAGCAGGGGAAAAAATGCCCGATGACGAATTCGTGGATCGCCTCCTTGTATTCGCGATGGAGGTTCTGAAACTCGTGCAACGCCGCGAAGCGGTGCAGGTTCAGGCCGTTGGGAAGGATCAGGTCGGGCTTGCGGCCGAGCATTTTCTCGGCCTCGAAGCTGGTGACCTGGCTGACGGTGGTGAACACCGTCGCCGCGTGCGCCGCCGCCCGCTCGATGGCAAAACGCGGGTAGATGTTGTACCTGGCGGCTTCCGCGTCGGGATTGATGAACGGCAGATGCTGATAGAACTCGGGGTCGTCGCTGGCCATGTACCGGCCCAGCAACGTGGCGTGCGTGGTGAAGAGCGTGGCCACCGGCAACTTCAGGTGCGCGATCCGCGGCACCGCCACGCCGGCCATCCATTCGTGGAAATGCGCGATCACCGGCGACGTCCCGCCGAGTTCCTGTGTCAGCGCCGCAAAAAATTCCGTGACCGCGAACCCGAACGCCACGACCTCGTTAACTTCCCCGTCGTCGGCAACGGTGGAGATGCCGTGGTCCTTCCACAATAGGTATTTGTCCGTGTCGAGTTGCGGATACCGACCGCGATAATCCAGCAGGATCACCCGCGGCCGGCCGGGAACCATCCATCGCCCGTAGTGGCACCCCAGTCCCTGGTTTCGCAGGCGGTCAAGGGCGTTGCGGATGACGCCTTCCGTCGGCCCCTCCTCGAATTCCAGTCCGGCCGTCTGCGGGTTGTACGGGCCGATCAGGCAGTATCGCTCGCCCCAGCGCTGGAGCATCGCCGGGACTTTGGACCGCAACACGGTGTAAATCCCCCCAAGCTGCCAGCAAACCTCCCAGCCGATTTCAAACAGCAGCGGCTGCTGCTTCGCTTCCTCACCGGTGGAAACCGGCGGCGGCGAAATCACCGGCTCCGCCGGCGGCACGGACAAACTCGACTTCCCCCGCACACCCTTGCCACCTCGCGCACCTCGTGTCGGCCTAGCCATGGCGAGCATTATGCCCTGCCGGGCCTCAACGCCAAAATATTGGCGCCGAATCGCCCTTTTAGCGGCCGCGTTTACGCGGCGTTGGGAATCGTGGCCTCGGTGGACAGTCGGAAACGCCGCACAAGTGCGGCCGCTAAACAAGAGTCACGCGGATCGACCGATGCGCGATACAATTCGGGGCGATGAAACGGGATCACCGACGGCTGTTCAATTGGCTTGCGGGGCTATCGCTTTTAACGTTGATCGCCGTTGCCATCATGTTATTCAGCGCTGGACAGACACGCGAATTGTCATTTACTGGCGAAAAGCGGTATGCGATAGCATTTTGTGGGAGCGGCGTCGATCTCATTCGTTATGACGCCTTTGATCGAACCCAAACATTGCCGCCTTTGATGCTACACCAACGGTATGGGTTTAACTGGGGAACTGATGTCCCCGTTCGCCTGAGAAATAACGTGGCGGTTGAATACGGTGAAGCGCTTGGGTCCTTTGTCTCGTCGCAATGGTTTAAGCATTCTCGCTTTCAGGCAAAAGAGTGGAATGTTCGTAGAAGCGACAGCGCGACAAACACGATCTTTCGTGGGTATGTTGTTGTCGAAAACGCCCTGTTCGTTCCCACTTGGTTTATTATATTATTACTCGGCTTTGCTCCAACGGTCTGGATTGCATATGGGACTGGCGGACAACTCAGTAACGTACAGGGCCGATGCGCCCATTGCGGCTATGACCTCCGCGCCACACCCGACCGACGCCCGGAATGCGGTACAATTCCGCCAAAAAAGGAAACAATTTCAAACTGAACCAGTATCCGAAACCTGCCGAATTTGCCTTTCCCCTCCCCCGGTGCTACTGTTCCCGGCCCCCAAATGTCCGGCTGACGTGGGGTCGATTTGATCCCACGCACGACCGGCTTGAAGGAGTTTTGCCGTGAGACCGAAAATTCATCCCCGTTATCGAAACTGCACCGTCCACTGCGCCTGCGGAAATACTTTCGTCACCCGCAGCACGATGGCCAAGATCAACGTCGATATCTGTAGCGCCTGCCATCCGTTCTTCACCGGAAAACAGAAGTTCGTCGATACGGCCGGGCGCGTCGAGCGATTCAGCAAGAAGTTCGGCGGGACTTACAGCTTCCAGAAGACGGCCGCCCCGGCCGCGGCGAAGAAATGACGGGGATGGCCCGATCCCTGCTCGTCATGGCGTTGGCGGCCTCGACGCTTGGGACGATCGGCTGCGCCGCACATCCGAAATCCAGCCAGATTCCGCCGGGCGGGGCCGGCAGCGATACGTTGAATCTCACCTCACCCCGTTTCGATCCTGACGTGATGGCCGTTTGTGATCCTCCGATTGGTTGGATCGCCCGGCCGCTTCGAACCGGGCCGAATAACGTTCATCAGGTCTGGCGCAGTCCGACGGGCGATACGGCCTACGGGGTGATTCATTTCCGGATGCCGCTCCCGGTCGGCCAAAACCTGGCTCTTTCCGGATTCCTCGGTCAGATGAAGAAAACCGAAGGCGTGGCAACGCTTCTCGACCGGCAGGACGATCCGAACCTGCCCGGCATTCGCTTCGTGGCCGAAGGCGGGTCGCATACGCTGCAAGGCAATCTGATCGTCAATGGCTGGGAAGGATGGGTCATCTATGCCGGGACGAAACGGGGCCGGCCGTTCAATCAGAAAGAGATTGACCTTGCGATCGCCGCGCGCGAGCAGACTCGCGTCGGCAAGCCGCATGATTGAATGTTGGGTCTCACCCCGCCTTTGCGATCTCGGAATGTTTCTCTTCCGGAGTAATCAGCAGCGCCTGTTTATCCAATCCGCGCAAGACCACCATCTCGGCGGTCTTCCCGACGCGTTCTTCCGTGAGCTGGCGGTACAACTCGTCCATGTGTTCGATTGGCAAGCCGTCGAACTCGATGATGATGTCGCCCTGGCGGACGCCCGCGCGGTCGGCGGGGCTGCCGGGTTCGACTTGGATGACCAGCACGCCGCCGTCGCCGGCCAAGTGGTGAAACCGGACGATCCGCCGATGCAGGGGAACGTCCTGTCCGCCCAGGCCGACGTAGCTGCGTTTGACGCGTCCAAAGCGGAGAAGCTGCCCGGCGACGAACGTGGCGGTGTTGCTGGGAATGGCAAAGCACAGTCCCTGGGCGGGGCGGATGATCGCGGTGTTCACGCCAATGACTTCGCCGCGCCCATTGACCAGCGGGCCGCCGCTGTTGCCGGGGTTCAGGGCGGCATCGGTCTGGATCACGTTGTCCACCAATCGCCCCGAGGCCGAGCGAATGCTGCGCGCCATCGCGCTGACGACGCCGGCGGTCACGGTGTACTGAAATCCGTAGGGATTGCCGATGGCCACGACGAGTTGGCCGACCCGCAGCTTCGCCGAATCGCCCAGGACCGCGCAGGGAAGATTGGGGCCGTCGATGCGGATGACGGCCAGGTCGGTGTCGGGATCCTGGCCGACCAACTCCGCCGAGAATCGGCGGCCGTCCGGCAGCCCCACGTCCACCCGCCGAGCCGACTGCACGACGTGGCTGTTGGTCAGAATGAACCCATCCGGCGTGAAAATGAACCCCGACCCGCTGCCGCCGGGCTGGTTCGCCGCCGACTGGCCATGGTGCACCTCGATATTCACCACGGCGGGGCTGGCGATCCGGGCGGCATTCACCACCGTCCGCGAATAGGCGTCCAGAGCGTCATCGTCCGCGCCGCCATCGACCGTCGGTGCCGGCTGGGGTTCAATGTCCAGTTCGCTGGAGATCGTTTCAATCATGTTGGATCGTAGGAGGGGAAGGGCGAAAAGAACAGAATGGGGAACTACCGCTACGCGGAAACTCGAAACTCGGAAATGCCGCCTTTGATCGGTTAAGATAGAGGGTGTTGCGGCGATGGATCGCCGTCGTGTGGGCTTTAACGGGAGCCAAGTCATGGACGACCTATCGCGGTTTTGTTGCCAAAACCCTCATTG